>Ga0247819_10001594_pt1 | contig 12163 bp, 12 predicted proteins | sample 13C_Xylose_Day6_FD_193428 | JGI IMG/M metagenome (GOLD analysis project Ga0247819, IMG submission 193428) | Soil microbial communities from agricultural site in Penn Yan, New York, United States - 13C_Xylose_Day6 | ecosystem: Environmental > Terrestrial > Soil > Agricultural land | place: USA... | reverse complement strand
TTGATCGAAGGGTTGTTTAAAACCCATGTAGGAATCGACTTCAAGGGTGTTCCCCGGACTCAACCCCATGCTGGGCGACCACTGGCCGACGTAGAAACCGCTGTCGTGGCTGAGGTCGAGACCACCGTGGAAGGAGCCGGTGGCCGAAGGCTTGACCAGACCCTGGGCCATGCTGCGGCTGGGCGTGGTGCCGAGCTTGAGGTCGAAGTCCCCCAGTTCACGCTGGAAAATCTGCGCACTGACCACCGAACACCACAACAGGCTGGCGAGCAGTAAAAGAGAGGGCTTGAGCATGCGTCACTCCATGACCGCGAGGAGCAGAAACGAAAAATCAATGAAAGGCTTGATCTAGACGCGTGCAAGCATACCGACGAATGTCCGGCGTCGAGGGCCGTTCGTCGATTTTCTGCAATTTTGAAGGGTACGACAGGAGGGGTCAGTCCAAGCGCTTCGAATCTCAAAGCGCTCAGGGACCGGGTAATGCGGGGATTATTTCTTGCCCAGGGTGATCTGCTTGGACGGGCCGAAGGTCTGGCCGCTCACGCCTTTGGCAATTTGCTGGATCTGGCCACCGGACTTGAGGAAAGCAGCAATCTGGTCGTTGATCGATTCGCTGGTTTCAACGGCTGGAGCTGGCTTTGCTTTGCTGTTGGATGCTTTTACGCGCATGGCGGCCAATTACCTGTAGAAAATCAATTTGGCCAGTCATCGTACAGGAACGAGCGGGTAATTGCTTGGTAAATATCCCCCTGATACGGACAGGGGGCGTTCGCGAATCAATCGCAAGTTATCGCCGAAACAGCTCCGTAAGCTGCTGTTTTAAATACGAACGTCAGCAGGATAAATGTTTTTTTTCGCCGGCCTCTCGAGGCGCCGGTTGTCACGGCGGCCTGACGAATGGCCAGATGTGGCTGATAAATACAGGAAAATCAGGGTTTTCAGTGCCTTTTCTCGGTCCGCTGGGGCGGGTGCCGGGCGCAGCCGGCAAAAACAGGTAGAATGCCGCCCACGCAATGAGGGTATTGGAAATGGCTTTAGTCGGGCGTTACAACAGTTTGCAAGTGGTTAAACACACTAACTTCGGTTTATATCTGGACGGTGGCGCGGATGGCGAGATTCTTTTGCCCAATCGTTATATTCCAAAAGATATCCCCAGCGAAGATGAAGACTGGCTCAATGTTTTCGTTTATCTGGACAGCGATGACAAACTTATCGCAACGACCGAAAAGCCGAAAGTTCAAGTGGGTGAATTTGCCAGTTTGAAAGTTGTTGAAGTCAACAGCATCGGTATTTTCCTGGATTGGGGATTGCCCAAGGATCTGTTGCTGCCTTATTCCGAAGAAAAGCGCCAGATGACCGCTGGCGAGTATGTGGTGGTGCATGTCTACCTCGACAAACACACCCGCCGCATCACCGCCACGGCTCGCCTGGACCGCTACCTGGACAAGACGCCGGCCAACTACGCGCCTGGCCAGGAAGTTGATCTGCTGGTTGCCGAAGCCACCGACATGGGGTTCAAGGCAATCATCAACAACAAGCACTGGGGCTTGATCCACAAGAACGAAATCTTCAAGTTCATGCGCGCCGGCAAACAGGAGAAGGGCTTTATCAAGGAGGTCCGCGCCGACGGCAAGATCAGCCTGAGCCTGCAACCGGTCGGCCAGGAAGCGGCCACCAGCCTCAACTCGAAGATCCTCGCCAAGTTGCGTGAAAACAACGGCACCCTGGCCGTCAGTGACAAGAGCGATCCCGCGTTGATCAGCAGCCTGTTCGGCGTCAGCAAGGGTAACTTCAAGAAGGCCATCGGTGCGTTGTACAAGAATGGCCAGATCGTCATTCACGCGGATCGCATCGAGCTGAGCTGACCTTGAAGCGGCCCCAGCGGGCCGCTTCGTGCGCTTGTCCGGCGCTCAGCGTCGCTGCGTGGGGGCGCCGCCGGCGCAAAGGCCGCGTCCGGCCCTGGCCGGGCTGAACGACAAGCCACCTGCAATGAGCAGGCCGCTGCCCGCCACGATCAAGGCGGGTTGCAATCCGCCGCTGAAATGGCTGCTTGAAGCGGCGAGCAGCGGGCCTGCGAGCTGGCCAACGGCGAAACAGGCGGTCAGCAGACCGGCATTGCGCTGGGTGGCGTGGGGCGCCTGCTCCCGCGAGCGTTGCATCACCAGCTGCATGCAGGCCAGGAACGGCGTACCACACAGCAGCACTCCCAGCGCCAGGCCGACGCCGCTGCCCAACAGGCAGGCAAACACACCGGCCGCCTGCAACCACAACGTCGCCGTCAACCAATGACGCGTGGCATTCGGGTTATGTCTACGAAGACTCACCAGCACCACGCCGAGCGCGGACGCCAGGCCAAAGCATGGCCAGAACAGATCGGCTTGCCATTGCCCGTGGAATTGCGCGTTGGCCATTTGCGAAAGGAACGTGGCCGGGATGATGTAGCCCAGGCCGTACAAGCCGTAGATCACGCCCAGGCGAGCGATGCCCTGATTGCCCGAATGCGTGGCGTTGGACGCAGCCGCAACAGCGGGAGTCGGTTGTGGCAGGAACGGCAGGACCATCAGCAACATCACCAGGGCGACCACCGCATACACCAGCCAGAGAGTGGCGGACGTCTGCCCCAGCAGGTGCGAGCCCAGCGCCAGCAACCCCGTGAGGAAAATCCCCAGGCCCGGTCCGGCGAATACCAGTGCACCCAGTCGTGGCCGGCCGGCTGCAGCGGCAAGTGGCTGGCTCAGTGCGGTGATCATCACCAGCACCCAGGCGCTCGCCACACCCGTGCCGAAGCGCAACAACAGGTGCGACCAGAAACCGTTGGCCCAGAACGACGCGAGGGTCAGTACCACACACAGCCACAACCCGCCGAGCAACCGCTGCCGTACTTGTTCGGGGCGACGGGAGAACATCGCGTCCACGGCCCCCACGAAATAGCCCAGGTAGTTGGCGGCGGCAATCAGGCCGGCGGCGGTCAGGTCGATCTGACCTTCGCTGAGCAGGTGCGGCATTTGCGGGGTGAGGGCGAATCGCCCGATACCCATGGCCATCATGAGGGCGATGAAGCTGGCGAGTAAGCGAATCAGAGGCGACATGGTCTGGGTTCCGGCAAGAGATCAATGACCGTCAGGCTAGGACTGATTGACTTTCTTTAAAAATGAATAATAGTGAGTAACTTGTTCTGATTTGGAGAATGACGTGGAATTCAGCCAGTTGCGGATTTTCCAGGCAGTGGCCGAGGAGGGGTCGGTGACCCGTGCCGCCGAGCGTCTGCACCGGGTTCCGTCGAACCTGTCGACCCGGCTTAAACAGCTCGAAGAGCAGTTGGGCGTGGAACTCTTCGTTCGCGAGCGTCAGCGCTTGCAGCTGTCACCTGCGGGAAAAGTCCTGCTGGACTACACCGCCAAATTGTTCAGCTTGCGCGACCAGGCGCAAGCGGCGGTGCAGGGCGGGCAGCCGGCGGGGGATTTCGTGCTGGGGACGATGTACAGCACCGCCGCTATCCACCTGCCGAGGTTGTTGGCGCGCTATCACCGCACCTACCCGGCCGTGAACCTGCAAGTGCAGGCCGCCCCCAGCGGTGAACTGCTGGAGGGGCTGCTCACCGGCCGCCTGGATGCGGCACTGGTGGACGGTCCGCTGGAGCTGGCAGGGCTCGACGGTGTGCCTTTGTGCGATGAACGCCTGGTGCTGATCAGCGAGGCCGACCACCCGCCGGTACGCAGTGCGCTGGATGTGCAGGGGCGCGCGGTGTTCACCTTTCGCCAGGGCTGCTCGTACCGGATGCGCCTGGAAGCCTGGTTTGCGCATGCCCATGCAACCATGGGGCGGGCGATGGAGATCGAGTCCTACCAGGGGATGCTTGCCTGCGTGATTGCCGGTTCCGGGGTGGCGTTGATGGCGGAGTCGATGCTCGCCAGCCTGCCAGGACGCGAAAGCGTCGCGGTGCACCCGCTGGCCGAGCCGTTCGCCAGTGCCACCACCTGGCTGATGTGGCGCAAGGGCATGGTCGGGGCGAACCTGAATGCCTGGATCGAGCAGCAGCAGATGGATTTTCCGCCGACCGCGATGCCCGCGCAGGCAACGGCTTGAACTAACGGTCAGGTATTTGGATCAATTCAGTAACAGATCCTTGCGGATTTTGCTGAGCATTGCGTAGGACTTCGGACTATTATCAGTGCGAAGGGGCTACAGAATTTCAGCCACCGAGCATTACCCTGAAGGGGGCACCATGAAAGAGAAAATTCAAAACTGGCTGCACGACCTCGGTGTTGCGCTGGGTCTGATCGAACCGCCTTTGCAACCTGTGCCTATTCGTACGGACGACGAGCAGCGTCGACGCCAGCAACGCCGCCGGTAATCGCGTTCAAGCCGCCATGCGCTAGCCGCTGCGGCCACCGCATGGCTGTCCATCCGGGTGCCCGACTCGCGGTTGCTCCCGGCCTTGGCAGGTTCAGTGCCGCGCAATGGCAAGCAAAAACCGGCTCAAATCATTCGCCGTCCTGGCGTTCCTGAGCATCTGGTCTTCTTCGGCGGTAAACGCCGTCAGCCCCAGTTCATCTTCCAGATGGAAGATCAGGTCTTCTATATCCGCTTTTTCCAGACCCAACTCCACCAGACTGGCGTCATCGTCGAAGTCCTCCTGGTCTTCCAGCAGACGGCTGATGAAGCGATGCACGGCGGCACGCACGGCAGCTCTTTTCATGAGAGTTCTTCAAGGGCGTAACAGGTGTGGCCCGCTTTGAGTACAGCAGGCTTCAGTCATGCGAGCGCTGCCACTGGTCAATCATGTTGCGCAGATGTTCCCCGGAAAAACTGCCGAAATGCCCGCCGTGCACCGTGCGGATCGGCAGCGCACGCAAGCGTTGCAGGCTGCGGGCGTAGTCGCCGAGATCGGAGTGGTAGGCGTCTTCGATCAGCGGCCCGTCGTAGATGATATCGCCGCTGAACAGGGTTTCGGTCGCCGCTTCATAGAGGCTGATGCCGCCCGGCGAGTGGCCGGGTGTGTGCAGCACCTGAAGTGCGCGATTGCCCAGGTCCAGCACGTCGCCTTCCTCGATCGTCCCCGTGGCCGGGGCGGCCTTGACCCGGTATTCGGCGTAGCACAGCGGGCAATCGGGATGGGCCTCGAACATGTCGTCCCCGACGAAGGCGCGACTCAAGTCATTTTCGCCGTCCGGTGCCGCGAGGATCTCGGCTTCGGCGGGGTGCACCAGGCGCTCCGCGAATTCGTGGTGACCGGCAATGTGATCGAAATGGCAATGGCTGGCCACCGCCATCAGCGGCCGTTCGGTGAGCCAGGGCAGTTGTTCGCGCAGGCTGACCAGCCCGGAACCGCTGTCGAGCAGCAGGTCCTTGTCGCGGCCCTGGATGTGCCAGAGGTTGCAGCGGTAGAAGGGGCGGATGTACGGCTCGTGAATCAGGCGGATGCCGTCGGCGAGGGGCTTGACCTCGAACCATTGATCGCGGGAAACAATTTTCATCAAGGGGTTTCTCCAGACGAAAAAAAACGGGTGTGGCAACCGACGCCACACCCGTCGAAGAAAGCTTCGTCAAGGTCGGCTCAGATGGCGCTGGCCACCACCGCCGGGCGACGGGACATCAGGCTCACCAGCACAAAACTCACCAGGCCAACAGCCAGGCTGTAGTAGATCGGGGTGTTGGCGTCCAGACCGTCCGTGACCATGAACAGCAGGGCCGTGGCAAAGCCCAGGCCCATGCTGGCGATGGCGCCGGCGGTGGTCGCGCGTTTCCAGAAGATAGCACCCATCAACGGGATCAACATGCCCCCCACCAGCAGGTTGTAGGCCAGGGTCAGGGCGCTGATCACATCGTTCACCACCAGGGCAATGCCCAGCACGACCACACCGGTCAGCAAGGTCACCAGGCGGTTGAGTCCCAGGCTCGACTGTTTGCCGCCACGCAGTTTCGGCAGCAGGTCTTCACTCAGGGTGGTGGCGGCGGCGAGCAGGCCGGCGCTGGCAGTGGACATCATGGCGGCCAGCGCAGCGGCGATCACCAGGCCACGGATGCCATCCGGCAGGGACAGTTTGACGATGGCGGCAAACGCGTTGTTGACGTTGTCCAGATCCGGGATCAGCACGTGGGCGGCCATGCCGATCAGGGCGCAGGCCAGGCCATAGATGATGCAGTAGATACCGGCGGCGGTGCCGGCGTACTGCGCGACCTTGGCGGTCTTGACCGTGAACACCCGTTGCCAGATGTCCTGGCCGATCAGGATGCCGAAGAAGTAGATCATGAAGTAGGTGATGATGGTGTCCCAACCGATGGTGGTGAAGCTGAAGCTCGCCGCCGGCAGTTTGGTCACCAGTTCGTCCCAGCCGCCCACGCGGTACAGGCAGATTGGCAGGAGGATGAACATCAGGCCGACGGTCTTGATGATGAACTGGACGATGTCGGTCAGGGTCAGCGACCACATGCCGCCGATGGCCGAGTAGACCACCACCACGCCACCCCCGAGCAGCACCGACACCCAGAACGGCAGGCCGAACAGCACTTGCAACACGGTGCCGATGGCCAGGATCGAGGTCACCCCGATCATCAGCGCGTAGGCCAGCATGATCACTGCGCTGGCGGAGCGGGCCATCGGGTTGTAGCGTTTTTCCAGGACCTGGGTCACGGTGTAGATCTTCAGTTTCAACAGCGGCTTGGCAAGAAACAGGTTCAGCGCCACGATCCCGCAACCCAGTGCGGCGCACAGCCAGAAACCGGAGATGCCATGCACATAGCCCAGGCGTACGGTGCCGACCGTGGAGGCGCCGCCCAGAACGGTGGCCGCCATCGTACCCATGTACAGGGTCGGACCGAGGTTACGGCCGGCGACCAGAAACTCTTCGTTGGTCTTGGCCTTGCGCATGCCGAAGTAGCCGAGGACCAGCATCGCAGCGGCATAAATGAGAACGACGAATAAATCCAATGCCATGATGGCGTGTCTCCGATTGTCTTTTTTATAGTGAAGCCGAGAGGTTCTGTGCCGGAGCGAGCCCGCGCGCGATAGCGATCTGTCTGTCACATCAGGGTTGGATGTGCCGACGTCATCGCGAACAGGCTCGCTCCCTCAGATCAAGCTGTCGTATTGAGACCGGGGGTGGCGAGTGAATGGGCACCCTTGCTCCGGGCGTCATCCGGGCCGAACACCGCCGCCGGTTCCGGGAACAGGCTCAACAGCACCAGGTACACCACCGAAGCCAGGCCCAGGGTGACCGGCAGGCTGATGTCGATGCCATCCGCCAGGTTGCCGAGCACACCGACGAATTGCCCGGGCAGGTTCACGAAGCACAAGCCCACCAGCGCACTCGGGATCCAGGCCCCCAGCCCGCGCCAGTTCCAGCCGTGGGCGAACCAGTAGCGACCGCCTTTCTCGCCGCGGGTGAACACCTGCAGGTCATCGGGGCAGTAGAAGCCGCGACGCACCAGCAGGCCGATGATCATGATCACCATCCATGGTGTGGTGCAGGTGATGATCAGCACGGCGAAGGTCGATACGCTCTGCACCAGGTTCGCCGCGAAGCGCCCGATGAAGATGAAGGCGATCGACATCACCCCGATCAGCAATGTGGCCTTGACCCGCGACAGCACTCTGGGGAACACGCTGGACATGTCCAGCCCGGTGCCATACAGCGACGTGGTGCCGGTGGACATGCCGCCGATCACCGCAATCAGGCACACCGGCAGGAAGAACCAGTTTGGCGAAACGGCCAGCAGGCCACCGACGTAGTTGTTGGCGGCGATGTAGTCCGGTGCCTTGATCGCAACGATGGTGGCGGTCGCGAGGCCGAACAGGAACGGGATGAACGTGGCGATCTGCGAGATCACCACCGCCGCCATGATCTGGCGCTTGGAGGTGTCGCGGGGGATGTAGCGTGACCAGTCGCCGAGGAACGCGCCGAAGGAAATCGGGTTGCTCATCGCCACCAGTGCCGCGCCGATGAAGGCGGCCCAGAAGCCTGGCTGGCCGAGGCTCACTGTGCCGGCGTAGTTCACATCGAAAGGCCCGGCGAAGGCGAAGACGCCCAGCAGGAACAGCAGGCTGGCGCTCCACACCGCGATCTTGTTGACCCACAGCAGGAAGCGGAAGCCGTAGATGCACACGGTCAATACCAGTATCGCGAACAGTCCGTAGGCCAGGCCCAGGGTCAGGTCGGTTTCCGGCAGGCCGATCAGCCGTTTGGCACCACCGATCAGCGCGTCACCCGAGCTCCACACCGACAGCGAAAAGAACGCGATCGCGGTCAGCAGTGACAGGAACGAACCGACGATCCGCCCGTGCACGCCGAAGTGCGCACCGGAAGACACGGCATTGTTGGTGCCGTTGAGCGGGCCGAACAGGCCCATCGGTGCGAGGATCAGCGAACCGAGCAGCACGCCCAGCACGATGGCCGCTACGCCGGCCTGAAAAGACAGGCCGAACAGCACCGGGAAACTGCCGAGCACGGCGGTGGCGAAGGTGTTCGAGCCGCCGAAGATCATCCGGAACAAGTCCGTCGGCCCTGCGGTGCGCTCGTGGTCGGGGATCTGTTCGACCCCGTGGGTTTCAATCTGCGTAAGGCTTTGGTCGTTGTTGTTCTTATTCATGATCTGCTCCGATCATAAAGGCGCGCTCATCGTGTGTGAGCGTTACCTGTTTGGCTAAGGTGTTGGCAGCCCTTCCGGCATTGCGGATAAATGTTCGTGACAGGCCAGCCACAGGCCTTGTTGTTCTTGGCCAGACGCCTGTTTTCTGAAAACAATCGTCTCGCGCTCCTGGCTGAAGTGTTGCTCCCCTTGCATGCGCAGCTCGGTGGCGACGTCATGGATGAAAATCGCCACGTCACCCTGCAGGCTGACGAAAGCGTTGCTCGACGTGCACGACAGCACTTCGAAGCCATCCTCGGCGCGCCAGTTGTCCCACAACACCTGGTAGGCATCGCGCGACAGCAAGGGCTGTTCGAGGGTGTAGAACACGAAGCTGGCATCGGCGCTGAAGGCGCCGAAATAGGCCTCGCGATCGTTACGGGCAAAGGCGGCCACCAGATCGGCGGCCGCTTGCAAAACCTGATCACGTTCAGTCATGGCCGATCCTCAGCGGTGGACGACGCCGGGCAGTACGCAGAGCATTTCGTACAGCAGGTTGGCGGCCAGCAGCGAGGTGTTGCCGGTGGTGTCGTAAGCGGGCGAGACTTCTACCAGATCGCAGCCGATCAAGTCGAGACCCTGGCAGCCACGAACGATCTCGATGGCCTGGATGGTCGTCAGGCCGCCGATTTCCGGGGTTCCGGTGCCAGGCGCCCAGGCCGGATCGATGCCGTCGATGTCGAAACTCAGGTACACCGGGCCGCCGCCGACCTTCTCGCGAACCTCGGCCATCAGCGGCGCCAGGGACTTGTGCCAGCACTCTTCGGCCTGGACCACGCGGAAGCCCTGGTTGCGGCTCCAGTTGAAGTCGTCAGCGGTGTAGCCCTGGGCACGCAGGCCGATCTGCACCACGCGGTCCGGGTCGATCAGGCCTTCCTCGACGGCGCGACGGAAGGTGGTGCCGTGAGCGATTTTCTCGCCGAACATGTGATCGTTGACGTCGGCGTGGGCATCGATATGCACCAGGCCGACCTTGCCGTGCTTCTTGTGGATGGCACGCAGGATCGGCAGGGTGATGGTGTGGTCGCCGCCCAGGGTCAGCGGGATCACGTCGTGTTCGAGGATGTTGTCGTAGGATTCTTCGATGATCCGCACGGCATCCAGCAGGTTGAAGGTGTTGATCGCCACGTCGCCGATGTCGGCCACCGACAGCGAGTCGAACGGCGCGGCACCGGTGGCCATGTTGTACGGGCGGATCATCACCGATTCGGCGCGGATGTCCCGTGGCCCGAAACGGGTGCCGGGGCGCAGCGAAGTGCCGATGTCCAGCGGCACGCCAACGAAGGCAGCGTCCAGGCCGGCAGCGGTCGGTACATGGGGGAGTCGGAGCATGGTGGCGATGCCGCCGAAGCGCGGCATTTCGTTGCCGCCCAGTGGTTGGTGAAGAATCTTGTCCACGGGTAGGGCCTCATCGTCGTTGTTTTATTTATGCGGATACGCCGGCTGCGGAGGCACGGGCACCGTTGTGGGCCGATTCTGCGAAATGCCGGGGAGCGGAAGAATCGCTACGGGCAAATACTTAGTTCAGATTTTTCTAAACTAATGACCCTGAGATGGATAGACTTCACGCCATACGCAAAACCCGATACCAGAGCAAACCTTGTGGGAGCGAGCCTGCTCGCGATAGCGGTGGGTCATTCAACATGGATGTTGGCTGGACATCCTCTATCGCGAGCAGGCTCGCTCCCACAGGGGGCTGCCTTGGCTTGAGCTTCGCGCGTCTCGTCATTGGAGCTTTGACATGGCCAACGCTTTACCCGACCTGAAACTGTTGCGCATCTTCGTCAGCGTGGTCCGCCATCAGGGGTTCGCCAACGCCCAGCAGGAGCTCAATCTCTCGACGTCGGCGATCAGTACCTACATGAGTCAGCTCGAAGCCGCCCTTGGCCTGGTGCTGTGCCATCGCGGACGGGGCGGTTTCAGCCTGACCAGCAAAGGCGAACTGTTCCATCAGGAAACCCTGCGCCTGCTCGCCGAACTCGAGGGTTTCGAGCAATACGCAGCGGCGTTGAAGGGCGAGTTGCGCGGCACGTTGAACCTGGGGGTGATCGATTCCACCGTCAGCGACAAGGCCTTGCCGTTCGCCGAAGCCATCGGTGCCTACAGTCAGGAACACCCGGCGGTGCACCTGCACCTTTCGGTCATGAGCCCGTATGAGCTGCAACTCGGCGTGCAGGACAACCGCCTCGACCTGGCCATCGGTGCGTTCTCCACGCGCATGAGCGGGCTGGTGTACATGCCGCTGTATCGCGAGCAGCACTGGCTGTATTGCAGCAACCGCCATCCGCTGTTCGCCGAGCGCCGTATCCCCGAGCAGGTCATTACCCAGCAACGCATGGTCGGCCGGGGCTACTGGAGCCAGGCCGAACTGGCGCGCCACGGTTTCAAGCACAGCGCGGCGACGGTGGAGAGCATGGAGGCGCAGCTGATTCTGGTGCTGTCCGGCGCCTACATCGGCTACCTGCCGGAGCACTATGCCCAGGCCTGGGCGGACAAGGGCGACTTGCGCGTGCTGCTGCCGGCGACCTTCGGTTACCAGGCGCCGTTCTCGATGATCGTGCGCCGTGGCCGCAGCCGCGAACCGCTGATCCAGACGTTCCGCGACCTGCTCAAGGCGCAACTCAACCAGGCGGCCTGAGGAAAAGCAAACGATGTCCAGAATCCACTGCCCGCGTTGCCTGCGCCCGCAAAGTCATTGCTTGTGTGCATTGATTCCGAGCCTCGACAGCCGCACTCGGGTATTGCTGTTGCAACACCCCAGCGAAGTGAACCATGCACTGAACACCGCGCGGCTGGCTGCGCTGGGATTGAAGAACGCCGAATTGATCGTCGGCGAGGTGTTCGAGGACCTGCCGCAGCGGTTGAACCCGCCGGGGTATCAGGCGCGATTGTTGTTTCCCGGCGACGAGGCGCAGCCAATGCAGGCCTACCGCTCGACCGATCAGCCGTTGCTGCTGGTGGTGCCCGATGGCACGTGGCGCAAGGCGCGCAAGATGCTGCACCTCAATCCGCTGTTGGCGGCGCTCCCTCGGGTGACCCTGGCCGACGGCGGCGTGTCGCGCTATCGACTGCGCAAGGCGCCGGGGCCGGGGGCATTGTCGACGGTGGAGGCGATTGTGCAGGCGTTGCAGGTGCTGGAAGCGCCCGCCCGTTTCGAGCCGTTGCTGAAACCGTTCGAGGCGCTGATCGAGGGGCAGATCGCGGCGATGGGGGAGGAGGTTTTTCAGCGTAATCATGCGGACAGATAAGTGTTGACTGTACTGGCCTCATCGCGAGCAGGCTCGCTCCCACAGTGTTTTGTAGTGTTTACACGACCTGTGGACAACCGAGATCCCTGTGGGAGCGAGCCTGCTCGCGATGAGCCTCGCATGAACAGCCGAGCTTACCGCTCCCGCATCGCTTCGGTCCGTGCCTTCAGCACCGGTTTCAACAGGTAATCCAGTACGCTTTTCTCCCCGGTGATGATATCCACCGTCGCCACCATGCCTGGAATGATCAGCAGTGGCTTCACGTCCCCGCCCAGGTGATTCTTGTC
>Ga0247819_10001592_pt1 | contig 12169 bp, 13 predicted proteins | sample 13C_Xylose_Day6_FD_193428 | JGI IMG/M metagenome (GOLD analysis project Ga0247819, IMG submission 193428) | Soil microbial communities from agricultural site in Penn Yan, New York, United States - 13C_Xylose_Day6 | ecosystem: Environmental > Terrestrial > Soil > Agricultural land | place: USA... | reverse complement strand
GTCACCTTGATGCTGGTCGCCTGCTCGGTGGTGCTCGGCGCCCTCCTGTCGCTGCCGGTCGCGCTCGGCCGCATGTCGAAGAACAAGATCTGGTCTTGGCTTGCCTATGGCTACGTCTACTTCTTCCGCGGCACGCCGCTGATCGCCCAGCTCTTCCTGATCTACTACGGCCTCGGCAGTTTCCGCCCGCAGCTCGAATCCGTCGGCCTCTGGTGGTTCTTTCGCGAGGCCTGGAACTGCGCCCTCTTTACCTTCACGCTGAACACCGCCGCCTACCAGGCGGAAATCCTGCGCGGCTCGATCGAGAGCGTGCCGCGCGGTCAGCGCGAAGGTGCAGCCGCCCTCGGGCTGCCGGAGCGCATCGCTTTCTACAAGATCATCCTGCCGCAGGCGATGATCGTGGCGCTGCGCCCCTACGGCAACGAGATCATCCTGATGATCAAGGGTTCGGCCATCGTCGCGATCGTCACCGTGTTCGACCTGATGGGTGAAACGCGCCGCGCCTTTTCGCGCACCTTCGACTACCAGATGTATGTCTGGGCGGCGATCCTCTATCTCCTGATGGTGGAAGTGCTGCGCAATATCTGGGCCTGGCTCGAAAACCGCCTGACCCGGCATCTGAAGCGCTAAAGCGTTATCTCGCCAAGACCGAGTTGAAATGAAATAGCGTGGCAGCACTCTGCATGGAGTGCTGCCAAGCTATTGTTATTACGCCTAAAATTTCATATTGAAGCAAATATTAGAACTTGATTAATAAATCAAGCGTTTCATCATAAAGACCAACCTTTGCGAGAAGTGAGGTTCATATGACGAACGAAATGGAACTGCAGCTGAAGGGCTACGGCGTGACCACGGCCCAGATCCTCTACCGCATGCCGGATCATCCGACATTCCTGCAGACCTACATCTGGCAGCACTACGACATCGCCCCGGATTTCCCGGAGATGCGCAGCTTCCTGAAGTTCTGGCAGGAAAAGCTGGATGGCCCGTTGCATTCGGTACGCTACGTCCACCGCAAGCTGATCTCGGCCACCGAATGGCGGGCACTCAACGGCGAGTTCATCCTGCACTGAACCCGCCCTCCGCTGCATCAGGTTTCTATTGAGCGCAAAATCATGCAGCCAGGTTGCTGCGCGCCCGGCCCGTCACACTTGACGCGCGGTGCTGTAGAGAACGACGCACCGCCGTCGGCCACAAATGCAACAATCCTTGGCGCCTATGCCGCGTCAGACATGGACCTCGCCATGGGCAAGCTCGCCCTCGCCCGGTTCCTTGTGCAGCGAGCCGTAAAGCACCACTGCGTAGAACAGCACCACCACCATGATGACGGGCCAGCCGGGCAAAGGGCCTAGCGCTGCATTCTCCGTGACATCGATCCAGGAGCGCACGTGCCCGAAGGGCTCGCCATTGGTCGACAGTTTCGGCGACGAGATCTTGAGGGCCCAGGCGAGCAGCAGGATCAGGTACATCCAGCAGTAGTTGCGCTGCAGCCGGCGGCACAACGCCTCGCGGTAGCTCATCAGGAACGCCGGTTTGCGCAGGCTCTTGGCAATCGACGCGGCCCAGTTAAGGTTGGCAGTGCCGTCCGGCGCCAGGATCTGCGCGAAATACCCGCGCTCGAGCTGGCGCACGCGGGCGCGGTAGACGTCGAAGAAGCGATAGCGGCGAGCCTCGATCAGAAGCAGTAACGTGATCAGCAGCATCGCGAACAGCAGCACGCCGTGATGGGAGTTGGGCGTCGACAACGATACCGACAGCAGGGCGGCGACCACGGTAATCGCCCAGTTGGACGTGCGGTCGATGCGATCCCGCCAGCCGGCCATCCGCCCCAATTCGCCGCGATAATAATGCACGACGGCATTGATCTGCTCCTGCGAGGTCTGGGGCAGTGGCGGGCCCTTCGGCTCCTTGATTTCCGTGCCCACAAGCAGCGGACTGAGTTCGGCAGCCATCGGCATTTCCTCCGTCTTTTCTTGTTGTTGCGATCATGAACCCTTTCCCCCTCCGGATAAATCCCGTGCTCGCCGCCGGCCGTCGTTTTTTGCATTTTCGGCGCCCCGGAGACCCAAGGATCTCGGCGGGCTGCATCTTGCGGCGCATTGCCAAAAGCGGCCTTCGGACGTAAGAAGCGCGCATGACCCAGAACACCACGAAAATCGACGAGGAAGCGCTGGCGGAAGCCTACAACCGCGCCCTCACCCTGGAAAAATCCGGCAACTTCGATGCCGCCGCCGATGCCTATGCCGAAGTGCTGGCGCTCGATCCCGAGGATCACGGCGGCGCATCCGTGCGGCTCGCCTCGATGGGGCGCGGCGAAACACCGGTGAAGGCGCCGGACGCCTATGTCGCGACGCTCTTCGATCAGCATGCCGACGTGTTCGACAACGTGCTTGTCGAGCAGCTTGGCTACTGCGTGCCGCTGCTCGTGCGCCAGCGCCTGCAGGCGCTCGAACTCGGTCCTTTCAACCGCGTGCTCGACCTTGGCTGTGGCACGGGCCTGACCGGCGGCGCCCTGCGCGACATGGCCGAAGACATCACCGGCATCGACCTCTCCGAAAACATGGTTGAGATCGCCCACGAGAAGGAGCTCTACGACACCCTCTACGTCGCCGAAGCGGTGGACTTTCTCGACGACAACGACGACGAACCCTTCGACCTGATCGTCGCAACCGACGTTCTGCCCTATATGGGCGCGCTCGAGGCATTGTTCTTCGGCGCCGTCGACAATCTCGTACCCGGCGGCCTGTTCATCTTTTCGAGCGAAACGTTGCCGGCCGAGATCTTCGCCGGTCGCCCCTTCATGGTCGGCGCGCACCAGCGCTTTGCCCATGCCGAGACCTATCTGCGCGAACGCCTGACGGCGACCGGTTTCGAAGTGATCGAAGTCGGCGACATCACCGTACGCATGGAAGAAGGCGAGCCGATCGCCGGCCACCTCGTGATCGCCCGCTTCAAACCTTAAGCAGAAAACAAAAGCTTGCGAGGGAACAGGCGTCCGCCTGTTCCCTCGCCCCTTTCGCGCACCCGCGCCATCGGCTAAACCTCACCCAGAGCAATCGGGAGTGTTTTGGAAATGGCAAAGGTCGCATTCATCGGTCTCGGCGTGATGGGTTACCCCATGGCCGGCCACCTTAGGGTACGTGGCGGACACGAACTGACGGTCTATAACCGCACCTTCGCCAAGGCCGAGAAGTGGGCCGCCGAGTTCGGCGGACGTGCAGTCAAGACGCCGGCGGAAGCGGCCGATGGCGCCGATTTCGTCTTCGCCTGCGTCGGCAACGACGACGACCTGCGCTCGGTCACCACAGGCAAGGACGGCGCCTTCGAAACGCTGGCGGCTGACGCCATCTTCATTGATAACACCACGGCCTCGGCCGAAGTCGCCCGTGAACTTTACGAGGCGGCCCAGGCCCGTGGCGCCCATTTCGTCGATGCGCCCGTGTCCGGCGGTCAGGCCGGCGCCGAGAACGGCGCGCTGACGGTGATGTGCGGCGGTGACGAGCCTGCCTTCGAGCGCGCCAAGCCGGTGATCGACGCCTTTGCCCGCATGGTCGGCTTGATGGGACCGGCCGGCGCCGGCCAGATCACCAAGATGATCAACCAGATCTGCATTGCCGGTCTCGTCCAGGGCCTCGCCGAAGGCATTCACTTCGGCAAGAAGGCCGGTCTCGACATCGAGAAAGTCATCGACGTCATCTCCAAGGGCGCTGCAGGCTCCTGGCAGATGGAAAACCGCCACAAGACGATGAATGCCGGCAAATATGATTTCGGCTTTGCCGTCGACTGGATGCGCAAGGATCTCGACATCGTGCTGACGGAAGCGCGCCGCAACGGCGCCAAGCTGCCGGTGACCGCCCTCGTCGACCAGTTTTATGGCGACGTGCAGGCCATGGGCGGAAACCGCTGGGATACGTCTTCGCTGCTCGCTCGGCTGGAAAAATGAGCCTTTCGCCGACCTCGGGCGCCGGCGACATCATCGAGCACTTGCGGACGCTGCGTTCGCAGGAGAACCTCGCCGGCATGGCACGGTTCGGCATCGTCACCGAGACGGCGCTTGGGCTCTCGAATGTCGAGCTCCACCGGATCACGCGGCTGGTGAAGGTCAACCATGCCCGCGCGCTCGAACTATGGCAGTCCGGCATCCGCGAGGCACGTATTCTCGCCGCCTTCACCGCCGACCCGAAGACGTTGACGCTCGATGATGCAAGGCTCTGGGCCGATGATTGCAATTCCTGGGAGGTCGTCGACACCATCGCCGACGTCTTCGTGGCTGCGCGCTTCGAACAGGTCCTGATCCCGGAGTTCGCGGCGGACACCCGAGAATTCGTTCGCCGCATCGCATTCGCGATGATCGCGACCGCCGCGGTGCATCTGAAGAAGGAGCCGGATGCAAGCCTTCTTGCCTGGCTGCCGCTGATCGAGCGCCACGCCAAAGATGAACGCAACTTCGTCAAGAAGGCGGTCAACTGGGCGCTGCGCCAGATCGGCAAGCGCAACGCCGCCTGTCATGGTCCTGCACTGGCACTTGCCCAAAAACTCGCAGGCAGCACCGATCGCACAGCAAGGTGGATCGGCAAGGACGCCCTGCGTGAACTGAGCAGCGACAAGGTATTGGCGAGGCTCGGTGTCGTCGGCGCCAGCACGGATCGCGCTCAATCCTAGATCGGATCGCCCAACACAAGACGGCTGCTTTGTCGGGCGCAAACCGAACGATCCGGGTCTTCTCAAGAGCTTGACGAATCAAAACGGCAACGCCATCCTTCCCTTGGCGTGACCTTCGCCTAACCTCCCAAGGCCTTCCTCAGCATGGTCTTAAACGGAGGCAAAGGGACTTCTGTCTCGGGCTATTGTCTTGGTCCGATCGTTTCGGACGTGGTTGCTGGGGAACTGACGTCCGCGACGTGAAAGGCCCGACAATGACAAAAAATGGAAATCTCAAGCGCCGCGTCCGTGCTCGCGCAGCCAAAACGGGCGAGTCCTATACATCAGCTCTCAGACACGTTCGGCAAACATCCCCTGATCATCCCGGCGCCAAATCGGTGCGTTTGGCTGTCGCGCAAACGTCGCTCTTCGACGACCCCCACGACATTTCAGGCCTTCGTGCCAGCGGAATGGAAATGCGACGCCTCATGCGGGAAGCACGCGAGACCGGCGCGCGCCTAATACATTTCCCCGAGGGAGCAACGTGCGCGCCCAACAAGCGCATCATGTCTGAAACCGGTCCCAGAGAGATCGGCCCATCCGATTGGAGCAGGTTCGAATGGACGGTTTTGCGTGAGGAGCTAAGCGTAACCAGCCAGCTAGCGAGAGAACTCAAGCTGTGGACGGTATTTGGCTCGGTCCATCAACTCACGCCACCACATTGCCCGCATAACAGCCTTTATGTCGTTTCCGATCACGGAGAACTGGTGACGCGCTACGACGAGCGCATGCTGTCGAACACGAAGATCTCGTTCATGTACGCGCCAGGGAAAATCCCGGTGACATTTGAGGTTGATGGCGTCCGCTTCGGATGCGCACTGGGTATGGAAACGCATTATCCCGAAATCTTCCGAGAATATGAAGGGCTGGACGTCGATTGCGTCCTCTTCTCAACGACAGGCGAAGTCCCTTCCGCTGCGCCGGCTTTCGCGGCTGAGGTGCTGGGCCATGCCGCGAGCAACGCATTTTGGGTCAGCTATTCCGCCCATGCGCGCCAAAGTGTAGTCGTTCCCTCGGGAATAGCCGCGCCCGACGCTCAATGGGCCGCGCAATCTTCGTCAGACGGCACCCCCGCAATCGCTATCGCGGATATCAATCCCAATCCGGAGCATCCTGCACGGCTATGGAGACGAACGGCCGGGCCGATCTTTACATGCCGCATCAGATCCACAGTGATCCAAGGAGCGACGGCCGCAACACATTCTAAGCGGCGTTCTCCGCCGCCCGTTTACCAAGCCTCAATCCTCGCTGGATTTCGCCTGATCGATCATCATGTAGTCGAGCGGAAGCTCGGTCGTGTACTTGATCTGCTCCATCGCGAAAGCTGAGGAGACGTCACGGATCTCGATCTTGGCGATCAGCCGCTTGTAGAAGGCGTCATAGGCGGCGATATCGGGAACGACAACCCGCAGCAGGTAGTCGACGTCGCCGCTCATGCGGTAGAACTCGACGACTTCGGGGAATTCGCCGACCACTTCCGAGAAGCGCCGGAGCCATTCGATCGAATGCGTGTTGGTGCGGATCGACACGAACACCGTAACCTTGGTGTTGATCTTCACCGGATCGAGCAGCGCCACACGGCGGCGGATGACGCCGTCCTCTTCCATCTTCTGGATGCGCCGCCAGCAAGGTGTGGTCGACAGGCCCACCTTCTTGGCGAGGTCAGCAACAGCCAGCGTGGAATCCTCCTGCAACAGGCGCAGGATTTTGCGGTCTAGACGATCCATGATGTCCCTCTCGAATTATTTTTCTTTCTATAGCGTGAAATCGACAAAGATAAAGAATATTTTTTCAGACAATCAACAGACCGACGCGCTCGCGCAGGAACGGCAAAACCTCCGCTTCGAACCACGGATTGCGCTTCAGCCAGCCGGTATTGCGCCAGCTCGGATGCGGCAATGGCAGGATCGCAGGCATGGCGTTGCGCATGGCGTAACGACGCCAGCCGACGACGGTCGCGGTCATTGATTTCGGACAGTCCGGCCCGATATGCCAGCGCTGCGCATAGTGACCGATGGCCAGCACCAGCTCCACCTGCGGCATCGCCGCCATCACGCTCGTGCGCCAATAAGGCGCGCATTCCCGCCGCGGCGGCAGATCGCTGCCATGGGCATCGTAGCCGGGGAAACAGAACCCCATAGGCACGATCGCCAGCTTGTCCCTGTCGTAAAACGTCTCGCGATCGACAGCGAGCCATTGCCGCAGCCGGTCGCCGGAGGCGTCGTTGAAGGGCAATCCGCTTTCATGCACCCGCAGGCCCGGTGCTTGACCCGCGATCAGCACCCGCGCGGAGCTGGAAATGACCGCAACCGGTCGCGGCTCGTGCGGCAGCCGGTCTTCCGCCCCGCGCGCCGGCTGGTCGCGACAGATACGGCAGGCGGCGATAGCGGCGCGAAGTGCTGCGAGATCATCCCGTTCCTCACCCATCGCCGATCCTCGCAAACAGCGCCGATAGGTGGTCGAACAGCCAAAGCCGGATCGCCTCAAGCCAACCGTCAACCACATGCGGCGCCTCTTCCGCATGGCGGTTGCTGCGGCGCCAGGCCTGCGGCCGGGTGAACTCGCCGGCCCAAAGCCCGACCCTCTGCCTTTCGGCCGTTGCCTCCTCCTTCTGATAGCGGCCGTAGCTCACGGCATAGCCGGTCGCCACCATCTGGCGCCCGACGTCTCGCCCATTGGTCTCGCAGGTGCCGAGATCGCGGCCATATTTGTCGCGTCCATGCAGGCGACACAGCGTCGTGCCGCCCGAGACCATTGCCTTCAACCGCTTGCGGGCATCCGCCCCACAGTCCCACTCCGCTCCATCGCGTCTGCAGGTCTGGCCGATCTCGGGCGCATCGATGCCTTCTAGGCGTATGCGCCGGCCGTCAAGGCGCAGGCTGTCGCCATCGCTCGCGGTCGCAAACCCCGAGAGTTCTCCTGTCACGGTCCGCTCTGGCGGCGGCAGTTGCGAGGCGACATAGGCGCCGGCGCAGAGCAGCAGGAAAATGACCCAACCGCCGATGGTCCCGATGTGCCCGGCAGGCGCGCCCTTTCCGCCTCCGCCCGTGAACCGATATCTCGATCTGCCCGATCTCAACTTGTCCGCATCCCCTTGTTTTTCGGTGTCTCAAGGCGATCGCCAAACACGATCGCGCCACAATGGTTGTCGAATCCTTCACCTGAGGCAGCAACTTCTTAAGGATTGCTGTCTAGACTGCAACCAGCTGTAACCTTTGCATATATGAGCATGAGTATCGCCGTCAGCACCTCGACAGATAAGATCATCGTCGACAAGTCGCGAAGCCATCGAAACAAGGCTGTTTCGAAGACGGTACGCGCGACGCGCGAACGGCTGCAAACCGGTTCGTCCGCCCCTTCCGGCTTTGAACGCGAAATGCTCAATCTCTATATCGGGTCCGCCTTGCATGGCGCCATTGCCGTGCCGTTGCTGGTTGCGCTCATCACTGCGGTCGGCATCTACCTTTCTGGCAATCTGAGCATCGTCGTCTGGGCCGTGATGACGCTTTCGACTCACGCCGTCACCGTCTTCCTGGCGCGAAAGGCGCGCAAGGAGGACATCGCCGCCGATAAGGTGCCGGTGTGGCGCCGCCGCTTCCTGATCGGCCAGCTGCTGATGGGCCTTTGCTGGGCGACGTTCGTCACGCAGGACTGCGCAACCTGCGGCGATATCCGCTATGGCCTGTTCGAAGGCGCCGGCCTGTTGATCGCGCTTGCTGCCACCGCGATGGGCACCTTCCTGCTGCGCAATGCCCTGCTCTACACGTTCGTACCTGTCGTCGCCGCTCTCGCCTTTTCCTCGCTGACCACGGCCGATCCGGTTCACGTCGGTCTCACCGGCGTGATCTCGCTGTCTCTGCTGTTCCTCGTCTTCATGACCGACCGCATGAACCGCGCCAATGTGCACATTCTGTCGATGCAATCGGAGAAGGACGACCTGATTGCCGAGCTCGAAGTGGCAAAATCGATGTCGGACGAAGCCCGTCGGCGCGCCGAGGAAGCGAACCTTGCCAAGTCGCGGTTCCTCGCCTCGATGTCGCACGAGCTGCGCACGCCGCTCAACGCCATTCTCGGCTTCTCCGAGGTCATGTCGACCGAAGTTCTCGGGCCGCTCAACAACCCGACCTACAAGGAATATACCAGCGACATCCACCGCTCGGGCGAACATCTCCTGAACCTGATCAACGAGATCCTCGATCTGTCGCGTATCGAGGCCGGCCGCTACGACCTCAACGAAGAGGCCGTCAGCCTGGTCGATATCGCCGACGATTGCATCGGCATGGTCCAGCTTCGCGCCCGCGCCAAGACGATTGCCATCCACGCGCAGTTCGAGCAGGGCATGCCTGCCGTCTGGGTCGACGAAAAGGCCATGCGCCAGGTGATCCTCAACCTGCTGTCGAATGCGGTGAAGTTCACCAGTTCCGGCGGGGAAGTCACCGTCAAGGTCGGCTGGACGGCCGGCGGCGGTCAATATCTCTCGATCAAGGACAATGGCCCGGGCATTCCCGATGAGGAGATCCCGATCGTGCTTTCGGCCTTCGGTCAGGGTTCCATCGCCATCAAGAGCGCCGAACAGGGCACTGGCCTCGGCCTGCCGATCGTGCAGGCGATCCTAGCCAAGCACAATGGCGAGTTCATCCTGCGCTCCAAGCTGCGCGAAGGCACCGAAGCCATCGCCATCCTGCCGGCCCGCCGCGTGCTCGAAAGCCTGCCCGCGGTCGAGGATGTGCCCGCCCCTGCCCGCCGCCGCAAAAGCTTCGCTTGATCCATGCAGATTGAGACACAACGCCTGCGGCTCCGGCCCTGGCAGGAGCGCGACGTCTCGCCTTTTGCGGTCATCAATGCCGATCCTGAAGTCCGGCGCTACTACTATCCCGCCATCCTGACACCTGAAGAAACCGCGGGCGTCATCGCAGAGTGTGATGCCCACTTGCGCCAACACGGCTTTGCCTTCATCGCACTGGAGCGCAACACGGATGCGGCCCTCATCGGCGGGCTCGGCCTTTCCATTGCCGGTAACGAAATTCCTGATGGTCCGCATGTCGAGATCGGCTGGATCCTCGGAAGGCCCTACTGGGGCAACGGCTATGCGCTGGAGGCGGCCTGCGCTTGCATGCAATATGCCTGGACGACGCTCGGACTTGCCGAAGTCATCGGCTACACCTCGCAGATCAACCATCCCTCACGGGCATTGATGGAAAAGCTGGGAATGCGGACCGATCCGGCTGAGGATTTCGACGACGTCACGGTGCCCGAAGGCAATCCGCTGCGGCCGCACGTGCTTTATCGGATCAGTCCGGCTGACCGATGAGCATTCCTTGGAAAAATGCGACGCGTTTTCCGCAATGAAATGTTGAAAAAGGAGATCGAGCGTTTCTACGAGTCCGTGGAAACCGGAAACGCTCTCGTGCTCAGCTCATGAAGCCGACGAAGATCACCACGTAGCCGGCATAGACGGCGTTGGCGACGATGAGGCAGAGGCAGGCGAAGGAGCCGAGGTCCTTGGCATTCTTGCCCATCTCCGAGATTTCCGGCGAGACGCGATCGACGATCTCTTCGATCGCCGTGTTGATCGCCTCGAACGCCATCATCAGCAGGAACAGGATCGCCATGGCGACATACTGGAAGAAGGTGGCGCCGGCGATGGCGAACGCGACCATCGCCACCGCGAAGGCGATCAGCTCGTGCCGGAACGCCGCCTCGCCGATCAGCCGTTTGGCGCCGCCCAGCGAATAGCTGGCGGCAGCGAACAGATGGCGGATCCCGGTCTGCTTTTCGACGGGGCCGGTCTGGCCGCGGCGGGGCGTGGTGTTGTTGGCGTCCATTTCATCTCGACTGGCTATAAACTGCGCTGCTTCGACATCGTCATTGAGGCGAATGCAAGGCGGTCTCGGTTGCAGAGACGCCGGCAGGTGGCTGCGGCGTGCATCTGCGCCTCTGGATAGGCGAGAAGAATGCGGCCAGCAAGGCCCGACACGCGTAGCGAAGCAGCGACGACAGCCAATCGACAGCAAACGGCGGGCCTTTGCTCAAAGGCCCGCCGTTTCTTCGTCAGTTCTTGTTGCTGACGCCGGCCTGCGCAAACGTCGCCATGCCGCCGTGGCAGGCGGCAGCCGCCTTGACGATGCCGGCGGCAAGGGCTGCACCCGTGCCCTCGCCAAGCCGCATGCCGAGCGCCAGCAGCGGCGTCTTGCCGAGCTTCTCGATCGCCCGCATATGCCCGGGCTCGCCGGAGACGTGGCCGATCAGGCAATGGTCGAGCGCCGAAGGATTGGCAGCCTTGAGGATGGCGCCAGCGGCCGTCGCGACGTAACCGTCGATGATGACAGGCACCTGCTGCATGCGGGCTGCCAGGATGGCGCCGGCCATGGCCGCGATCTCACGGCCGCCGAGGCGGCGCATCAACTCGAGCGGGTCGGACAGATGGTTGCGGTGCAGCGCGACTGCCTTTTCGACGGCGGCGATCTTGCGCTTCAGCACCTCTCCTTCCGAACCGGTGCCCGGACCGACCCAGTCTTCGGCAGAACCGCCGTAAAGGCCGAGATTGATCGCCGCGGCGATGGTCGTGTTGCCGATGCCCATCTCGCCGATGCACAAGAGGTCGGTACCGCCGGCGACAGCCTCCATGCCGAAGGCCATCGTTGCCGCGCAGTCGCGCTCGGAAAGTGCTGCCTCCTCGGTGATATCACCGGTCGGATAGTCGAGCGCCAGATCGAAGACCTTCAGGCCGAGATCGTGGCTGACGCAGATCTGATTGATCGCGGCACCGCCTGCGGCAAAGTTCTCGACCATCTGTGCCGTCACCGACGAGGGAAATGGCGTCACGCCCTGGCGGGTGACGCCGTGGTTGCCGGCGAAGATCGCGACGAGCGGCCGGTTGACCGCCGGCGGCTTGCCCGTCCAGGCGGCGAGCCAGAAGGCGATCTCCTCGAGCCGCCCGAGCGCGCCCGGCGGCTTCGTCAGTTGCGCATCGCGATCGCGCGCGGCAACCAGCGCGGCCGAATTCGGGCCTGGCAGGTTGCGCAACAATTCGCGGAAATCATCAAACGGCAGGCCGCTGGCGCTCATGGAGAAGAATCCTTGCATTTCGTGAAGTTCAATCCACGCTCCTCATAGAGGGCGAGGAAATTTCGGGCAACGACATTTGCGCCAATCCGCGTCGCCGGAGCATGATCCGCCGAACGCGCGGCGATTCGGCGCACCGGAATTTGGAGGGGCCATGACCTATCTTCGCGACTTTTGTGACGATGTGGCGCGCTCGGTCGCCTTCCTCAGCCGCATCCACATGCCGCAACGCCATTTCGTTGACTATGACGGCCGGCTCAATCGCGCCGTTCGCGCCTTTCCGCTGGCGGGCATGCTGATCGCCCTGCCCGCAGCCGCGGTCGCCTCCTTGCTGATTGCGCTTCAGGTCAGCTCCCTCTTCACCGCTTTCGTGGTCGTCGCGGTGCAGGCAGCCGGTGATGAG
>Ga0247819_10001591_pt1 | contig 12173 bp, 9 predicted proteins | sample 13C_Xylose_Day6_FD_193428 | JGI IMG/M metagenome (GOLD analysis project Ga0247819, IMG submission 193428) | Soil microbial communities from agricultural site in Penn Yan, New York, United States - 13C_Xylose_Day6 | ecosystem: Environmental > Terrestrial > Soil > Agricultural land | place: USA... | reverse complement strand
GCCGAACTCGGCGACCGTGCGGTTAGCGGTCACGATGCCGGCGCAGTTGACGGCGACGCGCAGCGGGCCGAGCGCCGACGCCGCATCGACCGCGGCCTGCACCTCGGACTCGTTCCCGACGTCGGCGGCGACGAATCGGGCCCGGTCGCCGAGTTCGGCGGCGGCCTCGTCGCCACGCGGGCCGGGCAGGTCGACGAGCACGACCGATGCTCCGCCGTCGATGAGTGCGCGTGCGGTGGCGCGCCCGAGGCCCGAGGCCCCGCCGGTGACGATCGCTGAGGCGCCGTCGAGTTCCATGTGCGTCCTTTCGTGGAGCGTCGGTAGGTCAGATGCGTTCGATGACGGTGGCGTTCGCCATGCCGCCGCCCTCGCACATCGCCTGCAGCCCGTAGCGGCCGCCGGTGGCCTCGAGCTGGTTGACGAGGGTCGTGAGCAGGCGGGTGCCGCTCGATCCGAGCGCGTGCCCGAGGGCGATCGCGCCGCCGCGCGGGTTGAGTTTCGCGACATCGGCCCCGGTCTCGCGCGCCCATGCGAGTGGAACCGACGCGAACGCCTCGTTGACCTCGTACGCGTCGATGTCGTCGTGCGTGAGGCCGGCACGGTCGAGCACCTTCGCGGTCGCCGGGATGACGCCCGTGAGCATGTACAGCGGGTCGCTGCCGACGACCGAGAACGACCTGAACCGCGCCCGAGGCGTGAGGCCGAGCTGCGACGCGCGATCGGCGCTCATGATGAGTGCGGCGGATGCTCCGTCGGTGAGCGGTGATGAATTGCCGGGCGTGACCCGCCAGTCGAGCTCGGGGAAGCGCTCGGCGAGCGCGTCGGTACGGAACGCCGGGTTGAGTCCGGCGAGTGAGTCGACGGATGTCGCGGGCCGCACGGTCTCGTCGGTGAGGGAGTCGACGCCGGCGACCGGCACGAGCTCGGTCGCGAACGCGCCCGACTCCCCCGCTGCCGCCGCGAGCCGGTGCGAGCGGGCGGCGAACTCGTCGAGCTCGCCACGCGTGAAGCCCCACTTCTCGGCGATGAGCTCGGCCGACACGCCCTGGTTCACGAGCCCGTCGGGGTAGCGCGCGCGGATGCGAGGGCCGTACGGGTCGCTGCCCGCGGCGCTCGACCCGAGCGGCACGCGGCTCATGGATTCGACGCCGCACGCGATCACGATGTCGGCCTGGCCGGCGAGCACCGCCTGCGCGGCGAACGTCGCGGCCTGCTGGCTCGACCCGCACTGGCGGTCGATCGTGGTGCCCGGCACGTGCTCGGGAAAGCCCGCGGCGAGCACCGCGTTGCGGGTGATGTTGTAGCTCTGCTCGGCGATCTGGCTGACGCAGCCGCCGATCACGTCGTCGATGAGCCCGGGGTCGAGGTCGTTGCGGTCGACGAGGGCCGTCAGCACGCCCGCCAGCAGGTCGACGGGATGCACGCCCGAAAGGATGCCTCCGGGCTTGCCGCGCCCGACGGGCGTGCGGATGACGTCGACGATGACGGCCTCGGTGCTCATTCCCTCAGCCTACGACGACCATCGAAGGCCGATGGCACCCTCAGCCGACGGGCAGGGTCTCGCGGGCGAGCAGCACCGGCTGGCGCTCGGGCAGCACGACCGGGTGCGTGCCCGCCATCGCCTCGATGACGCGCACGACCTGGCACGAGTAGCCGTACTCGTTGTCGTACCAGACGTAGAGGATGACGTCGGTGCCGTCGGCGATGGTCGCGAGCCCGTCGACGATGCCGGCACGATTCGAGCCGACGAAGTCGGTCGAGACCACTTCGGGCGACTCGATGTAGTCGATCTGCTGGCGCAGTGGCGACGTGAGCGACACCTGACGCAGGTAGCGGTTGATCTCGGCCTTGTCGGCCGGGCGCTCGAGCTGCAGGTTGAGGATCGCGAGCGACACGTCGGGCGTGGGCACGCGGATGGAGCTGCCGGTGAGCTTGCCGGCGAGCTCGGGCAGTGCCTTGGCGACGGCCTTCGCGGCGCCGGTCTCGGTGATGACCATGTTGAGCGCCGCCGAGCGCCCGCGGCGGTCGCCCTTGTGGAAGTTGTCGATGAGGTTCTGGTCGTTCGTGAACGAGTGCACGGTCTCGACGTGGCCGCGCACGACCCCGTACGCGTCGTTGACGGCCTTCAGCACCGGCGTGATGGCGTTCGTCGTGCACGAGGCCGCCGACAGGATCGTGTCGGTCGGCTCGATGTCGTCGGCGTTGATGCCGTGCACGATGTTCTTGATCGCACCCTTGCCTGGTGCCGTGAGCAGCACCCGTGAGACACCGGTCGATCGCAGGTGCTGCGAGAGCCCCTCGTCGTCGCGCCACCGGCCGGTGTTGTCGACGACGATCGCGTCGTCGATGCCGTAGGCCGTGTAGTCGATCGTCGCCGGGTCGTTCGAGTAGATGACCTGGATGAGCGTGCCGTTGGCGAGGATCGTGTTCGCCTGCTCGTCGACCTCGATGGTGCCCTGGAACGGGCCGTGCACGGAGTCGCGGCGCAACAGGCTCGCCCGCTTGACGAGGTCGTTGTCGCTCCCCTTGCGCACGACGATCGCGCGCAGGCGCAGGCCGTGGCCGCCGCCCGTGTGGGCGATCAGGATGCGGGCGAGCAGTCGCCCGATACGGCCGAAACCGTACAGCACGACATCGGTTCCGGATGCCTCCGGCGCGACACGCTCGCCGGCCGGGTCGCTCGCCGCGATGACGGACTCGAGTTCGGCGCGCACGAAGTCGACCAGATCGCGGGCGTCGCCCTCGCCGACGGCGTCGGCGTACCGGGAGACCAGGCGCGCGACGTCGATCGACGCGGGGCCGGGAACGATCTCGCGCAGCGCCTCGAGCACGCGCATGGTGTCGAGGAGGTCGAGCTCGACGTCGCCGGCCTGCCGGGCGAAGCGATGGGCCTTGAGCAGGTCGATCGCCGAGCGGTTGATGAGCCGGCGGCCGTGGATGGAAGTCACCACCCCGTGGTCTCGGTAGAGGCCGCCGATGAGCGGGATCATCCGCTCGGCGAGCTCCTCTCGGGCGATCCACTCGGCACGTCGGGCGTCGAACTCGTGAGTCACGTTCATCCTCTCGGCCGAGGGCGCGGATGGGCAGCATCGACCACGTCAGTCAGTTGGGGTATGCCCGTATTCTACCGATTCCCGCGGTGAGGGTCCTGTACACGCTGGCGCCGGCGCATGCGCCGACCCGCCACCGTGGCGCGGGGCATCCGCTCGCTTCGCTCGCCATCGACGTGCCGGGAGAGGGGATGCCGGGCCCGCCAACGGCGTCTCAGCCGAGGAGCGGCTCGTCGTCGACGAAGCGGACGTCGCGCGCGGCGATGTGGTCGGGCACGCCCTCGAACGCGGCGGCGCGCGCGTCGGAGGCCAGGTACGCCCTTTCGATCGCGAGGAACGCCTCGACGTCGCCCGGAGTGCTGACCGCCCACACGAACTCGTTGGACTCGCGGATGCCGTAGCCGAACTCGATCGCGAACCCGGCCCCGGTCCGGACCGCGGTGATCGTCTCGCGCCACCATTCGATGAACTCATCGTAGGTTCCGTCGACGAGGGTGTACCGGCGCAGCTGAATCGTCTTCACCCGGCCATCATGCCCGTGTTCTCCACTCGACGGCCGCCATACACGCATCCGCAACGTCGCGCAACCGCTCGACAATTCGATCGTCGATCTGTTCGACTTGAACAAGATCCCGGCGCGGGCGACCCGACACCGCGTGCGGATCGCAACGGAAGGGAAGATCCATGAACATCCTCCTGATCATCGTCGCCATCGTCGCGATCATCCTCCTGTTCACCGGCGGGTTCGTGCAGTCGCTGAACTTCCTGCTGTGGGTGGGCATCGTCCTGCTCGTCATCGCGGCCATCGTGTGGCTGGTGCGCATGATGTCGGGCAACCGCAGCGTCTGATCCCCGATTCAGGCAGGCTCTCCCCGGCTCGTCGAACCTCGACGTGCCGGGACGAGCGCTGTCCGGGACATCCGCTCGGCTAGAATCTCGGTGTCGAGGCGCCACGCAGCGCCGGTGCTCGAAAAATGGGCACGAAGCCGATCGGCGCAGGCCACGGGCGAGACACATACGGAACCCGCATCCGTCACCTGTCTCGAATGGAATCCGCCATGCCCACCGTCTCGGCACTCGTCGCGCACACGCTCTCCGCCCACATCGACCACGTCTTCGGCGTGATGGGCAACGGCAACGCCCTGTTCCTCGACGCCCTCGACCGAACGCCGACGCACTACACGGCGATGCGCCACGAGGCCGGTGGAGTCGTCGCCGCCGACGCGCACTTCCGTGCCTCGGGCCGGCTCGCCGCCGCGACCGCGACCTACGGTGCGGGCTTCACGAACACGCTCACCCCGCTGGCCGAGGCCGCGCAGGCGCGGATCCCCGTGGTGCTCGTCGTCGGCGATGAACCGACGACCGGCTCACGACCCTGGGACGTCGACCAGATCGCGATGGCCTCGGGCGTCGGCGCGCGCACCTTCACGGTGGGCCGAACTGATGTCGTCGCCACGACCGTGCTCGCGATCGAGCACGCGCTGGCCAACCGCACGGTCTCCGTGCTCGCGATCCCCTACGACGTCGCGGGCCTCGATGTCGGCGAGGCCGACGGTCGATCGGATGACCCGGCTCGGGCTCGCGACGAGGAGGCGGAGGTCGCGACATCAGCCTCCGCGCTGGGCGCCGCGCTGGATGCGCTCGCGGTGCCCGCCCTGCGCCTGCCGGAACCCGTCACCCCGAAGGGCGAGTTCGCCACGCGGGTGCTCGCCGAGACCGTCGCGGCGCTCGCGAGCGCACGACGCCCCCTGCTGCTCGCCGGGCGCGGCGCCTGGCTCGCCGGCGCGGGCGAGGCGCTCGGTGCGCTCGCCGACGCCACCGGCGCCCTCACCCTGACGACCGCGCTCGGGCGCGGCGTGTTCCCAGACGATCGCTTCGACCTCGGCGTGGCCGGCGGCTTCGGTGCCGAGGGCTCGATGCAGCTCGTTCGCGAGGCCGATGTCGCCATCGTGTTCGGCGCCTCGCTCAACCAGTTCACGATGCGCTTCGGCGAGCTCTTCGCTCCGGGCACACGGGTGGTCCAGGTCGATGTCGCCGCGACGGCGACGCACCCGAACGTGGGGTCGTTCGTTCGTGCCGACGCCGCGTTCGTCGCGCGCGCGCTCGTCGCCGCGCTCGGCGCGGTCGGTGCTCAGTCGTCGGGCTGGCGCGAGTCGGTCGACGTCGCGGCCGCCCGCGCCTACGAGCCCGGTGACGCTGCTGCGCTCGACGGCCGGCTCGACCCGCGCAGCGTCGCGGCGCGCATCGGCGAACTGCTGCCCGAGGATCGCGTGGTCGTCTCGGACGGCGGCCACTTCATCGGCTGGGCGAACATGTACTGGCCCGTGGCGTCGCCCGACCGCATGATCATGGTCGGCACCGCGTTCCAGTCGATCGGCCTCGGGTTCCCGAGCGTCCCGGGTGCCGCGCTCGCCCGGCCCGAGTCCACGATCGTGCTCACGACCGGAGACGGGGGCGGGCTGATGGCGCTCGCCGACCTCGAGAGCGCCGTTCGCGTCGCGGGCGGCCGCGGCCTCGCGGTCGTCTGGAACGACGCCGCTTATGGCGCCGAGGTGAACCTCTACGGGCTCAAGGGCCTCGCCGAGGCGCCCATGCGCATCCCCGAGACCGACTTCGCGGGCCTCGCAGCCGCGTTCGGCGCCGAGGGCGTCGTCGTGCGCGAACTCGCCGACCTCGACCGCCTCGCCGAGTGGACCGCGCGGCCCGCACACGAGCGCCCGTTCCTGCTGCTCGACTGCCGCATCTCGGGCGCGGTGATCGCCCCGTACCAGCAGGAGATCATCCGGGTGAACAGCTGACCGCAGGACGTTCGGGGAGTGCGAAACGAGGAGGGGTCCCGCGCCACGGCGGGGGACCCCTCCTCGGCGAGCTCAGCGCTTCGCGGCCTCGTCCACGGGCGAGAGCACTTCGTACGTGTCGCCGCGCTTCCAAGTCTCGAAGTGGCTCGACTGCTCGAACTCGATCGAAAGCGGAACGCCGGTGCGGTCGCGCAGCAGGAGGGTGCCGATGACCGAGATCACGACGGTCACGAGCAGGTAGCCGACGATCGCCCACGTCGTGCCGGTCGCCTGCAGCAGCGCCTGCGCGATGGTCGGGGCGAACGCGCCGCCGATCACGGCACCGATCGCGTACGCGATCGACACACCCGAGAACCGCACCGAGGCGGGGAACGATTCCGCGTACCAGGCGGCCTGCGCGCCGTACGTCAGGCCGAGGCCGGCGCCCAGGATGACGGTCGCCCAGGCGACCCCGGCAACGCCCGACTGCACCAGCAGGAACAGCGGCACGACGCTGATCGCGAGAACGACCCAACCGATCAGGTAGAGCGGCTTGCGGCCGATGCGGTCGGAGAGCCAGCCGGCCAGGAACGTGAAGGCGAGCCACGAGATCGCACCCGCGAGCGCCGCCAGCTGCACGCCGACCGGGTCGAAGCCGTATCCGCCCTCATCCACGGGGCGCGAGGCCAGACCCTGCACGTAGCCACCGGTGGTCATGTACCCGACGGCGTTGTTGGCCATGAACACCATCGCGCAGAAGAGCACGATGAGGCCGTACTTCTTGAACACCTGGATGATCGGCGCAGACGACTGCTGCGCGGTCTGCTTGATCTCCTCGAACACCGGCGACTCATCGACGGAGCGGCGCACGATGTAGCCGACGACGACCAGCACGATCGAGAGGAAGAACGGAATGCGCCAGCCGAACTCGATGAACGCGTCACCCGGGAAGGCCGCGCGGATCCAGGCGAGCACCCCTGTCGCGAGCAGCAGGCCCAGGGGCACGCCCGACTGCACGAAGGACCCGAACAGGCCGCGGCGGTTCACCGGCGCGTGCTCGATCGCCATGAGCACCGCGCCGCCCCACTCGCCACCCGCCGAGATCCCCTGCAGGATGCGCAGCAGCATCAGCATGATCGGCGCCCAGATTCCGATCTGCGCGTAAGTGGGCAGCGCGCCGACGAGCGTCGTCGCGGCGCCCATGAGCAGGAGCGTCAGCACGAGCATCGGGCGCCGCCCGATCCTGTCGCCGAAGTGGCCCGCGAGGAAGGCGCCCAGCGGGCGGAACAGGAACGAGATGCCGATGGTCACCAGCGAGAGGATCTGGGCGAGAGCCGGTCCGGCGGGCGCGAAGAAGAGCTCCGCGAAGACCAGGTTGGCCATGAAGGCGTAGATGAAGAAGTCGTACCACTCGATGGTGGTGCCGACGACGACCGCGCCGAGAACCCTCGCGCGTTCCTGCTTCGTGGTGGGATGAGCGGTCTGGGACACGCTGACTCCTTTGTCATGGGTGGGTTCCGATGGATCGGACGGGGTTCCGATGGATCAGCAGTTGAGGCCCGAGGGAACGTTACGGGAACATATACGATTTCATGCCTAATCGTCAATCCCGTTGCCGCACACCAGGTCCAACGACCTTGCAACTCCGATTCGATATCGTATACGATAATCGCCATTGGATGCGGGGTCAATGATTTCGACCTCCTCTCAGCCTGACACCGGTACGGCACTTCGCGTCGCCATGCTCGACCGCATCACCAGCGCACCCACCAGCCGAGGCGCTGCATGCGGGTGGTCGAGCGGCCAAGGCTCGACAGGGATCTTTCGAAGGAGAAAGCAATGCAGTTCCATCACCACGGCTACGTCTCGCACGATCCCCGCATGCTCCCCGCCGCGGGTATCGGGCTCGATCGGCCCGACGATCTCCCCGATGAGATGGACGTGCTCATCGTCGGCACCGGCCCCGCCGGCATGCTGCTCGCCGCGCAGCTCTCGATGTATCCCGACGTTCACACGCGCATCATCGAGCGTCGCGGAAGCCGGCTCGAGATCGGCCACGCCGACGGCATCCAGGCGCGCTCGGTCGAGACGTTCCAGGCCTTCGGATTCGCCGAACGGCTGCTCGCCGAGGCGTACCGCATCACCGAGATGCAGTTCTGGCGCCCCGATCCGACCGACCGCAGCCGCATCCACCGCGCCGACCGGTCGATCGACTCGGCGGCACTCGAGAACTCGACGCTCAGCGAGTTCCCCCACGTGGTCTGCAACCAGGCTCGCGTTCAGGACTACTTCGCCGAGTTCGCCGCGAACTCGCCGAGCCGACTGAAGCCCGACTACGGATGGGACCTCGTCTCGCTCGAGATCGAGGAGGGCGCCGAGCGTCCGGTCAAGGCGGTGGTGCGGCGCACTGCAGGCGACGACCTGGGCGAAGAGCGCACGGTGCGCGCGAAGTACGCCGTCGGCTGCGACGGCGCTCGCTCCGTGGTGCGGAAGTCGATCGGAGGCCGGCTTCACGGCGACTCCCGCAATCACGCATGGGGCGTCATGGACGTGCTCATCGACACCGACTTCCCGGACATCCGCACGAAGTGCGCGATCCAGTCGGGCGCGGGCGGCAACATCCTCCTCATCCCCCGTGAGGGCAACGCCCTCTCCCGCATCTACGTCGACCTCGGCGACATCGCCCCAGACGACGCCGGCAAGGTGCGCGAGACCCCGCTCGAGCGCATCGTCGAGATCGCACAGGGGATCTTCCAGCCGTACCGGCTCGACGTGCGCCACGTCGCCTGGTGGAGCGTCTACGAGGTCGGCCAGCGGGTGACCGACACGTTCGACGATGTCAAGCCCGAAGAGCGCGGCCAGAAGGAGCCGCGTGTGTTCATCGCAGGCGACGCCTGCCACACCCACTCGGCGAAGGCCGGCCAGGGCATGAACGTGTCGATGCAGGACACCTTCAACCTGGGATGGAAGCTCGGCTCGGTGCTCGCCGGCCGCAGCCCCGCGTCGCTGCTCGACACCTACTCGTTGGAGCGACAGGTGGTGGCGCAGCAGCTCATCGACTTCGACCGCGAGTGGTCGACCCTCATGGGTGCGAAGGTGCTCGACCCGGAACACCCCGAGCTCGGCGGCGTCGACCCGGCCGAGGTCACGGCCCACTACGTGAAGAGCGAGATCCAGGCCTCGGGATTCGGCACGCACTACGAGCCGTCCACGGTCGTCGACGAGGGCACGTTCCAGCACCTCGCGACGGGCTACCCGATCGGCGAGCGCTTCAGGTCGGCGCCGGTCGTGCGCGTGTGCGACGCCGTGCCGATGGAGTTCGGACACCACATGCGGGCCGACGGCCGCTGGCGCCTCTACGCCTTCGCCGACGCGCCCGCTCCGACCGAAGGCGGCGAGATCCATCGCTGGGCGGATTGGCTGCGGACCTCCCCCGACTCCCCCTATGTCCGTACGCACCGCGAGGGCGAGGACGCCGGCAGCGTCTTCGATGTCAAGGTCATCTGGCAACAGGACCACGACACCATCGAGCCCGGCGATGTGCCCGCGGTGTTCCGGCCCCGCTTCGGCCCGTTCCAGGTGATCGACGACGAGCTCGTCTACGCGGCCGACCCCGCGAACGACATCTTCGAACGGCGCGGCATCGACCGGAGCGGATGTGTCGTGGTCGTTCGCCCCGACATGTTCGTCGCGACCGTGCTGCCGCTCGACCGGCCCGAGCTCGTCGCCGAATTCTTCGGACCGGTGCTGCTGCCCGCCTGACGCGGCCCCGTTCCGGGCCGCAGCCCCGACGTATACGATCGCAAACAGCCATCTCGACGAAGAAAATGGAGCTCCCGTGCTCGATCCCTCCCGCATCTCGGCGATCGCCGAAGAGCTCGCAGTCGCCGAGCGCGACCGCACGACCGTGCCGCTGCTCACCGCGCGCAACCCCGACATGACCGTCGACGACGCCTATGCCGTGCAGAAGCACTGGGCCGACTCGCGCCAGGCCGCGGGCGCGCGGCTCGTCGGCCGCAAGATCGGCCTCACCTCGAAGGTCATGCAGGTCGCCACCGGCATCACCGAGCCCGACTACGGCGTCATCTTCGACGACATGGTGTTCGAGTCCGGCGCATCCGTCGAGTTCGACCGCTTCTCGAACGTGCGCATCGAGGTCGAGCTCGCGTTCGTGCTCGCGAAGCCGCTCGCGGGCCCGAACGTCACGGTCTTCGACGTGCTCGACGCGACGGCCTACGTCGTGCCGGCGCTCGAGATCCTGAACTCGCACATCGAACTGCAGGGCCGCACGATCGTCGACACGATCAGCGACAACGCCGCCATGGGGGCCATGGTGGTCGGAGGCCGCCCCGTGAAGATCGACGAGGTCGACCTTCGCTGGGTGTCGGCGCTGCTCTACCGCAACCAGACGATCGAGGAGTCGGGCGTGGCGGCGGCCGTGCTCGGCCACCCCGCCATGGGCGTCGCCTGGCTCGCGAACAAGCTGGCGCAGCACGGGCAGTCGCTCGGCGCCGGCGAGATCGTCCTCGCCGGTTCGTTCACGCGGCCGATGTGGGTCGAGCGCGGCGACACGGTGCACGCCGACTACGGACAGCTGGGGGCGGTCACATGCCGGTTCGAGTGAACCTTCCCGAGACGTTCGCCGCGCGCCTCGTCGTGGCCGACCGGCCGCTGGTCGGCATGTGGGTGTGCTCGGGAAGCCCGATCGTCGCCGAGATCGCCGCCGGCAGCGGCCTCGACTGGGTGCTCATCGACGCCGAGCACTCCCCCAACGGCCTCGAGTCGATCCTCGGCCAGCTCTACGCCGTGTCGGCCTATCCGGTCGCGCCGGTCGTGCGCCCGCCGATCGGCGATGTGGTCGTGATCAAGCAGTACCTCGACCTCGGCGTGCAGAACCTGCTCGTGCCGATGGTCGACTCCGCCGAGCAGGCTGCCGAGCTCGTGCGCGCGGTGCGATACCCCGGTGGCGGCGTTCGCGGCGTCGGGGCATCGCTCGCCAGGTCGTCGCGGTGGAATCGCGTCGACGACTACCTGCACACCGCCTCGGCGACGGTCAGCCTCACCGTGCAGATCGAGTCGGCGACCGCGGTCGCCGCGGCAGCCGAGATCGCCGCGGTCGACGGCGTCGACGCGCTCTTCGTGGGGCCGGCCGACCTCGCGGCCTCGATGGGCTTGCTCGGGCAGCAGAGCCACCCCGATGTCGTGGCCGCCGTGCTGACGTCGATCGAGGCGGGCCGGGCCGCGGGCAAGCCTGTCGGTGTCAACGCGTTCGTGCCCGACGACGCCGAGCGATACCTCGCCGCCGGAGCATCCTTCGTCGCCGTCGGCGCCGATGTTTCGATCCTGGCGCGCGCGAGCGAGGGCCTCGCCGAGCGCTTCATCCGAGCGGATGCCCCGGGCACGGACACTCCCCGAGACTCCGACTCCGACACTCCCCGCGCAAGCTATTAGGCAGGTCTGGCGCCAAGCCGACGGATCGTATATCATTTCGGATATTGAGAGACGAGGACGTCTATGACAAACGAGTACACCGCGACGAGCGGCGGCAGCATGACGGCACCCGGCAAGATCATCGCCGTGCACCTCAACTACCCGTCGCGGGCAGCCCAACGCGGTCGCACCCCCGCCCAGCCCAGCTACTTCATCAAGCCCACCTCGTCGATCGCCGCTTCGGGCGGCACGATCGAGCGCCCGGCCGGCACCGAACTCCTCGCCTTCGAGGGCGAGATCGCCCTCGTCATCGGCGAGCCCGCGCGTCGCGTCACGCCCGAGCAGGGCTGGAACCACGTGGCATCCGTCACCGCCGCCAACGATCTCGGCATCTACGACATGCGAGCCGCCGACAAGGGCTCGAACGTGCGCTCGAAGGGCGGCGACGGGTTCACCCCCCTCGGTCCGGTCGCGATCCCCACCGACGGCATCGGCGAAGACGGCTGGCGCGTGCGTACCTGGGTGAACGGCGAACTGGTGCAGGATGACTCGTCTGCAACGCTCCTCTTCCCCTTCGGCCGACTCGTGGCCGACCTGTCGCAGCTCATGACGCTCGAGACCGGCGATGTCATCCTCACCGGCACTCCCGCGGGTTCGTCGGTCATCGTGCCGGGCGATGTCGTCGAAGTCGAGGTCGACGCGCCCGATGCGCCCGGCGCACCGTCGACCGGCCGGCTCGTCACGACCGTCACCCAGGGCACCACCGGGTTCGGCGACTTCGGGACGAAGCCCTCGGTCGACGACCTGCAGCGCATCGAGGCATGGGGCAGCGAAGCCGAACTCGCGGCAGCAGTCGCCGCCGGGCGTGCGACGGCGCCGAATGCCGCGACGCCTCCGGCCTCGCCCGGCGCTCGAC
>Ga0247819_10001589_pt1 | contig 12193 bp, 12 predicted proteins | sample 13C_Xylose_Day6_FD_193428 | JGI IMG/M metagenome (GOLD analysis project Ga0247819, IMG submission 193428) | Soil microbial communities from agricultural site in Penn Yan, New York, United States - 13C_Xylose_Day6 | ecosystem: Environmental > Terrestrial > Soil > Agricultural land | place: USA... | reverse complement strand
GTCGTAACCCACGGCGCGCAGCGCGGCCGCGTTCAGCAGGGCACGATCGTAAAGGTGCAGGATGAAGACCGGCGTGTCGGGCGCCGCGGCATTGATCACGTCCAGCGTCGGCAGGCGCTTTTCGTCGAACTGCTGGTCGGTAAAGCCGCCGACGACGCGCACCCATTGCGGCGGCGGCGTGATCTGGACCTGCCGTCGCAACATCGACATCGCGTCCGACAGACTGCGGACGCCGTCCCAGCGAAGCTCAAGGTTGTAGTTTAGCCCGCCCCGCACGACATGGGTGTGATTGTCGATCAGCCCCGGCAAAACCGGGCGCCCGCCCATGTCGATGATCCGCGTCCTTTGTCCGGCCAAGGGCAGGATGTCGGCGTCGCACCCCGCCGCGACAAAGACGCCATCCGCGATCGCCACGGCCTGCGCCTGCGGAGCGGTGCGGTCCAGCGTGGTGATGCGCGCATTGTGCAGGATCAGGTCGGGCTGCATCACGATTTCCTTTGCTGGTGTGCGCTTGGCAATTCGCCAAACACATGGTTCAGACTGTGTTCGGCGGGACGGTCCGCGGTCAACCAGCGCCAGAGCGGCACCGCCTGTTCGCCGATCAGGATGCCTAGAAGTCCGACCAGCGCAACGACCGGCGGCGCAGGCGAACGGACATGCAGCAGGCTGTAGATAACGCCGACCAGAAGGCCGCAGCCAAGCGAGACAAGGTATAGCTTCATGGGACTCTCCCGGGGGGCGGTTCGGCCGCGTCCGAGGACGCGGCGCCATTTCCTTCAGGCCTTGACCGGGGCCAGCGTCTGGCCCGTGTGGCTGCCGCGCGCGGCGGCCTTGTGGACCATGGTATAGGCGTAGTCGACGCCCATGCCGTAGGCGCCGGAATGCTCGCGCACCACGTCCATCACCGCGTCATAGGTGTCGCGGCGGGCCCAGTCGCGCTGCCATTCCAGCAGCACCTGCTGCCAGGTCACCGGAATCACGCCGACCTGCACCATGCGCATCATCGCCATGTCATGGGCTTCCTGGCTGGTGCCGCCCGAGGCGTCGGAAACCATGTAGATCTCGTAATCCGTGTCCGCCAGCGCCGACAGCGCGAATGACAGGTTGCAGACCTCGGTCCACAGGCCCGAGACGACGATCTTCTTGCGCCCGTTCGCGGCTAGAGCGTCGCGCACTTTTCGGTCGTCCCATGAGTTCATCGAGGACCGCTCAAGCAGCGGGGCATCGGGAAACACGTCAAGCAGTTCGGGATAGGTATGACCCGAGAAGCTTTCGGTCTCGACCGTGGTGATCGTGGTCGGAATGCCGAAGAGCCTTGCCGATTTCGCCAATGCGACGGTGTTGTTCTTCAGCACCTGCCGGTCGATCGACTGCACGCCGAAAGCCATCTGTGGCTGGTGGTCGATCAGGATAAGCTGGCTGTTCGCCGGGGTCAGCAGTTCCAGTTTGCTGTTCATCTGTCCGCTCCTTCGTTCTGGGGTGAGTGGGTTCGAAATGACGATGCCACGCGGAATAGCCGACGAGAATGGCAACAATCTGCACATTACTGTTCCGATTTCTGCAATAATTGGCAGCCAGCCGCGTGGCGTCCGGGCATCAGCCCCGGATGAAGGTCAGCATGTCGGCGTTGAGCGTGTCGGCGTTCACCGTCAGCATGCCGTGCGACAGGCCGGGATAGGTCTTCAGGCTGCCATTCGGCAGCAGTTTGATCGCCTTGTGGGCCGCGTCGTGGATCGGCACGATCTGGTCGTCCTCGCCATGCAGGATCAGGGTCGGAACGGTGATCGCGCGCAGATCCTCGGTCTGGTCGGTTTCCGAGAACGCCTTGATGCCGTCGTAATGCGCCTTGGCACCGCCCATCATGCCCTGACGCCACCAATTCTGGATGACGCCTTCATGTACTGGCGCGCCCTCGCGGTTGAAGCCGTAGAACGGGCCGGCGGGCACCTCGCGGAAGAACTGCGCGCGGTTCGCGGCTAGGGCGCTGCGGAAGCCGTCGAAGACCTCCATCGGCAGGCCTTCGGGGTTCGCGTCGGTCTTCAGCATCAAGGGCGGCACGGCGGCGACCAGAATAGCCTTGGCGACGCGGCCCGCGGGCTGGCCGTGCTTGGCAACATAGCGGGCGACTTCGCCGCCGCCGGTCGAATGGCCGATATGGACCGCGTTCTTCAAATCCAGCGCCTCGGCGACCGCGAAGGCGTCGGCGGCGTAATGGTCCATGTCATGCCCCTCTGAGACCTGCGCCGAACGCCCGTGGCCGCGCCGGTCATGGGCGATCACCCGAAAGCCGTTGGCGACAAAGAACAACATCTGCGCGTCCCAGTCGTCCGAGGACAGCGGCCAGCCGTGATGGAACATGATCGGCTGCGCGTCGCGCTGACCCCAGTCCTTGTAAAAGATGTCGACGCCGTCCGAAGTGGTCACGAAATTCATGGTCATATCTCCTTGCTGTGGGGATGTATGCGACGTGGCGAATGCCGCGGGCGGAAGCGCCGTGGCGGCCAGCAGTGCCGCCCCGGAAAGCAGGACGCTCCGGCGGGTTGGGTTTCGGTCGTTCATTGGCGGTGCCTTGGTCTGCACTTGTCGTATTACGCGGCGGACCATAGGGCGGTCCGCGCGCCTTATCTTGTCGACAAGTCTCTGATTTTGGATAATACGATCCAAAATACCTCAGCCCGGAAAGCAGGGGGAACAAGGCAGTGAAGACGGCAATGGCAAGACGGTCCGGGGTCAGCAACGAGCGGATGGAATATCTGCGTGTCACCGATGCGCAGACGGTCCGGGCATCCGTTCTGGACAAGAGCGCCGTGACGGTCACGCGGCTTTCGCGGGATACCCCGAACCACGGCTTCGTCGACCAGCACGCGCCGGAAGACGCCTTCATGATATCCTATCAGCTGCACGACTATCGTGGCGATCTGTGGGTCGACGGCAGGAATGTCAGCGCCCCGGCCTTCCATGCCGGCAACTTCACCTTCTACGACTACAATCGGTCATGGCAGGCCAACATGAAATCGGCCTTCGACTGTGTGAACTTCTACATTCCCCGTGCCGCGTGGACGACGCTGGAGGAAGATCTGGGCACAAGGCGCATCGACACGCTGAACATAGGGCCGGGCGGGGATGTGGACGATCAGACCGTCCGCGGGCTGGTCGGCGCGCTGCTGCCGTCATTCGCCGTGCCGGGTCAGGCCAGCCGGCTGTTCCTGGATCATCTCGGGCTGGCGCTTTGCACGCATCTGGCCGTGACCTATGGCGAAAGAAGCCACCCCCGCGCCGTGCATTCGGGTGGCCTGTCCCCGTGGCAGCTGCGGCGCGCGACCGAGTTAATCGAGGCGAGGCTGGACGGCGATCTTCAGGTTGCCGATGTCGCGCAGGCCTGCGGGCTGTCGCCGTCCTATTTCTCCCGCGCCTTCAAGCTTTCGACCGGGATGCCGCCCTACCAGTGGATGCTGGGGCGCAGGATCGACAAGGCGCAGCACCTGCTGCGCACGACCACCCGACCGCTTGGCGAGATCGCCCTTGATTGCGGCTTTGCCGACCAAAGCCACTTCACGCGCGTCTTCGCGTCCACCGTCGGGGCGTCACCGGGCCAGTGGCGCAAGACCGTCCTAGCATGACCCATGCGCGACCGGGCTGCGAAGCGCGCGGCGCCATTGGCCGGGCGTTTCGCCCTGGATCATCGAAAAGACCCGGGTCAGGTGGCTTTGATCGGCAAAGCCGCAATTCAGCGCCACCTGCGAGATCGGCAGATCCGAACGCAGCATGTCCTTCGCCCGCGCGACCCGGTATTCCAGCAGCCAGCGATAGGGGGATTTGCCGAAGCTTTGCTTGAACGCCTTGCTGAAATAGCTTCTTGAAAGCCCGCAGGTTTCCGCAAGCACGTCCAGCGAGAAATCGCCCGCTACATGCGCGGCCAGAAACTCGGTCGCCCTCGCCTCCTGCCACGAGGCAAGCGTGCCCTTTCGGCCCTTGGGAAAGCACAATCCCCCATAGGACTGCGTCAGATGCGCAAGGATGGCCAGGCCGATCTGTTCCAGAAAAAGTCGGCTTGCATGCTGAGGGTTCGCCAAAGCGGGCAACAGGGCCTGCGCCAGCCCGTTCAGGGTTTCGTCCTGCGTAGCGGCAGAACATTGCAGGCCGTTGAATTCCGGCCGCCCCGCCTGTCTTGCAAAGTCCTGAAGGCATGGGAAGGGTATGTGGAATGATATCCGGTCGAAAGAGGACAGGTAGCATCCCCTCCAACTGGGTCGCAGGTCGTTGATCGTCAGCGTGCGGGCGGAATGGCCGCCATCGAAGACAAGGCGGCTGTTGCACCAAAGCTTGTGGCTGTGCAGGTCGCGCAATTGCGTCTGGACCTGAAATGCCTCTTCGTTGCCCCAAGTTTCCTCGTACGATGGAAGCCAGCCGTCGCGCGAATGGCGGCTGGCCGTCATCATGCCCAGTTGCAGGGAGACGTTGGCTGCCTTGGTCGCGTGTTCAGCGGTCATCGTCGGCGGGTCCCGTAAAGGTCGTCCCGTCATCGGCGGCCTTTGCCACGGGGTCCGGCGGCGCGCTGAAATTGTGCAGAAGATGTGCGCAGATCGCCGTGGCAAGGTGCCGCAACATCGTCGTCGATGACGCGTCGGCCCGTTCGAAAAGCGACAGAAGAACGCTGGCAATGCTTGCGATCACCGGGTCTGCTTCGCCCCGGCGACAGACAAGTCGGGGCAGACCCGGCAGGCGGCCCGCTCCTGCGGAACGGATCGCCTCGACCTCGGAGAGCAGGGCTTTCGGGATGACCACGGCAAGCGAATGCAGCGAACGGTGAAGCTTGATCGCCACGCCCGCGCGAAGATCCACCAGACAGACCGCGCCGACGCCGTAATGCCTTGGCTCGGTGGATCTGCCATTCGCATCGATATCGGCGTGCAGGCCATCTTCCAGGTAGATCATGAGGAAATAGGCATCCCGAGGCGGCAGCGTCACGTTGGCGGTCTCGCCTTCACGAAGCGACCTGTTGATCCAGGTCGCCGTGAAGGTGGCGGATCCAACGGGAACGCTTGAAATGCAGGGTGCGCGGGGCAGGCCAAAGAACCAACCCACGCAGCCCGGTTGCGATGCAGATAGGTCCAAGGCTCCTCCGGCAGTCATCCGTTTCTGGTGAGGCCAGCGATTCAGCCCTTTGCGGCACGAGGCAGGCGGACAACCCGTTCGGTGCACGCGATACGCGCCGGACACTAACGATAGGTGCGGGGAAATTCTTGTTCATTCCTGCTTTTTTCCGAACCCAAAGAAATTCAAAATCTAAATCCAAGCCATGACCGGCCACTGTCTCGACGAGCTGTTCGGCGCTGACCTGCTTCGGCGACGCGGCAGAACATAGGACCAAGTAAAGGCCCGATCTTGCCTCCAAGGCTCGTATTTTGGACAAAGCGACCCTGACGTTGAAACCGCGACGGGCCGTCAGCGCGACGCGCGCCGCCATTGGCCGGGGGTGGTGTTCATCCTTGCTCCGAACACGCGGGTCATGTGCGCCTGATCGCAGAAACCGCACAGGAACGCGACTTCGGCGATCGAAAGCTCGGTCGTGCGCAACAGCTCCTTGGCCTTCTCGACCCTTTTAAGGATCACCCACCTGTAGGGCGGATGCCCGAACGATTGCTTGAAGGCGCGGGTGAAATGGCTTTGCGACAGGCCACAGGCCGCCGCGACGGTCGACAGCGGGACGTCGGCCGCCAGCTCCGCTTCCAGCAGTTCGATCGCCCGTTTCTTCTGCCATGACGCAAGTCCGCCACGAGCCGGGCCAGATATGTGCCGGTTTCCATAGGTGGTGCACAGATGGAAGGTCAGGACTGCTGCGATGTGATCCTGAAACAGACGGCTGGCGCTGGCGGGGTTGGCAAGCGAGGGAAGACAGGCGCCTATCAGATGCCTCACGACATCATCCTGAATATCCTGCCCCGGCGCCGCGTCCAGCGTGTCGATGCGACGCCCACCGAGGTCTTCCTCGAAGGCGATCAGCGCCGCGCGTGGAATATGGAAGCCCAGACCGTCGAAGGACGACCTCATATCCGCAAGCCACGTCCTGCGATAATCGTAGATGGTGAAATTCCCGCGCCTTGAAACGCTGCTGTCGACCTTCCTGCCGTCAACCCAAAGGTCGCCCTCGTAGTCGCGTAGGTTGAAGGCCAGGAAGAAGGCATCTTCGTGAAGGGGTGGGTCTATGACCCCGTGCCCGGCATTCGGGCAGGACAGCCGGGCCATCGTCACTTCGGATTTCCCGAACACCGGAGCGATGACGATGTCCGCCTGTCGGGCGCGGAAAAATTCCATGTTTTGGTTGCTGGTCATGGGGTCCGCATGGGGTTCGGGTCAGGTGGTTGCGCAATTCGTCAATTCTGTCGGACTGGTTGGATTTAGCAAATGACTGCAACGGTATAGCATCACTTTTCGATGCTGTTTAACAAGACCAGTCCCGCATTCGTTGCCAAATTCGATACTGAACTTTAATTGCCTCAATACGAAAAGTTGCCATGCCTACCAAGCTGCTGCGTGGGCGCGGTGGACGACTGCTTCGCAATTTCTACTGCGTCCGCAATGCTGCAAGCGCAACGTCAGCATACCGCCCGAATCTGTCTATCAGCGAGGTTCTCAATGCGGCGGCCAAGGGGCTGGGAAGCAGACGCAGATTTTGGGTTCGAAAGGCGCGCTGATCGCCCGCGCGCCTCACAAGGCCTCAGCCAAATCTCAGGCGTTCACCTTGTCCTTGATCGTCTTGGCAAAGGTCATTTTCACCGCCCGGTCGGCGTCTTTCTCAATTGCCTCCCCAGTCGAGGGGTTTCGGACTGTGCGTGCGGCACGTTCACGGCAATAAATCTTGCCGACCTCCGGGATAGTAACAGCGCCTCCCGCGGCCACCTGATCGTGGATCAGGCCGCTAAGCGCCTCGATGATTGCAGTCGCCGCCTTCTTTTCGGTACCCGCGCGGCTGGCAAGCTCGGTGATTAGTTCCGCCTTGGTTAGGGACTTGGACATCTGGAAGTATTCTCCTGCTTTTCGGACTCACCGCTATCCCAATAGAATGATCAGCTTCTGGCAAGATGAACAGACAGCTCTTCAATTCTAGCGAGTTTAAGCGCGCATTCAGTGGCAAGGGAACGCCCCATAAGCGGGCGCTCACGCAATCATCTACCTCCATCACCCTGCCCTCCCATGTCATCGACCTAGCGTTCGCGTTCGCGATCCTGATGGTCTCGTGCTTGCGGCCGCTCCGCCTCGCGCTTGTTCTCGGTTCTGCCCAGATCCTGCAGCCGCGCCTTGGCCACCTGAACCTGTTTCAGGCCCATGCCCATGCTCTCATGCTCTTCGGCGGCGGCGATGATGGCCCGGGCGATGTCACGCCTTTGCGCAGGATCGGGAATATCGATGGCCAAGGCGCGGTCGTCGCCCTTGGCCAGCCGTGCCATCAGATCCCCGCCATAGCGTTGGCTCAGATCCTTGGCGAAGCGTCCAGCCTGTTCGTCACTCTGAAAGGCCAGCTGCCCGTCCTGCTTCAGCGCTTGCGACATCGCCTGCAGCGTCCGTGACAGCCGGTCATTGTCGCGGCGCGTCTCGAAGCTGCGATCCAGCAGTTTGGCGGCCTTGGCATAGAAGCTGTCGACCAGGCTTGCGGCCTTGCTCCGATCCTTTTCGTTGTCAAAGTCGAGCCGGTGGTTTTGGGCCACCGCCTGGATGTCCTGCCGTGTCCAATCCCGCTCCTGCCAGGCATTGGCCGCGCCCTGGCTCAGGCGCTGTTGCACCTGGGCCGGATCCAGCCCGCTGGATCTCGCCGCCGCGGAAATCCGGTCGCGGATCTCGGCTATGCCGTCACCGCCGATCTCGCGGCTCACCCCATCGCGGGTGATTGCAGTCGCGCCGATCTGACTGCGATGCAGGGCCTCGCGCGCCGGGCGCTGCATCAACGCGGCGCCACGGGCATCGCCCAGCTCGCGGGCGACATCGGCGGCGGCGGTATAGAAGTCGCGCCGCATGTCGCCTTGCTCGTCTGGCGGCAATTGCCGGATGCCGGTCTCGACCCGGCTGAGCCAGGTATCGTAATAGCGGCCGAGATCGCCGCGGCTCTGAACGTCCTGAGCTTGCATGAAATCCTCCGTCGATTGAATGATCCCGCCGCGCGCGAGGCGCTGCGCGACAGCCTCGATCCGCGCCGCCAATTCCGCCTCGCGACCTTGCCGCGCCATGGAAGAGAAGATCTGCAAGGTGGCGACATTCTCGCGGATCTGCGCCAAGGCATCGCGCACCGCCGGGCCCTGCAGCGGCACTTCCCGGACCTCGCGGCCCTCACGCAAAGCGCGTTCGAGTTCGGCCCGCGACGGGCCATAGGTCAGCTTGCCGCGCTCGATGCGCGAGGCACTGTCGAGATAGAGCCCCTGCTCCGCCGCGATCTCGACCATGCGCTCCTTCATACAGATCACGTCAAAGGCATGGCCCTTGGCCATGTAGAACCAGCTGTCGTTCTCCAGGCCGCGATTGTTGATGACGATATGGACATGGGGATGGCTGCGATCGCTATGCAAAGCCGCGATATAGGCCCATTCATCCTCGACATGCATGCCGCTCTGGAACATCTCCGCGGCCCAGATCTCGGCGACCTGCAGCGCGCGATGCGGTGCGACATCGGCCGGAAAGGACAGGAGCAGATGCGTGGTATGGCCGTTTTTAGGATCGCCGGTCCAGGCATCTTCCCAGTCCGTGGCAATGGCCTTGCGTTCCTCACGGCTCAAGGTGCGGCGATCGGGATCATGCTCGACCATATTGCCGAAGATCGCGCTGGCCTTGGTAAAGAGATAGTCGAACTGATTGCCGAGCTGCTTGCGGCTATGGGTGCCGCCATTATGGATTTTCTTCAGCACCGCGGCATTCGAGCCCTGGGCCAAACGCCAGAGATTGTTGGCCCGGGCGGTGAAACGCTGGCGCGCGGATCCGCTGCCGCCGCGCAGATAACGCAGGCGCAACTCCTCGAGGATCGGATCCGTCGCGCTAGCCATGATCGCGCTCCGAATAATTCCGGAAAAGCCGCACGCCGCGGCGGCGCTGCTCCTCGACCACGGCATTGAGCCAGGTCCGGAGTTTGGGCAGCGTGAGGCGCAACTCGTTCAGCACCTGCCATTCGGCCCGGGCGAGATCGACGCGCCCGCGATTGGCGGCCAAGGCGATCTGGTTCACATTGACGCCGATCTTGTGCAGCTCGGATTTGATCTCGCCGAGCTTCGCGGCCTGCTCGGGCGGGAACTCCAGCAGCCCGACACTGGCGCGCAGGACCGAGCGCAAGGCATCCGAACGCGATCCCGCCCCCATCCGCTCCTGCAGCCGGGCGAGCGCCTCGAGTTCTTCCGGCGAGAGCCGCACCGTCACCGCCTTGCCGGAAGTGGTGGTCGCCCCGGATTCCCGGATGCGTTGGGTCTTGGCGCGCTCGCGCTTGCCGAGATCCGCCCGCCCCGGGCGCGCCGGGGCTGCCTCTCGCTTCAGATCCGCACCGTCCGTGGTGGTCGCCACCGCCCCCTCCGATCCGGCAAGGCGCGCGCTTTGTACACATTGTGCATTTCCTGCCATAGCCCTTTGCTGCCAGATGCGACTCCAGCTGTCAACGCAACCGGAGCTTGCGCAGGGCGCGCCGACCGGGAGGCCATCGGTACGGCGCAAAGGGTCCGTTTGCTTCCATGCCCCAGGCTTCGGGCCAGAGGCCCGGCCGTTTCGGGCGCAGCGCGCCCGGAGGCTGCCCCCCTCGGGCAGCCGCTGCCGTGAGACGCTGCCAAGGGCCCGCGGGCGGGGTTGTGACGGCTGTCCGGCCCCTGCGCGCGTGGCGAGGTGGCGACGCACTTTCACGCCCAAAACGCCGAAGCTGCTTGGGAGAAGCGAAGGATTTTCCAGGAAACTGACGATGGGACGGATGGCGCAGCCTGCGGGTATCTGATCGCTAGACAGTGGCAGCCCCCATTGACGCGGCCTCAACATGCCGCGGCTGGGAGATCGCAAGTGCAGAAAAGCTCGAAACTATCACGGGGCGCGGTGAGAGTTCGCGGAACGCATTTACCGCATGCCGCGAGACGGGTTCCGTACCGCGTGTGCGGCTTTCCGCTTATTGGTTTACGCTTCGCGTTTCGTGTGTTGTGTGTCGCGCTATGCGGGTGTTGTCTTGCGGGAGGTGCGTTGGACCCCGCGCGGCGGAACCGGAGGAGAGCTGATGCAGAACGGCATTCGTGTCATCACCGCGATGAACCGCAAGGGCGGCTGCGGCAAGACCACGCTGATCATGGGGCTGGCCTCGGCGGCGGCCGAGCGTGGCGAGAGCGTCACCATCTTCGACACCGATGAGAGCCGCAGCAGTTGGAAATGGATGGAGCGCGCCAAGGCGCAGGGCCATTGGAATGACCTGGTCCGGGTCATTCCGACACTTTCTGCGGCTGCGGTGATCGCTGAGATCACTGCGATCTTTGCCCAGCCCGATCAGGAACATCTCATTCTGGTCGACACTTTTGGCGGCGGCTCGGAGGCGCAGGATCATCTCGCGCTGATCTCGCATCTGCTGATCGCGCCCTGCATGCTCTCGGCGAATAATTACGAGGAAAGCCTCGAGACCGGGCTTTGGTATATCCGGCTCAAATCCCGCGTCGAGGATCCGGGCGAATTGCCGCCCTTCCGGGTGCTGCTCAATCGCGTACCGCTTTCCCGCTCGGCCGCCGAGCATGAGATCTATGAGAAGGTGATCCGCAATATGCCGGTGCTGGGCGAGGTGGTCATGAACCGGGCCATGTATACCCGGCTCGACGGTCAGGGGCTCTTGGGCGAGATCCGTAGGAGCACCAGAAACCCCGGCGTCGCCAACCATCTGGCGACCGCGCTGCAGGAAATGGACGAGGTCCTGACCGAGCTCGATCGCACCATCCGGGAGGAAGGGTAATGGCCAAGCTCAAGCTGCCGGGTCGGATCTCGGCCCCCGATCCCGGATTCAGCCGGCGGCTGGAATTCGAGGCGGCGGCGGGACCAGAGGAAGTTCCGGCGCCCGCGCCGGAGACCGAGACCGAGACCGAGACCGAGACCGAGACCGAGACCGAGACCGCAAGCGAACCTGTGAAAGACGGGCAAGCGACAGTGAGCGCGACCGCGGCGAAAACCTCAGCCAAGCAAAAACGCGGCGCAACGCCGCGACCAGGCGGGCCTTCTGCCCCGGCACGCGGGTTGCGGCCCTCGGGCGAGGACATGGTGACGATCCGGGTGCTCTACCGCCTGCCCGATGAGTTGGTCGCCCGCGCCGCGATCTGGGCCGAGAAGGCGCGCTGCCCGACCGGCACCGTGCTCCGCCGCGCGATGATCGAGTTGCGCCCCGAACTCGTCGCGGCACTCGAGGCCGGGATCGATTATCGCGAGATCCCCACTGAGCGCGCCCGACAATCGGCGCATCGTTTCGACAGTTCGATCACCCTTTCCCGCGCCGCCCATACCCGGCTGTGCCAGGAAATCGATCCCGAGGGTCTGGCCGGACTGACTCCGGCCCTGTCGCGCTGGGTCAGGGCCAAGGTGATCGCGCATCTCGAGACCTGGCTCGCCCGCGCGGGTTACTGACCGCGACCGGCGCGGGTCTCACAGGCGCAAATCCGGCTCGTCCGGATTTTCCGCTTCCATGCTGGAGCCCGCCGCTGGACGCGACAGGCCGAAACTTGGCAGTAAGATCGCGGGCCGCTAGGCGGCCTCGCCTTGTTCGATCGGCTTGGCGGCACCGGCGCAGGCCAGCAGGAAATCTGCCGCCTTCTGCGCCTCGGTCGCGGCCTTGAAGATCATCCGCTTGTCATCTTGCAGCGCCCGCAGCCAGCTTTCGACATAGGCCGCCGATTGACCAAAATCCGGGGTCAGGCCAAGCTGGGCGCAGAGCATGCAATTGCCGATCTCGGCAATCAGCTCCTCGAAGGCATAGGCCTGGCGCGCGGCAAAGCGGCCGAGCCGGTCGAGGCGGGTACCATGGCCAGACCAATGGCAGGCCTCATGCGCCAGCGTCCCGTAAAATCCAGCCGCGTCATAGAAGCTCGAGATCGGCGGCATATGGATGTAATCCGCCTGCGGATCGTAATAGGCCTGCGGCACTGGGGTGATACGGATATCGGCCCCGGTCGCGGCGAAAAAAGCCTCAAGGCGCGGGTCGGGCTCAGTACCGAGA
>Ga0247819_10001588_pt1 | contig 12194 bp, 10 predicted proteins | sample 13C_Xylose_Day6_FD_193428 | JGI IMG/M metagenome (GOLD analysis project Ga0247819, IMG submission 193428) | Soil microbial communities from agricultural site in Penn Yan, New York, United States - 13C_Xylose_Day6 | ecosystem: Environmental > Terrestrial > Soil > Agricultural land | place: USA... | reverse complement strand
AAGCAACAATGGTCAACGAAGGGCCGAGAAACCACTCAATGTGGTGAGTAGGTTCTCTGGTGGTGGCCGTGCCTGAGTTCAGGTGATCTGAAAATCCGACTTTTTCAACAGAATCGGCCAGAAGCGGCCATTCACTCTCCAAGTAAAGCCCTGTTTAAGATAAGTTACTGAGGTTCGTTCTGGGCGACCTGCTCTAGTAGCCAATGCTTGAAAGCGTCGACGGCAGGCTCTGGCTCCACGCCTTCTTTCTGCACAATGTAATAAGCAAAATCGCAGCTTTGAGCTTCCCCAAACGGTCGTATTAAGCGCCCTGCCTCTAGGTCTTTACTGACAAGGCTACTTCGGCCTAGGGCAACACCACTTCCGGAAATAGCAGCCTGGATGACTGCTGCAGAATCGTTGATTTGCAGCCCGCGCTCAGCGTCGCTGAAATCGTCGCCTGCACGCTGTAGCCAGATACGCCAAGTCGGGAAAGTGGTTGCGTATCGCATTGAGACATCGTGAATCAGCGGAAAGTGTTTCAAGTCCTCAGCACTATTGAGTGGCTGAGTAGCGCTAGGAAGATTGGGGCTACACACGGGGAAAAACTCATCTCCCATCATCTGGGTAGCGGTGAGTCCTGGCCAATGACCGTTCCCAAAGCGGATGCCCAAATCAACCCTTTCAGTATTGAAGTCCACCAGTTTTCCGTTGGTATCAAGGCGGAGTTCATAGCTAGGATGAAGAGCACGAAACCCCTCAACACGCGACAACAGCCACTTGTCAGCAAATGCAGGCGGTACCGTAACCGTGATCGTTGCACCACCCTCTGCTTTCAATCGCTCAACAGCTAATGAAAGGAAATCAAAACCAGTCTGAAGATCTGGTAAAGCTGCGAGCGCCTGATCAGTCAACACTAAACGTGCCGGGCCGCCACGTGAACGATGGAACAGCACTACACCGTGGGCTTCTTCCAACCCGCGCACAAGTTGCCCAATTGCTGCCGGGCTGACGTTGAGCTCCTCGGCAGCACGTACATAGCTCATGTGCCTAGCTGCAGATTCGAACGCACGTAGGGCATTCAGATGATTGGGCGCTCGCATAGGGCTCACTGAGACTTGGAGGAAGATGAAATCATCGTCCCAGCATGTTGACTTGGTGGCAACGGAAATAACCTCATTGCGTCCCGGATCGGTGGTTATAGTCAACACCCACTGAAGGAAGCGTCATCGGACGCCTCCACCAATGAGTGCAGATTTAAAGCCCCAACTCAGACAGCCCTGGATGATCATCAGGCCGTAGTCCCAGCGGCCAATGATATTTACGATCCGAGGCCTTAATCGGAAGGTCGTTAATGCAGGCATATCGCTCGCGCATCAGTCCGTTGTCATCGAACTCCCAATTCTCGTTCCCATAGGATCGGAACCAGTTTCCCGAATCGTCATGCCATTCATAAGCAAAACGGACGGCAATGCGATTATCCGAGAATGCCCACATGTCTTTAATCAATCGGTAGTCGTGCTCTTTGGCCCACTTACGTTCGAGAAAGACCTTTGCTTCAATGCGTGAGTGTGCAAATTCCGCCCGATTGCGCCAGTACGTGTTGGTCGAGTACGCCAACGAAACCTTTTCAGGATCGCGACTGTTCCAACCATCCTCAGCACCGCGCACCTTTTGAATCGCAGTCTCACGAGTAAATGGTGGTAGGGGCGGACGTATTTCTGATTGTTGTTCCATTAGACACGCCTCAAAAAATATCGAGCTCATGATCGAATGCGGCGAGTGACAAGCAATTGTCCCTCCTACCACATATTCAAAATGGTTAGGCTTTTATGCCTTGGAAAGCTTTCGCCCAAGGAATTCGCGCATCAGGCTTGCAACTTCGAGTGAATGTGTTTCCAGCGCAAAATGTCCGGTATTCAGGAAGTGCACTTCTGCCTTGGGTATATCGCGACTGTAAGCGACCGCACCAGGCGGAATGAACGCGGGATCGTTTTTACCCCATACAGCCAGCAGCGGAGGCTGGTGTGTCCGGAAATACTTTTGGAACTCTGGATACAGAGCAACATTGGTTCGATAGTCCAGGATCAAATCCAGCTGTTTCTCTTCCGCATCCGGACGCGCCATATAGGCAATATCCAGCGTATAGCCGTCAGGTGCGACACGAGTCGGATCAGCACCGTGCAGGTACTGGAAATTAATGATTGTGTCCGCGCTCAGCGACGCTCTGCAGGCTTCGCGTGTTTGCGCGGAGGGATTGTGCCAGTAATCTTGCCAGGCCCCCCATTGATCGCTCAGCCCTTCAACATAGGCGTTACCGTTCTGGCTGATGATTGCAGTCACTCGTTCGGGATGAGCCATCGCCAGTCGGAAGCCCGTTGGCGCACCGTAATCAAACGCGTAAATCGCGTAATGCTTCAAACCTAACGCGTCGGTGAAGCCTCCGATGACGTTGGCGAGGTTGTCGAAGGTGTAGGCGAATGCAGCGCGATCCGGAGCTTGGGTGTTACCGAAGCCAGGCAGGTCGGGAGCTATCAATCGGTACTTGTCAGCCAACAGTGGAATCAAATTGCGGAACATATGGCTGGAGGTCGGGAAACCGTGAAGCAGCAGAATGACCGGCGCATTCACAGGCCCCGCTTCGCGATAAAACACCTCAACGTCACCCACCTTTTGAGTGTTGTATTTCACATCGTTCAGCGCGTTTTCATCGACGGCTCCAACCGCAGGTATCGTCTTCGCGGGTGTGGCCGCCATGCTTAATGGCGGGACCAAGAGAGCCGCAGCACCTACCGCCACAGCAGCCAACGTTTGGCGCCGCGAGACGTTGATAGTGATTGCAGGCTCTTGAATCGGCGTAGTCATGACACTTCTCCAACGGCACTCAGTGCCCTCGTACGTTTATTGAGCGGTCGCACAACGGTGTCGAACGATTTCACTCATCACCGTGAGCTGATCGTTCCGTGTGGCGCTGAAATTAGATGTCGCGATATTGGGGTGTCGCGTCTTGCGTCGACACCGATAACGGTGCTCAGTGTGCGAGATGCTTGGTCGCTTCCCTGGCTGGAAGAATATCGACTCAATCGAAATAGGAGCCAAACCATAAGATCTGTGCCACTCGCAAAGAAAAACTATGCTGAACGTTTTATTCAAATTGTCCGGTGCTGAGCACAACGATCAGACGAGGTCGGGAATCTGTGCGGCGCTGTCCATTTCTGATCGCAGTTCGACCGCTGGTTTCAACAAAGGCGTCAATAGAAGCATCAGCACTGCCACCGCTGTTAAAAGCAGGTATGGCAGGGCAAATCCACCGGATAGGTCTCGCAAGGCACCAAACCCGAAAGGCCCCACTGCAGCGATCAAATAACCGATAAACAATGTAAAAACAGTCCACGCATTCGCTTGCTGAGGTGAGTGAGTTTGATCCAGCGGCAATGTCATCCCAAGGGTGAACGCTGACCCCAGGCCAACGGCCGTTGATGCGACGAAAATGAGGGGCGCAATCGTCGTGATGAACGCTAATCCCGCGAGCCCGAGCACCGTAAGAGACGACGATATGGCCATCAAAAAGCGCCTATCTGTGGACTTGCCAGCGATAGCACCCGTCCCGAAATTGGCGACCGTAAAAATCAAGGTAAAGGCACTCAATAGATAGCCCGGGGCAATAGCCGATGTGTGCATATGGAGCATTGACGAAGCAAGCCAGGCGAGCATTGCGTAACCCAGAAACTGGCTGCAACCGAAGTACAACGCAATGAGCCAGGCTTTCGGATTGCCCCAGGGAAGTCTGACGCTGCCTCGCGATTGCCGACGCTCCGTTGGAGGCGTGTGCGATTTGGCCAGACAAAGCCAACTCAAAATTCCCGTGACGCAAAGGACTGCCCAAATTCCCGCCCCCACCCGCCAGGAGCCCGTTGCCGATGTCAGCGCACCCGTGCCTGCCGCCGCTGCAGCCGCCCCCAGGCTCAACCCCGTGGAGTAGATACCCATGAACATAGGGGCATGATCGCTGTAAAACTCTTTAATCCAACCGCCAATCAATGAACCGGCTACGGCGATACCTATCCCGATGATGAAGGTGGTGAACAACAACCCCGACACAGATTCCATCCGTGACCGTAGGACAACACCCAACCCCAGCAACACCAGAGAACCAATAATGGTGCCATTCACACCGAAGCGTTTTGCCAACAACGGTGAAGCCAGCGCCAAAAAACCCATGCACAGGTCGGGAATTGATGTCAGCAATGAGGCCTGTGTGAAGCTGAGGGTGAAAGCCTGCCGGATATCCAGAAGTATCGGCCCGATCGAAATGATGGCCGGACGCAGGGCAAGCGACAGTATCAAAAGACCTACGGCGGCCATAAAGTGAGAGGGGCGTTTCGTTACCTGATTTTTGCGTGTCATTTCAGAGGCTCCGGTACATTCTGGACGCAACTGAAAGCTCGTCCGTATGCTCACCAGCCTATCGAGGCATACCGGATAATTTGGGACATTATTCGTCGCCTATGTGACAAGAGGCCGTTGTTCGCCATGACCGACTTGAAGAGCAGCGAGCCCGAGGACTATCAACACGTCCCCCGGGACATCAGCGGGATGCCACGGGATCAACCCGCCGGGAGCTATAACGCTCCTCATCAGCATTTTCGCGGACAACTGCTGTACGCAATGTCCGGTTTGATGAAGGTCAAGACCGAGCACGGACTGTGGCTGGTTCCTCCAAACAAGGCCCTTTGGATTCCTCCTGGCATCGTTCACGACCAACTCATGATGACGTCAGTCCAAATGCGGACATTGTATGTTTCCCCGGAGAAGTCAGAAGTGATGGGCAGCACCTGCAGGCTGCTCGAGGTATCGACCCTCCTGCGAGAACTGATTGTTGCGTTTGTTTCCGAGCCAGTCGAATACGATCCAAACGGAAAAGGCATGCATCTGGCTGCACTCATACTGCTGCAAATGGAGGGCGCTGCCACGGTCCCGCTCGTCATTCCCTGGCCAAATGACCGCAGGCTCCTGGTTGTCTGCAGCGCGATCCTTGCTTATCCCGAAAGCCCCAGGACGATTGAATACTGGGCGGACGAAGTAGGCGCGAGCTCACGCACACTCATCAGACTGTTCGTCAAAGAAACCAAACTCACCTTCAGGCAATGGGTACAACAAGTCCATCTGGCCGAGGCACTTCACAGGCTCGAACGCGGGGAGGCTTTGGGAAGCGTTGCTCACGCTCTCGGCTATGCGAGTGCGAGTGCGTTTACCGCACTGTTTAAAAAAATCATGGGGGAATCGCCCAGGGCTTATCGGAGCCGAAGATAAACCGTCGTCATTGACCGGTCGTAACCAACAGACGGTTCGCTCACGGATGATGCAAGGCTGTCAAAACCAATGGATCGAAAGATTCAGGCCGACATATCACGAGCTATTTCATTCCTTTTTTCTGGAAAAGGACTACATTCGTCTGATTGTATTTCTCTCAAAGACCGCTGGGCAGGAGGCCCTACCGTAGAGTCCTTCCTATGCGTGCGCCGGGTCATCTCAACGCTTTAAGAGCCTTCGAGTCTGCAGCACGCCATTGCAGTTACATTCGAGCGGCAGAAGAGCTCAATGTTTCTCCTGCTGCTGTGGGGCAGTTGATCAGGGGCCTGGAGGATGCGTACAACGTCATCCTGTTCCATCGCTCACGCAGTGGCCCCGCTCGTCTCGTGCTTACAGAGGTTGCCTTGTCAATTCTGCTGGAGTTGCAAGGCGGCTTCGACTTGCTGGGCGCGGCTGTCGAAACGTTGAAAACCGGGGGCGCAATGGTATGCGTCAACGTGACATCGTCCCCGGCGTTCGCAGATAAATGGTTGCTGCAGAGGGTGGAGAGCTTTCAGATTCTGTTCCCTCAATATGAACTACGTTTAGACAGTAATATCCGGCTCGTAAACTTTGCAACGGAGCGTGTCGATCTGGGCATCCGGTTTGGCGGCGGTCAATGGCCAGGCCTCGTCTCTACGCATTTGATGAGCGACGAATTCTTCCCGGTCTGCAGCCCCTCGCTACTGCTCGACAAACACCCCCTGACGTCCATAGAAGCACTCGCTTTTCACCCGCTGCTGCATGATGTCTCGATGCGCGATTCGCCAGAGTTTTTGACCTGGAAAACCTGGCTACAGAACATCGGCCATGTTCACGAAGGTGTGGAGCGCGGCTTGCAGATCAATAATTCTGCCACCGTTATTCAATCAGCTATTTGTGGGGGCGGTGTGGCGCTGAGCAGACGCTCGCTCGTTTCGGCAGATCTTGCTGCAGGGCGTCTGGTCAGGCCCTTCGGAGAGGCACAACCGAGTATTTTCTCGTTCTACATAGTGGCCAGAGAAGGCATCCCGATCAGCGCCGCTGCCCAGGCATTCAAGGACTGGCTGATGGGGCAAGCCTTAAACGAAGGCCTTTTGAATTGACTGGAACGGAGCAGGAAAGTTTTTCTATCCGACTGGGACAGATCTTCTGATTTGTCGTGCAAATCCCGTATGGCGATAGTGAATCACCGAAAGGCACTCACGAACTCCCGCCCATACAGGAAGCTGAACACCATGAAATTTTCATCCGTCACTGAAGGTTTTAAGCTCGCTTACGAACGCTCGGGCGCAGGTGATCCTGTCGTGCTGCTGCACGGTTGGCCAGGCGATCACACTGACTACGACCACCTGGTTCCACTGCTTACCGACTATGCCGATGTACTGGTACCCGACCTGCGCGGCTTCGGTCAGTCGGACAAGCACGATGCCGATCCAGAGCAAATCTATTCCGGCCAGGGCCAGGCGCGTGCCGTCATTGCCTTGATGGATGAGCTGGGTATCAAAAAGGCGATTGTTTGCGGCTACGACGTGGGTAGCTTCATCTCCCAGACCATTGCCTCCATGCGTCCCGATCTGGTTAAAGCGCTGGTGGTATCCCCTCCTCTGCCGGGTGCCGGTGACCGTGTTCTTGAGCTTAAAGAGGCCATGGAATTCTGGTACACCAGTTTCCATAATCTCGAACTCTTTGGAACACTCGTCGATGGCAAGCGTGACGCAGCTCGCGCCTACCTTCATCACTTCTGGTCTCACTGGTCGGGCCCGAGCTACGTCGTTGATGAGAAGCGTATCGATCATTTGGCAGACGTTTACTCCCCACCTGGCGCGTTCAACGCCTCGATCGCCTGGTACCGTTCTTCCGGTAATCCTGTGACCGCTTATGCCACCGAAGTCGCACCAGCGGCGGCCGATCGTTTGAAAACCCCGACCACGATTCTGTGGCAGGAAACCGATCCGATTTTCCCGATTGCCTGGTCTGACCGTCTGGACGATTTCTTCGTCAACTACACGCTTCAACGCTTGCCAGGCGTGGGTCATTTCACCCCACTTGAAGCAACCGAGACCTTCGCCGCTGCTATCCGCGAGTGGCTCAACAAGTCAACTCAGTAACCTACGCAAGATCGTTAAATCCGCACAGCCCGGCTGACTCTTTGAGTCAGCCGACGCTGATCGCTGCACGTTATTCGATACCCGCGAACATTAAAACCCGGGGCACCGACGGCTTGGCGAAGCGGCCCACTACCGGAAGAACTTCGTCTGATGGATCAGCAAACATTGGAGCGTGTCAGATGCCAGCGTCAAATGCTGCTGCCAAACCACCCTCACCGCGTTGGGCGGGGGTTGGTTTAATCATCCTTGCCCTGGCCCTGCGACCGGCAATTATGTCCGTTGGCCCCATCCTGACAAGCATCCAGCAGTCGTTTGGGCTCAGCTATACGCAAGCCTCCATGCTCACCTCGATTCCGAATATGTGCATGGGATTTCTTGCGCTGCTCGCCCCGTTTCTTGCCAAACGTTTTGGTACCAACTCAACCATCATTGCGTCGCTTGTGCTGTTAGGGCTTGCTACTGCACTGCGCGCAACCGTGGGCACCACATCTGCCCTTTTGTTCAGCACCGCAATCATCGGCGCCGGGATTGCTATCGCAAACACGCTCGTGGCTGGCTGGATCAAGCAGAACTATGACAGTCGCGCCGCATTGTTCATGGGCCTTTTTTCAACAGGACTCAGTGCCGGAGCTCTCCTCGCGACGTCAAGCACTCTGGCCATTTCCAATGTCTGCGGTTCCTGGCGAACAGGGGCTGGCGTATGGGCCATCCTTAGCCTGTCCGGCACGCTGGCATGGCTGCTCATGGCCAGGGCGCACCCTACGCCGACTGGCGTTAAAGGCACCGGGACATCGGTGAAACTTCCTTGGCGGAACTCCAAAGCCTGGCTGGTGGCGCTTTACTTCGGGTGTAGTCAGTTTTTAAGTTATGCCGTGTTCGCCTGGCTTGCTCCCTCGATGCTTGAAATGCAGACATCCACCCTCAAACCCGAATTCTTGTTGAGTGGGTTTACGCTAGCATTCACGGTGGCGAATTTTGTGATGGGTCTCGTAGCCGGTAGCGCCCCTGACCGGAGAGCCTGGATCTTAATCAGCACGGTCATGACGATTGTGGGTATCGCAGGCCTGGCATTTGTCAGCTCGCTCTCGCCCGCTGTTTTCATCCTGCTGATAGCGGTGGGTTTAGGCGCCGCACTCACCTTGGGACTGACGCTTCCTCTGGATCACACGAGCTCGGCAGAAGAAGCCAATGCATGGACCGTTTTCAGTAGCCTCATCGGCTATCTGATCGCTGCCGTCGGACCCTATGGGTTCGGGGCGCTGCGAGATGTGTCAGGTGCATTCACTGTCCCGTATGTACTTTTGTTTGTCGTCTCATTGTTGATGCTGGCACTGACTCCGTTGTTAGGACCGCGAGGGGTGCCTGCCAGCAATTTTGAAAGCTCACCGGACAATGAGGTGAGCTGAACGCCGTCGATTCCTCGCAAAAAAACCAAGCCCGCCGACCTGATCGCCGGGCTTTTTTTTGTCCACTCACTGCGAGCTGGGCGAGTACTCAAGGCGCCATTCTGCCCACTGGACGACCACCCAAGTTTTTCTTTGCATGTGGCACAGATCTTCTGATTTGGCAGTGTTCGTGATCGCGCCGATAGTGGGTCCATGCAGTCAAAACCGCCTGCACTCAACCAGCCCTTACCAACGGAGCATCATCATGAAACTGACCAATAAAGTAGCTTTGATCACTGGCGGCACCTCAGGTATCGGCCTCGAAACCGCCAAGCGCTTTCGTGATGAGGGGGCTCACGTCATCGTCACGGGTATCAATCCAGGCCGATTGGAAGACGCCAGGAAAGAGCTCGGCCCGGAAGCGATGGTCATTTCCGCCGACCTGCGCCAAGTCGCTGAAATGGATCGCGTGATTAAAACCATCCGCACCCGTTATGACCACATCGATGTGCTGTTCGCAAACGCCGGCGCAGGCACGGCTGCTCCGCTGGAAGCGGTTACCGACGAACAGATCGATGAGCAGTTCTCGCTGAACTTCAAAGGCATTTTCTTTACCGTGCAGAAAGCTTCGCCGTTGTTGGTCAAGGGCAGCAGCGTGATCCTCACCACGTCGTTCCTCAACCGAGTCGGTGCGCCTGGCCTGTCGATTCTGTCCGCCAGCAAGGCCGCAGTTCGCTCCCTGGCATTGACCCTGGGGGCTGAGTTGGCGCCACGTGGTATCCGCGTCAACGCTATCAGCCCGGGCCCGATCAGCACCCCATTCCACGGGAAGCTCGGCTTGTCGGACGCTGACCTGAGTGCAGTGGCCGCCAGCATTGAGGCGCAGGTTCCATTGGGTCGCTTTGGTGAAGCGAGCGAGATCGCCAACTCGGTTGTCTTCCTGGCCAGCGATGATTCGTCGTTCATGACGGGTTCGGAACTGATCGTTGATGGCGGCATTTCGCACTTCTGATACACGCTTGAACGTTGAGGCTGCACAGGCCCCACATCCAGATGCACGACTGAGCCCGGACGTATTCTCAACAGGGTTTGACGATGGACTGTGGGTGCCGGAGTTGCTTGCACGTTGATTAACTATCCCATTGATCATGCTTAAAGAGGCTTTCACATGACTACTTCAGCTCTGACCAACAGCGTTGTCACTCAATATGTCGAAGCAGACGGAGTGAAGGTCTTCTACCGCGAAGCTGGCGACATCAACGCTCCAGTGATCTTGCTGGTGCACGGCTTTCCATCGTCGTCTCACCAATATCGCCAGTTGATTCCGTTGCTGGCAAAACATTATCGGGTCATTGCTCCCGACCTGCCTGGCTTTGGTTTCACAGAAGTTCCGGCGGCACGTGAGTACGTCTATAACTTTGACAACCTGGCCAAAACCCTCGGTGACTTCGTCGACGCGTTGAACCTGAAACGCTACGCCTTGTATTTCTTCGACTATGGCGCACCGACCAGCCTTCGCCTGGCACTCGCTCATCCTGAACGGGTGACGGCTTTGGTTTCCCAAAATGGTAATGCCTACCTCGAAGGCCTCGGCGATGCCTGGGCTCCGATCAGAGCTTATTGGGCCGACCCGACGGCTGAAAACCGCAAGGTGATTCACGACAACGTGCTGAATCTGGAAGGCACGCGCTGGCAGTACCTGCACGGTGTTTCCAACCCCGATGCAGTGGCACCGGAATCGTACCTGCTGGACGACCTTCTGATGCAGCGTCCGGGCAACAAGGACATCCAGCTCGATCTTTTCCTCGATTACGCCAACAACCTGAAACTCTATCCGGCCTTCCAGCAATTCTTCCGCGACACCGAATTGCCAGCGCTGGTCATTTGGGGCAAGCACGATCCGTTCTTCATTCCGCCAGGTGCAGAAGCATTCGCAACCGATAACCCGAACGCAGTTGTCGAGCTTCTGGATACAGGACATTTCGCGCTGGAAACGCATGTGGATTACATTGCGGAACGAATCATCAAGGTCGTGGGCAACGCTATCGTCTGATATCTCTCCCTACAGTGACTACTCGTCTTGAATGGCGAGTGGTAGCTGAAGGGGTAGCAAAACATTACCTATTTCCATACTGCCTCCGAGCACATTGGGTCGATCGCAGGCTCTGGCGACAGGCAGTGATCGGCCAGAAGCGGTAATTCGTTGAGGGAGGACAAGGGAGGATTAATCACAATGTCTGGTGGTCGCTAGCCGCTAGGGCGTAGCCACCATTGGCCAGAAGCGTGAATTGGTGGATAAGGGCCGGCGTAGTCTTGGGGGCGGGAACGACTGCACAATGGCTAAAGGCGTCAAACAGGCGTTGTCCGGGTTGAATGCCTCATGTCGGAAGCACTCAACCCGGATTCCTGATCCGAATAATCAAAAGATATTGATTGGATACTCGGTAATCACCCGGAACTGATCCTGGGCACCGCCCGTGCTCAGATCACCGCGGTGCCAGGCGGTCCGCAGGCGCACGGAGAGGTTTTTTGCCGGGCCGGATTGGACGACATAGCGGGCTTCGAGATTGGTCTCGAATTCGCGATCGTCGCTGCCGTACTTACGGGCGTAGGCACCGCTGGTGACATGGCTGCCATCGATGTCGAAGCCGCGCAGGTGACGCGCCATGAACGACAGACCTGGCACGCCGTAGCTCGCCATGTTCAAGTCGTAGCGTAGTTGCCAGGATTTTTCGCCGGGGCCGTTGAAGTCGGAATATTGGACGGAGTTGGGCAGGAACACCGAGCCGCCTGCGCGGCCGGTATCGCCGAACCCCAGGTAGTCGAATGGTTGATCACCCCGCACCTGCTGGTAAGCCAGGGTGAAGGTGTGTGCCGACCACTTGTAACCCGCCGACAGGCCAAAAGTCGTGTTATTAATTTCACCCGCTTTGGCCTCGCCACTCTCCAGCGTTCGATAGACGTTGAGATCCAGCGTCAGCGCCTGGTCCTTATTGATCGCGTAGACGTAGTTCGCATTGCCGTAGTACTGATTCCAGATGTCCTCATAACGGCTGCCGTAGAGAGAAACAGCAAAGTTGTCATTCACCTTGTACTTGCCGCCGGCATAGTCGACCGTGGGTGTGGTGACGTGGGCATAGGTCGCCCACAGTTCGCCATCCCGGTTGGTGTTGACCTGATCGGTACTGGAGGTGAAGTGCCCGGCATCGATCGACAGGTTCCTGATGTCGGTACTCAGCAGGTTAAAGCCCGTCGCCGTCTGCGGCATCAGGCGACTGGTGCTCTGAGCGAATACCGGAGAGTTGGGCATCATCTGCCCGTACTTCAACACCGTGTTCGAGATCCTGACTTTGACCGCGCCGCCAGCACGCGCGTAACTGTCGTCCGG
>Ga0247819_10001587_pt1 | contig 12196 bp, 10 predicted proteins | sample 13C_Xylose_Day6_FD_193428 | JGI IMG/M metagenome (GOLD analysis project Ga0247819, IMG submission 193428) | Soil microbial communities from agricultural site in Penn Yan, New York, United States - 13C_Xylose_Day6 | ecosystem: Environmental > Terrestrial > Soil > Agricultural land | place: USA... | reverse complement strand
GCTGCCCGACAGCGTGAGCGGCTTGTCATCCTGCTGCAGCGTGCGCGACTGGAAGTCGAGCCTGAAGCGCCCGAACGAAAACGGCTCGCGCTGCTCCGGCGCCGCCGACGGAATCGTGCGGCGGCGGCGCAGCACGGCCTGCACGCGCGCGAGCAGCTCGCGCGGGTTGAACGGCTTGCCGAGGTAGTCGTCGGCGCCGAGCTCCAGACCGACGATGCGGTCCACGTCGTCGGCACGCGCGGTGAGCATGATGACCGGGATGTCGTCGCCCGATGCGCGCAGCTTCCTGAGCGCGGTGAGGCCGTCCACGCCCGGCATCATCAGGTCGAGCACGATCAGATCCGGACGCTCGCGTTCGATGCGCCGCTCGAGCGAGCCGGCGTCGTGAAGAACCGACACTTCGATGCCCTGCCGGACCAGATAGTCGCGCAGGAGATCGCGCAGCTCGGCGTCGTCGTCGACGACAAGGATTTGAGTAGTCATGTGATGAAGTTTAACGCGTGAGTGGTGCCGTATTTGCGGTGAAAGCTCCATAAAGGGTTACCGCGTGTTACCGCGAAAGCGACTCGTAAAGCTGCGTAACAAGCACGACGTATGCCGTAACACGGACGGGCTGAGGAAACTCTACGCTGTGTCTCACCGAAGGCGCGGGTTTCGACACACGGGTCCGAACCACGCCGACTCGGCTTCGCAATCAACAACAGGAGTAGACGATGCTGAAGCAAACCAGAATCCTCGCCATCACCGCCGCGGCGCTTGCCATGACCATCGGCGCCGCCAGCGCAGCCACGCCCGCCGCGGCCGACGCGCCGCCTCCCGGCGGCCCGGGTGCGGAAATGAGCATGGGCGGCCACGGCGGCCACCACCGGATGGAGCAGCGCATGCAGCAGCAGTTGAACCAGCTGCACGGCCAGTTGAAGCTTAACGCCGATCAGGAGAAGCTGTGGCAGACCGCGCTCGACACGATGAAGCAGAACCGCGCCGCGATGCGCGAGAGCCGCAGGCAGATGCATCAGCAATTCGAGCAGATGCAGCAGCAGCCGATTCTCGATCTGAACGCGATGCACGCGGCGCATCAGAAAATCGAGCAGCAGAACGAGCAGTTGCGCGAGCAGACGTCCGTTGCATGGCTGAACTTCTACAACTCGCTGAACGACCAGCAGAAGACCACGGTCAGCACGGCATTGAAGAAGCACTTCGCAAAGATGCACGAGCGTGGCAAGAAGATGCATGAGCGCTGGGGCAAGCAGCACGGGGCCGCGGACGCGCCGGCAGGCGCTTCGGCGACGCTCAAGCCGTAAGGCAGGAGGCGCTCAAGCCGTAAGGCGGGAGACGCCGAAGCAGTAAGGCGCCGCTTGCCGCGCCGCAATGAAAAAAGCCGCGGGAGCGATCCCGCGGCTTTCTTGCTTCCACACTTTGCTTCTACATATAGTGCGCTGGCGCCAGCCCGAGGCTCAGGCGAGATCGAACAGCAGCACTTCGGCGGCGGCGCCGCGCTCGAGCGTCACCTTCGGCACATCGACGAGCTTCGCGGCGTCGCCTGCGTCGAGCGCCTCGCCGTTCACCGACACCGCCCCGCGCGCCACGTGCACGTACACGCGCCGGCCGGCGGGCACGTCGAACTCGACGCGCTCGTCACCGTCGACGAGACCCGCGTAGATCTCGGTGTCGGCGCCGATCTTCACCGCGCCGTCGCGCCCGTGCGGCGACGCGATCACGCGCAGGCGGCCGCGCTTTTCGGCGTCGTCGAAGCGCTTTTCCTCGTAGCCCGGCGCGCCGCCCGGCGCATCCGGGATGATCCAGATCTGCAGGAAATGCGCGGTGTCGGTCGGCGAGCCGTTGAACTCGCTGTGCCGCACGCCGGTGCCGGCGCTCATGCGCTGCACGTCGCCGGGACGGATCGTCGAGCCGTTGCCCATGCTGTCGCGGTGCGCGAGCGCGCCTTCCAGCACGTAGCTCACGATTTCCATGTCCCGGTGTCCGTGCGTGCCGAAGCCCTGCCCGCCCGCCACGCGGTCCTCGTTGATCACGCGCAGCGCGCCGAAATGGACGTGCTCCGGATCGTGATAGTCGGCGAAGGAAAAGCTGTGATACGAATCGAGCCAGCCGTGGTTGGCGTGTCCGCGCTCGTTGCCGCGTCGAATCTCAAGCATCTCGGTTCTCCCGGTTGATTTTTGCGATGGATCGAATGTAAGGGCGGACACGGCGCCGAACAACCGGCGCGACGGCACTACACCGTCCTGAAAACGGACGTAATCGGAGCAATCCGGGAGCGCTGGCGCGGCGGGCGGGTTCGGGTAAAATACCGCGCTTTTCGGCGCTGGCGCCCAGGCAGCGGGCGGCGCGGCTTTCCCGGCGCGGCTTGGTGCGGCCCCGGCGGTGAATGAATGGCACGAGCGGAGACGCAAAAGCGACGCAAAAGCGGTGCTGAAAGCTCCGAGGCGGCCGGAACAAGCCAGCGCAAGGCCCAACAAGGCCGAACAAGCCCCGGAGCGTGTCGCAAAAACACCGTGCCCCAATTTTGAAAGCCTAGAATATCGACCGTCGGCGCCCCGTGCCCGGTCGAAGCTCGAAGACCCGCCGGGCGGCGATCCGTCCGATTGAGGAGAAACATGAAGAAGCTCGCTCTGTGCGTCGCGCTGGCCCCCGTGGCCGCGGGCGCCGCGGCAAAGGACTGGAAGACGGCGTTCAATCAGGCGATCGCCGGGGTCCATCGGGACGGCACGTTCAAGAAGGCTGAAGGCAGACACTTCGACTTCGCGATCTATTCGGACAAGTAGCGCCATGGCGCGCAGCCGCTGCTGACACGGCAGGGGACGCGCGCCGTCCATCGGGCGGCACAGCGCACGTCATCAAGGAATCACCATGTTTCTGCAAGGCTACGGGCCGCTGATTCTCGCGGGCACTTGGCAAACCGTCAAACTGGCGGTGCTCTCGCTCGCGTTCGCTTTCGTGATCGGCCTCATCGGCGCGGCCGCGAAGCTCTCCCGGAACCGCATTTCGTCGGGCATCGGCACGCTGTATACGACGCTCATTCGCGGCGTCCCGGATCTCGTGCTGATGCTGCTGCTCTTCTACAGCATCCAGATCTGGCTGAACGATCTCACCGACCTCATGGGCCTGGACCAGATCGACATCGATCCGTTTCTCGCCGGCATCCTCGTGCTCGGCTTCATCTACGGCGCGTATTTCACCGAAACCTTCCGCGGCGCGTTTCTTTCCGTGCCGCGCGGGCAGCTGGAAGCGGGCGCCGCCTACGGCATGACGCCGTGGCAGACGTTCTCGCGCATCATGTTCCCGCAGATGATGCGCTTCGCGCTGCCCGGCATCGGCAACAACTGGCAGGTGATGGTGAAGGCGACGGCGCTCGTGTCGATCATCGGCCTCGCCGACGTCGTGAAGGCTTCGCAGGACGCCGGCAAGGGCACCCTGCGCTTTTTCTTCTTCACGCTGCTCGCCGGCGCGATCTACCTCGCGATCACCACCCTCTCGAATCTCGTGCTGATCTGGCTGGAACGCCGCTATTCGATCGGCGTGCGCAAGGCAGACCTGTAGACCCCAAGCGGCGGACCTCATGCTCGAAATCATCCAGGAATACTGGAAGAACTATCTCTTCACGGACGGCTACCGCATCACCGGCCTCGCCATCACGATGTGGCTGCTGGTGGTGTCGATCGCGCTCGGTTTCTGTCTTTCGGTGCCGCTCGCCGTAGCGCGCGTCTCGAAAAACAAGATCCTGTCGCGCGGCGTGTGGCTGTATACATATATCTTCCGCGGCACGCCGCTCTATGTGCAGCTGCTGCTCTGCTACACCGGCCTCTACAGCCTGCAGGTGGTGCGCGACCACATGCTGCTCAACGAGTTCTTCCGCAACGGCATGAACTGCACGCTGCTCGCGTTCACGCTGAACACCTGCGCGTACACCACCGAAATCTTCGCCGGCGCGATCAAGGCGACGCCCTACGGCGAGATCGAGGCGGCGCGCGCGTACGGCATGTCGGGCTTCACGCTGTACCGGCGCGTGATCCTGCCCTCGGCGCTCAGGCGCGCGCTGCCCTACTACAGCAACGAAGTGATCCTGATGCTGCACGCCACAACGGTCGCCTTCACGGCGACGGTGCCGGACATCCTCAAGATCGCCCGCGACGTGAATTCGGCCACGTATCGTTCGTTCGAGGCGTTCGGCATCGCCGCCCTGCTCTATCTCGTGATTTCGTTCGCGCTCGTGTGGCTGTTCCGCCGGGCCGAGCATCGCTGGCTCGCGTACCTGCGGCCGCAGGGTAAATAGCCTCCCAGGACCGCACATGAATGCACAGATGCAAAAGCTTTTCGTCGACGACCTGCACAAGCAGTACGGCAGCAACGAAGTGTTGAAGGGCGTGTCGCTGAAGGCGAAAGCCGGCGACGTGATCAGCATCATCGGCTCGTCCGGCTCCGGCAAGAGCACGATGCTGCGCTGTATCAACTTTCTGGAGCAGCCGAACCAGGGGCGCATTTTCGTCGACGGCCAGGAAGTGCGCACGATGAAGGACAAGACGGGCGCGCTCAAGGTGGCCGACCAGAAACAGTTGCGCCAGGTGCGCTCGAAGCTCTCAATGGTCTTCCAGCACTTCAACCTCTGGTCGCACATGAACGTGCTGGAGAACGTGACCGAGGCGCCGGTGAACGTGCTCGGGCTCTCGAAGAAGGACGCCGAGGACCGCGCCCGCCTGTATCTCGAAAAGGTCGGACTCGCGCCGCGCGTGGAGAAGCAGTATCCGTCGCATTTGTCGGGGGGCCAGCAGCAGCGCGTCGCGATCGCCCGCGCGCTCGCGATGCACCCCGACGTGATGCTCTTCGACGAACCCACCTCCGCGCTCGATCCGGAACTCGTCGGCGAGGTGCTGAAGGTGATGCAGACGCTCGCCGAGGAAGGCCGCACGATGATCGTCGTCACGCATGAAATGGCGTTCGCACGGAATGTGTCGAACCACGTGGTGTTCCTGCATCAGGGGCGCATCGAGGAGGAAGGCCACCCGGACGAAGTCTTCGGCAACACCCGAAGCGAGCGTCTGCGGCAGTTCCTTTCGGGCAGCCTGAAGTGACATGCGATGTTGTCTTGCTACAAAAACCAGAAAGCGCCGCAAGGCGCTTTTTTTACGCCCGCCGATTTGGTCAGGCCGGTTGCCGTCTATCCGGCGTGTTCCGGCCTAGCCCCCACGCTCCCTTCAGTCAATAGAGTCATTCCTTAACTCAAAGCTTACATATCGATAAAAACCTTTTCCGACAAGGGTTTGCGCCGTTTATGCAACGCGCCACAAAGTGAACACACGGCATCGGCATTGCATTTACGAGACACAAAAGTAGGAATCCGCAAATTTCTTTGGCGGGAAAAACGTATTTTGCTAAATTAGTAACCAAAGTACCAAAACGAAGTTCACAAAAAGTAGTTTTACTTCAAAAAGAACTGAGGAGACACCGGACCCTATGGTCGGCGGTCACATTCGCGCCACCCACAGGCGCGAATCACAAGAGACGTAGCGGCCAGTCGCGTGTCATTCCCTCTGAAATCGATTTCCGGTTGGGTGCACCAGCACCGGACCACACGGCGGCACTTGGGTTCCTTTTTTTGACAGGGTTGGAGGAGATGATGAAGAAAGCTTTGCTCGCGGCATCGCTGCTGACGGTGGGCGCTGCGGCCCACGCTCAAAGCAGCGTGACGCTGTACGGCCGCCTGGACGCGGGGCTGGAATACATGAACGGCGTGCCGACCGGGCCGACTGGCGCAGGCAGCGGTCCCGCCACCGGCAGCTCGCACCGTTTCCGCGCGGAAAGCGGCGACTGGGGCACGAGCCTCTGGGGCTTGAAGGGCGCTGAAGACCTGGGCGGCGGCTACAAGGCCGTGTTCCAGTTGGAAGGCAGCTTCAACACCATGACGGGTCAGGGCCCGGGCAACAACGGCATCTTCAATCGCTGGGCAACCGTCGGTATCGCGAGCAACCAGTTCGGTACGCTGCTGTTGGGCCGCGAGCTCTTCATCGCGAACGGCGTGTGGGACTTCGATCCGTTCGGCCAGTCGAACTGGTCGTCGGCGTCGCTGGTGCGTGGCCGCAACTGGCCGCAATCGAGCAACAACATTTCGTACCAGTCGCCCAAGCTCTACGGCTTTGACGTGTACGGCCAGTACGCTCTGTCGAACGCCACGAACTGGAACGGTAACGGCACGACGCCGCAAGGCCGCGAAGGCGGTCTGCAGGTCACCTACACGGCACCGATCTTCCAGGTCCGCGCCATGTACGACGAAATCCGCAACCCGGCCAACGGTACGCTCGGCGGCAACTACGACCCGGTGAACTCGGCGAACTCCGGAGCCGGCGTGTACGCGTTCTCGCGCGAATACACGGCAGCGGTCAACGTGTTCCTCGGCCAGTTCAAGATCCAGGCAGCCTATCAGGCGATCCGCAGCTCGGGCATGACGGGCCAGCTGCCCGGCCAGCCGACCACGCTCGACCACGAATGGGGCGGCGTGACGTGGCAAGCCACGCCGGCAGCCGCGCTGATCGCGGCCGTCTACCACGTGAACGGCAACAACGGCGCCGGCAATGCGACGATCTACACGGTCGGCGGCTCGTACAACCTGTCCAAGCGCACGCTGCTCGACCTCCAGGTCGCGACGGTGCAGAACAGCAAGACGGCCAACTACGGCCTGAACGCCAACAACTTCGGCACGAACGCCGCAACCGACAACCCGTTCGCCGGCCACAGCCAGACGGGCGTGTACGCGGGTATCCAGCACTCGTTCTAATCAGCGGGTCCCGGAAAAAAAAGTTTCAGAGAGTTTTCACGCTGCTGCGAGAGGCGCGTATCGGTGCGGTGCCCGAAAGGGTATCGCACCGTTTTTTATTGCCGCGTCAGAAACTGGCGCCGAACTGGAAGTACAGGCTGCTCTGCCCTTGCGGCGCCACCGCGAAGCCCACGTACGCGGGGCCGAACGCCGTCACCGTGCCGATGAACACGCTCAGGCTCTTCTTGAGCGGCTCGCGATTGAGCGCCGACGCGGAAATCGCGACACTGCCGATCTCCCCCGTCGTGCCGAGATAGAGATCGCGCACGATCTGACCGTTCGGCGACGCGATCTGATACTGGTACGTCAACTGGCCGTACTTGACGTAGTTGCCGGTGAACTGGTTGACACCGTAAGCCGCCAGATGGCGGAATCCCCCCAGCGAGAACGGCGAGCTCGAGTGTTTCGATGCGCCGCCTTCGAGCGTCGCGTTGAAGCTGTGGCGCCCGAAGCTCGCCGCGCCGGTCGCGGTGACGTGCACAAACTGATAGTCGTCCTCGTTCGACAGGAAAGACTTGGCGGCCTCCGCCTTCACGTAAAACCCCGCGCGCGGGAACAGCGCGTTATCCAGCTGATCGATGACGACCTGGGCTCGCGCGAACGTCTGCTTTTCGGCGGGAATCGTCGGCGCGACCGAAGAGGGATTTCCGTCGGCATCGAAGACCAGCACGCTTTGCGTCACCTGCCGGTTGATCACCGACGCGCCCACGCCCAGCCGCAACTCCCCCAGCCGCGCGATCGGCACGGCGAAATCGACGCCGGTCTTCGCCTCGATGTTGCGGGTTCGCAGCACCGGGCGCTTGCTGGGGCCGAGATCCTCGAAGCCGTCGTAGTAGTTGACGAAGCGTTGCGACACCTGCGCATACGGCGCGACGTAATACCCGAAGCGCTGGAACACCGGCTGGCGCAATTCCGTGTGAAACAGGAGATCCTCGGTGCCGAGCTTCAGGTCGTTGCGCCATTCGAGTCCCGAGGACGTGATCCACGGCCGCCGGTGCCCCACGTTGAGCACGAAGCCGCCGCTGCCGTTGAAATCGGTCGATACGCCGAGGCCGAACAGCAGGAAATTCGGCCCCCACTGCTTCTCCTGAGCATGGACGCGCAGCCGGTTCACGCCGTTTTCGTTGACGAAATCGTGCGTGACGCTCTCGAAATAGCCGGTCGTCGCGAGCGTTTCGAGTTGCCGGTTGATGTCCCGCGCATCGTAGGCGTCGCCCTTCTTCACGCTCAGATAGCGCTTCACATAGCCCGGCGGCACGCTGCCGCCGGACTACGCCGCGTATCGCGCGCTCGTCCGGCCGCGCCGCATGTTGCGCGCGATACGCGGCGTAGTCCTCGCGCGTGAGCGCAAGCGCGTCGAGGCGCGTGGCGAGCGCTTCGGCGGCGGCGCTGCCGCTTGCGATCGCTTCCGGCGCGCGGGTGAAATCCGTGAAGGTGATATCGCCGAGGTCGGGGCGGATCAGGATGTCGCCTGAGCCGAGCGAGTCGCGCTGCGCCTTCACGTTCTGACCGATCAGGATGCCGACCATCTGCTGCGCCACGTCGGCCGGGGAGTTGATCGCGCCGCGTTTCCTAAGCGGCGTGCCGATGTCCACCGCGATCACGATGTCCGCGCCAAGGTCGCGGGCGACGTCGACAGGCAGGTTGTCGGTCAGGCCGCCGTCCACGAGCGTGCGGCCGTTCACCTCGATCGGCGAGAAGAGGCCCGGCGCGGCCATGCTCGCCCGGATCGCGACCGGCAGCGAACCGTGGTCGAACACCACGCGTTCGCCGGTTTCGAGATCGGTCGCGATCGCGCGAAACGGAATCGCCAGATCGTCGAACGACCCGGCCGTCGGCACCGGCGCGGTCCACTCCTGCATCAGCGCGAGGAACGAGTTGGCCCGTACGAAGCCCTTGGGCAGCTTGAGCTTGCCGGTGTCGTCGATGCCGGCCGACATCGAGATCGGATACTCGGCCTCGTCCTCGCGCAGCGACTGCGGCAGGCTCGAGCGGCGGATGCGGTCGAACGCGACTTCGCCCAGGTTCGTCGCCGACACGCGGCGCTCCAGTTCCTCGGCCGGCAAGCCCGACGCGTACAGGCCGCCCACCACCGCCCCCATGCTCGTGCCGACCACCATGTCGATCGGAACGCGCAGCGACTCGAGCGTCTTCAGCACGCCGATGTGCGCGTAGCCGCGCGCGCCGCCGCCCGACAGGACGAGCGCGATGCGCGGGCGATGCGGGCCGTCCGTGGCGGCTGCTGTCGCTGGACTGGCGAACGCATTCGGGAAGTACCCGAGCGAGGCGAACGCGAGCAGGACGGTGAATAGCAGTACGGCTTTGCGCATGGAACGGTGATGCGCAACGAATTACGCAAGCGGGCGATGGACGAGGCAGACGAAGCGGACGAAGCAGCGCGACGGGAACAAGCTGCCGCGCGCATCAGGCGAGGCCGGATTCTAGAAATCCGCGCGGAAAATGTCGATCGGACAACGGCACTCATTTAGCAGAATGATCCCGTTTTTGTCCTAAATTAGATAATTATTCTCATAATCGGATAGTTCTGATACATCCGTTCCAGAGGGAAGGCTAGCCTCGCCGGTTCGATCCACAGCCGAGCCTCCCATGCGTCAGCGCCCTCAAATCAGCGGCCTCATCAGCAGCCTTCTCTGGGCACTCCCCTACCTTTTCGCCGCCTACGCCTCCGCGATTCTCGCGACCGGAACGGGCTACGCCGCATCCAACTGGCTGCCCGCGGGCGTCGCGATGGCGGCGCTCATGCTCACCCGCCCCGAGGGCTGGCCGGCCGTCATGATCGGCCTCGCCGCGGCCCAGACCCTGTTCGGCATGCTGCAGGGCGCCCATCTGCTGCTTTCGGTGGTCATCGCGCTCATCGCCATTGCGGCGCCGGGCATCGCGCTCGCGATCGTGGTCCGCTTCGCCCAGGTGCCGCTGCACGGGCTGTACTTCCTGCGGGCGCTGTTTTTCGCGGCGCTCATCGAAGGCGTCCTCGCGAGCGCGCTCAACAACGCGATCCTGTCGCCGGGCGGCGCGGCCTTCTGGCCCGGCTTCCAGATGCGCGCGATCGCGCACGTGGTCGGCATCTTCATCGTGACGCCGGTGTTCACCGCCTGGGCGCGCTTCAGGCCGAGCCGCCAGTCGATGCGCGGCACGGCCGAACGCGTGATCGGCGCGCTCGCGTTCGCCGCGCTCGTGCCGTGCGCCCTGGTCGTATTCGGCTCGGCGGCGGGCGGCAGCATGAGCGACAACCTGCTGATCGGCATGAGCTACGTGCCGCTGTTGCTCTGCGCGCTGATCGCGCTGATGTGGGGCGCACGCGGCGGCGTGATTTCCGTGCTCGCGCTCGCGCTGATCGCGCTTTCCCAGACCGCGTCGGGCTACGGCCCGTTCGGCCGCACGCCCGACGACGAGTCGCTGCTCGGCGTGCAGCTCTATCTCGGCGTCGGGTCGGTGCTCGTGCTGCTCATCACCACGCTTCGCAGCCACCGTGAAAAGGCGCTCGACAGCGCCTCGCGCTGGCGCGCGAACATGGAGCTCGCGCTCGCCGGCAGCGGCCAGCTCGTGTACTGCCTCGACACGCGCACCGGGCACTTCGAATGGGGCGGCGATCTGGAAGGCATCACGGGCCGCTCGCCCGACGCGTTCGCGACCCTCGACACGGTGCTCGCCGCCATCTCCCTCGACGACCGCGCGCGCGCCCGCGCCCGCTGGCTGCGCGCCGCCGACGGCCAGCCGACCCGCGAAATGACGTTCTGCCTGCGCACGCCGCAAGGCGGCCCGGTGTTCATCACCGACACGAGCCAGTCGATCAGCGATCTCGACGAGAGCACCGCGTTCATCGCGGGCACCTGGCGCGCGCCACGCCCGGGCCAGGCCGTGGCGCCGGCCGGCCAGCCGCCGTCGCGGACCGCGGCCCATGCGGAGGCTGCATGAACGCCCCGCGCACCGCGGCCCTGCTGATTCACGGGCTCGGCGGCACCCAATTCGACCTTGGCTCGATGCACAAGGCGCTCAAGCGCGCCGGCATCGATACGCATTCGCTGACGCTGCCCGGACACGGCACCACGCCGGAAGACCTGGTCGGCGTGCGGGCGGAAGCATGGCTTGCCGCGGTCACCCGGAAATATCGCGAGGTCGTCATGCAATACGACACCGTGCACGTGATCGGCATGTGCATGGGCTCGCTCCTCGCGCTCGCGCTGTGCGCGCAGGAAGGCCACGCGCGCGGGCGCCTCGTCACGCTCGCGCCGCCCATCTACATCGACGGCTGGGCGACGCCGTGGTACCGCGCGCTGCGGCATCTGATGTACTGGCTGCCGTTCGTGCCGAGCCGCATGCGAGTAGACGAGGAGGAGCCTTACGGCATCAAGAACGCGCTGGTGCGCTCAATCGTCAAGGCGAAATTCGAACGCGGCGAGAACTTTCACTACCGGTGGGTGCCGCTCGCGTGCATCCGCGAGGTCGACCGGCTGCGGCGCCGCGCGATGCGCGCCGCAGTCGCGCTGCGCTGCGACACGCTCGTCATGCATGCCCGCGAGGACGAATTGACGAGCCTCAAGTCGGCGTATTTCCTGCGCGACAATGTCGAGCGGGCGGAGCTCGTCGTGCTCGAGAACAGCTATCACCTGATTTGCGTGGACAACGACCGCCAGCTCGTCGCGACCGGCATCCTGCGCTTCCTGGGCCTCGACCCGGCCGCCGCCGAACGTCCCGCCGAGGCGGACGAGCCCGACACGCCGATGAGCGACGAGGAAGTGCGCGAGCTCACCTCGCGTTACATGAGCGCGATGAGCTCGCAGCAGTTCGAGGCGGCACTGCCGCTGTTCGCGTCCGACGTGATCTGGGACCAGCGCGGCGAAGGGCCGCTCGCCCGCGAATACGTCGGGCGCAGCGCGCTGATCGACCTGTTCTCGACGCTGCTCGAACGCTCGGAGGGCACGTTTGCCGTGCAGCGCTTCGGCGAGCCCTCGTTCGACGGCCAGACCGCCACCGCTGACGTGCTGTTCGTCGCGTCGCGCGAGGGCCGCGTGATTCACGGCGGCGCAAAGCAGACCTTCGTGCTGCGCAACGGACGCATCGCGAGCGTCGTGTACGAACCGCACGACGCCGCCGCGGAAGCGGCGTTCTGGGCCGGCGAAAATGCGGGCGCGGCTACGCGGGGCCTATCGGCAGGCGAGACGGCCGGGACGCTCGCGCCAGAACTTGCCGCGCTCGACGGCGAAGCGCTGCAGCGGCGCTTCGCGCAGGCGCAGGAGGGCGCGAAGGCGCTCGCGCGCCGGCCGTCGAAAGCCGTCATGCTGCGCCTTTACGCGTACTACAAGCAGGCGGTCGATGGCGACGCCCCCGCGCAGCCGCCCTCCGCGCTCGATC
>Ga0247819_10001585_pt1 | contig 12211 bp, 8 predicted proteins | sample 13C_Xylose_Day6_FD_193428 | JGI IMG/M metagenome (GOLD analysis project Ga0247819, IMG submission 193428) | Soil microbial communities from agricultural site in Penn Yan, New York, United States - 13C_Xylose_Day6 | ecosystem: Environmental > Terrestrial > Soil > Agricultural land | place: USA... | reverse complement strand
GCACCCCGGCATTCGGGGTGCTATCCAGGTTGCTGGCGCCTGAGTTGGTGAACGAACTGCTGGTCAGAAGGAGGGTGCCACCGGTATCGGCCAGCGCAACGGATGCGTTAGTACCCGAAGTACTGGCCGCGATCCCTGTGGTGCTGATCTGGCTGCCGCCACCGGTGGAGTAAAGCGCATGACTGCCAGCGAGCGTGGTTGCGTTCTGTACCCCGGCGCTGCTGATCTGGGCACCGTTTGACAGACTGACCGTCCCGCCGCTTTCAGCCAGTACGCCGAAGGCACCCCGGGAACTGGTACTGACCGAGCCACCGGAGAAGTTGATCCGGCTTCCCGCTCCGGTCGCCGCCAGACCGTAGTTACCCGTGCCATTGGCACCACCGGTGACCAGCACCGTTGTGCCGTTCAGCGTCAGCACGCCGCCGCTGTCAGCCGCCGCACCGCGCAGGTTCAGGGAAGTGCCGGACGCAGGTGTCAGGTCGAGCGTTGCACCCGTTGCGACGATATTGCTGCCGGCACCCGAGGCCCGCAATCCGACCTGGCCGTTTGCTGCGGCGCCGATAGAAGTGGTGCTGACCGTACTGCCATTGAAGGTGATTGCCGCTCCTTGCAATGCCATGGCCCCCGTTGTGGTGGCAGCCCCCAGGTTAACGGTAATGCCATCGCCAATGATTTGGCCCAGCGTACCAGTGTCATTCAGGCCCGTAGCACCTGTTGTGGTGACGGTTACGGTGGTACCGGAGGGCACAGTACAGCTCGTGTTGTTGACGGGGGCTGGCAAGGGACAATCGGCGGACCAGGCCGGCGATGCGATCGCGCCAAATAGAGCTACCGCGACCGCGAACTGCAGCCGTAAGTGCGGATCGGCAGGAGTTCCAGCCTCCGCGCTCCATGCCAGCGGTGAATGGATGACCCAGCTGCCATGTGTCAATTCAGCTGGATCTGACGTCAATCCGTGGAGAAAATCAAACGGATCCCGGTGTTGAGTCATGGTGGCCAACTCCCTCTGCGAACCCTCGATGATCCCTCTTCGAGTTCTCCTGCAAATATGTCCGTACTCCTCAGGACACCGTGCGAAATCAGCCCACATACAGGTAAACCATGAGACAACTCGGGATATGCCTGTAGTTATATTTAGACCACGTTGAGGCGATTGCTATGCGTTTCGTCTGATTTCGGATCCAACTCTATGAGACCTCTTACACATTAAGGACAGAGTGGAACCAGGAAGTGACGACATCCCATGGATAACGCAAGACGGACTGGTTCTGCCTGTTGTAATGCGCAGTAGATCATTCTCTGCTGGACGTGAGTTGTCACGGCGGATCAGGTGGAACAATCGCAGATACAAGACAAAAATCAGCATTACGATAAGTAACGTGAGCTCATTGGATGGATCACGGAACTGCGCTTCAATGGTTGGTTCGTAACCAGCAATCGGCGTAAAGGGCACAAGCGTAAGAGGACGCTTGAAGTGTTGCAGGAAAGCCGGGCGCTCCCTACAGAGCTGACGAAATTTGAAGGCTGAAGGTCAAGCGGTCCCGGCGCAATTTGTTCAAGCCTTCATTCAGTGATCCGCATCGATACGAACTGGCTACCCGCCGAGCCGAAGCAGTGCCTGCTAGTCAACGGCAAGAGATTGCAGTAGGTTGAGTGTCTCAGAGGCTCAATACAATATGCGAGTCTGACAGTTATCGGATATTGCATTCTTCAACTGAACGCATCGTCTGCCTGCCCTTCTGATTGTTTTTCAAACATCATGGGGCAACTGAGGAGACAAAAGCCGCGACCAATCCCGACATAACAGATCAACACATGCATCGGGAGCTCCTCCAAAGCATCTGAGTGAAACCTTAGTCATGTCGGTGCTATAAGTGATGATGTTGCTGTCTTGGTCGAACAACTCACCTTTACTCGCTCTAAGTAGAGCGTGCCCGGCGGCCACATCATGAGCTGACACGGGATAAAGCGAAATACCGCAGACCCCATCACCAGCGGCTACACGTGCAAGTCGGTAGGCGATGCTCGGCATGGCATGGAACGTACCTGGGAAGCACAACTCGCTATTTTCTTCAGGCCTACCTACCGCGGCAGCGCTGACCATAACAAGTCGGTCAGTCGTTAAATTTTGTTGACTCAGATCCACTTCAATGGGGCAACCGTTGCGAAGTAAATGTGGTAGTCCCTCCGCCCACGCAATGCAATCTTCACCGCGGTCATCAGTTATAGGCGCGTAAACCACCCCTAAAACAGGTTGAGCATCGCGTAGTAAACCTACTGAAATTGATGAGCCTTTGAGACCTTTCAGGAAATCAGCGGTGCCGTCATTTGGATCGATTACCCAACACCATGGATCGTTGGTTAAAGCATGCCCAGTTTCCTCACCCCAAAAATCACAATCAAGCAACTGGAGTAACGACTTGCGAAGCTGTCGCTCAATCTCGATGTCCACGGTTGCTTTGTCGCCATAGCCACGAGGCCCTTCAGGTCTTTCCCACTCTGAAACCAGCAGTGCTCCTGCGAGTCTCACCTCATTTACTACCTGCTCAAGCAGCGTAATTAGGTTCACGACTTTCATAAAACCTCTGACTTCAGATTCTGAATATTGAAGGCAAATCCTGGTTCGAGCGCTTTTTAGCCAAGCTGCCGATTTCGAATCGACTCCACAAAATCGGCAATCAATCTTGCATCCTGTAGAGCATGGTGAGGAAAGACCAGGTCGGCCATCTGTGCTTGAACTGCATAGGTGATCGAGCTAGATACCACTCCTTTTGGCAACCCGTCTGGACCTGCCAATCGCACTAATAACGGCCAATCCCATTGTGGCGCATCACAGATGATTTCAAGACCATCGAACTGACTTAGCCATTGCTGTAGCTCGTCCGCAGCTTGCGATTGCGTTCTTCCATACTTATCAAGGTCGAGGAGGGGAAGCACGATTTTTTGAACGAAGTTGGAGCAATCACTGAGAATCCAGCCGTCTTCTATCTCAACATAGAACTCTGGGCCATTGGGAACGACCAAGGCGAGGCTAATGAGCTCATAGTAGGGGTCAAGGGAGGTAAATTCGCAATCCAGATATGCTCTTTGCATTTTAGCCACACCACAATTGCAGGATCAGAACCGAGGAGTTTCACCCACATGCAGATCATTGCGAAAGGGATGATTTTTGTGGATTTTCCGGCTAACCGCCAAAAGGGCACCCCAGTCTTCGTAACTTCATCGATGCGGTTTCGGCGGCTCTTAGTTTGGCGGGTCTGCTGCTGGGGTATAACCAGCGTAAATCCTAAAGGGAGTTGCCTGGAAAGCGCTGCGCTTTCCGGGAGCCTCTATCTTAAGGATCTCTTCACCGCTATTCACTCACCAGCCAATAAGCTCTGGCCGCACCTTGGCGTGCGTAACCGATGCAGAAGGCCATCAAGTCACTGAGGCGCTCGTCCACCATGGTGCGACGTATTCCAGGCTGGACGCCGACAACTGTAAAAGTAAGCTTCGTTGCAGGTGTCGACGCTAACAGTCGGAAGGTTTCCTCCTTGTCTCCTCTGACAAAATACGAGGGCGATGTGTGTCGCCGGTGCATGCGATCTTCCATGTGATGCACCAATGTCGAGACCTCGCAGTAATAAGCGGACTTCACTAGCTGTCCGGCGACCTCATACACATCACCGACACGCCCGCCATTGGCCGGCCCTCCTGCACCTTTGCAGTGGTAAAGGGTTACGTTCACGTCTTGGGCTTCATTGGCCGTGACACAGATGTAATCGGCAGCTTCGCCTGAACGATGGTCGTAGTACAGACACTGCAGATCAGGCAGCGTCAGGAGGTATTGCTCCAGGTGCTCCTGTACTGTTGCATTGCCTTCCAGCTGCGCGCGGCGCTCCAAGGTTCGAGTCTCCTGATTGTTGGGCAGGAATTCGACCTCAATCGCGCATCCTGTCCAATCGATCGACTCGGCATCTCCCGGGGCGAGAGCAAGGGTTCGAAGCAGAGGGGCAGCGATTTTGTTCATCCCTTCAAAGGAAGACTTGTCGGAGGCATAAAAAATGGGAGGGTGCTCGGTTAGCCATTCAGCCAACGGCATCCACGCGTCATAACTGGACTCAACCATGATTGATGCTTCAGGATCCAGGCAATTGATGAGTTGGCCACCTTCGAGACTGAACCGCATCCGGATCTGTCCCTCTGTGTGCACGATGGAAAAATCCAGCTGGCCAGCCTGAGTATTGCAGTCAAAATCTTGGATATCCCACTCCACGAGCCTGGAGAGTAGGGGGCGGTGCTCCGGTGAAGGTCGGAACTGGATTCGTGGATTGCACTTGAGGCCTTGCCGCGGCCAATTTGCGGCAATCAGCGCGTCAGGCAACTCTCGAAGGGTTGTAGTGGTGCGGACTAAGTCCAGGTGAGAAGCGCTAAATTGAGCATCCCCGTTGATGCGCCCGTTTAGCGTCTGAACCCAGGCGACAAAGTCGGGGACTGAAAGACGCTGGTTGCTCCAGATTCTTGAACTGCTGCTTGCACCGATGGTTTCGCGAATCAGCCCGTTCATGCCGCTCCCGAAGTAGTGTCCTTGGGCGTAAGCACGGCTATCACCTGCTGTCACCGCGCGTTCTGCTTGCGGGCCGGTCAGGGTTCTGTAAGTTTCGACCTGTGAATTGAACGTGGTGTTCTGTAGGCCAACAGCAAAGAACTTCATGCCTTCCAGTCCTGCTCGCGCACGACTGGTTTCCTCGTAGCTCAGTCCGCGGCTAGCTGCTCGGCAAACAATCTCCATGATCGACAGGTACAGCTTTTCTGTCCTGAGCGTTGATCCGATATAGCAGTAATTAGACTCAGGGAAATACATGAGCAGGAAGGCTTCGTGCCTTATGTCAGTCAGCGTATTTGAAATGGCCCAATTCGGAGGCGCTTCATCCGCTGTCAATACGAGGGAGATCGTTCCGTCTGGCGTTTCCCACTGTTTAACGATTCGAAGAAGCCTACCCACCCTCTCGCCAAGAAGCCCAAAGTCCGGTTGGCGGTTGCAGTGGAAGACGCGGACGTGCGCATAGAGATTGAAGGAAAGAGGGGACACTGACTCGTAATCTGATTCGCTAATTCGGCGTACCGGTAAGCTCTCGATGAATTCTTGAGCCTCGACCGCCCCCTGGATCTGGGCGAGAGCGGCTTCATCAATCATTTGAGCTAGGTCGACACCTTCTTTGAGCAGAGTTGCCGTCGCTTCGCGAACCCTGAACGCCGGTGCTATCAAAGTAGGGCGGCCAGTCGTGTTATCAACCCTTGCAAACCTGCCGATAAATTGGATGGTGGGCACCAAGGACTTATGAGGCGCGTGCAGCGCAGCGACCTTGAGCTTTGGGAAGTCGTAACCTTCGCCGAACATGTCGACGCAAATGATTGCCTTGAGCTCGCCCGAGACGAGCTTCTCTTCGATCGCATCCTGCTGACGCTTAGTCAGTCTGCTGCTAATGGCGGCCACAGGGACACCCAACTGCTCATAGACTGGCACGAGCGCTTGTGCCGATGAAATTGTCGCGGCTCGAACAAAGAGCCTGTGGTCAAAACCATTGGCTAGATCTTCTTCCAGCTGTGCAACGGCAGTCTGCGCAATCACACGATCGACGTGCTCGTCATCAAGTTCGTTTTCGATCACGGCCTGTCGAAAAGTGATCGGGTCGAACGCGCCTTCAGAGACCGCTCTCATTACGGGGTATCGGTAGACCAGTTTTCCTGGAATTACGCGATCATCGCGCCTGAACGGAGTGGCCGTAAGGAAGATGAATTGAGCATTGGCGTAGTGCTCTAAATAGGCCGCCCAGGAATCTGCGGGGGCGTGATGCGCCTCATCGAAGATCACCAAGTCGAACAGGTCAGATGCTGCTCCTGGGGCAACCATTGGAGACGAACTGCCTGGGGTCGACACCACCACGTCGTAGTCCCGCAGCTGCTCCCAGTCCTCCGGCGTCAAGGGGCGACCCGAATGAAGATGAACTGAGGGGAGGGGCCCATCTACAGGTAGTGCACCGATGCGCCGGAGAGTAGAAAGGGCGGAAAAATGTGAATGCACCTGTTTGCGCAGCGCACTTGATGGCTCGACTATCAGAACGCGGCCGGCTCCGAGCAGAAGTGGTAGCGACATCATGAGCGACGTCTTTCCATAACCGGTAGGCAAACAGATGATTGCTGGATCATCTTGAACCGAGAAGTGAGCCAAGGTCGCATGCATTGCGCCTAGCTGACCTGGTCTGAAACCGCTGTTTGGGCGGTCCGATTGCTGACGAAGTTTAAGGGTTTCAGCCTGCTCAACGAAAAATCCAGCCATGCTGTCCTTCTTTGGGAATTTACGTTAATCGTAATTTGCGGTGCACTTTAAACAAGGGTCGACGTGCAAATATTCATCAATTGAGGTCGGCGTCTTTTGGCTCTTTCGCGAGGAAATTGGGAGCGTGCAGCAAGCGTGATCATGTACGTCAATGACGCCGTTGCCTGAGGCGCCCGAGTTCTAACCGGCGGCAAGCGTTTTTCACCGAGCAGCACGCCGAGTCTACCTGCTACGCGCCGACCGTACTTGCGGACGTAGATCATTCGGCCAAGTGCTTCCACGAAGAAAATAGCAGCCTGTCGCACCTATCACTCAAGGTGACGGGAGCCAAGCGGGTATCCGTCATCATACAAACCAGCTCGAACAGCCTTTGATCATCTGTGCTTGGATGACCCATTACTGCCGAGCGCGGTCGGATGAACGATACTACTCAATTTATTAATAACACTAGGGCGATTGGCCAATGCCGGTTTGACTGGTCCGAGAAGGCTTGGAAGTTCAATCGCATGGAGTGTCTGAGTTGCAGATGTATACACCTGGGCAGAGGATCGACAGAGCTGTTTCCTCTTGCAGGCGAAGCCAAAAACCAATTTCCAGTCCTTATTGAGCATCTGTGGCGGATTGCTGCCTGTCTCAATCGGCCAAAAGCGATTTTTTCGCGCTTCGTAGGCTTTGGAATAAGCACCGGCATCGTTGCGGCGATCAACAGGGTCAGTCCGACACCAGGCACAGCAGAGGAAAACCCTCCAACAACACGGCAAGTTGCCGGCGCCCAAGTTTTTGGACTTGCTAAGCACTTGTCGTGATAGATGCCATGGTGTACCAACGCACTCCCTACCGCCCAAGTTCCCGATTATCCTTTGTCGAGGAATTTTCGAGCATTATCTCATTTAGGCGCATGCTCATTCCCGGCGGCTGACTCGTGAGCGAGGCGAAATCGACTTGATCATAAGCATCATGAAGAATATTTGGTGAAAAACGGCGCTATAAATAAAAAAATTAGCCGCAAGCGCTAGGCACCTAGCTTTATGCGCAATTATGCGAAAATTCATAATTTGATGTGTAGTAAGCTTGGACAAAAAAACCATGTCTCCAGGCCGCTAGTGATACTGTGCGGATGCAACAGATTCTCAACACTCTAGGCCCCGGGTAGACTCTAGCAGTCTTGGCTACGAAACGTACCTCATCCTGTAACCAATTCCTTTGCCCAGAGGTTCACGGCTATCCGTAATTCTGACCTCGTTGGATGCTCCAAAAAATCTTGGGGTTTTCAAGGAGAGGATGTGGCGGGCGATAAACGAGTAGTAAGCCCTAGCTCCAAATTCTCAGCACCGTAATTTATATCTCGCCCACGCCCTAGACTGAGTGAGTCGACGACGCTGAGCGAGATCTCAAAAAGGAAGCTGCTTATTCATTGGAGTTCGTGAAGCTCTTGAGTAACGCGTTTCAAGAGATCAGTCAGGTCACTACCGTCAACAAGATAACTACGGGCGAATAGCGTGACGGGATGAATTCCCAAGACGCTCGCTAACTCATCAACTTTTTCTATAGAGGGGCTTTTCCGGCCATTTTCAACCTCGCTGACATAGGCCTGACTAGGGGCGAGAGCTTCCTGTGCCAAACCTTTTTCCAAACGCGCCTGGCGCAGGGCTACCCCAAATGCTTCCTTCAGTTCCATTTGCCTGACTCGCAAAAGGAATGATGAAGCCCGTCACGTCCGAAATTAACTATACTCGTTAGCGATATTTTCGGAGAGCAGCTGATGTTTCGAACCTATGAGTGGGCCGAAGTGCCGTTAGTCCCTTTTTTGGGTGAGACCTTTCGCACATGGATGTGTGTCGAGTACGACGTGGGGCTTGGCTGGTTTAACGTGCTGGTTGAGGAGCGAAATGGAAAACGACGCTTCCCCTTAATCCTTATGGTCGTTGGTGAACGTGCCCTTTGCTCGTTACTCGCGCAACAGTCGAAAACGTTGGTGGTTCGGAGTGTCCAGTTCGTCAGCTCCGGAACAATTAATCAGTCAGGTCACCACCGAATGGAGCAATTGGTTAAGATTGAATTGCTATCCGAACACGGCCTCGAAGGACTTCTGTACGAGGTCGAAAATGGCACGACCTATTTCGTTGGTGATACCAATTTGCAAGCGTTCAATGGGACTTATCGGGAAGTCATTTTTGACACTTCCATGTGTTTAGGTAGCCCTTGAGTCGATGAGCCTCTGTATGTATCGATTCACCCCTCAGTGGGGATCACAGCTAAGAGCAGCCCATTGTTTGGCTCTTCAAAGTATTTTTGCGCTTTTCGAGTAAGCTCTCTGTCTAGTGTCTGCGCAATGGAGCCAATATTTCTTCCACATCAAGTCCCTTCACCAAGCAGATACTCGAAATTACTGACAACGCCTCGAACAGTCGATCTCGCTGCCGGACCAAGTCAGCATTCTCTGCCCGTAAGCCAGCTATACGCTCTTCCAGGCTTCTACGTCGGCGTTCGTTGTCAGGATCCTTTCCACTCTCCCTTAGTTGCGCGACGCGGGCGGACTCTATCCGCTTACCGCGCTCGCCCACCAAGGTGGCTCGACTTGTCAGCCCCAAGCGCTTTTGCACCTCAGTTCGCGAAATAGGTGCACGTTCCAATCCCAGACTGATCATCTGGGCGAGGAGGGTGTCTATTGCTTCATCCAGGTCCGCGCCCCTTAAAGATTGTCGTCGCGCCATGGTTACCTCTAATCATCCGATACAGAGCTGTGTCGTTTGCTAGTTTCAGGAATGGTTACCGGATGCCCAGACGGAAACACCTGTTGTGGGCTCACTCCAGCGTCGCTAGAAAGAGCGGCCTGCAGATTGTTGAGTTTGTGTTCTTGGTCTGCCAGCCAGACATCGCTTCCTGCTTCGCCGTCCCCTGCATCTCGCATGATCAGTATGGCCTGTGACAAACGCTCGGCTTGCTGCTGAAGATTCTTCCTCTCAGAAGGTGTGCCCAGCAAATGCAGGTGAGAACAATTATTCCAACATTGCAAATGCTTGGGGCAGGGTGCCTGTGAGAAGTCATGAACACAACCGCCAAAGGGTGTCACATGCAACGCTGTTGCGTGAACGGTAAGGAATGCTTCCGCTGTGGTCGTACCTTTATTTACCAACAGTGCATGGTAACTGTCGGTTAAAGCGCCTTGAATGCGTCTATCTCTTATACCTGCATGTAGGAAATCAATGCGCTCGTGATGACTATTGAACGCCAAGAAATCCTGGTGGGCATCAGTGTTTTCTTCAATGCTTGTGTGCTGGTAATAGACGTTCTGGTCGAGACGTTTTCGACCCAGGGCCAACGCTTGCTGAACATCGCTCATACCGGTCAGGTGGTAAATGGTGTTTCGCCAGTGTCGAGGTTGGTGGCTTGTTAGCCGAATCGGAGTCCCATCGGATTCGGTTAATGAACGACGCGAAAAAATGGAAGCATATTTGTCATCGCTGCCCAGCGCGTGATTGATATCCCGGAGGGTCACCCGACGCGGGATCGCTCGAAATACATTAGCCTCCCGCCCACCTAGACGAAATTGGCCATCAAACGAGATGGCTAGTGTTTCGCTGGTTCTAAGTACTACACGAGGCATGCCTCCAATATTTTCTGTCAACACCTCATGACCGCGCAGCGCGGGAGCAAGTAACTGTTCAATCTTGCCGGCCAGGTACCGCCTCCTTCTGGCTTCTCTGGGCTTATAGTTTGTTTCATCGTCATATGGATCAATGCCATTTCTCGAGAGGTATAAATAAAGATTCCTAGCTGCGCTTTGTCCGTCACTAAAACCAATCCACCGCAGAACCTGATTCTCAGTCACCACCTTTTGCGGTGGGTATTCCCAGATGCGCCCAGGATTGGCTTCCTGCCACATAGCAATCTGTCGTTGCTCTTGGGTCAGCGCTTTCAGTCGTTCGACTGCACGCCTAGCTAATGGAACATCACTTTCCGCTAACCAATGCACACGAGATTGAAATTGCTTTTCCGCAAAGTACCTAATTCCGCATTCGACCAGAGGTTTGCCATTCGCATCTACAACCACCTCTCCTGTCGTCCCTTTGATCGGCCTTTCGACCCAACAGTCATAGGGGATTACTGCTACCTCATTACCCCGTTGACCGGTTGCAATCAATAAATCGATCACGCGCAGCAAGATTTCTTCGCCCTCGCTGAGTGGGTGGTTCGAGCATAAGGCGTAGGCTTCCATAGCCTCGCGAGAGGGCAATCTGTCGTCAGATTTTCGCTGTTTTACCGCACGATCAGGATCGTGCAATGAAATGTAGTCGTGGCGGCTTTTTTCTGGTTTTGCATTGTGCTCAAAGTGGATGGCGATCTCGGTTAATTGCAAATTATCAATCGTATTCGCTATCACTTGAAGATGAGAGATCGCGTCGTAGAGGTTCTTGTAGCCACTCTCGCTGAGAAATCCTACGACGCGGTCGAAATCGCCTCGCGTTAATTGTGTGGGGTCGGATACGCCACGTTCAAACAATGGGTTATACAGCCGCCGGATCGCAATATTGTAAGCAGCCACCATCGAAAACTTCAGACTCCGGGTGCGCTGTAGATACACGATTAAGGCCTTGCAAAAATCCTGAAAATCCAAGGGGAGGGCGGCTTTAGGAGGAGCAGAATAGCCATACCTTTCAAGCGATTGTCGATGTGTTTCAAAGGTGATGGTCTGTTGCTTTAGGCGTTGCGGCAACCAGCGCTCGACCGACCACAGAGTTGACTCCCACGGCGTTGTAATCGGTAATGACTGAAAAATCGCTTGCTCCTGATTAATGAAGCCTTCGAGACTCTGCCTTGCGCTAGACGGCGTCATCTTCGGCATCCTCAGTGTGCTGCCGGCAGCGCTCGATCGTAGCGCTTACTGCCAGGATGGTTGTCTGATGCTGGGCGAGGGGCCGGTTGTGAATGAGATCTCCGGCTTGTTCTGCAACGTCTATGAACCGTTGGGCTTCTCGTTGCAGCGCCTCTTTTACCTGCTCATGCCGGCCGTCAACAAAGGGGTGAAACTTCTTGCAGGTGTAGCAGGCATAGACGGGATTGTAGGGGCAGTGGGTATGAACTGGGAGGGCGCAGGCACCAATGTCCCCGATGTACTGCGTATCGATGACGCCGCGGATGGCTCTATCCGGCGACGTATCGCGGCGTTCCACGATTTCCCCAGTTAATAAGCTGCGCATGATGCGTTGATAGGCCGGGCTCTTACCCAGTGCTTTCTCTTTGATCCGGGCAATGTTGGGGGTTGCCGTAACGTAAGCACGCGCCGCAACCGTGCTGTTGTGGCCGAGCAATTCGGCAATCATGTCTGCCGGAGTTCCCTGGTCCGCCAATCCTTGCCCGAGGTGGTGACGCAGCAACATGGTTACCTGGTTCGGCTTGTCTATCCCGGCTTCACACAGCTCGTGTTTGAGGCCCACACCGATTTCGGTAACAGACATGCGTCGTCCGTTAGGACTTACAAACAATGGTTCGCAGTCGCCGCCAAAGCGGCGTCGCATTTCCGAAACATGTTGCGAGATTTTCTCCCCCAGTCGGGTTGTTATTTTGCGGGGCCGTCGCTCAGGTCTACGTTGACCGACCTTTTTGGCCATGGGTAACCAGAGGGTGTAGTACCTTTCATCATCAGCGGTCTCGATGAACTCAAAATCCGCAATGTCAAGCGAATGGAATTGAATCGAACGAGGGCCTAATTCGAAACTTAAGTGGAGCATCATGTTGAGCTGAGCTCCACTCCAGTCTTTGGTCTGGATATCGCGCTCAATTCGCTGCAGTAGCCGGATCTCTTCGTCAAGGGCTAAACCGGACTGGGATAGAAATATACGTTCGTACGGATCAAGGCGGCTCGTCTTGATTTCTTTAAGTGCTAGATAT
>Ga0247819_10001584_pt1 | contig 12216 bp, 16 predicted proteins | sample 13C_Xylose_Day6_FD_193428 | JGI IMG/M metagenome (GOLD analysis project Ga0247819, IMG submission 193428) | Soil microbial communities from agricultural site in Penn Yan, New York, United States - 13C_Xylose_Day6 | ecosystem: Environmental > Terrestrial > Soil > Agricultural land | place: USA... | reverse complement strand
ACAGTTCGGACAGACGCAGGCCGATCTTCACCCGCGCCTGCCGCACCGCCTTGCCCCAGGCGCTGTCCGCCCGCAACGGCAGGGTCATGTCGATCTCCGACAGGGTCTCGGCGCACCAGTCCAGATCGGCCTTCAGCAGACGTGCGTCCGCCCCCGGCGCCGTCGGATCAAACGACGCCGCCTCCGCCGCCCGATGCGCCAGGGCCGTCACCACCCGATCGACGAAGACCGCCATTTCACTTTCGCTGACCACAGTCTCGCGTCCGGCGGCGGGCGTGGCCAGGGCCACCAGCCTCAGCATCATGCGCGCGTCCGCCAGATGGGCGAAGAAGATCTCCATCAGCCGCGCCGCCCCGTCCGGCGCGATCGACGCCGCCTGCCGCAGCGCCAGTTTCAGCTCCGCCGTCGCCTCCGGCCCCGGCCGTCCCAGCCAGGTTTCCAGAAACGCCAGGCTGCGCCGCGCCAGTCCGGCCAGATCGAAACAGGCCGCCAGTTCCGCCAGCTGGGCCGCGCCGGCGCCGGGCCACAGGGTCTCGCCCTGATCGCGCACCGCCGAGGCCGCACTCAGGCACAGACGATCGGCCACCATGCGCGACAACTCGTCGTCGCGATCCAGCTGCGGCAGCAGTTCCGGCTCGTTGCGCGTGGCCAGCTTCCAAAGCCGCGCCGGCACGGCCGCCGGAAAGCCCAGCCCCTCCAGCCCGTCCACGCGTGGCCGGAACAGGGGCGTCAGCGGCGCAAAGGCCGCATCCCGCCGTCGCCGGTCCAGCCCCTCGGCCTCGACCATGTCGCGCAGCGCCCACGCCCGATCCCCCGTCATCGCCGCCGCCAGCGCTTCCAGCTGGGACAGCAGATGATCCGGGCAAGCGGCGATCAGCTGGGCCAGGGCGGCCCTTTGCGCGACCGACAGGTCCGCCATGCATTCTCCTCGAGCCGAAGCGATTCCCGGCCATGCCGCCAAGGGTGCGCCCTTCGGGTTAACAGGGGATTTTGCCGCGCCGATGCGTACGCGGGATCAGAACACCCCACCTGGTTGTTCTGCTCGCGGATTCATGTTCACCCTTCGGCGTCGCCGCACCGGCGCCGCCGTCTCATTTCGGAGCCTGTCATGTCGCTCGGCCGCAGAACCGTCGCCGCCTTCGCCACGAGTGTTTTCGTCCTGACCGCCGCCGCGCCGACCTGGGCCCAGACGCCCGGCGCGCTCAACGACCTGGTCAACGCCCGCGCCGGTCAGGCCGAGGGCGAGCTTCAGCGTCGCGGCTATCAGGCCACCGACCGATCGGAAGTGGTCGGCGACGGCCGCCTCACCTGGTGGCGCAAGGGCGACGACTGCGTCGCCATCATGACCCGCGACGGTCGCTACGCCTCGATCAACCGCGCCGGGCGCAGCGAGTGCGGCGACAGCCGTTCGGGGTCCGGCAACACCGCCGCCGCCGTGGTCGCCGGCGTGGCCATCGTCGGTCTGGCCGCCGCCATCGCCGCTCACAACAACCGTCACAACGACGCCGATGAAAACCATGACCGTGAATATCAGCGCGGCTATCAGGCGGCTCTCTATGGCGCCGACTATGATGATCGCCATGAGACCGAGGGCTATCATGAGGGCTACCTCGCCGGCGAGGACGAGGCGCGCAATCGCCGTCATTCCAACAGCCGCTGGGTGCAGAGCGCCCCGTCGGCCGCGCAACAGGCCTGCGCCCGCAGCGCCGACGAGTTCCAGAACCGGCCCTACGGCTCCAGCGTGCCGATCGGGGTGCGCGATCTGGGACGCGGCGAGTATGAACTGACCATGGCCACCGGCTCCTATCGCTCGCGCTGCACGGTCACCGCCTCGGGCGATGTCCGCGCCATGGATCCCTACTAGGCCTCAGAACAGGGCGAAGGGGATCAGGATCACCAGCATGTAGGCGACCGCGCGCGCCATGGCCCACGCGGCCAGGACAGCCCCTCTGGCGCGCGTGACGTCCAGCTTCTGCGCGAACCAGGCCGACTGGACCCACAGGAACCAGAGCGTCCCGGCGGCGATGATGGCGACGCCATAGATGTTGGCCAGGTCCGGTCTTTGCAGGACCAGACCGCCCAAACCGACGAAGCAGGCGCAGGGCGCGGCCAGGTAGCACTGGGCGTAGAAGGGCTCCATCAGCGACTGGCGGCTGAGCTGCTTCTTCTGCAGATGCACCAGGCTGGCGGCTGAGATCAGCGGCACAAGGCTGAACAGCAGCGAGCGAAACAGCACCAGGTTCTGCTGCGAGTTCAGCAGGCTGTGCGCCAGATGGGCGGCCTCCTCAGGCGGCGGCACATGGGCGACGGCGGCGACCAGATTGGCCAGCACCAGGGTCACCAGCAGGACCAGAGGCGGGCTCATCGCCTCGTCGTAGCGGCGCTCCTCCGGTTCGTGCTGCTGACGATCCGAATAGGCCATGGCGGCCAGCGGATGACGCATGATCCGCCACACGGTCATCGGATAGAACAACAGCCAGGCCGTCGCCTCGAAGACGAACTCCTCGAAGCTGCGCAGGATTTTCAGAAAGTCCATTTCAGCCCCCCGCCACGACGCCCTCCTGGGCGGCCACCCTCGCAGACGCCCCCGACGCGTTCAACCTGCGTGGTCGAGAAAGCGCCGTCCGCTTTTGATCCGTTGCAGACGTTGGAGCGCGCTTTCGTTTTCGTCATCCTCCGGCGAGCGCAGCGAGACCGGGGGATGACGAAAACGAAGAAAACGCCGCTCTGGGGATGACCGCTAACCACCCCTAGAGGACACCCGACACGCCCGCTTCCCGCGCCCCTCAAGCCTCCGCCGCGGGCAGCTCCAGCAGCACCTTCAGCCCGCCCATGTCGCTGTCGGCCAGGGTGACCCGACCGCCGTAGGCCCGCGTCAGGTCCTCGACGATGGACAGGCCCAGGCCGGTGCCCGGCGTGTCCTCGTCCATGCGCGTGCCGCGCTTCAGGGCCGCGTCGCGCTGGTCGGCGGGCAGACCCGGGCCGTCGTCCTCGACCACCACCACCATCTGGCCGGGCAGCGAAGGCCCGGCGGAAATCCGCACCCGGCGCTTGCACCACTTGGCGGCGTTCTCGATCAGGTTGCCGAAGATCTCCTGCAGGTCCTGACGCTCGCCCAGGAAGGCCAGGTCGTCCGGCGCGCGCCAGTCGATCTCGACCCCCTTGGTCTCGAACACCCGCTCCAGCATGACCGCCAGTTCGTCCAGAACCTCGCCCACCGGCGTCCGCTCGCCCAGGCCGTGGGCGGCGCGAGCGGCGGCGCGGGCGCGTCGCAGGTGGTGGTCGACCTGGTCCTGCATCACCTTGGTCTGCTTGCGCACCATGTCGGGCAGAACGCCCGCGTTCGTTCCCGCCTCGGCCAGCATGACCGCCAGCGGCGTCTTCAGCGCATGGGCCAGGTTGCCGACGTGGGTGCGCTGACGCTCCACCGTCTCCTGATTGTGGGTCAGCAGGCGGTTGACCTGTTCAGCCAGGGGCTGGATCTCCAGCGGATAAACGCCCTCGACCCGGTGCGAGCGGCCCTTGCGCACGTCCGAAATCTCGTCGCGCAGGTCGAACAGGGGCCGCAGCCCCACCCGCACCTGGATGAAGACCGCCGAGACCAGACCGGCCCCCAGCAGCAGCATGGCCACCCAGGTCACGGTGGCGAACTGGCGCGTGTCGGCGTCGATGTCCGAGCGATCCACCCCGGCGAAGAAGACCACCGGCGCGGTCCGTCCCGGCAGCTGCTTCATGCTGGCGGCGATCCGCAGGGGCTCGCCCTTGGGGCCGTCCTCGGCGTTATAGCTGATGGTCTGACCGAAGGCGGCCCTCAGCCGCTCGTCCAGATCGGGCGCATATTCCAGATCGGCCCGGCCCAGCGAGGCCGAGCGCGCCACCACCTGCAATCGCCCGCCCGCCCCCTGCTCGGCCACCATCCAGTACTTGCCGGACAGCAGGCGTTCGGTGCGCGCATCGCGGATTTCGCCGACGAAGATCTCGCCCTCGGGGGTGATGCTGGCCGCGACCACCGTCTCGTCGATGGTGTCGCCCAGCATGTTGCCGAGCCGCCGCAACGCCGATTCCTGAAACACCGAGGTCAGCACCACCCCGGTGACCAGCAGGGCCACCAGAATCCAGGCCGAGGCCAGCCAGATCAGTCGCCGCGTCAGCGACTTGCCCGGCCGCCCGAACCAGCGGCCCCACTCGCCTTTTTCAGACTTTGCGGGCGTCTCTTCCGCCCCGGCGTCGCTCATGCCGGATCAGGCCGCGTCGCTCTCGCCGGCCAGCGGCGACAGGCGATAGCCCAGCCCCCGCACCGTCTCGATCCGGTCCGAGCCGATCTTCTTCCTCAGACGCCCGACGAAGACCTCGATGGTGTTGGAATCCCGATCGAAGTCCTGATCGTACAGGTGCTCGACCAGCTCGGTCCGGCTGATGACCCGGCCCTGATGCATCATCATGTAGTGCAGCAGGCGGTATTCCAGCGAGGTCAGGCGCAGAGGCTCGCCATTCACGGTGGCGCGCGCGGCGCGCGGGTCCAGCCTCAGCCCGCCGCACGTCAACGTCGCCGCCGCATGGCCGGCCGAGCGGCGCAGCAAGGCGCGCAGACGGGCCAGCAGTTCTTCCGTGTGGAAGGGCTTGGTCAGATAGTCGTCAGCCCCGGCGTCGAAGCCCGCCACCTTGTCCGACCAGGCGCCGCGCGCCGTCAGGATCAGCACGGGCGTCGCCTTGCCCTCGCGACGCCAGCGCTCCAGCACCGACACCCCGTCGATCTTGGGCAGGCCCAGGTCCAGCACCACCACGTCATAGGGTTCGGTGTCGCCCAGGAACCAGGCCTCCTCGCCGTCCGGGGCGTGGTCGACGGCGTAACCGGCGTCTCCCAGGGCGGTCTTCAGCTGGCGCGACAGATCGACGTCGTCCTCGACAAGCAGCACCCGCATTCAGTCGTCTCCGCGAACCCGGCCGGACTGGCCGTCAACCTGTATGTCCGACACGCGTCCGCCCGGATACTCCCAGCGCACCACATAGTCGCCGCCGCGCTCGCGCACGCCCAGCATCCGGCCGGGACGGCCCGACTGGACGCGACGGGCGATGTCGCCGGGATCCGCGCGCGGGGCCGAGCGGGGCGCATCACGCAGCCCCTGACCCGGATAGTTCCGGGGCTGCTCGCGACGATCATCGTCACGATCCCGGTCGCGGCCGCGCGACTGGGCCGCCGCGTCCGTCAGGGGGACGATGGCGATCAGACCGGCCAGCAGGAGGGCTCGAATACGCATCATGGTTTGTCTTCTAGACAGGGGCCTCTGAACAGGGGCTGAACGCGCAGTCTATCGCCGTTCATCCGGACAAGGAACGCTGGGACGCGGATTCTCCGTCGCTGTGGCCGTCAGTCAGCACGTCCCCTCCAGGATGACGAACTTCTCATGCAGATGAACCCGATCTGAAACGCGCCGTTCAGATGCGGCTCAGCCGCCGGGTGGTCTTTTGGGATCAACGCAGCCGACCCGGTTGCGACGAACCGAAGGAGCCAAGACCATGAAAAAGCTGCTGATCCCCGCCCTGGCCGTCGCCGTCGCCTCGGCCGCCCTGCCCGCCGCCGCCCAGTCGTATGACCGTCACGGTCCCTCGCGCGGCCACGGCTATGAGCAGAACTACAACGGCTGGAACGCCATCGCCCAGCGCAAGCACAACCTGGACCGTCGCATCGATCGCGGCGTCCAGACCCGCCAACTCAGCCGCCGCGAGGCCTCGCGCCTGCAGGATGAGCTGAACAGCCTGGTCCGCCTGGAGCGCCAATACATGCGCGGCGGCCTGACCCGCTGGGAGCGCCAGGACCTGGACCGTCGCTATGACCGCCTGTCCGCCAAGGTCCGCTACGAGCGCAACGACTACAACGGCCGCCGCCACTGACGGCGGACTGAACCGGGCCTCATCCCTCCCTGTCCGAGGCCCGACCGAGGGGCGCGATCCGCAAGGGTCGCGCCCTTTTCGCTTTTGAATCCCTTCTCCATATGCGGGAGAAGGTGGGCGCCTCAGGCGGTCGGATGAGGGGTGTCAGCGCTGCCCATCCAAGCAAGCTCATTCCCGCTGACCGTGTCGCCCTTCTCCGGCCGCACAGCCAGGGCGAAAGCCGGCGCCACGAACTGCGCCGGGGCGTCATCGGTGCAGGTCAGGGCGTCACAGACCTCGCCGAGGTCTGTTCTCGAACCACAGATGCACGCAACTCTGTTTGTATAATCGGACCTTCCAGTTCATTTCTGGGTCCCACTCCTTGGAGGTTCAACCGTGTCCGAGCTAGCCTGCGCCAAGTGCGGCACCCTTCTGACCTCAAAGTCAGAATGGGGATCACGTTCCGACTACAAGGATGCCCCCGAGATGACCGAACCCTCGGTGCCGAAGGGGGTGTTGGTCAAGCTGGAAGATGGTTCGAACACCATCATCGCCAACCCTCTCGACATCATCGAAGGGCGTTTGAAATCGACCGGGTTCGACAACGGCTGCTGCGGATCGGACGGGCTTGATGGTCCTAATCGCGCCTGCGTCTGCGGGTCAGTCGTGGCCACAGAAAGAAACGATTGCTGGACTCCGGCTGAAGTCGCCTTCATCGCCAGTTCTGTCGCCGAAATTTAAGCAGGTCCGCAATCAGACCTGAACGACCAGTTCAGGCCAGCGCGCCTTCGCCTTCTCGATGATGCGATCCCAGTCCTTCGCCACGGGTCGGTCCGGGGTCGGACGGATGGTCAGATTGAACACGTCCTCCAGCCCAAATGGCGCGGCCACAGTGATTTCGTCGTCTTCCTCAAGCCTGACACCCACCGCGAAACAGGGGGCGACAAAGCGGGGAAGAGCCTCATCCGTGTGCGTCAACGCCGGGTAGGAACCGCCGAACTTCGCAGGATGCCAGATGTGAACCCGCGCCTGATTGCGCACCTCGACCAGATCGCGCAACGGCGGCTCGAAGGCGGCGGCGACGCGCTTGATGATCACGTCCTCGGCGTCCCACGAAGTATCGGGATCGAAATAGCCGATGTCGTAGTCCTTGATCCCATAACCGACCGGCCGCCCGGTCCGGTCATTCCACACCCCCTGATAGACAGCGCCGGAAAACAGCCGCCATTCCGGCAGGTCCAGGTCCCGCGTCACGCTCAGCACATGCATCAGGCCTGCGTCGGCGCGGACGATCTCGATCAGTCGGGTCTCAAGGCTCATGGGGTCGTCAAAAGGCGATTCCGAATCCCCGCCAAGCCCTTCTCCCCTGGAGGGAGAAGGGCTTCAGCGGATCGGCCAGCCGTGATCCAGCGGCCCATGGCCCTGACCCAGACCCGGCGCGCGGCGGATGGCCTCGGCGACATAGGCCCAGGCCTCGGCCACGGCGGTCTGCAGCGGCAGACCCTTGGCGATCCCGGCGGCGCACGCACTGGCCAGGGTGCAGCCGGTGCCGTGGGTGTGGCGCGTGTCGAGACGCTCGCTCTCCAGCACCGTCTCGCCGTCGCGGGTCAGCAGCAGGTCGATCACCGTCTCGCCCGGCACATGACCGCCCTTCATCAGCACCGCCCGCGCGCCCATGCCCAACAAGGCCTCGCCCGCGCGCCGCTGCCCCTCCAGATCGGCCACCGCGATGCCGGTCAGGGCCTCGGCCTCGGGCGCATTGGGGGTCAAAAGGGCCGCGCGCGGCACCATCAGCCGCCGCACCGCCTCGACCGCGCGATCCTCCAGCAGGGGCGAGCCGCCCTTGGCGATCATCACCGGGTCCACCACCGCCGGCACGTTTCCGGCGTAGTCGATCAGGCCGGCCACCGCCTCGACCACCTCGACCGAACCCAGCATCCCGGTCTTCAGGGCGTCGGCCCCGATGTCGTCCAGCACAACCTTGGCCTGGGCCTCGATCACGTCGATCGGCAGGGGATAGACGCCGTGAACCCCCAGGGTGTTCTGGATGGTGACAGCCGTGATCGCCGTGGCGGCGAACCCGCCCAGCATGGTCACCGCCTTGATGTCGGCCTGGACGCCCGCGCCCCCGCCGGAATCCGAGCCTGCGAGAATAAGAACCCGACCCTTGGCTTCGCTCACGCCGCCGCTCCCGAAAACAGCTTCAACCCGACGATGCCCGCCACGATCAGCAGGATGCAGACCGCCCGCACCGCCGTCGCCGGCTCGCCATAGACCACGATCCCGACCGTCGCCGCGCCCACGGCGCCGATGCCGGTCCACACCGCATAGGCCGTGCCCACCGGCAGCTTCTGCGTGGCGATCCACAGCCCGACCATGCTGGCGACCAGGGCCGCGGCCACGCCCATCGACAACAGCGGCCGCTGCAGGCCGACATGCTTGATGCCTGAGGCCCACATGACCTCGAGCAGGCCCGCCACGACGAGCACCACCCACGGATTGAAAGACAGAAGCCAGGACATGACGGCTGCATGGCCGAAGGCGCCCGCAGAGGCAACGCCCTTTACATTGACAATAATCTATATTGCCAATAAACGATAGAAATGAACCTCGCCCTGCAAGCCCTGTCCGAACCGCACCGCATGGCCATCATCGCCATGCTGGCCGACGGCGAACGCCCCGCCGGGGACTTCGTCGACGCCCTGCCCGTCAGCCAGCCGACCGTGTCCAAACACCTGTCGGTCCTGCGCGAAGCAGGCCTGGTCACGGTGCGCAAGGACGCCCAGCGCCGACTCTATCGCCTGAACCCCGCGCCCCTGGCCGAACTGGACGCCTGGCTGCAGCCCTATCGCCGCTTCTGGACCGATCGTCTCGACGCGCTTGAGCACCATCTCGACAAGGAGTTTCCGCAATGACCGACACACTGTCTCTGAGCGAGGACCAGGGCCGCGCGACCGAGATCGACGGCGGCTATGAAATCCGTTTCGAGCGCCGCCTGCGCCACGCGCCCGAACGCGTCTGGGCCGCCCTGACCACGCCGCAAGGCCTCGCCTGCTGGCTGGCCGAGGCCGTGATCGACCCCAGGCCCGGCGGCCGCATGGACCTCGACTTCCGCCAGCCCGCCACCGAGAAATTCCCCGACACCCCGGAAGTCCGCCGACAGGCCAACGAGGTCCTGGTCTTCCAGCCCTTCACCCGCTTCGAGCACACCTTCGGCGGCGAGGATTCCGTCGTCTCATGGCGGCTGTCGCCCGACGGCGACGGCACCCATCTGATCCTGATCCACCGCATGTCGCGCGATTGGGAATCCAACGTCGCCAACACCCTGGCCGGCTGGCATCACCACATGGAAGGCCTGGACGACGCCGCCAGCCGCACGCCCCACCCGTGGAACTGGCCGCGCTGGACCGCCCTGCGCGACGCCTATGCGACGGAAGTCGCCACCGCCGCCTGAAGCTTCAGCGCCTGGACCGGCTCGCGCACGTCGTGGACGCGCCCCATCCGCGCCCCGCGGCGGGCGCCTTCCAGCGCCAGGGCCAATGAGCCGCCCAGCCGGTCGCTCGCGGCGACCGCGGTTGCATCCACGCCCTGAATGACCCGCTTGCGGCTGGCGGCGTAGAGCACCGGCCAGCCCAGATCGACCAGGGCCTTCAGCCGCGCCGTCAGGGTCAGGTTGTGGTCCGTGGTCTTGGCGAAGCCGATGCCGGGGTCCAGCCAGATCCTGTCGCGCGCCACGCCCGCCTGCATGGCGGCCTCGGCCCGCGCCGCCAGATGGCCCACCACCTCGCCGACCACGTCGTCATAGCGCGGGTCGTCCTGCATGGTCTTGGGCGCGCCCTTCATGTGCATCAGCACCACCTCGCAGCCCAACTCGGCGGCGGTCGCCAGGCTGTCGGGCGCATGGCTCAAAGCGGTCACATCGTTCCACATCGTCGCGCCCGCCTGAACGGCGGCCCGCGCCACGCCCGGCTTCATGGTGTCGATGCTGAGCACCCCGTCCCAGCGCGCCCGGACGGCGGCGATCAACGGCAGGGTCCGGGCGATCTCCTCGTCCTCGCCGACCGGGTCCGAGCCCGGTCGCGTGCTCTCGCCGCCGATGTCCAGCACGTCGGCCCCCTGTTCGATCAGCCGCAGCGCATGGGCCAGCGCCGCCTCGCGCGTGTCGTGCCGTCCGCCGTCGGAAAAGCTGTCAGGCGTGACGTTGACGATTCCCATCACCAGAGGGGGAACCAGCGACGGCTTCACGAGGGATTGAAGGCTCATGCGACAAGAACTCCCGGGGCGCCGGTTTGACTTTCCGCGCGCTGAGGCCCAGCCTCTAGCCACTATGGAACGTTTCGTCAGCCAGGCTCGACGCCTCACCCACGCGGGTCGCCGCGTCGAAGGCATCTAACCCGTAGCGGCCAGCCTGCGCTGTCGCCCGCTACGGGGCGCGTCGCTTCGCTTTTTTTCCCTAGTTTTCCAACATTCAGGATCGCGCACGCCGCCCGTCGGCCGTCCGCGAACACGCCTGCCATGACCCCAGCCCAAGACGATCCGCCCGCACGCGGCGCCGACATCCTGCCCTTCCCGAGCCGCCGCCCGGCGACGCCGCCCGCGCCCGAGCCCGCGCCCCCGGCTGACGACGGCGACGACGACGGCCCCTCGGCCGCCTGACCCCTTCTTCCTTCTTTTCCATCACATCGAGAAACGACATGACCACCGCCAAGACCCGCGGCCGCCCTCCGGCCCTGCCCGGCATCCTTCTCAGCCGCGCCGACTTCGACGCCCTGGACCGTCTGGTCGGCGACCTGCCCGGAACCGGCCCCGCCGGCCTGCTGCAACAGGAACTGGACCGCGCCGAGGTCTGCGACGACGCCGACATGCCGCGCGACGTGGTCGGCCTGAACCGCTGGCTGCACTACGCCGACGACCGCCACCCCGAGGTGCGCCGCGTCCAGCTGGTCCTGCCGCGCGAGGCCGACATCGACGCCGGTCGCGTCTCCATCCTGTCGCACGTCGGCGCCGGTCTGATCGGCCTGAAAGAAGGCGAGTCGATCGTCTGGCCCGACCCCTCCGGCGAGACCCGCAAGCTGACCGCCGTCCTGATCGAGGACGAAGACCCCATCGCGGCCGTCGCCCACTGAAAGACATTGCGCCGACGCTGATCTCTCCTCCCCATGCCATGGGGAGGAGAGCGTTCAGCCCTTTCGCCCGATCAACCCGCCGAGCGCGTCCAGATAGGCGGCGAACGCCGCCCGCCCCTGCGGCGTGATGGCGATCCGCGTCAGGGGCTTGTTGTTCACGAAGCTCTTGCTGATGGCGACATAGCCCGCCTCCTCCAGCTTCTTCAGGTGGACCGACAGATTGCCCTGGGTCGCCTCCAGCACCGTCTTCAGTTCTGTAAAATCGGCCGCCTCGACATCGGCCAGATAGACCATGATCCCCAGCCGCATGCGGCCGTGGATGACCTCGTCGATCCGTCCGAAATCGTCGGCCAGCCCCATGGCGTCAGGCGGCCCTGGCGCCCGACCGCGCGTCGCGGAACAGGGCCCAGCCCGGCAGGGCGAACAGCAGGAAGAGGGCGACGGTGCAGACGCCCAGATAGGCCACCGGCTGGCGCACCAGCACGCCCAGGGCCACCGCCGTCACCCATCCGCCCAGCGACACCGCCAGCATCCAGCCCTTCTTCTTCAGCACCCAGGCCACATACCAGGCCGCCGCCTGCAGGGCGAAGACGATGGCGGCGTAATAGAGCCAGACGGCGAAATCCTGATCCCGCACCGCCCCCACGCCGAAGACGATGATGACGGCGGCGTTGGCCATGCCGGTGGCGCTGAAGGCCGCCGAGGTCACCCGCGTCGCCAGCGGCCCCCGGTTGGACGTCCCGGCCTTGCGGTCCTTCAGGATGGCCCAGGTCAGGACCGCCAGAAAGGCGACGGTAATCCCGACGACAAAAGCCAGATTGGCCAGATCGGGCCAACGGATCAGCCCCAGCACCTGCCCGACGTGGAACAGGCACTGCAGCCCGTACAGCAGCCCCCCCGCCAGATAACAGACGGCCAGGGTCATCGGCGGTCGCCCGCTGCCCTCCACGATCGAGCGCATGAAGGCGAGGTCGGCTTCGGGCGTGCGGGACTTGTCGATCATCGGGTGATTCCTGGCGCGACGCGGCTGCCCCCTCCGGATGGACGCAGCCGCCAAGGTTGGCAAGCTATTCGGCGGCGAGCGGGACGCCGACGCGCGCCTTGCGCCACGGCACGCGCCGCCCGTTCAGCCAGCGCCCCATGAAGCCGTGGCGCACCGTCAGCTCATAGCTGGCCAGGCAGACGGCCATGACCCCGACCACGACGATCGCCAGCTTGA
>Ga0247819_10001583_pt1 | contig 12225 bp, 13 predicted proteins | sample 13C_Xylose_Day6_FD_193428 | JGI IMG/M metagenome (GOLD analysis project Ga0247819, IMG submission 193428) | Soil microbial communities from agricultural site in Penn Yan, New York, United States - 13C_Xylose_Day6 | ecosystem: Environmental > Terrestrial > Soil > Agricultural land | place: USA... | reverse complement strand
GCATGAAATACAGCCAGACATCATCGGCCGAGGGGGCAAGCTGCTGAAACAGCGCCGCATTCGTCACATCTGGATGAAACACACCCGGCGCATAGAGCACGCCCCCGACACCGGTCGGAAAGATCAGCGCGGATGCATCCGGTGCTGCGATATTCCTTTGCCAGTCGCCATAGCTGCGCGGCATGCCGTCCGCCCCCAGCGTCACCCGATGCGCGCGGTGGCAGACGACGCCCGCATCCGCATGAGCGACCAGCTTTTCCAGCCAGTCGGCGGGATAATAGACATCGTCATCGGCGGTGACGATATAGGCCCCCGGTGCCTCCAGCAGCGCAGGCACGATCTTCTTGTAGCTGCGCCAGTTCGGGCAAATCTGCCATTCGACGCCCGAGGCACGGATTTCCGGGGTCAGGCGGTGCTGATCGCCCTCATCCAGCCACAGGATCACCCGGTCGGGGCGCACCGTCTGGCGCATCAGCGATTGCAGCACCAGATGCAGGCTGGCGAAACGCGCGTGATAGCTGGTCAGGCTGACCACCAGTTCCGCCCCCAGCCCATGCGGGCGTGGCGTGATCTGGCGGGCGGCGATCTCGGCCTCGGCGGCACGAATGCGGCGGGATTGCTTCCAGCGCCGGAACGCGTCGGCGATCATCCCTGCCAGGCCTTGCGCAGCCAGTCGATCTTGCCGATGCGGCGGTACCATTTATGGCCGCGCCCGGCAAAGACGTCCTCCATCTTGGGCGCGCCCGCGAACAGCACGATCTTGGCCCCTTCGGGCAGGGTCGGATCGCTGAAATAGCTTAGCACGTTCCACGGCACGCAATCGTTCTTGAAGCTGACGCACCAGCCACGGGGCCAGTAATGCAGGTTTTCCTGCTCGGCCAGCTGCGCGGATTGGAACTGCTGGCTGATCTCATAATTGCCGGTCGCGGCCTTGGGATCGTCCAGATAGGCGTCCAGAATGTAGGAATGCGCGCCGATCTCGTAGCGAAAGACCGAGGAATTGCCGACCGAATTCAGGAAGCGGTCGCGTTCCGGGTTGATCTTGCGCAGCGGCTTCGAGCGGAACAGGTCGTCGTCGCGGATGATGAAGAACTCGCCCGGCAGGTCGAAGAAGGGCTGCAGGTCATCGACAACCACCAGATCCAGATCCAGAAACAGCGCCGTCATCCCGGTGAAGCCGCCCAGATCATGGCGGAACAGCGCGAGCTTCCTCCAGCGGGTATCGCCATGCCCCGGCGGCAGGCCCAGTTCGGGCAAGGCCAGCGCCTCGACCCCCGGATCGATGCCTTTGGCGTCGTCGGTGAAGCAGATGAAGCGATGCGGCCGGGCCAGATGACGCTTCACCTGCCGGTACAGGCGGTTCACATCCTCGGCGCCATAGATCGTGCCCCATTTCATGGTCAGGATCAGGACGGGTTCGGTCATCTGCACACCTTTGGCTCTTTCCCCCGCGATAGGCGAAGCCCGTGCCCCGGTCAACGTCGGCACCCTAATCAGCCCCGATCAGCCCCATCTGTTCCAGCTTCAGCAGCACCTGCTGGGCGGCGTAATCGACATCATAGCCTTCGGTCTGGATGCGCAATTCCGGGGCTTCGGGTACTTCGTAAGGGTCCGAGATCCCGGTGAATTCCGCGATCTTGCCCGCCCGCGCCAAGGCATACAGCCCCTTGCGGTCCCGCCTTTCGCATTCCTCGACCGAGGTCGCCACATGCACCTCGATAAAGGCTCCGTGATCCTCGATCATGTCGCGCACGGCGCGGCGCGTGGCGGCATAGGGCGCGATCGGGGCGCAGATGGCGATGCCACCATTCTTGGTGATCTCGGACGCGACATAGCCGATGCGCTTGATGTTGATGTCGCGATGTTCCTTGGAAAAGCCCAGCTCGCTCGACAGGTGCTTGCGCACCACATCACCGTCCAGCAGCGTGACCGGCCGCCCGCCCAGTTCCATCAGCTTGACCAGCAGCGCATTGGCGATGGTCGACTTGCCCGACCCCGACAGCCCGGTGAAGAACACCGTAAAGCCCTGCCGCGAGCGGGCCGGAGAGGTGCGGCGCAGCTGTTCGACCACCTCGGGAAAGCTGAACCATTCGGGAATGTCCAACCCCTCGCGCAGGCGGCGGCGCAACTCGGTGCCGGAAATGGTCAGCACCGTCTCATCCGCCGAGACCTCGGATTCGGGATGATACTGGGCGCGTTCCTGCACATAGACCATGTGCTGGAAATCGACCATCTCGACGCCGATCTCATCCTGATGCTGGCGGAACAGGTCCTGCGCCTCGTAGGGGCCGTAGAAATCCTGCCCCTTGCTGTTCTTGCCCGGCCCGGCATGGTCGCGCCCGACGATCATATGGGTCAGCCCGTGATTACGGCGGATGATGCCATGCCAGACCGCCTCGCGCGGGCCGGCCATGCGCATGGCAAGGTTCAGCAAGGACAGATGCGTGGTGGCATGGGGGTATTTGTCCAAGACCGCCTCATAGCAGCGGACGCGGGTGAAATGGTCGACATCGCCGGGCTTGGTCATGCCGACCACCGGATGGATCAGCAGGTTCGCCTGCGCCTCTCGCGCGGCGCGGAAGGTCAGTTCCTGATGGGCGCGGTGCAGCGGGTTGCGGGTCTGAAAGGCGACGACGCGCCGCCAGCCCATCTTGCGGAAATGCGCGCGCAATTCGTTGGGGGAATCGCGCCTGCCGCGGAAATCGTAATGCATCGGCGGCTGGATGCCCTTGATCGGGCCGCCCAGATAGACCGGCCCCGCGACATGATGCAGGTAATGGACCGAAGGATGCGCCTGATCATCCGCGCCATAGACCTGCACCGCCTCGCGCGATTTGTCGGGGCTGAACTTGTCGGTGACCGACATGATGGCAAGGACGACACCCTCGGCATCGCGCAGCGCGATATCCTGCCCCGGCTCGACACCATCGGCAAAGTCGTGGCTGACATCCAGCGTGATCGGCATCGGCCACAGATAGCCAGCCGACAGCCGCATATCGTCCAGCACGCCGTCGTAATCGGCCTGCGTCATGAAGCCCCGCAGCGGAAAGAAGCCGCCGTTCATCAGCAGCTCCAGATCGCAGGCCTGCCGGGGCGTCAGGTCCCATGAGGGCATCCGGCCCGCATCGGCTTTCAGCGTCTCGGCGGCTTCCGGGCTGACGTAAAGCTCGCGGATCGGGGCGTGGTTGGGCTGGGTCATCGGCACTCTCGGCTGGGTCACCGGCGCAATCTTGGCCATCCGCCGCCGTCCCGCAATCGCCGGAAGGTCGGAAATCGCGCCAGCTTGCGAAAAAGGGCTGCCCCTGCGGACAGCCCCTCATCAGGTCAGGCCGGGATTTCGGCCACGTCCGGGTTCGGCGCGCCGGCCATGTGATGCTCGGCCAGATATTTCTCGGCATCCAGTGCCGCCATGCAGCCCATGCCCGCGCTGGTCACCGCCTGACGGTAGACATGGTCGGTCAGGTCGCCCGCCGCAAAGACGCCGGGGATCGAGGTGCGGGTGGTGCCCGGCTCGACCTTCACATAGCCGCCGTGATGCAGTTCCAGCTGGTCCTTGACCAGTTCCGAGGCCGGGGCATGCCCGATCGCCACAAAGACGCCATCCGCGCCGATGACCTGCTCGGCCCCGGTCTTGACGTTGCGGACGCGCACGCCGGTCACGCCCAGCGGCGCTTCGGTGCCCTGCACCTCGGCCAGTTCGTGATCCCACAGCACTTCGACCTTGGGATGCTTGAACAGGCGGTCCTGCAGGATCTTTTCGGCGCGCAGGCTGTCGCGACGGTGAACCAAGGTCACCTTGCTGGCGAAATTGGTCAGGAACAGGGCCTCCTCGACGGCGGTATTGCCGCCACCCAGCACCACGACCTCGCGGTTGCGATAGAAGAACCCGTCACATGTCGCGCAGGCGGAAACGCCGAAGCCCTTGAACTTCTCTTCCGATTCCAGCCCCAGCCAGCGGGCCTGTGCGCCGGTCGCCAGAATCACGGCGTCGGCGGTGATCTGCGCCCCCGAATCCAGATGGGCGACGAAAGGCCGCACCTGCAGGTCCAGCTTGGTCACGGTGTCGATGAAGATCGCCGCCCCCATGGCGCGGGCATGGGCTTCCATGTTCAGCATCAGCTCGGGGCCCTGAATCTCGGTCGCGCCCGGCCAGTTCTCGACTTCGGTGGTGATGGTCAGCTGGCCGCCCGGCTGCATGCCCTGGATCAGCACCGGATTGAGCATCGCGCGCGAGGCATAGACGGCGGCGGTATAGCCGGCCGGGCCCGAGCCGACGATCAGGATACGGGTGTGCTTGGGCAGGGTTTCGGGGGCAGAAACTGCGGCGTCATGGGACATGGCAACTGGACCTTTCGCTTTTCCCGCCCTAGGTAGTCACCCCCGCCGCGCGATGCAATCCGCCGCAGGGGCCCGCCCGCGGGCGGAAAGAATATTGCGCAGCCCAGCCCGGCAAGATAGCTTCCGGCAAGATTTTCGGGCGATGAAAGGCCCAAGAGGAAAAGAATGAGCGCCGCCCGACTGGACGAGATCGACCGGAAAATCCTTGCCGAGCTTCAAGCCGATGGCCGCATGACCAATGTGGAACTGGCCCGGCGCGTCGGCATCTCTGCGCCGCCCTGCCTGCGCCGGGTCCGCGCGCTTGAGGAAGCCGGCTTCATCCGTGGCTATCACGCCGACATCAACCCGTCGGAACTGGGCTTCGACGTGCATGTCTTTGCGCTGGTCCGCCTTGTCAGCCAGTCCGAGCGCGACCTTGCCGCCTTTGAGGCGCTGGCCCGCGAATTGCCGCTGGTCCGCGAATGCCACATGCTGAACGGCGAGATCGACTTCATCCTGAAATGCGTCTCGCCGGATCTGCCGACCTTCCAGCGCTTCCTGACCGAAAGCCTGACCTCGGCCCCCAATGTCGCCTCGGTCAAGACCAGCCTTGTGATCCGCTGCGCCAAGGACGAACCCGGCGTCCCCTTCGAGATCGTCGAACTGCGCGCCGCCGCGGGCTAATCCGCGCCTGCCGCCTCGCGAAAGGTGAAATCCTCGGTCGCTTCGCGGCGCGCATTCAGCGCCGCCAGCAGGCCCTGCTTCACCTCGGCCCGGTTCTCGTCGATCATCATGCGCAGGTCGGCCTCGAATTCATCGCGGTTGAAATACTCGTCGATATTGACGATGGCCGCATCGGTTCCGAACCAGATCACCGCCGCAGCCCCCGCACCGCACAGCACGCTGGCAATCGGCCCGCCGGGCGAACAGATCGCGGCACCACTGGCCGCGCCGCCGCCCACGCCGGTCGCCTTGACCGCGCCCTTGGCGGCAGCTTTACCGGCAATTTTCGTGGCCATCTTCTTGGCCATCAGCGCGGCAGCCGCCTTGACCGCAGGCTGCGCCGTCAGGGTGATCGCCACCGCGACCGGGGCGGTCACCGCGATGCGGGACACCGCGTCCTGCTGGATATGCTGCGTCATCTCGCCCAAGGTGACCTTCGCGCCTGATGCGGCCAGTTCGTCGCTGATCTGCCCCTCCAGATGGTCGCGGAAGGTCGCGACAAAGCCCTGATCCAGATCGGCGGCGACACGCTCCAGCCCGGCGCCAAGCTGGGGAAACAGCCGCGTCTCCATCCCCTCGCCCATCTGGCCAAGGGCTGCGGCGCCCAGTTCGCTGTATTCGCCCAGCACGCTGTAATGGAAATCGGCATAGGCCGGGATGCCCGCATAGACCGGCGCAAAGGCAGCCTCCAGCAGCCCGTCCAGCCGCGAGGTCTGCGCGGCATAGGCGGCCTCTCCGGCGTCGTGGATCATCTGGCCCAGCCGGGTCTCCGGGATCTCATGCGTCACCGGCGCGGGCGGAGGCAGGATGCGGGCAACAATCGGATGGTCGCGCATCATGGCCATCACCGACAGCCCGATGACCAGCGCCGCCATCAGCAAAATCGCCACCCAGAAGCTGCGGATGAACAGCCCGCCCCGCTTCATGTCGCGCCGTCCTGCCGGGTGAAGTCCAGCACCGCGACGAAGGACCGCGCCGTGACAAAGGCGACCAGCGCCGCATCAAGGCTGAAGACCAGCCCGACCCATGCCGCGCCGCGATACTGCGCCGCCAGCCAAAGCTTCGCCGTGTCCAGCGCGGCGAAACCGCCCAGCGCCTCATCCAGCCATGTGCCCCGCGCCGGCAATTGCGCGATGACGGCAGAGACCGCCTCGGGCAGGCCCATGCCGGTAATGCCATGCGGGACCGGGATCACCGCCCAGTTCAGCCAGACCAGAGGAATCAGCCCGATCATCGCCGCCGCGCCGCTGCCGATGCGCTGACCCATCACCCGCGCATAAGGCGCGGTCAGTGATCGGCCCAGTCCCCGCTCGGCCATGATTGCCAGCAACCCGGACAACACGCATAGCGCCAGCAGCAGCCCCAGCACCAGGCCTTGGCTGCGCAACCCCGCCCAGGCCAGCACCGGCAGCCCGATCACCACCCCGGCCGTCGCGCCAAGCGCAGCCCCCAGCCGCCCGGTCAGCCAGAAACCCAGCCGCGATTCCGGCCGGATCGCCACTGCAAGTTCGGCCCGTCTGCGGCCCAAAAGCGGGCGATAAAACCCCAGCCAGATCGCCGCGCCCAAGGGGATCAGCGCCAGCGCGGCCCAGTCCGTCAAAGGATAGGCCAGCCGCCACAGCGCCAGCGGCACGGCCATGACCAGCAGCGCCCGGACCAGCCACAGCGCCATCCGCGTCATACGCCCCGCGTACAGGCGGCGTACGCCCTGCGCATGCATGTCACAGGGCAAATGTCAGCAAAATCAAACCGATGCTGGCCGCACTGCGCGACCAGCGCAGGCCGCCATTGCGTCACAGCGCAATGACCGAGATCAGTCGCCCGTAATCGGCCTCGTGCTGATGGGTGCTGCGCCGATAGGAATAAAAGCGCCCCGGATCGGCATAGGTGCAATGGCGGGTCCATTCGGCCTCGACCCCGGCCTCGCGCAGCCGCATCAGCCCGAATCCCGGCAGGTCGAACATCGGGCGGCCATTCGGCCCCTCGACGAAGAAACGATGATGATCATGGTCTTCGGCCAGAACCTCATCCATGAATTCCTGCCCGACTTCGTAATTGGCCTGACTGATGCAGGGGCCGATGACGGCGCGGATGCGGGTCGCGCCCAGATCGGCCATCGCGCCCACCGTCGCCTCGATCACGCCCGAAAGCGCGCCGCGCCATCCGGCATGAACCGCGCCGATGACGCCGGCCTGCGCATCCGCCAGCAGGATCGGCTGGCAATCGGCGGTCAGCACCGCCAAGGCCGTACCCGGCTGATCGGTGACGATCCCATCCGCACGGATCTTGGCAAAATCAGCCGGTTGATCGCCATTGCGCAGCACAGCAACATCCGGCGAATGGACCTGATGCACCGTGGTCAGCCGGTTCAGGGGCACGCCCATCGCCTCGGCGACGCGACCGCGGTTGATCGTGACGATCTCGCCCTGATCGCTGGAGCCGTAGCCGCAGTTCAGCCCCGAGAACAGCCCCGAGGACGCGCCGCCCTTGCGGGTGAAAAAGCCATGCCGCACGGGTTCGAGCAGCGGATGAGTCAGGATCTCAAGCGTCGTGTGCATAAGGCTCCAAGGGTTCGAAACCGGGCGGCACCGGGGCGCGGGACGCCCAGAACGCCAGAACTTTGAACAGGTGACCCATTTCCTCGGGCGCGGTCAAGCGATGAAGCGCGGCCCCTGCGCCGGCATCCCCCGCTTGCGTCAGCCGCTCGGCGCGGGCGGCAATCCCCAGCCGCGCCAGCCATTCGCCCTGTGTGACCATGCGCGAGGCCTGCGCCCCCGCCGCGATCGCGGCCATCGCCAAAGGTTGGAAATCGACATGGGCGGTCAGGTCGGCCTCGCCCGGATTTTCCAAGGGATCCTCGGGCTTATGAGCGCGCAAGGCCTGAAAAGTGTCGCCATGCCCGGCCCAGTTTCCATAGTCGATCACGATCGCGCAGCCGCCATGTTCGGCAATCCGCCGCGCCACTTCCTGCGCCGCCGGAATGGCCGCTGGGCAGGTCTCGCGGATCTGACCCAAGGGCGCATCCGGTCCCGGCACCGCCGGACCCAGTGCCAAGGCCAACCGCCCCTGATCGTCCAGCGTCACCATCCGCTTGGCCCAGCCATCCGACACGCGCTGGAACTGGTTGATCGGCAAGGCGTCGAAAAACTCGTTCGCGACCAGAAACAGCGGCTGCCGCGGCAGTTGCGCGGCGCTGTCCAGATGGGCGATGTCGCCCAACTTCTCGCGCTGGACCCGACGCAGATGGGCGGATGCCTCGATCAGCGTGACCTGCGCCGCATCCAGCATACCCGGCACAACACGGATGGTGCGCAGGATATCGGCCATCAGCGTGCCCCGGCCCGGCCCGATCTCGGCCAGCGTAAAGGGCGTGGGTGCGCCTTGGTCCAGCCAAGCCTGCGCCAAGGCCAGCCCGATCATCTCGCCGAACATCTGGCTGATTTCGGGCGCGGTGGTGAAGTCGCCCTGCGCGCCAAAGGGATCGCGGGTCGCGTAATAGCCATGTTCAGGATGCAGCAGGCAAAGCTGCATGTATTCATCCAGAGGCATCGGCCCCGACAGCCGGATCTGCGCCGCGATCAGGCGGCCCAGAGGCGTCATGCGACTTGTGCGACCGCCGGTCGCATCCGCGCGCGCAGGAAGAACGCCAAGCCGATCAGGATCATCGGCAGCGACAGCACCTGTCCCATGCTGAGGCCCCAGACCGGCCCGCCGATGACATGGCCCAGAGGATTGTCGGGCGTGATGAACTGTGCATCGGCCTGACGGAAGAACTCGACCACAAAGCGCGACAGCCCGTAGCCCATGACAAAGACGCCCAGCACCAGCCCCGGACGCCGCAGCGCGCCGCGACGGACCAGCGCGAACAGCACCAGCGCCAGCACCACGCCCTCAAGTGCCGCCTCATAAAGCTGGCTGGGATGGCGGGCGCATAGCCCGGTCACGCCGAAGCAGGCCTGCGCGGCCTCGCCCGGAAAGATCACGCCCCAGGGCAAATCGGTCGGACGGCCCCACAGCTCGGCATTGATGAAATTCGCGATCCGCCCCAGCCCCAGACCGATCGGGGTGGCCAGCGCCAGCGCATCGGCCAGCCGCAGCGGGACAATGGCGTGCTTGCGGCAATAGAGCCAGGCGGCCAATACGACGCCAAGAAAGCCGCCATGGAAGGACATGCCGCCATTCCACAATTGCAGGATCTGGCCCGGATTGGACAGGTAATAGCCCGGCTCATAGAACAGGATGAATCCCAGCCGCCCGCCAAGGACGACGCCCAGCACCACCCAGGTCAGCAATTCCTCGGCCTGTTCGGGACGCATCGGCGCACGGTCGCCCCATAGCGCGGGACGCCGCATCAGCCAGACCAGAATGCGCCAGCCAAGGATCAGCCCGACCAGATAGGCCAGTGCATACCAGCGCAGCGAAAAGGCCATGCCGAACAGGTGGATGGTAAAAATCTCGGGCGTAATGTCGGGAAAGGGGATCATGGGCTCCTCGGCATCCGGGCGCAGGCTAGCCGCGCGGGTGGGGGTGTCAACATGCGCCGCCCGATTGAACCGCGGCCCTGCCGGGGCCATATAGGGCGCAACCGGATTACGAAAGGCCCGCCATGACCGCCAATAACCGTTTCTTCGACGATCTCTCGAAATTGATGACCAATGCCATGGGCGTGGCCCACGGTGCCAAGGATGAGGCCCAGACCGCCTTCAACAGCTGGATCGACCGCTGGCTGGCCGATCGCGATTTCGTCACCCGCGAGGAATTCGAGGCCGTGCGCGAAATGGCGATCAAGGCCCGCGCCGAGAATGCCGCCCTGCAAGCCCGTCTGGACGCGCTGGAGGGCAAGGGCGTTCAGGGTGCGGCCACGGGCGCCGACGCCTGATCCTTCAGCTGGCCCTGCTTGTCGTAAAGCAGGACCTCTCCCGCTTCCGTCACCACCACGATCCAGTCGTGGGCAAAGGTGACGGCGGCGGGTTTCGCCCCCTCGGGCAGTGCGATCTGGTCTGGCAGTTCAGGCAGCGGTGCCTCGGACAGGCGCAGCCACAGCAGACCCACGATCGCCAGAACCCCGATTCCCATCACTGCGGCCAATGAGGTCACAAGGATTCGCAGCCAGCGCAGCATCGGCAGCATTTCCTCGGCCCCCGGTTCCGCCCTATCATCCCGTGCCATGCCCGATATCCTCATCCACGTCCCCGAGGGACTTTCCGACCGGCTAGATAAAGCCCTTGCCAGCCTCGCGCCAGAGGAGGCCGCGTTGTCGCGCTCTCGTCTGTCGAAACTGATTGCCGAAGGGGCGGTCAACGGCCCGCTGGGGCCCGTCACCGACGGCAAGGCGAAATCCGAGCCGGGCGAATACCGCGTCACCGTCGGCGAGCCCGAACCGCTGGAAGCCCAACCCGAGGCGATTCCCCTGACCATCGCCTATGAGGATGACGACCTGATCGTGGTCGACAAGCCCGCGGGCATGGTCGTCCACCCCGCCCCCGGCGCGCCGAATGGCACGCTGGTCAACGCGCTGCTGGCGCATTGCGCCGACAGCCTGTCGGGCATCGGCGGCGCGGCGCGTCCCGGCATCGTCCATCGCATCGACAAGGAGACCTCGGGTCTGCTGGTCGTGGCCAAGACCGACCGCGCGCATCAGGGGCTGGCCGCGCAATTCGCCGATCACTCGGCGCATCGCCGTTACCTTGCCATCGCGCATGGCATGATCGACCCGGCCGACGCCCGGCTGCGCGGGTTGAAGGGGCTGGTCTTTGAGCCCGGAGGTGTCCTGCGCATCACCACCATGCTGGGCCGCCATCCCAGCGACCGCCAGCGTCAGGCCGTCAGTTTCGACCGTGGCCGCCATGCGGTGACACGGGCGCGGCTGCTGGAAGCCTTTGGCACGCCGCCCTCGGTCATGCTGGTCGAGTGTCGGCTTGAGACCGGCCGCACCCATCAAATCCGCGTGCATATGGCCCATGCCGGGCTGGGGCTAGTCGGGGACCCGGTCTATGGTGGGGCGCGCAAGCCCTCGACCAAGGCGCTGGGGGCGGATGCGGTGGCGGCATTGACCGCATTCCCGCGCCAGGCCCTGCATGCCGCCGAACTGGGCTTCGTCCACCCGGTCACCGGCGAGACGCTGGCCTTCTCCAGCCCATTGCCGCCAGACATGGCCGCGCTGCTGGACATGCTGCGAGACGGGACTGCGCAAGGCTCTTCCCCGAGGGAACCCGGCGCGTCATGATAGCGTTCACACAGACCCGCCCGCGTGCGGGACAAGGGAATTTCAAATGGCCAATTACGAGAACCTTCCAGCTCCCAGCCCCGAACAGGGCCTGAACCGCTACCTGCAGGAAATCCGCAAGTTTCCCCTGCTGGAGCCGGAGGAGGAATACATGCTGGCCAAGGCCTGGGTGGATCATGAGGACCCTCAGGCCGCGAAACGGCTGGTGACCAGCCACCTGCGTCTGGCCGCCAAGATCGCCATGGGCTATCGCGGCTATGGCCTGCCGCAAGCCGAAGTGATTTCCGAGGCCAATGTCGGCCTGATGCAGGCGGTCAAGCGCTTCGACCCGGAAAAGGGCTTCCGCCTTGCCACCTATGCGATGTGGTGGATTCGCGCCTCGATCCAGGAATATATCCTGCGGTCCTGGTCGCTGGTCAAAATGGGCACGACCAGCGCCCAGAAAAAACTGTTCTTCAACCTGCGCAAGGCCAAGTCCAAACTGGGCGCGCTGGAAGAAGGCGACCTGCGCCCCGAAAACGTCACCAAGATCGCGACCGACCTGAACGTGTCGGAACAGGAAGTCATCGACATGAACCGCCGCCTGTCGGGGGGCGATGCCTCGCTGAACGCGACGGTCGGGGCGGGCGATGGCGAATCCACCGCGCAATGGCAGGACTGGCTGGAGGACGACACGGCCAATCAGGCCGAGGCCTTTGCCGAAGCTGATGAGCTTTCGGCGCGGCGCGAGCTGCTGATCTCGGCCATGGATGTGCTGAACGACCGCGAGAAAGACATCCTGATGGAGCGCCGCCTGCGCGACAACCCGATGACGCTCGAGGACCTGTCGACCCGCTACGACGTCTCGCGTGAGCGCATCCGCCAGATCGAGGTCCGCGCCTTCGAGAAGCTGCAGAACCGCATCCGCGATCTGGCCCGCGAACGCGGCATCCCAGTGCCGGGGAACGCCTGATCCCATC
>Ga0247819_10001581_pt1 | contig 12234 bp, 22 predicted proteins | sample 13C_Xylose_Day6_FD_193428 | JGI IMG/M metagenome (GOLD analysis project Ga0247819, IMG submission 193428) | Soil microbial communities from agricultural site in Penn Yan, New York, United States - 13C_Xylose_Day6 | ecosystem: Environmental > Terrestrial > Soil > Agricultural land | place: USA... | reverse complement strand
GCGGCGGCCCCCAGCTCCTGGTCCTCGTGCTCCTCCTGGTCCTCGTCGTCGGCATCGACGAGTCCATACCGGGCGGCCTCGGCCTGCGCGGCCTGCGCGGCCTGCACCGTACGCATGCGGACCATGTTCCGGCCGGCCTCGGCGACGGCGGGGTCCGGGTTCACGTGGTTCATGGTCACGGCCTTGGCTATCTGGCCGAGGGCGTAGAGCAGGGTGAGGGATGAGGCTTTCTCCTCCACCCCGTCCATCCACGACAGGAAACCGGGGTGGTCCGTGGCGTACTCGACCATGCCGCGCGCCGTGATCTCCGCGTGCATGCTGAGGATCAGGGCGTCCCCGGCGAGGGCGTCGGCGTGCTTGTCGCCGATGTACCGCTTGACGAACCGGTTCTTCGAGGCGGCGGCGAGGGGCGTGCACACGAAGATCTCCGCGAACATGACGAGACTCTCCACGCGCTTCGCATCCGTCTTGGACACCTTCGGGCCGGCCGAGGCTCCGCCCCCGAACGAGCCGGGCCGCGCGCCCCGGTTGCTCTTCCTGGGCACCCCGTCCTTGCGGTACCCGTACGGTGCCTTGGGGGTCACCCCGTCCGCCTCGTACCCGTGCGGCGCGAGGTCGGCCGCTGTCGTCTTCGGTGCCATTACCGCATCCTCCAGGGGTTGGCCAGGAACGTGGTCGGGATCATCTGTGCGATGTCCTCCAGGCGGTGGGGCATGACGATTTCTTCCTCTGTGAAGACGACACCGCGTTCGAACGCGTACCGGTGCGCTTTGAGGATCGTGAGCGCCATGCGCGGGGTCATGTCCCGCGGCTGCACCTTGACGTACATCATCCCGTCCGGGTACGGGGGCTGATGGCGGGTCGCGTCCCGGCGGGTGTCGTACAGGACGTGGTCGGGGCTCCGTCCGTCGGAAAGGCGTATCGCGACGAATCCGGGGCGTTCCCGACCCTGCTTCAGATGTTCGCGGTACACCGCGATGTGAGCGTTCATCTCGTCCGCACAGCGCTGTGCTGCCGCCCACAGTTCGGGGGATGCCGTGAGAACGGCGCGCTCAACTGACACGTCGGACCCCGGAAAGGGCGGTGAGCCCGACGACGAGGGCGAGAACGGAAACCGCGCACACCCCAATCAGGGCAATAGCGGCCAGTTCGCTCGTCGCGACGACGCGTCGCGCTCCCTCGGCGACTTCCTTCGACGCGTCGGAAACGTCAGTCATCGTTTCCCTCGCCTTACTCGTCCACTTCATGCGTTTCAGAATAGCCGAACCGGCGTTAGAAAAAAGATAGTTGAACCTCTTGACTTCGCAGGTCAACGCGCTTTTCCGTACGGGCGTTCGGGGTCTATCCTCGCCGCAGACTGCCCGGTAATAACCCCGGGCCAATGGAAAGGCAGGGGGCCGGTGACCACTCCGACCAAGGCAACTCCCGCAAAGAGCGGCGACGGGAAGAAGCAGGCTGCGATCCCGCAGCGCCCGTTCTTCCCCGGCACGCTGGACCTGGAGACGCGAACCAAGCAGTACTCCGGTACGGTGCCGGACGCTCAGACGCCGCTCGACACGTTCTATCCCAAGACGAACGGTTTCCTGGCGGACATCTTCATCGACGTCCAGGTGACGACCGCGGACAACTCGGCGAACGTCGCGTACAACGCGGACTACCCGGAGTCCTTCATCGCCGCGATGCAGTTCTCCGACACCGGTGGGCAGACCATCATGGCGCCCATGTCCGGCTGGGAGTGGGCCGAGTTCGTCAAGTGGGGCGGGTTCTCGTTCTCGGACGACCTGCGCTCGTCGCAGACCTACTCGGCGACGACCGGCACCGGCTCAACCGGAGGAAGCTTCGGCTACATCCTCCACCTGCCCATCCAGTTCGTCAGGAAGCTCCCGGTAGGAGCGATGCCGAACACCAACAACAACAACGCCTACGCGCTGGACATCACGCTGGCCGCGGAGTCCTCGGTGTACTCCACCGCCCCGACGGCGAACGGCACGTACTCCATCGCCATCTACCAGGACAGCTACCGCCAGTCCGCGAAGAAGGACGCGCAGGGCAACCCCGCCGTCGCGACCCCCCCGGGCCTCGGTGCGACGCTCTACTCCCGGAAGAACACCCTGGAGCTGGGCGCCGGCTCGTTCGACACCGAGCTGTCGCAGCAGGACGGCTCGTACCGGGTGATCATGTTCATCCTCCGCGACTCGAACAACTCGCGGACGCAGGGCGACTCGGACTGGCCGAGCCCGATGCAGGTGTACCTCAACAACGACGTGCCGTACGACCGGACCAAGAGGCAGTGGATTCGCAAGCAGGAACGCGACTACGGGTACACCGCCACGGTCAACACCGCCGGCGGCCGTGAGTACGGCCTCTTCGTCATCCCCTTCATCACGGACGGCGGCCTGAAGGCCGGCGGTGAGGACCGCTACAAGTACCTGTCGATGTCCGCCGCGGACACCTTCGGCGCGCGCGGCTCCATCGGGGGCTCGGGCACGCACACGCTCTCGACGATCTACAACTTCGTGCGCCCGCCGGGTGGCAACATCCGCGGCCTCACCGCGCGCTGACCTCGGTAGTTGCCGGATTCGGCAACTTTCCTGGCCCAAGCAAGTGACCGAATCAAGCAAGTTACTCGGGAGGAAACATGACGAGGTACCTTAAGCCCTGGACCACCCTCGCGGTCGGAGTCCTGATCGGCTGGCAGGTCGTCCCGCGCGTGATGCAGAGGGTCGGCTGAGCCATGGCGGCGCGCGCAGGGGTGCCCGGCATCGCCGTGGCGCTCACGGCCGGCGGCGCGCTGCTCATCTACGCGGGGGTGCGGGGGGTGAACCCGGTGACCGCCCTGCGCGAGGTGGCGGCGGGCCAGACCGATCCGATCGGCTCGGTGGCGGTACGGCTGGACGACTCCGTCGGCGGCGGCATCTCGTACGCGGCGTCCTCGTCCGGGACGGGCGCGGCCGGGACGCACCCCGGAATCGCCGACGCGTCCAGCCGGTACCGCGGCGACAAGTACTCGCAGGCCCGGCGGGCGCAGGCCGGCTACTCCGACTGCTCGTCGTTCGCGGCGAAGTGCATGCGGGCGGCCGGAATCAACGTCGGGAACCTGACCACGACCGGGTTCATGGCGTGGGGCGGCCTGCGCCGTATCGACAAGTCGGAGATTGCACGGGGGGACCTGTTGATCAACACGGTGCACATGGCGATCGCCCTGGACGGCTCCACGGCGATCGGGCAGCAGAACCCCCGCCGCAACGTCGCCACGGGCACGTTCGCGGAGATCATGATGAACACGGGCCCGTGGAGCGCGTACCGCTACACCGGGTCCTCGTCCAAGGCGGCCTCGGTATGAGCGCGACGACCGGGCCCGTGCTCGCGGCCGGCGCCATCACGGTGGCCAACGCGGTCGTCTTCAACGATGCCGAGATGGACTGGCGCATCCCTGTGGCCACGACCCTCCTTGCCGGAGGCTTCTACCTCCTGGAGCGGGCCGCCGGCGACGTCGCCGAGGTCCTCGCATGGACCCTCGTCGTCACGACCCTGTTCACGCGCGTAGATCCGAACGTCCCGTCCCCCGTGGAGAGCGCCGTGACGTGGTGGGACAGCAACCAGAAGGGCTCGGGCCCGAGCGTCCGGGCCGCGTAGAGAGGTACAGACCATGACGGGACTTCAGCGGATTGGCGTCATCCTCGCCACCGGCTCCCTGATCACGGCCGCATTCCTGCCCGGCCGTCAGACCGTGTCCGGCATCAACGCCTTCTTCAACGGGCTCAGCAAGTTCGCCAAGACGACGCAGGGCCGCGGCTGATGGCCGTCTACAGCGGCTACCTGAAGCGGCGGGTGGCCTACGACACCAAACCGTCCGTCCACGCGATCGGCACCGACCACGGGCCCGGCAACGTCCCCCCGCAAGACGATCTGTTCGGCCCGAGCGTCGAGGGTCCGGTCGACCTTGCCGGCGCCCAGGAGAACGTGTGGTCCCCGGCCGAGGACGCCCCCATGTCCCCGTACGGGGACGACCGGATCAGCCACGACGGGCACCGCTCCACACCGGCCCCCATGGGCATCCTGGCGCGGCTGTCGATGCTCGCCGAGCAGCGTCGGATGATCGCCGACCACTCCAAGGTGCAGTACCGGTCGGATCCGGCGCGCCCGTACCGGCACGCGACGCAGGGCCGTGCGTTCAAGTGGTGGCCGGGCCGCGGGTCGCAGATGGCCGGCATCGATGGGCCGGAGTTCCTCGTCGCGGGGAAGGGCGGGTTCGACTTCACCAACCAGCCGAACGAGGTGTACTCGGCCGGTGACTCGAACGTGGGCCGGTACCGGCTCGGCGTGCAGCAGGACGACATCGGCCTGTACGAGGACCCGCGCGGCCTGTTCGGACAGGAAGCGTGGCTGAACGCCCGGGTCAGCCCGACGCTGGAGTACCACGGCGACCGGGCGCGGCAGGGCGACGGGCCGCCGAGCGCGCCGTTCCTCCCGGACGCGTCGTTCGTCCGCGACGCCTTCCAGCAGCCCTCCGGCTGGTCGCTGGGGTCGGAGACCGCGGGGACGGACTACATCCTCGCCACCCGGCCGGCCTCCGACGGGGGCTCGGAATTCTTCGACGGGGACGAGATGCGATGACGGAACAGGTCGACATCCCCAAGGTGGGACCGGTCAACAAGAAAGTCCTGATCGGTGCCGGCGTCGCCGTCGCCGGTTTCCTCGCGTGGCGGTACTACCTCGCGGGCTCGGGCTCCACCTCGGTCGACGAGGGCGCGGAGGACACCGGGTACGAGGACGGCGGGACCATTCCGGCCGTGGAGGGCGCAACCGACTGGTACGGGGCGGGGTCCTCGTCGACCGGGGACACCACCTCGTCCACTCCGCAGGCCATGACGACGAACGCACAGTGGTCGCAGTACGCCCGCGACCAGCTCCTGGCCGCGGACGTCGCGTCCGGGGCGGACATCGGTGCGGCCCTGGGCAACTACCTGGCGGGCAAGCCGCTCACGAGCGCCCAGCAGACCATCGTGCAGGCCGCGATCGCGTACGCCGGGTACCCGCCGGTCGGAACCCATGTCGTGGTGCCCGGCGGGGACACGGAGATCACCGTGGCACCGACCGGGCTGAAGGTGATCGGTACCTCCCCGAACTCGGTCACGCTGTCGTGGGCGGCGGTCGCGGGGGCCGACTTCTACGACGTCTACCGCTCGGGGGCCGCCTCGAACGCGGTCCGTTCGACGGCCACCTCGGCGACCATCAGCGGCCTCAACTCGAACACCTCCTACACCTTCCAGGTGGCGGCGGTGTCCGGGTCGGGGAAGGCGGGCCCCAAGTCGTCGTCGGTGTCCGGGAAGACCGCGGCCGTCACCCTCACCAGGCCGACCACCCCGGCCGTCGGCAGCATCACGGCGACGACCGCGCACGTCACCACCGGGAAGGTGTCCGGGGCGACCGGCTACCGGTGGTACGTCAACGGGAAGCTGAACGGGGCGACGGACGCGCCGGCGCACTCCATCAGCGGCCTGCGGAAGTCCACGAAGTACACCGTGTCGGTCCGTGCCGACACCCCGACGCAGGGACCCGGGCCCGAGTCGGCCAAACGATCCTTCACCACCAAGAGCAAGTAGGAGGCCGTCATGGCATTCAGTCGAGAGATGTCGGTCATGGGGAGCCTCGCCACCCTGGCCGCGGTGTTCGCGATCCACCAGAACATCACGCCCCCGATCGCCGACATCCAGGGCATGCCCGCAGGCGTCGCGGACGTCGACGTCGCGGAGAAGCGGGCCACCCTGACGTGCATCGGGGTCGTCTCGGTCGTGTCCCTGCTCGCCAAGGATCCGACGATCTTCGTGGTCGGCTCCGCCGGAACGTTCGGCATGTCGATGCTCACCAAGCACGCGAACTGGACCGAGCCGCTCACCAACGGCCGGACCATGACCCCGTCCGAGCAGCTGTCCGCGGGCTCGGCGTACACCGGGCCGGAGCCGGCCGAGGCCGCGACGCAGACGTACGAGATGTTCGAGGATGCGGGCGTGATGGCGTGAGATACAGCCGCGCCGAGGTCCAGGCCATGGCCGTCATGGCCGGGTGGGGGACGCGTGCCGCCGACGCGTCCTGGGTCGCGATGGCCGAGTCGTCGGGGGACGCCTCGATCGTGAACTCCATCGGCGCGGTCGGCCTCATGCAGATCAACCAGCCGGTGCACGTCAAGGCCCATCCGGGCTGGACCGTGCGCTGGCTTCAGAATCCGGTGAACAACCTGCGGGCCGCGAAGATCCTGTTCGACGGCGCGGGGCAGAAGTGGGACGGGCCGTGGCTGGACTCCCGGGACAAAGGGGGGCTGTCCACGGGGAACGGCGGATGGGGCCAGCACGTCAAGGGATCCGGGGCGACGACCGTGTCCGACCCCTGCGAGGGCCTCACCGGCGACATGAAGAAGCGCTGCGAGGACTCCGCCGGCGGGACGCAGGACATCCCCATAGACCCGGACGATCCGGCGTCCGGCGGTGACCTCGGTTCCCTCGTGCTCCAGATCGGCAGGCTCGCGCAGATCACGGCTAAGGCGGCCAACTGGATGGCCGATCCGGCGAGCTGGGTGCGGGTCGTCTACGTCGTCGGCGGCGGGGTCCTGGCGGTGGCGGCCGTCAACGTTGTCGCCCGGCCGGTCGTCCAGCCGGTCATCCAGAGCGTGCAGCAGGTGACCCCCACCAAGACCTACCGGCGGGTAAAGAAGGGCCTTGCGACCCGCCGGGCCAACCAGCAGCAGAGCCAGGGAGCGACACCGTGACCGAGGACGCATCACTTCAGCCCGAACTCGGCGTCGTCCTCCAGGAGGAGCCCGAGGACAACCCGAGGATCGAGGTGTGCGTGAGGGACGTGCACGGGCCCGTGCGCACCCAGGCACTGCCACGCAAGGCGGCGACGGCCTTCACCAAGACGATTGCCGCGGCGGCCGTCGCCCCTGCGATGATCCTGCGCGCCGACCACTACCGGGCACAGGCCACGCTCATCAGCACGGCGGCCCTGCGCGTGTCGTTCAACGACGCCGGCGAATCGTTCGCGGTCTGGCCCGCGAACCTGCCGCTCGTCATCACGGCAGCCGTCGACATCTACGTGCGCGGCGACGCCGGCGAGGCCACGGTCTCCGTGATCGTGGAGAGGTGGGCGACGGGTGAGTGACCGCCGGTACCGGCTGAACGCCGCGGCGGTCGTCACCCTGAACGCCTCCGGCGCGGGCACGGCGCGGGTCGGCCCGGACGGCGTGCGGGGGCCGGCCAACTGGCAGGTGACCGGGGTCATCCTCAAGACCGACCGGCCCGGCGAGGCGCCCGTCCCGCGCGCCGAGGTCTACATCGACCGGGTCTCGCCCGAATGCCTCCAGGGCATCACCTACGACGGCTCGTTCGCGCCGGGCCGCTGTAATTTCACGATCGCCCGGGGGCAGACCGTGATCGTGGTGTGGTCCGGGGGCCAGAGCGGCGACGACGCATCCGTGACGATCACCGGGGAGAAGTGGTGAGCATCGAGTTCGAAAACCCGCTCACGGCGGGGACTGTGCTGGTCAGAGAACAGATCCAGTCGCAGAACTACGCCGAGGGCAGCGCGGGATGGGTCATCAAGGCCAACGGCGACGCCGAGTTCAACAGCGTGGTCATCCGGGGCGGGACGGTCGTCTCGGGCCTCGCGCTCTACTACGACGGCACGCCGGCGCTGGGGAACCTGATCCTGTCCATCGCCGCGGCGGCGGGCACCGACGAGTTCGGCAACGCCTACCCGCAGGGACTGGCGGTGTACGGGGCGGACGGACAGCTCACGGCGGACGGCTCAACGCTGTGGGTCACCGGCTCGAACGGGTCGCAGGTAGCCCTGTCCACGGGCGGGGTTGGGCAGGCGAACGTGTTCTTTACGCCCCGGGACCTCAGCGGGACGTCCTGGTACGACGGGTCCGTGGCCACGACCCTCGGTGCCTCGGACCGCCCGGGGCTGGCGATCACCGGGCCGGCCGCGACCAACAACGCCTTCCACCCGGTTATGACCATGTTCGGGGGCGGCCCGACCACGACGGACACCTCCATCCTGTTCGGCGCGGACCGGGTCAACTTCAACGACCTGGTCCAGGTGACCGGGGACCTGGAGGTTGGCGGCGAGCTGAGTACGCCAACCATTCAGTCCCGGATGGAGAGCGTCTCGTCCGGCGGTGCCGTGTCCTCGTTCACGGTGGCGGTCACGTTCGACGACGCGTACCCGTCCGGGGTCGTCCCCTCGGTCACGACGAACATTGCCACCGGATCGGGCACGTTCGCCCGCTGGATGAGCCGCGCCATCAGCATCACGAACACCGGCTTCACCCTTTTTATCTTCCGCGGCGATGCGGCCGACCCCACGGCCACCTGGACCAACCAGCCGGTCAACTGGACCGCGCACGGACACTCGTAGGAGCGCGCTATGCCGATCTTTGACATCGACCCGGGGACCCTGCCCGAGACGGACGGCACGCTGATGTTCTACCGGCAGGGCGACAGCCCGGCGGCCGGCATGTCGGTCACCTCGCAGGGCGTCATGACCCTCGCCGGAAGCCTCACGGTCCCCACCGTCACCCAGTCCGGGGTCGGACAGTTCCGGCAGGTCGCCAAGGCGGCGCTTCTGAACCGGGCCAACACGGCGACCCCGACCGACGACCCGGACCTGACGCTGTCGGTCGTCGCGAACGCGGTGTACGAGGTGCGGTCCCTGCTCGTCTGGACGAACGGCGGCGGGGGGTTCCGCATGGCGTGGAACGTCCCGGCCGCGGCCACCATGACATGGACCGACGGCGGCGGCTCGGGCATGGTCCTGCCGACCACCAACGCCACGTTCACCGCGTCCACCGGCACCGAGGCCGTAGGCCGTCTCGTCACCGGCGCCAACGCGGGCTCGTGCACGCTCCAGTGGGCGCAGAACACCTCCAACGCGGGGAACACCGCGCTCCAGGCCGGCGCCTTCCTCTCCCTGCGCCGCACGGCGTAGCATCCGCGCGGGGGCCCCACCTGACGGGGGCCCCCAACCCGACGTCAGGGAGCAGGACATGACCACTCTCCACGGGCCCAAGGCGGAGCCCGTATCCATCTACGACGGGCCCGAGGCCCTCGCCGCGCTCTACCGCGAGCGTGCTCACCTCGTCGCGCACCTCGCCGCGTACTACCCGGCCGTGGCCGGCTACACCGACCCGGTGGCCGTGGACTGGCTCGTCGTCACCGTCGAGATGCCCGAGGGCCAGGCGGCGTGGCACATCAGCAAGGCGGACGTCGACCTGTTCGACCACGTGCCCCGGGTGGACCCGGGCGGTGTCACGTGGGACGGGCACACCACGGCGGAGAAGTATCAGCGCATCGTGGCCGGCACGCACCGCCTCGCCATGCGCCGCGCGCAGAACGAGGAAGGCTGGTAGGCGATGAGCACCCCCCCCGAGAACGAGCCCCCCACCCCGCCGGCCCCTGCCGCGCCCCCGGCGCCGGACCCGCGGGACGCCGAGCTGGAGGCCCTGCGCAAGGAGAAGAAGGAGCGGGCCGACACCGAGCGCGAGGCCGAGCGCGCCGAGCTGGAGGCCCTGCGCAAGGAGAAGAAGGAGCGCGAGGAGAAGGACGCGCGCACGGCGCCGGCGCCCAAGCCGAAGGCCGAGAAGCCGCCAGCGCCACCGGAGCCCGAGCCGGAGAAGCCCAAGCGCCGTCGGCTGTCGTGGTACCCGGAGGAGAGCAAGAGCTAGCCGCTCCTTATGGAGGATCTCTACGCCCCTGTTGCGAATCGTCGCGGCGGGGGCGTAGCCTTTATCCATGACGGATGGAAAAGAGCCGGTCAAAGGGCCAGCTAAGACGATTCGCGTATCTACGGATATGCACAGTAAGTTCCGCAGGTATAAGCACAACGTGCACGCCGACAGCGCCGAACAGGCCATGGGCCTGCTGCTCGGCGACAACGTCCTCCGCATCCCGATGCCGGAGGCGGTCATGGCGCGCTGGCAGGCCGAGGCCGACCGGTCGGGGTTCCCGATCGACCAGTGGGTTGCACAGCGCGTAGAGGGCTACCTCGCGAACCGCTCGTACGCGGGCGAGGTCCGCGCGGCCCTGAACGAGCTGGTGGCGATCAAGCGCACGCTGTCCCTGGCCGGGACGGCGCACGACATCCTCCAGAGCACCGAACAGCACAAGCAGCCGGCGCCCGGGACCACCCCGCCCGTCCGGCCGGAGGGCAGGCGGCCGGACGAGCCCGGACCGGGCCGCCCGTGAGCGCCGGGCCGATAACCCCCGCGGACACCGTCGCCGCGTACGGGATCCTGATCGCCGTCGGGTTCCTCGCCGTCCTCGGCGTGGTCCTGGTCCTGCTCGGCCTCAGGTGGCTCGGCGGACAGGGGCGTGACCGATGAGCGACAGCCCGCGTTGGACCGGTGATCCGCTGCCCGCGGGACTGACGCAGGACGACCGGCTGGGCTGGGAGGTGGCCGCGACCATCGTCCTGCGGTTCGTCCCGGACCCGCAGACCGGCCGCCGGCGCGGTGTCTCCGTGGAGTTCCACTCGGACATCCCGAAGGTGGTGCTGGCGGACCGCCTGATGAGCGTCGTTCAGGAACTGATGACGCATGACGACTTCCAGGAGGGCGTGTCCCTGCGCCGGATGGGGCCGGACGGCCCGGAGGGAGAAACCTGAAGTGGACTACGAATACCGGTGTGAGCTGAAGCGACTGGAAGAGAAGGGCTGAACCATGGGCAGACACGCGAGACCCCGGATAGAAGACCCGGCCACGGTCGGGCTGAAGGTTCCCGCCGGCGGCATCGGGTTGTACCCGAAGCCGGGCGAGGGGCCCGAGGACAAGGCGCGTTGGCTGGACCGGTCGTGGACCCTGTTCCGGGCCCTCGCGTTCGACGCCCGCCTGTACGGGCTCATGCCGTACGACGCGGAAGTGGGCAGCAAGCCGGCCATCGACCCGCAGACGGGCGGGCGTCGCGGATGGAGCGTCGCGGCCTGAGCAGCAGAAGTCCCCGGCGCCGAGTCGAGATTGGCGCCGGGGACTCTGTGCGATCCCCTGGCCACAGGTAGGATCGCACGCGTGAACGAGACGCGCCCCCCGCCGTCCGGCGAGGGGCGCTTGCAGTAGGTAGCGCTTCCCAACGGTCCTGCTGCACTTCGAGAACGGGGTAAACCGTACATGAGCCTTCCCGAGACCGCATCCCCGCAGGGTACGACCACGGTCCTGCGCACGGTCGGCGAGGCGACGATCCGCAACCGGGACTACGGCGACGCGCCGTACCTCATTCCGGGACTCCTCTACTTCGGTGCCACCGTCATCTACGCGGACGGCGGCCTCGGTAAGACCGTGTTCGCTCATGCGCTCGAACACCACCTCGCCTACGGCCGGCCTTTCGGCGGCTGGGTGACCGACCAGCGTCACCGGTGTCTCGTCGTCTCCCTGGAGGACGACGAGCGGCAGGTGGCCGAGCGGTCGTTCCGCCTCATGCCGTCCGGCGGCCTGGACACCGACGGGCGACAGGACGTGACCGACGCGCCTGACTGGCACGACATGATCGAGCACTCGTTCTATGTCGCGGGTGACGACTTTGACCGGCGGCTGGACAACCTGCGCCTGCACCTCACCGCCGAGGCCGAGGCCGGCCGCCCGTTCTCCTACGTGCGTATCGACACCTACGGCGACTTTGTCGGCGGCCGGCCGCGCGACACGAACGCGTACGAGTGGGACAAGCGCTGCACAACCCGCATGAACAAACTCGCACTTCAGTTCGGAATCTCGATCGTCCTGATCCACCACACCAACAAAAAGGGCGAATGGAACGGCTCCGAGGGCATCCGCGGCGGTGTCACGACCCTCGCCGCGCTGGAACGCAGCACCGAACACCCCGACGACGAAGCCGTCCTGCGCACGGACAAAATCCGCGTCGCCGCGCCGTTCGCGTACGCCCTGCGCAAGTCCGAGTCGGGCGTCTGGGAGTTCACCGAGGACGTCCGCCCCACCGAGGTGGAACTACAGGGGATGAGCCGCTCCTGCTTCAACATCCTCACCCGCGGCGGCGCGATGTCCCGTCAGGAGCTGTCGCGACAGTTCACCGTGCCGGTCAACCAGAACTCCCTGCAGGTCTGCCTGTCCCGGCTGAAGAAGAAGGGCATCCTGTCCTTCACCCAGGGCCAGTGGCGCGTCGCCCAGCTCCGCGTGGATGAGGGACGCCTGCCCCGCAAGTGCAACGCGGACTGCGGAGAACCCCTCTAGGA
>Ga0247819_10001580_pt1 | contig 12236 bp, 11 predicted proteins | sample 13C_Xylose_Day6_FD_193428 | JGI IMG/M metagenome (GOLD analysis project Ga0247819, IMG submission 193428) | Soil microbial communities from agricultural site in Penn Yan, New York, United States - 13C_Xylose_Day6 | ecosystem: Environmental > Terrestrial > Soil > Agricultural land | place: USA... | reverse complement strand
GTGGCGGAAAACACCCTGCAGCCGTTCAGTGGCGCGGCACCGGCGGCCATTGCCGGCGAAACCGTGGTGCTGGTCGAGGACGATCCGGCGGTGCGCATGCTGGTGTTCGATCTGTTGAAGGAACTGGGTTACCACGCCCACGAAGCCGAAGATGCGAAGACCGCCCTGCCCTTGCTGGAGTCCGATTTGCGCATCGACCTACTGGTCACCGATGTCGGGCTGCCGGGCATGAACGGTCGGCAACTGGCGGAAATCGCCCGCCAGCACCGACCACAATTGAAAGTGCTGTTCATGACCGGTTACGCAGAGAAAGCCGCCGAACGCCAGGGTTTCCTCGAAGAAGGCATGGACATGGTGGCCAAGCCGTTTTCCATCGACCTGCTGGCCAACAAGATTCGCACGATGATCGGCTAAGCCGACGGCGTTAGGGCATAATCCCCCGCCCTCGCCGTCACCCACAGAGTCATCACCGTTACAAGGTACTGCCGATGAAAGCTCAAGCCCGCCATATCCTGGTGAAAACCTCGGAAGAAGCCGAGCAACTCAAACAACGCATCGCCAAGGGCGAAGCCTTCGATGTGCTGGCCAAGAAGTACTCTACTTGCCCGTCGGGCAAGCGCGGCGGCGATCTGGGCGAAGTCCGGCCAGGTCAGATGGTCGGGGCGATCGATGCGGTGATCTTCAAAAAGCCGCTACGGGTGGTGCACGGGCCGATCAAAAGCAAGTTCGGGTATCACCTGGTGCAGGTGTTTTATCGGGATTGATCGGCGGGCGGGCGGCCATTCAACACTGACCTTGGGATCAGTGCCCCCGGTACCTGAATCACTTGACTCGCCAACCCATGCCCTGCCTTGGCCGCCTCCACCGGACTTCCGCCCATCAGCCGACTGGCCAGGTACGCCGCACTGAAGGAATCCCCCGCCGCTGTCGTGTCCACCACCCGCGCCACCTTCTGCGCCGGCACCTCGAACGACTCGCCGCCACAGCGAATCAGGCACGCCTCGGCGCCGCGCTTGAGCACCACCTCGGGCGTGCCGATCTGCTCATAGGCGGCGAACACCGCGTCGCAATCGGCAAAGTGGAACAGCGCCTGTTCGTCATCCACGGTCAGCAACGCCAGGTCAATGTACGGCAGCACGCTGCGATACGCTGCCCGGGCCTCTTCAACTGACGCCCAAAGCCGAGGCCGGTAATTGTTGTCGAAGACGATCCGCGCATCCCGCAGCCGCGCATCGATCAGCACTTCAAGCAATTTCGCCCGTCCTTGCGCCCCGAGCACCGCCAGCGTGACGCCGCTGAAATACAGCACATCGTAATCCGGCAGCGCCTTCAGGATCGGCACCGCCGACAGCGTGGTGAAGCAGTCGCGGACGGCCGCTTCGTTGCGCCAGTAGAGAAAGCGTCGCTCGCCGCTGGCATCGGTCTGGATGCAGTACAGCCCCGGCAGGCGACCCGGCAGGCGCTGCACCCTGTCCAGGCCGATGTTTTCCTCGGCCCAGCTCCGGCACATGGCGTCGCTGAAACTGTCATCGCCCAGGGCGGTGACGTAATCCACCGCGCCGCGCTCGCCCAGTTCGCGGGCCAGATACACCGCCGTGTTCAGCGTGTCGCCGCCAAAACTCTGTTGCAGGCTGCCATCGGCGCGGTGTTGCAGTTCGATCATGCACTCGCCGATCAGGGCGATGCGCGGGGTGTTTGGAGTGTTCATGGGTGGACATGTTCCTGTTGCTGCGTTGTCTGGTCTGGCCCTATCGCGAGCAGGCTCGCTCCCACAGGTTTCCATACGACCCTGTGGGAGCGAGCTTGCTGCGGGCGGCGTTCCGACGATGGCCGCACTGCGGTCTCAAGTTTCTAGAAACAGGTTTCCATGGTCTCGATCACGGTCAGTTGGTCATCCACCAGGCAGCCGATGCGCCACTTGTCGAACGTTAGGCACGGGTGCGAGGTGCCGAAGGACACAATGTCCCCCACGCGCAATTCCACGCCCGGCGCCACGCTCATGAACGCATGCTGGTCCATCACCGCCGTCACCTTGCAGGCGCTGACGTCATCGCCCTTCGCCGGCACTACGCCGGCCTTGTAGCGCAGCAGCGGAACCGGCAGGCCAGCGTCATAGGCCACGTCGCGCTTGCCCAGGGCCACCACGGCAAACCCCGGCTCCGGCAACGATTGCACGTGCGCCCAGATTTCCAGGGCCGGGCGCAGGCCTTCGTGCAGGTCGCTGCGGCGGTCGAGCACGCAGCATTGCGCTTCCTTGTAGATGCCATGGTCGTGCGCCACGTAGCTGCCGGGACGCAACACGCTGAGGAATCGCCCGCCAGCGTTCTGCGCTTCGAAGGACTCGGCGATCAGGTCGTACCAGGCCGAACCCGACGCGGTGATGATCGGCTTGGCAACGGAGAAGGCGCCGCTGTCCTGCAACTGCACCGCCAGGCGTACCAGCGAAGCTGCGAATTGACGAATGCCGCTGACGGCGTGATCGCCGTGAATCACCCCTTCGTAGCCTTCGATCCCGGTCAAGGCCAGGGATGGCTGGGCGTCGATGGCCTTGGCCAGGTCGAGGACTTCCTGCTCGGTGCGGCAGCCGCAACGACCGCCGACCACGCCGTACTCGATCATCACGTTCAGGCGAACGCCACGGGAAGCGAAATACGCCCCCAGGTCCGCGACGTTGTCCGGGTGATCGACCATGCAGTAGAAGTCGAAGGTCGGGTCGGCCAGCAGGTCTGCAATCAAGGCCATGTTGGCGCTACCGACCAGTTGGTTGGCCATCAACACCCGGCGCACGCCATGGGCATACGCCGCACGGGTTTGCGTGGCGCTGGCCAGGGTGATGCCCCAGGCGCCGGCGTCCAGTTGGCGGCGAAACAGCGCCGGGGTCATGCTGGTCTTGCCGTGGGGCGCAAGCTGCGCACCGCTGTTGCTGACGAAGGTCTGCATCCAGTGGATGTTGTGTTCCAGCGCTTCACGGTGCAGCACCAGCGCCGGCAGGCTGACGTCGCGCACCAGATGGTCGCCGATGTGGGCAAAGCCTTTTTCCACGGCGGCAGTGTTTCGGGCAGTAGGCATGGTCGAGCTCCTCGCATTCGCGGCCGCAGGCAGCCGCTGTTATTCGTTGATACGCCGGGCGAGGCTGTTGGCGCTGTCGATCAGCACCCGGCGATAGTCGTTGTAATTGTTCTTCGCATCGGCCCGGGGCGCGACGATGCACAGGGTCGCGATGGCGACGCCGTTGGCGTCCCTGACCGGCGCGGCAAAGCAATGGGTGAAGGTGTCGGCGACGCTGTCGAAGGAGAAAAAGCCATCGATGCCGGCCTGGCGGATTTCACCGAGAAACTGCTCCAGCGGCAGGCGTTCGCCGTCCGGCAGGATGAAGTCGTCGGGGTCGATCAGGTCAACGATGGCCTGATCGCTGAGGTGTGCCAGCAACAGGCGACCGGACGCGGTCCAGGGAATCGGCGCATTTTCACCAATGTCCGAAGAGATGCGGAAATGCCGCTCGCCCTCTTTCATCAGGGCCACCGTGTATTTGCGCCCGTTGAGCAGGCACATCTGCGCGGTTTCGCGGGTCTGGCTGACGATTTCCTGCAAGGCATGGTCGGCCTCGCGGGTCAGGTCGAAATGACGCAGATGCGCCTGCCCGAGAAAATACAGCTGACGGCCGAGGTAGACATGACCTTCCTTGCCCACGGGCTCGAGGATCCGCCGTTCCAGCAGCGAGGCCACCAGTTCGTAGACCGTGGACTTGGGGCTGCCGATGCCGCTGGCGATGTCATTGGGGCGCAGCGGCTGGCCGATCTCCTTGAGGAAATCGAGAATATCGAACGCCCGGTCCAGACCCCGGGCCCGGCGTTTGATGGTGTCTTCGGTCATGTCAGTGGATCCCCTTCAAAATGCCGGGAGTTTAACCAGAGTGCGGTGACGACTGTTAGGCCGTCATCGCGGCGATGGGCGCCACGCTCAGGCCTTTTTCTTGTAGGCGATGCAGTCGATCTCGACCTTGCAGTCCACCATCATGCTCGCCTGCACACAGGCCCGCGCCGGGGCGTGCTCGGGTTTGAAGTACTCGGAGAACACCTTGTTGAAACTCCAGAAGTCCCGCGGGTCCTCCAGCCAGACGCCGGCACGCACGACGTCTTCCAGGCCATAACCGGCCTCTTCGAGAATGGCGATCAGGTTTTTCATGGTCTGGTGAGTCTGCTCGACAATGCCGCCCACAATGATTTCGCCATCCACCGCCGGCACTTGCCCGGACACATGCAGCCAGCCATCGGCTTCAACGGCGCGGGCGAATGGACGGGGCTGGCCGCCACCGGCGCTGCTGCCGGTGCCGTAACGGGTAATGCTCATGAGTGTTTCTCCTGATTGAAAAATGAATAGGTTCTGACGGTCAAAACCGCGTGTTCTTGAGAAACTCGGCCAGACGCGGGGATTGCGGGCGTTCGAACAGCTCCTTGGGTGGGCCCTGCTCTTCGATACGCCCCTGATTCATGAACACGATCTTGTCCGAAACCTCGAACGCGAAACGCATTTCGTGGGTCACCAGCAGCATGGTCATGCCTTCATCGGCCAGCCCCTTGATCACGTTCAGCACCTCGCCGACCAGTTCCGGGTCGAGGGCCGAGGTGACTTCGTCGAACAGCATCAGGCTGGGGTTCATCGCAATGGCCCGGGCAATCGCCACGCGCTGTTGCTGACCACCCGACAACTGACCGGGAAAGTGATTGCGCCGCTCCAGCAGGCCGACACGCTCCAGCCATTTCTCCGCCAGCGCCACGGCCTCGTCCTTGTGCAGCTTCTTGACTTTCAACAGCCCCAGCGTGACGTTCTGCAGCGCGGTGAGGTGCGGGAACAGGTTGAACTGCTGGAACGCCATGCCGGTCATGGCCCGATGGCGGGCGATGACTTTTTCCGGGTGCCTGACGCGCTTGCCGTTGACCTCGTCATAGCCGATGGATTCGCCATCGAGCACGATCTGCCCGCCCTGGAACTCTTCGAGCATGTTCACGCAGCGCAGCAACGTGGTCTTGCCCGAGCCGCTGGAGCCGATCAGCGTCACGACGTTGCCGCGCTGCATGGTCAGGTCCACGCCCTTGAGCACTTCGAGCTTGCCGTACTGCTTGTGCAGGCCACGGATGTCCAGCAACGGTTGGCCGTTTTGAGGGTTGGTTGAAGATTGAGTCATGGCAAGGCCACCCGCTTTTCAATGTGCCGGCCGAGTAATTCGATGGCGTAGTTGATGACGAAGAACAGAAATCCGGCGAACAGGTAAAACTCCAGGGTCATGAAAGTCCGGGCAATGATCTGCTGGGTGCTGAGCAGCAGCTCGGCGACGCCGATCACCGACAACAGGGTCGAGGCCTTGACGATCTCGGTCGAGGAGTTGACCCAGGTCGGCAGGATCTGCCGCAAGGCCTGGGGCAACAGCACGTAACCCAGCGCCTGATAGAACGTCAGGCCGATGGCCTTGCTCGCCTCCATCTGCCCGCTGGGCAAGGCTTGCAGCGCGCCGCGCACGATCTCGGCGACGTGGGAACCGCAGAACAACGTCAGCCCCAGCGCCCCCGCCTGGAACGCGCTGATCTTCCAGCCCAGGGCCGGCGCCATGTAGAAGCAGGCCAGCACCAGCACGAACACCGGCGTGCCGCGAATCAGGTCAACGTAGAAACGAAACGGCGCGCGCATCCAGAATTTGCCGTAGGTCAGCACCAGGCCGGCGACGATGCCGACCATCGTGCCCAACAGGATCGCCAGGGCCGAGACCTGCACGCTGGTCAGAAAGCCTTGCCACAACGGTTCGCGGGCAACCCATAACTCATGCAACCAACTGGGTGATTCGTACATGGGGCCTCCTAACGGCGGATCGCCAGGCGCTGCTCGAGGTAACGCAGCATCATGGCAATGAGGTAACAGGCCGCAACATAGAGCGCTGTGGTCACCAGCCAGGTTTCAATCACCCGGTAGCTCTCGACATTGATCTTGCGCGCGTAATAGGTCAGCTCCGGCACGGCGATCGCCGCTGCCAGCGAGGTGTCCTTGAACAGCGAAATGAAGTTGTTCGACAGCGCCGGCAACACATTGCGCAGCATCACCGGCACGGTGACGTAAGCCTTGACCTGCCACTCCCCCAGGCCGATGGCCAGGCCGGCTTCGCGCTGGCCCTTGGGAATGCTCAGCAACCCACCGCGAAACACCTCGGTCAGGTACGCCCCGGCATACAGCGACAGGGTGATGATGAACGAGGGAATCTTGTCCAGGCGAATGCCCAAGCTCGGCAAGGCGAAGTAGATCAACAGGATCAACACCAGAATCGGCGTGTTGCGGATCACCGTCACATACACCGACGCCAGCACCCGAAGCACGCGATGCCTGGACAACAAGGCAAACGCCATCATCAGGCCGATCACGCAGCCGATGGCGATCGACAGCAGTGCCAGTTGCAAGCCCAGGCCGAGCCCCACCAGCAAGGTGTCGAAGTCGCGCCACACGGCCGCAAAGTTCAACTGATAGTTCATGGTCAGCAGTACCTTGAGCGGGGGCGATGCAACATCGACTCCCGCTCTTCATTCAACAATCGGAAACGTCGCGAGCGAAGGAAAGACAAGGCGAAAACGGGCGAGTAACGGCCAGGGGCGCGCCCGACTTGACCTCAGTCAATGAGCCTTTCAAGCCTGTTTTCAACGCAGTGTTTCGCGCGCAGCCCGCAGCAGTTTTCATTTGAATTCGACCGGGAAGCCAATCGCCGGGGTCGGCAGGTCGACACCGAACCACTGCTTGAAGGACGCCGCGTAGGCCGGGAACTCGACGCCGGTCATGGCTTCATGCAAGGCAGTGTTGACGAAGTTCAGCCAGTCCTGGTCGCCGCGCTTGACCGCACAGGCGTAGGTCTGCGGGCTCCAGGCGTAAGCCGGGCTGCGGTAACGGCCAGGGTTCTGCACCATCAGGTACTTGACCGACGACTGATCGGTCGCCGCAGCATCGGCGCGACCGGAGTTCACGGCCTGATACATCAGGTCCACGCTGTCGTACTGGTCGACCTTGGCCTTGGGCAGCGCCTGATGCACCAGTTCCTCGGCGTAGACGTTTTGCAGCACAGCCACGGTAACGCTGTCCCCGGCGGCTTTGAGGTCTTCGATTTCCTTGTACTTGCTGTTGGCCGGCAGCAGCAAACCGACACCCTCGCGGTAGTACGGCAGGGTGAATGCCACTTGCTGGGCACGACTGGCGGTGACGGTGATGAACTGGCAACTGATGTCGACCTTGTCGGTCAGCAGGTTGGGAATCCGGGCATCGGAGGACTGCACCACGTACTCGACCTTGTCCGGATCGTTGAACAGCCCCTTGGCAATCATGTGCCCGATGTCGATATCGAACCCCTGCAACTTGCCATCCGCCCCCTGGAAGTGCCACGGCGCGTTGGTACTGCCCGTTCCGACGATCAATTTTCCGCGGGCCAGCACACTGTCCAGCTTGCTGTCCGCCGCCTGAGCCACGCCCATGGCAGCAGCCGAAGCTGCAAAAAGAAAAACACACGCTTTGAACAAGGAAGGTCGGCGACGCATGGCAAGCACTCCTGGAGAATGACTATTCCGTTATACCGGAACTAGGTATGTAACAACGGAATAGATAGCAGAAAGTGTGCCACAGGTTGCTGCGTGCCGGGAGGGGAATTTGAAAAGTGTTTGGAATCAGGAAGATGAGGTGAAGTGCGAGCGATGCGTGACGCAACGGCACGGCGGCGTAGCGCTACCGTTGGCCACAGTGGGCGGGTATTTGCACCACAATGGCTCGTGAGAGGGTTGACGGAGGTCTCATCGCACCCACAGCCGGGATGCCTCCCCCTTTGGGAGCGAGCCTGCTTGCGATTGCCGTGAGCCTGTCAACATCATCGTTGAAGGTGCCACCGCCTTCGCGAGCAGGCTCGCCCCACCATTACGGGTCGATACGCGCCAGTAACACCCGCGTCACCCGGCGCTCCTCCACCGACATCACGGTCATCCGCCAACCGGCCCATTCATGGCTGTCGCCAATCATCGGCAGACGGTCCAGCAGGCTCACCACCAGCCCGGCGAGGGTCTGGTAGTCGTCGGTCGGCTCTGCGGCAAAACCGGTGCGCTGGCGCACCCGCGCCAGGTTCAACGCGCCGCTGACGACGAAACCGCCCTGCTCTTCGACCACGTCCGGGCCCTCGATTTCGCTGGCATCCGGTAACTCGCCGGCAATCGATTCGAGGATGTCGGTCATGGTCAGCACCCCAACGAAGTCGCCGAATTCATTGACCACGAAGGCAATGTGGGTCGACGCCTTGCGCATCTGCTCCAGGGCATTGAGGATCGAATAACTGTCCAGCAGGTTGATGGCCTGGCGCGCCAGGTGTGCCAGGTCCGGTTCGTTACCCGCCAGGTATTCCTTGAGCAGCTCCTTCTTGTGCACGAAGCCCAGTGGCTCATCGACCGCGCCCTCACGGATCAGCGGCAAGCGCGAATAGGACGAATGCATCAAGCGGGTACGAATCGCCTCAGCATCATCGGCCAGATCAATGTGATCGACGTCCGCGCGCACGGTCATCAAGGTGCGGATCGGGCGCTCCGCCAATTGCAGCACGCCACTGATCATCACCCGTTCGCGGCGGTCGAACAGCTCTTCGGTCGGTGCCTCGCCGTTGTCGAGCATATCGGCGATTTCCTCACCCACGTCCTCCACCGCCAGTTTGCGTCCGCCGAGCAAGCGCATCACCGCATGGGCAGTCCGTTCGCGCAGGGGTCGCAGGCCTTGCATGGAGCGTTTGCGCCTGGCGCGGGCAATCTGGTTGAACACCTCGATCAGGATCGAGAAACCGATGGCCGCGTACAGGTAGCCTTTGGGAATGTGGAAACCCAGGCCTTCGGCGGTCAGCGCAAAGCCGATCATCATCAGGAAGCCCAGGCACAACATGATCACCGTCGGGTGCGCGTTGACGAAGCGCGTCAGCGGCTTGCTGGCCACGATCATCAGGCCGATGGAAATGATCACCGCGATCATCATCACCGCCAGCTCATCGACCATGCCCACGGCGGTGATCACCGCATCCAGGGAGAACACGGCATCGAGCACCACGATCTGCGCCACGATGGGCCAGAACAATGCGTACGTGGTGCTGGCCGAGCGCTCGCCGACATGGCCCTCGAGGCGTTCGTGCAATTCCATCGTGGCCTTGAACAGCAGGAACACACCGCCGAACAGCATGATCAGGTCACGTCCGGAGAAGCTCTTGTCGAACACTTCGAACAACGGCTGGGTCAGGGTCACCAGCCAGGAAATACTTGCCAGCAGGCCGAGACGCATGATCAGCGCCAGGGATAAACCGATGATGCGCGCACGGTCGCGCTGCTCGGGGGGCAGTTTGTCCGCAAGGATGGCGATAAACACCAGGTTGTCGATGCCGAGCACCAGCTCCAGCACGATCAAGGTCAACAGGCCCAGCCAGGCGGTGGGGTCAGCGATCCATTCCATAAAAATCTCTCGATCCGTTCGTCAGTTCAGAATGCCGGGCACGGCAAGGCGCGGCGCAAGGGCCGTGGAGTTGTCATGTCAAAGGTATTGAGTCGTCGAAAGACCGGGTGTTTCACGTACGTGACGCGCGCGCATTGGCGCGAGGGGAAAGGGTAACTGGGAGGCTCCGAAAGGGTGTTCATGCAGATCCTGAAAGGAAAAAGGCCTTGAAGCGTACAAGGGAAACCGACTTTTCCCACAGCTGGAAATCATTACAAAATCTGTAGAAGTACCGGCTTGAGCAGGGACTATCGCGAGCAGGCTCGCTCTCACAGTGAATCTGCTCGCAATGCCTTCAGCGATGACTCACCCGCTGGATATACCGCACCACCGCCGCTGACTTCTCGAACCGCCGATGAATCAACGACAGCCACGAACTGGCCTCACTCCCCTTGATCGGCCGGTACACCACACCGGGCAAGCCCACATGGCCGACCACCGACTCAGGCACCACCGCCACGCCTTGCCCCAGGGACACCAGTGCCAGCACCGCCACCAGCCCACCCGGTTGCGCCCCCAACTTCGGCGCGAATCCGCCCTGGGCGGCCACTTGCAGGGTGCCGCTGATCTGCTCCGGCAGGATGAAAGTCTCGCCTTGCAGATGCTCGGGCCCAATCTCGCTCAAACGGCACAACCAGGACTCGCCCGGCAGCGCCAACACAAAGCCTTCGGCATCCAGGCGGATGGCTTCAAGGCCTTCGGGCAAGGTCATGGGCGACCGGACATAACCAATATCGAAGCGTCCCTCGAGCACCATCGCCGGCAACGACGCCATGGGATATTCGCGCACGTTGAGACTGACGTCCGGGCACTCGCGACTGAACACCTGCACCTGCTTTTGCAACAATCCTGAATACACCGCCGAGGCCACGTAGCCCAATTCGATGTGCCCGATCTCCCCGCGTCCGGCGCGCTGGGCGTTTTGCTGGGCGTATTCGAATTGGCGCACGGTCGCCTCGGCTTCGACCATCAGGGCCGCGCCCGCCTCGGTCAGGCTGACTTCCCGGGTCTGGCGCACGAACAACCGAGTGCCGAGCTCGTTTTCCATGTCCTGGATCTGCCGGGTCAGCGTCGGCGGAGCGATACCGAGTTGCTCAGCGGCGCGGGTGAAGTTGCCCTGCCGCGCAACAGCCAGAAAATAGCGGAAATGCCGGATATCCATGGTTGCATTAGCTCAAAGGTAATGAAGTGTCGAAGCCGGGCTAACGAAGCCACTGACGGGCCGCGATAAGCTCCCTCTGCAAACACAGTAGAGAGCCCACGCCATGCACGTCAAACTCATTCAGCCGGCCATTGCCTGCGCCCTTGCCCAAAAGGCAATCACATCATGAACCGGGTCAATCCACGCCTGACCTTGCTGACTGCCTCCGGCGTCTGTTCGTTGATTGTCCTGGACACCAACATCGTCGCCGTCACCCTGCCGACCATCGCCCGCGACCTGGGTGCCAACTTTGCCGACATTGAATGGGTGGTCAGCGCCTACATGCTGGCGTTCGCCGCCCTGCTGTTGCCGGCCGGCAGCATCGCCGACCGCTTTGGCCGGCAGAAAACCCTGCTCTGCGGCCTGAGTCTGTTCATCCTGGCATCGATTGGCTGCGGCGCGGCGCCCAATGCGCTGTTTCTCGACATTGCCCGGGCGATCAAAGGCGTGGGTGCCGCCCTGCTGCTGACCTCGGCCCTGGCCTCTATCGGCCACACCTTCCACGATGAAGTGGAACGGGCCAAGGCCTGGGCGTTCTGGGGCGCTTGCATGGGGGTGGCGATGACCGCCGCGCCGACCCTTGGCGGGCTGATCACCGAGTACATCGGCTGGCGCTGGATTTTCTACCTCAACCTGCCCGTCGGCCTGTTGCTGATGGCCATGGTCTGGCGGGCCGTGCCGGAATCCCGCGATCCGCAGTCAGCACGCCTCGATCCATGGGGCAGTCTGGCATTCAGTGGCAGCTTGCTGTGCCTGATCTGGGGCCTGATTGAGGCCAACCGGATTGGCTGGAGCAACCCGATCACCTACGCCAGGCTGATCGGCGGCGCCCTGCTGCTCGGCCTGTTCGTGGTCATCGAACGCCTGCAACAACGGCCGATGGTCGACCTGCAATTGTTCCGTCACCCGCGCTTCATCGGCGCGCTGCTGGGCATGTTCGCCTACGCCGGTTGCGCCCAGGTGATGATGACGCTGCTGCCGTTCTACCTGCAGAACGGCCTGGGTTTCTCCGCGATTGCATCGGGCCTGGGCATGTTGCCGTTTGCCCTGACCATGCTGATCTGCCCACGCATTGGCGTGCGCCTGGCCAGCCGGTTCGCGCCGGCGACGATGATGGCGAGCGGCTTGGCCCTGGTCGGCTGCGGCAACCTGCTCAGCGCCTGGGCGGTCGGCAGCGGCGGTTACCTGCCGTTCGCCCTGGCGATCGCCGTGACCGGTGCCGGGGCGGGCTTGCTCAATGGCGACACGCAGAAGAACATCATGGCCTGCGTGCCTCGCGAGCGGACCGGCATGGCGTCAGGCATGAGCACCACCATGCGCTTCAGTGCCATCGTACTGGCCATCGGCGTGTACGGTGCGTTGCTGTCCAGTCACACCGAACACTTGCTGCGCGGCAGTTTGTCGGCACAGGGTACGCAGTGGCTCGACCAGGCCCAGGGCATTGCGTCACGCGTGGTGGCCGGCGATATGGCGGCGGCCATGAGCCTGCTGCCGGACAGCGCCC
>Ga0247819_10001579_pt1 | contig 12238 bp, 16 predicted proteins | sample 13C_Xylose_Day6_FD_193428 | JGI IMG/M metagenome (GOLD analysis project Ga0247819, IMG submission 193428) | Soil microbial communities from agricultural site in Penn Yan, New York, United States - 13C_Xylose_Day6 | ecosystem: Environmental > Terrestrial > Soil > Agricultural land | place: USA... | reverse complement strand
GTCCAGGGGATCGGCCCGCCTTCGAAACCCTGGGCCATCCATTCGATTTCGGCTTTCTTGACGCGTTGCGCGGTACGGGTCAGGGCGAGGGCGGTCGCGAAAGGGATTTGGTCCTTATGCCAACTGGTCATGTTCTCGCCGAGGGTTTTCAGGGTGGCGGGGTCGATCTTGATCATCCCGGCGTAACCCTGGCCGGCTTGCACGCTGGTTTTGATGTTGTCGAAAAGGCCCATCGCGGCGGCTCCTGGTCGAGGGGTTCGCCTTGAGTATGGCCGAGGCGTTCGGTTCCGGGTGTTCCGGGCGTTCCATAACGTTGTTCCGGGGTTCCGTTCCACTTTTTCCCCTATTATTATTATTAAATTCAATAAGATAGATAGATAGATAGATAAAGGTGGAACAAAAAACGAAAAAATGAGCCCTATACGGGAGTCTATTCCCGCGAGGGACGCTTTCAAAAAGGTCGAGACTTTTTTCCTTATATAGGCGGCTCCTGGCTGGAAAACGGTACCCCCTGTTTTAGATAAAAATCAGTGACTTAGTTGTTCCAAAATGGCCCGCCCAGGGGGCAAAAACGCGGTTTAGGGCGTTTTCGCGGTAGCGTTCTATCATCTTTTTGCACGATTTAATTTTTCCGACTGTTACGGGAAATCGCCATACCATGGAAAAACTCGCTAATTTGCAAAGGGCGCTTGAGGTGCTTTTAACAGCCGACCGCACAATAAAGGCCTTCGACCTCACACTACTTTGTTTGCTGCAGCAACAAAGGCTCTATCGGCTTACCGCCGTACAGTGCGCCGTCGCCCTGGGCGTTGAGGCCTTCCAGGTGCGAAACGCGGTCAAGCGCTTGCGCTCGATCGGCCTCCTCGACCCGTCGAATCAGCCGACAGCGGCCGCCGTGCAGCTGCTCGACGACGCGATCGGCAAACCCGCCCCGGTGATCAGGGCGGACAAGCGCGAGGCGCCTGCAGCGGATCCCGGCGATTCGCGTCGTAGCTCCCAGGCATTCGCCGCCGACCAGCTGGCGACGCCGACGCGTGCGGCGACGATCCTGGGCATGTCGAAAGCGAAATTTGCCGAGTGCGAGTTGTTGAAGGGTTTCCCGACCACGATCAGGAACGACAGCGACGCGCGGATCACCTATTTTTACAGCGTCGGTGAGTTGCGCAATTGGGCGCGCGCTCACTTCAATAAACCGTATTGAGGCGAGCTAATGGGTTATCAAAACGTGTTCGATGATTCGGGAATAGTGGTCATTCGCGAGGCGGTCCTCGAGGCGACCCTCGAGGATTTGGGTCGGTTGTGGTTTAAGGAGGAGGTCGACGTAAACGCGATCGATTCGATCATGGTGTTTTCGCGCCTGATCACGGGTCACACGCGCGACTCGCCCGAGTCACTCCATACGGTGCTGTCGCGGTTCCTCGAGTTGCAGCGCGAGACGCTGGCCGAGGTCGAGCGCTCGGGATCGCCGTTCCCGGCCTCGATGCGGCTCGAGCTGATCGGCACGATCAACCGGGTACAAATTGCCCTGGCGCAAATCGAAAGGAGTCAAATCCATGATGTTCAGTAGCCCTCTATTTTTTCTCTCGCTCCTGGGGGCGGGGATTACGCTCGCGCTCCTGGTGATCCTCACGTTTTCATTGATGGCGATCGATAATAAAATCGACGGCGATGTTTAGTCACGACGACATAAACGTCATGCTCCTGGGTTTTGCGTTGGGCTTGATCCTGGCCTATTTGATCCGAAAGCTGGGGTAGAACATGGGCGATCTTGATTGGTGGCAGTGGTATTTGCTCGGGGCTTCGAGCGGCTTGTTTATCGCGGGTTTTACTATCTGGACGAGGTGACGTTATGGCCGATTACGGTGATCACTGGCGGGCAAAACGCAAGGCGCGCGCGGTGTCGAAATTACAAAAGTGCGCGTGCGGGCATTACCTCTATGAGCATGAGGCGGCGTGTCCGATTTGCGAGGCGCCTAATACCCTTTACGGTGCAAAAACGCCTGCAGCGCCGAGCGTGCCGTTAACGCGCGAGTAACAAACATTTGCAGTCGTCGTATATCCGGTGATAAGTTCGATCCGCTCTAGGCCAACTAGGGCGGCACGGACGAAAATAACAGGGGGTTCACTTATGCCAGCAACAGCCGGCGCGAAAGAATATCGCGCCCTTTCTTCTTCTTGGTTTTCCTCCCTTGGCTTAAATCCAGACACACTAAAACCTCGCCGCCTTCCCGGTGTTCGCGTGTTGTTGTCCTGTCGCAAGAAGTCCGGCGGGCCTGCATTCCGCCACGAATTCCAATCGAAAACCGCGTTCCAAAAAAAGGCGATCGAGCAGGCGTATTTCGACGCCGAGTTCGTTCATAAACTTGACGTTGTGTGTCTATTGATAGTTGAGGCTGAATAAATGAGTTCGTTAATTGCTGAGTATGAAGAACTAAAAAAACGCCTGAAATTGATCGAGTCGAATCCGCTGTTACAGCATGAATTGAAGTTTAAAAACTCGCTGCTCGACCTCCTGAAATCGTTCGATATCTCGCCGGCCAAAGCGATCGAAATCCTTAAACAGGCCTCGCCCGCGACCTCGAAAAAAGTCCCGACCAATAGCCCGAAAACCTACAAAAACCCCCACACTGGCGAGACGGCGACGGTCGTTACCATGCTCGCCAAACCCGTCGCCAATTGGGCAAAAGAACACGGGAAAGAGGAGGTGAAAAAATGGGTGATCGCCGCGTAACAGCCCTCGACATGGTCGAGCATATCCAGCGAGCGGCCGGCGATACATTGCCGGCCAATTGGTTGACGGTGCTTTGTACCTTGCCGATCCTCGGCGAGGTCGTGCCGCGTACCCAAACGACCCGCGACCTATTCGACACGCCCGACATGCTCGCCGTTATGATGTTCGGCGGCGAGGCGGTTCGCGAGGCGGTCGGGCAGGGGTGCGGCGAGATACTCCTCGCTATCCTGCAGGTCTGTAATCAACACGAAATCGACCTTGGCCTCGCGTTTACCGAGGCCCTGGCGAGGGAAGTCGAAAAGCAGCCCACAGAGGAGGCGGATCAATGAAATTTGATTACCAGGACACGGCCGAGGCGTTAAAGGCGGCGCAGATTGAAGGCGCTCGAACGATCGAGATTATGAAAAGGTGTCGCGATCTTTTACCGCCCCAGCTGTCGCACGACCTCGAGCTATTGATTAAGGAAATTTTGGGCGAGGCGGCGAGCCTGTCGAAACAGGTCGACCTGTTAACCGGCGTGACGAAAACGCTCGCCGAGCGCATGACGAAAACAGAAGTCGACCGCGACCGTCTCGACGCCCTGGGCGAGTTCGGGTGTCACACGTTCTATTTTCGCGAGCGTGCGCGCCTCCCGCTCGAACCAGGTCAGACGATCCGCGCGGCGTGCGACGTCCTACGGCGCGAATTGCAGCGCGAACAAAAAACCGAGGGGGCGTAATGGCCTGGAAAGTGCCGGATCACTTGCGTATTCAATTGGCCGCGCCGTGGCCGCAAACCACAGACGGGGAAAACGGCGTGTTCGCCCTGAAAAACGCCGAGGGGTATGTTCGGATCATCGCCGCGAAGGGCGACGGATGGGAGCATGTCAGCGTTTCGCACGCGAACAAAACGCCGTCATGGGCGACGATGTGCCAGGTGAAAGCGCTGTTTTGGGACGACGACACGGCGGTCATGCAAGTGCATCCCCCAGCGTCGGACTATGTGAATTTTCATCCCCATTGTTTGCATATGTGGCGGCCCGAGGTCGGCGAAATCCCGCTCCCGCCGTCCTGGATGGTCGGCCCGAAATAGACCAAAATAAAACCCCCCGATCGTACGATAAGGGGGTTTTTTATTTGTCACTTGTAGCACGTCAACGGCGTGCTATTATTTTGTGGACCCGCCCGATCCTTGCCCATCTTCCCCCTTGAGGCATTGCGAAAAAGGCGGGTTTTTTGCGCCCGCGATTTGTCACTCGAGGACCTCGATCGGGACCGCGACATAACGCGACTTGACCCCCGCGAACCTTACCGACGCCTCCTTTGTCGAGCCGGGGATCCGCGACAGGGTGCGCGCCCAGGAATGACCCCACGCCGTTTCTCGCAGGATCCGCGACAGTTTCGGATGGTTGTTCGCGATCCATAGGGTTCGGCCGACCAGGTCGACGCGCAGGCCGGTACGGGCGAGGGCGTCCTCGGCGTCGGCCAGGGCGAGCGAGTTCGTCGACGTGCCTTTCCCGAGGCATTTTTCGATCAGTTCGCCGACGGTGTAGTCGCTCGAGACGCCGCTTTGCGACTGCAGGCGGACGGTTTGACCGCTCAAAAAATTGAGGAGTTTCGATTCGTCGCCGTCTTCGTAAACCTGGTGTTCCTCCTCCCAATCTTGCGACTCGACCCATTGCATCGCGACCTTGAGCGTAATTTCGTTCGAGGAGTGCAGCGCGTAGGCGCCGGCGAGTAGGGTCCCGTACTGGTCGCCCATGCGTTGGCTTTTGAATTTTTGCGATATGGCGTCGGCGAAAACCTTCGCGTTATGGCGGATCACGGGGAGCAATTTCACGGCCCGCGCCTGCAGCCTGGCGATGTATTTCAGGCTGAGCGTTTTATCGATCAGGGCGACCAGGTCTTGATAGTCGACGTTGGTTTTTCCGCGATCGGGGGGGAGCAGTGAAAGGACGCTGATCCGCGAGCCGATCGCCTGGCTCGGGATCATGACCGCGACCGAACAGAAACAGAACATCGAGCGGGCAATGTAGCGGACGGCCTTCCCGTCGGTGCCGCCCTTGTAAATCCCCGCGCCGTCGTCGGTGGCCGATTGGGTAACGAGCCGCTCGATTTCCATAACCGATTTGGCCTGGTCCTGGTTGTCCGCTTCGAATTCGTCGAATTGGACCGGGATCGCGTCTTGGCGTAGCTCCTGGCGTAGGCCAGGCTCGGTGGTGTTGGCGGCGCAGTAGAGGCGGATCCCGGCCATCGTGCGGCCTATGATCTTGTTTTGCACGGTGGTTTTGCCGACGCCGCTGGCGCCGCTGATCCATATCGAGGGGCGGTATTCCAGGGCGCCGCCGATCGGTGCCAGGAGTGCCCAGCCAGCGGCGAGCAGGGCGTTAATTGGGCGCTCCCAATGCACAGACTGCAGGATGCGAACCAGTTCGATCGACTCCGAGGTCGGTAGCGCGTCGTCGGGGTTGACGGTCCATTCAAGGCCCGAGTTATAGACGAAATCGGTCTTGAATGCCGCGAAGTGCGTTCGCACGCCGTCGACGATTAAGGCGGTCCCGAGGTTGATCACGGCGCGGCCTTTGTCCCACCACGCGCCCCGGCCGCGAATCCGGTCGCGGTGAAATTTGCCCTTTTTGCGCCCCAGGTCCATCAGGAACGCCCCGGCCCTGGTCCATTCGGCCTCGACCCGGCGCGAGGGAAAAAGCTCCGACCAGAAAGGCAGGCCGGCGAGCATGAAAAGGTTTAGGGCCTTATGTTGCGACGCCGTCAGGGCGACCACTTCGCAAGTGTCTTTCGGGTAGTAATAAAATTTATCGTCGTCATGCCCGAGGATGCGAAACGGGAGGTCGTCGTCGTCGACCGGGAGCCAATGCGTCGCCTCGGGATCGCTGGGCAGGTCCTCGGGATAGGGGCGGCGATCGCCCTGGTCGACGACCTGGACGACCTGCTCAAAAGGTTGTTTGCCGCCCATCAGGTCGTAGGCGGTGGCGCCTTGTTCCTTGATATAGGCGAGGATGTCGCCTTGGGTCCAGCCCTCGGCCTCGAGGTCGGCGAAATCGTGTCCGTCCGGCCAGATACCAGGCGGCGGGACGTTGACGATCCGCACGTCGCAACCGATCTCCTCGAGGATTTGCGCGATCGCCAGCATCGCGAGCATTCCGGGTTGTTCGAGGTATGGCATGTATTCGCCCGCCCGTTCGTGGTTTTCGGGGTACCGCTTCGAATCGCAGTCCGGCCACAGGGCGACCTGTCGGCCCTTGAGTTGCGACCAGTCCGAGTGGGTCACGGCGCCGCAACCGCCCGCCCAGGTAATGACCAGGACGGGGAAACCGTCGACTAACCGACGACCCGCGTCGGCCGCTTTCTCGCCCTCGCCGACGATGATGTTTAGCCCAGGGTTCGCCGCGATCAGTTCCGCGCCGTACAGCGGCCGGGGCGTGTCGAGCGCTTGTTGTCGCCAGCCGTGGGACTTCGTCCAGCGAACGGGGATAACCTCCTTTTTCCCCTCGACCTCGACCCGGCACGTATAGCCGAGCAGCTGGCCTGCAGGGTTGCGATAGGCCCAGGCCGCGACGACGGGACGCTCGCCGCCGGCCTTATGCGAGAAAATGCTCGCCGGTGGCGGTTCGCCATCGGGCGCGGTGTCTGCAAAGGTGTAGCGGGGTTTCTTGGGTTTTGCTGGTTCTTTTCGCACTAACGGCGAGCCGTCGCCGGCGATTTCGCGAAGGCGGGCGAGGGCCTGGCGATCGTCGAGGCCGTCCATTTTTTGCAGCCAGTCGAGGTGGTCGCCACTCTCGCCGCAACCGTGGCAATAAAACCGCTCGGCGCCGGTGGCGTCGGTGAATACCGAAAACGACGGGGAGTTTTCTTTGTGAAACGGGCAAAGGGCCTTAAATTCCTTGCCGCTTTTCTTGAGGGTGATTCGCTGGCCGATCAGGTCGGCGAGGGATATCCGGGATTTGAGTTCCTCGATTCGAGGGGTCGCCATGATCCGCTCCCCCTACTGACTCGCGCACAGTGAAGCGCGTAAACGCGCGACGACCTCCTCGGTTTGCTTGAGGTGCGGCAACAGTCGCGGGGTGATCGCCTGGATTATTTTCGAGCCGGTACCGCCCCAGCGTAGCTGGATCATTCCCAGGTGTTGATAGGTGCGATCGGCGCGGCGCTTGTAGGCGTGCAACTCGGTTTCCTGGGTCCCCTGCAGGGCCTCGAGGACGTCCTCGAGGTTGTCCAGGTGGTCGCGGCTTTGCGGGAATAAAACCAGTTCGAGGCCCTGGTCGGTTAACTCGCGGATCAGGACTTGAAACACTTCGCGTTCATTGGGGTTCATGGCGATAACTCTCCGGCGCTCTAGCTCCTTGGAAATTTCAGGATAGCCGCGCGGTTTATGGTTGGATCCACTGAGAGGGGAATTCTAGTCTCAGTTGCGCCGGATCGCGGACGATCATCGCGATACCCCCGGCGCCGAGGATCTGATCGCGCCAGTTTTCTTGGTTGCTTTTCGCCTGGCCCTTGAGCGATTTCGTCTCGACGCTGAGCAGCTGGGCGACGTGCCGGCCGATCATGCCGGGGGTGATCAGCAGGTCATGCCAGCCGACAAAATCGCCTGAGCCTGGACAGAGGCCGAACTCGGTCGCGGTCGGGAACAGGATCAGCCGCTCGCCGCCCTCGGCCTTGTAGACCTGGCCGGGGCGCATGGTAAACCCTGGACCTTGCCAGCCCCCGCCGACGTGATTTCGAAACAGCCGATCGCGCGGGAATTGGTGGCCGAGTTCGCGCAGGACGGCGGCCGCGACTTCGTTCTCCTTAGCGCCCATGACGGCTGGCCTCCCATTCCGCGAGGCGCCTTTTGTCCCGATCGACGCTTTGATCCATGTAATGTTCTATCGCCGCGAAAGACTCGATCAGCGGGACGTAATGCTTTAAAAAATCGAGCGCGTCGTGGGTGGTCGGTAGCAAATAATCCTCGACCCGGTCGGCGTTATAGGTGACTTCGATAAACGCGGTGAACTCGGGGCGCTCGCGCGATTGAGGGTCGCGCGATCGCCAAAAATACAGGTCGATTTCCATCGCCCCGCCTTCCGTGCCGATCCCCTGGACAAGCTCAAACCCGGCACGCGCGAGAATAAGCGACCAGTCCTGTCGCCACTCCTCGACCCCCGCCTCGGCGTATTGCTGGAAATAATCGCCCTCGATCGCGGTCGCGCCGTTGGTGGTCGAATAAGTAAACATGGTCATGTCTAGCCCTCCAGGGTAAACGGCACGGTTTCGGCCTCGAGGTCGGCCTCGAGGCGCTGGATCAATTCCTTGAGTTGTTTCGGTTTGAGTTTGACCAGGTCGGCCAGGGTGCAGCCCAGGACCTGGCGCGTGTCCAGGTACGGCCGCGCCTCCTTGAGCGCCTGCAGCTGGTCGCGGATCCGCTCCTCGAGCGCCTCGCGTTCGGCCCTGGCGGCGAGGATGTGCATTGCTCGCCCGTGGCTTATGCCCGAGGCGCGTAACGCTTTGTAGGTCCTGGCGCCAGCGGTGGCCGGTACCGGCCGCGCCGGGGCGTCCTCGAGCAACTCCTCGAGCGTGCCCTCGCGGGTCTGGATCGTGCGGCCCTCGGGCGCGAATTCGTGCGCGCAGGTGTCGCCGTTCGCGAGCTGGCCGCCGCAAACGTGCCGGGGGTCGCTGGTGAAATAGCACACGGGGCATTGAACCAGGCGCAGGCCTGGGGGCGGGAGGTCGCCGCGCTTGCGTTTCGGGCGACCGTCGAGGGACCAGGCGCGCAGGGCGGACGGTTTTCCGTGGCGGGCGATGTTGCCGACGTGGTCATGCAACCGGCCGAACGTTTTACCCGGGGCGGGGCGCATGACGCGGCCCGCCATTTGCAAAAATTTCTCCTCGCTCTCGGTCGGCCTGAGCATGATGCACGTCACGGCGCGCGGGATATCGAGGCCCTCGGTGATCACGTCGACCGAAACCAGGCCGTCGAGCGAGCCGATTTCGAGGCCCTCGATCAGGCCGTCGCGTTCGTCCGGATCCGTCTCGCCGGTGATCAGGCCGAAGTTATAACCGGCGTCGTTGAATGCCTGGCATACGTCGCGGGCGTGCCGGATCGAGCAGCAGTAAACCAGCGCCGGCGACCCGGGGCATAGCCTCGAGTAGTGTTCGATCGCGTCGCCAGTGATCGCGGGGCGGTTCAATAGCTCGGTGAGTTCCTCGCGGTCCAGGTCGCCCCCGACCAGGTGGACCCGGGACAAGTCCGCGCGGCACGGTGGCGCCCAACAGCGCACGGGTACCAGAAACCCGAGGTCGATCAGTTCCGGAATGGTCGCGGCCTCGATCATGGCGTCGAATAGCTCGCCCAGGCCCTGGCCGTCGAGGCGGATCGGCGTCGCGGTCACGCCCAGGACGCGCGCCCCGGGTACCGCCTCGAGGACCTGGCGCCAGGTGTTGGCGGCGGCATGGTGCGCTTCGTCCAGGACGATCAGCACGGGACCCCAGGCCTGCAGCCACTGCAGGCGGCGGACGACGGTTTGAATCGAGCCGACGGCAACCGGCGCGGCCGGATCGATCCAGGACGCGCCGAGCGCTTTCAGGTGTCGCCGGCGGATCGCCTCGACCGTTTTCGGCGGGGCGATGATCGCGTGTCGCACGCCTAGCCGCGCCAGCGATAGCGACGCCTGGCGGATCAGTTCGCGGCGGTGCTGCAGGATCAGGGTCCGGTTTTTCAGTTCGGCCGCGCCCTGGGTGATCGCGCAAAACATAAACGTTTTGCCGGATCCGGTCGGGGATACCAGGAGGAGGGCGCGCTTTGTCAGGTCGCAAAATCCCTCCCGCAACCGCTGGACCGCTCGCGCCTGGAACTCGCGCAGGGTGATCATTGGCTTTGTTCGAGCCTGGCGACCGATTGCTCGAGGCGGGTAACGCGGGCCTCGATCGTTTTCGGCGCCGGTAGCTCGACCTCGAGGCGCAGCGCCTGCAGGGCGTCCAGGTGGTCGGCGGGCAAGTCCTGGCCGGACTGCTCGGCCATTTCCAGCGCCGAGCGCAGCAACAGGAGCCAGCGCTCGCGCTTGGGGATCGTGCCGCGTTGCCAGCGCCAAACGGTCGAGGGCGCGAGGTTCGCCATTCGACAGACCAGATTTTTCGGGAGGTTGTAGCGCTCGAGAATGGCGAGGATTTCGTCAGCGGCGGCGAGGCCCGACGACGGGGGGCGCAATAACATAGGCGCGGCTCCGCTTATTTGAAAATCCCCCGTATTAGTGCCTACACTCTAGACCGTTGCGCAACGTTGCGCACGGGCAAGGGGGAATGACCAGCGCGCGGGGGGACCGTATGGATCCCGGCTGCTATTCCTGCTTGGACCTTTCGAACGACGCTTACCACGCGTCGCGGGGGATTTCTAACTCGGGCCTGAAATTGATCGGCGGCAAAACGCCCGCCCATTATTTCGCGGCCTATCGCGACCCGGATCGGGTCAGGCAGACGACTAGACCGCAGATGATAGGGACAGCCATCCACGCGGCGGCGCTCGAGCCGGCGGCGTTTTCCAGTGAATACATAGTCTCGCCGTATCCCGACCGTAAGGCGGCCGGGTATAAGGCCTGGTCGGGTGCGCAGTCGAAAATAATCCTAACCCCTGGCGAGGCGCAAAACGTCGCGGGAATGCGCGCCAGCCTGCAGGGGCATAGCCGGGTGCGCAAACTCCTGTCGGCGACCGGGCATTTTGAATACTCGATGTTCGCGATCGATCCCGAAACCGGCCACTTATGCAAAATCCGGTTCGATCGGTTGTTGTTGACCGGCTGGGCGGTCGACCTGAAAAAGTGCCAGGACGCCAGCGAGGACGCCGTCGCGAAGGCGATCGCCAATTACGACTATCAGCAACAGGCCGCGTTTTACGGCGACGTTTACGAATGGGCAACCGGCGCGACCCTCGAGGGGTTTGTGTTCGTGTTTATCGAGGAGGACCCGCCGCACGCGATCGGCCTCTATGTGATCGAGCCCGAGGATATCGATCGGGGTCGGCGCCAATACCGCGCCGCCCTCGACCTTTACGCGCAATGCGAGGAGTCCGGCCACTGGCCGGCCTATCCCGAGGCGCCCCAGCAAATCGCGCTCCCGTACTGGAAACGTCGGGCGCTCGACAGCCGTTACGGAGAGTTTTTCTAATGACCTCGAATATCCCATTGCGTGACGTAACCCCCCGGCGCCTCGGTATCAAAAACCTGCTAAGCGGCCTCGCCGAACGCGGGAAAATCAAAATCGGGAACAAGGGACAGAAGCGGGTCAGCTCGAAGGGTAACGATTACCAGGCGCCGCAAAAGCTGGATCATTTTCTGATCACGACGACCGCGCGCGGGAGCGACGGCAATTTCCTACGCGACGACGCGTTACACGAAATCCTCGGCGAGAAACCGACCGAAATCCCGGTGGTCCTGCTTTACGACGATATCGACCTTAATTTCGCGACGCGTTACGCGTGCTATGTCGGGCGCTCGGCCTGGTGTTCCGGCGACGGCGAGGAGGCGACCCGGATCGCCGAGGGCGGCGCCCGCGTCAACGTCGCGTGTGTGTGCGAGCGGGTCGCGCAGACGTACCAGGGAAAGGACAAGTGCAAACCCAACGGGAAACTTTCGGTGATCATCCAGGGCGCCGAGGTGGTCGGCGGCGTCTGGTCGTTCCGGACGACGTCGTATTACTCGATAACCGGGATCCTCTCGAGCCTGGCACTGATCAAAAGGATTACCGGCGGCCCCCTGGCCGGCATTCCGCTTATGTTGGTCATGTCGCCGAAACAGGTCGCCGACCCCAATACCGGCGCCGCTCAAACGGTTTATATCGTCTCGCTCGAGTTCCGGGGATCGGTCGCGGCGCTCCAGGATCGCGGTTATACCGCCCTGCTCGAGCGCGAGAAACATCATGTCAGGGTTGACCTGATCGAGGACGACGCGCGCCGTATGCACTCGGCAAACCCGCTGTCGTTCGCGGCGCCAGCCCCGGACGAAATCGACGACGAACTCGACGAATTCTATCCATTGCCCGAGGAAAGGACCGGCCCGGTCGAGACGACGGCGCGCGAGGTGGTTCCGGAAAACAGGAAAACAGGAAAACAGGGATCGGCCGCCGCCCTCGACGCCATGACCGGCGAACTCGAGGACCCGCCCGCGCACGTCGTCGAGCCGATCGACGTCGAGCAGGGTCAGGCGACAGCGCCAGCGCCCGCCACGAAAAAGGCTCGAGCGCCTGCAGGCCGTAGCGCGGCAAAGGCAAAGGACGCCGCCGCCACTCCGGAAACCCGGAAAACAGGAAATCAGGATAAACCAGCGGCGGCCGCAACCGGCCCGGTCTTGTTTTAAGGGGGCGCGATGGAAATCAGCATTAGAAATATGCGCGGGATCGAGGCGGTCGACCTCGCGGTCGGCTCGATCGCCCTGGTCGCCGGCGACAATGGCGCCGGGAAAACCTCGATCGCTCTCGCGGTCGCGGCGGCCTTGACCAGGACCGGGGCGCCGGTGCCGGGTATGCAAAAACAGCAGGTCGG
>Ga0247819_10001578_pt1 | contig 12241 bp, 9 predicted proteins | sample 13C_Xylose_Day6_FD_193428 | JGI IMG/M metagenome (GOLD analysis project Ga0247819, IMG submission 193428) | Soil microbial communities from agricultural site in Penn Yan, New York, United States - 13C_Xylose_Day6 | ecosystem: Environmental > Terrestrial > Soil > Agricultural land | place: USA... | reverse complement strand
TGGGAGGTCTGGCGTATGGCCTGGATAAGTGCATGGGCTACATTCCTTGGTGGAATGCAGCATATAAAATTAATGAATTTTTATTATCGATATACCAGGCGTAGTTTGATTTGAGGACATGGAGAATTGCTTTGGGGAAAATCCTTCAAGGCGCTGATCCGCCACATTCAGAAGCTGCGGTACAGAAACTTTTGCATGACAGCGGATTTGGGGACGCCACTCGTTTCTTCAGCAGCCTTTTCTGGAGTGCCTGGATGACGTGCAAGCTATAAACCTGTCGTCTTTTTGCTGGTGGCAATAGCTGATGCACCGTGGACTTACTACGAAGTTGTCGCGAGTCCCTGGTTCTCTCCGAACTGGCTACTGAGGGGGGATCGTTGACGCAGGGAATGGATGTGCCTATACAGTCTTTTCTTTCAATTTTTGTTTCGGTAAGTCATGAGCGAAGAACGAGATATTCCAGAGCCCGAGCACGACCACTTGCTCGATCATGAATTTCATGAAGACGAGTCATGGGTTGAAGAAGACGCTCAGGCCATTGTTGACGAAGATGATGATGACGTTGATTTTCTTGATCAGATAGATCAGGACGACTGACTCGGTATTAACACCCAAGGGATTCATGGCCATCACCTCAGAGTTCGAGCATTACGCCAAACTGTGGATTCCCTTGGTGACTCGATTAGGTGGCGGGCAAGTCGACGGTATCGAAGGGCGGCGCTCTGCACTCGCTCAGGGCGCGAGCGTCTGTAAGGCATCGAGCACCTGCCGTAGCGCCTTACCCAACGGCTTATCCTGACGCAGCACAATGCCTAGCGTGCGGCTCAGGGGCGGCTTCATCGGTTCGACTCGTAAGCCACGCCGATAATGAGTTGACGCCACTGACATAGCGGGCACGATGCTGTAGCCCAACCCGGCAGCAACCATCTCCTTGATTGCTTCGATGCTGCCCAACTCCATCACCGGTTTGACCCGTAGGCCGGCCTGCAAATACCACTCATCGATCAATAACCGCGTGCTACTGCCGGCTTCAAAAACCACCAAGGGCATGCTTGCCAGTGACTGAGGCGTCACACACTGCGGCACATCCGCCTGCTCGGAGCTGAAGATCACCACGAACTCGTCCTCGAGCAAAGGGCATATCGACAAACTGCGCCCGGCGGCGGGAAGAGTGACGAGTGCCAGGTCAAGGCGGTTCTCCTCGACTGCGCGCAGGATGCCATCGGTATTGCCGGTGCTGACTCGTACATCCAGCGCCGGAAACTTACGCCGCAGGGTTTGCAGAATGGGCGGCAGTAAATGGATGCAGGCGGTGGCACCGGTGCCGATGGAGATCTGGCCGGCGACCCCTTGAGCATGACTGGACAGGTCGAGAAGGGCGTCTTCAACCACGGCATTAATGCGGCCGATGTGCTCAAGCAAGGTGTTCCCCGCCGACGTCGGCTTTATGCGCTTGCCGACACGTTCTATCAGCTTCAGGTTCAGCCATGTTTCCAGTTGACGAATTTGCAGGCTGACGGCGGGTTGGGTCAGGCCCTGACGCTCGGCGGCGCCGGAGAAGCTACCGTGCTCGATGACCTGAGCGAAGGTGTGCAAATGCTTGAGATTGAGACCATGCATGACAAAGTTTTACTTATGCTGAGGATGAGGAATCATAGCTTTGTTTTGGTTTGTCCTGGCGTCATTATTTGTTCAGCGGGCAGTTGCTCTGCGCGAAGGCGACAGCCAGCAATCCATAATCAACCTGATATTCCTGACGAAGACTATCCATGCCTCACACCTTGCTAGTTCGAGACGCCAGTGACAACGACATGCCTGCGGTGCAGGCGATTTATGCCCATCATGTGATTCATGGCACGGCCAGTTTCGAATTGAACCCACCGACCCTCGAACAGATGCGTCAACGGCACGCCGATATCCATGCCCATGGCCTGCCGTTTCTGGTGGCTGAGCGCGATGGGGAATTGGTCGGTTATGGCTACGCCACCCTGTATCGGCCGCGTCCGGCCTATCGTTTTACGGTCGAGGACTCTGTCTATGTCCGCGAGGATATGTCTGGTTTGGGCATTGGGCAGGCGCTGTTGAGCAAGGTAATCGAACGTTGCATCGAGGGTGGACGGCGGCAAATGGTCGCGATCATCGGCAACAGCGAAAACCTCGCGTCGATCCGTTTGCACGAGCGCCAGGGCTTTCGCAAGGTCGGGGTGTTTGAATCGGTAGGCTTCAAGCACGGGCGCTGGCTCGACACCGTTATCATGCAACGTGAATTAGGCGAAGGGGCCGGTAGCACACCCCATGATTAGTTCGGGTGTCCGATCCGTGGGTATGCGGACGGCCATGGCACTGGGCCTCTCGCAATTGATCAACTGGGGGGTGTCGTTCTATCTGCTCGGCGCGTTCGGCCCGGCCATGGTGAAAGACCTGGGCTGGAGTGGCCAGCAGGTGTTTGCCGGACTCTCGGTGGCGATGGTCGTTATGGGCCTTGTGTCGCCGTTTACGGGTGGCTTGGTGGAGCGCTGTGGCGGGCGTGCAGTGTTGCGATTCGGCACTTTGCTCAATGCAGTCGCTTGTATGCTGTTGGCAAGCAGCTGGCCGTCGCTGCCGATTTACTACCTGATCTGGATGTTGTTCGGCGTCGGCATGCGTCTGTCGTTGTACGATGCATTGTTTGCTGTTCTCGCCGGGGTGGCCGGTGAGCGGGCGCGGGGCACCATGGTGCGTATCACCCTGCTCGGCGGTTTGTCATCGACGGTGTTCTGGCCGCTGGGCAGTGGCTTGCAGGACCTGATCGGCTGGCGACACGGATTGATGGTCTATGCCGCACTGTGTCTTGTCAGCGTCACATTGCTCTATGTGCTGCCTGCTGGTGCGGCCATGTTGAAGGCTGAGCGCGGCGATTCGCACGCTACGCCTCAACGTGCAGCTTCGGTTTTCAACCAATGGTTGTTCGGCCTTGGCGTGACGTTGGTGGGTGTGCTCTCGGCGGGATTGGCACCACAGCTTCCGGATTTACTCACGTCCTTGGGTGCGCCGATCGGCCTGGTGGCGTTGTGGGGCATCGGCCAGACGTGTGCACGGATGACGCAAAGCCTGTTGGGCGAGTCGATAACTGCTTTATCGCTTAACGTATGGGTGGGGATCAGTCTGCCGCTGTGTTTCGCCATTGGCCTACTGAGCCAGGGCAGGGTGCTGCTGGCAGGGCTATTCGTGTTTGGTTACGGCGCGCTGAATGGTCTCTCGACACTGCTGCGAGCGAGCCTCCCGTTCGAGCTATTCGCGCCCGACCAATACGCGCGCCTGACCGGAAAGCTGGTGGCGCCAGCTTTCATCCTGTCAGCCTTCGCGCCCTGGTTATTTGCCGCTGTGCGTGATCACTCGGGAGATCGCACCTTGTTATGGATGGCCTTGGGCATTGGACTGTGCAGCCTGATGGTGGCCATTGCCCTGAAGGCTGTGGGAGGTATTGATCATGGGCCGACCACAACAGAGTGATCTTCGATATGAACGCGGGAAGTGATAACCGTGCGTTTATTGAGGGTTGCTTGTTTGGTATCGCTGACGTGGTCGCCGCGGCTTTCGGGAAGTAAGGTGCCTTGGCCTCGATGTTCATCTTGGATAAGCGCTTCATGGGCGATTTTGCGATGAAATCCTCAGAAATCATAGCAACGGTTCGCGTAGGCGTTTTACACACTCTGGGCCGATTGCTGCTGTTGCAAAAGATTAAGTAAAACTCCAGGCAGGCGTTATCCAACAGCTGATTTTTATCTTTTCCAAGGGGGGCGAACAGCGTTCTCCAAGGTCAATGCAACGAAATCCACGCCCGGGCCTCATACATAAACGAACCGAGCCCTTGTTGCTGCTAACGAATGCAAGGGTCGGTGCAGGCTCTCTCCCAACTAGAGGCAATGGTGTTCATGACGACTGCTGAAAATAACCATGTGGCGTGGTTGGTCGAACAATCCATGCTGCATGCCGCAAGGCAACGGGCCAAACTTTATTCGGGACAGGGACGCTTGTGGCAACAGCCCTACGCCCAAACCCGGCCTCGCGACGCTTCGGCCCTCGCTTCGGTGTGGTTTACCGCCTATCCAGCGTCCATTGTTACCCGTGAAAACGGCACCGTACTGGAGGCCCTGGGCGATGAAAGCTTGTGGCATGTGCTGTCGAGAATCGGCATCCAGGGCATCCACAACGGGCCGCTGAAAAAGTCCGGGGGCCTGCGGGGGACCGAACACACGCCGACCATCGATGGCAATTTTGACCGCATCAGTTTCGACATCGACCCGCAGTTGGGGACCGAGGCGCAGCTACAGGCGCTGACCCGCATGGCCGCTGCGCACAATGCTGTCATCATCGATGATGTCATCCCGTCTCATACCGGAAAGGGCGCAGACTTTCGTCTGGCCGAGATGGCTTACGAAGATTATCCGGGGCTCTATCACATGGTGGAGATTCGCGAAGAGGATTGGCCGCTGCTGCCTGAGGTGACACCGGGCCGCGACGCGCAGAATCTCAACCCACAGCAAGTTGATGCGCTGCGAGACAAGCATTACATCGTCGGCCAGTTGCAGCGGGTAATTTTCTTTGAACCGGGTGTAAAGGAAACCGACTGGAGTACGACGCCAATCGTATTGGGCGTCGATGGCAAGCCGCGACGCTGGGTGTATTTGCATTACTTCAAGGAAGGTCAGCCCTCGTTGAACTGGCTGGACCCGACCTTTGCCGCGCAACAGATGATCATCGGCGACGCGCTGCATGCCATCGATGTCATGGGGGCGAAAATCCTGCGTCTCGACGCCAACGGATTTCTCGGTGTGGAACGCAAGCTCGATGGCACCGCCTGGTCGGAAAGCCATCCGCTGTCCATCACCGGTAACCAGTTGTTGGGCGGGGCGATCCGCAAGGCTGGCGGCTTCAGTTTCCAGGAGCTGAATCTGACCGTTGACGACATTGCCGCCATGTCCCACGGCGGTGCCGATCTGTCCTACGATTTCATTACCCGACCTGCCTACCAGCACGCGTTGCTGATGGGCGATACCGAATTCCTGCGGCTGATGCTGCGCCAAATGCATGCACTGGGTATCGACCCCGGCTCGCTGATCCACGCCTTGCAAAATCACGACGAGCTGACGCTGGAACTGGTGCATTTCTGGACCCTGCATGCCCACGACACCTTTCTGTTCCAGGGCCAGACTTTCCCCGGCAACATCCTGCGCGAACACATCCGCGAGCAGATGTACGAGCGCCTGGCCGGAGAACACGCGCCCTATAATCTCAAGTTCGTCACCAACGGCGTGTCTTGCACCACCGCCAGCATCATCACGGCCGCCCTCGGGATCCGCGATCTCGAGGCAATCACCGCTGCCGATGTTCAACAGATCCGCCAGATTCATTTGCTGTTGGTGATGTACAACGCGATGCAGCCCGGCGTGTTCGCATTATCGGGGTGGGATCTGGTGGGTGCGCTGCCACTGCCGGCGGACCAGGTCGTGCACCTGATGGGCGATGGTGATACCCGCTGGATTCACCGTGGTGCCTACGATCTGGTGGATTTGAATCCGGATGCGCCCCTGTCAGCGGGCCTGATGCCCCGTCCGAAAACCCTTTACGGCAGCCTGACCACGCAATTGAAAGACCCTGATTCCTTTGCCTCGCAACTGAAGAGAATCCTGGCGGCTCGCCGCGCCTACGATATCGCCGCCAGTCGACAGATCCTGATCCCGGATGTCCAGCACCCGGGGCTGCTGATCATGGTCCACGAATTGCCAGCGGGCAAAGGCACGCAAATCACCGCGCTGAACTTCGGTGCGACAGTGATTACCGAAACGCTGCATCTACCCAACATCGCGCCGGGCCCCGTGGTCGACATCATCAATGAACGGGTCGAGGGTGACCTCACGCCCGAGGGCGAATTCACCATCACCCTCGATGCTTATGAAGGCCTGGCGCTGCGTATCGTCAGCGCTTCACCGATGATCTAGGCGGGCAGGCCCGCAAGCCTGATGCCAGGTCTGGCTGATTGCTGCCTGGCGCCACGGTCTGGATTTAATCTGAAGGCGTGTTAAGCAATGAATGCACCCGCGAAGTGAGTTCATTCAGGCTGAAGGGTTTGGTTAGTAAACGGGTTGTCTTATCAACCGAGACCAGTCGCGAACCGCCAGCAAACCCGGTAATGAAAAGCACTTTGAGTCGTGGAAATTTCTTTCTGAGTTCAGCAGCGAGGCTGATCCCGTTCATCGATCCAGGTAAGCCAACATCACTCAGCAGTAAGTCCAGGTGTTCCAGCGTTTCTGCCTGTTTGATGGCAGAAACGCTATCGGCTGCTTCAATGACGCGATAGCCAATTTCGGACAGAAGCTCCAGCGCCATTTGCCGGATTGCCGGTTCATCGTCCACCAGTAATATCGTTTCATTCTGCCCCGATGACACATGTTGATTAGTGTCGACCAGATCTACTTTCGGCACTTCCGGTTGCGAATCATCCACCGGGAAATACAGGGTCACAGTGGTTCCGACACCCAGACTGCTATGGACTCTGACCTGGCCACCGGATTGCTGAGTGAAGCCATATATCATTGACAGACCCAGCCCGGTTCCCTCGCCCAACTTCTTGGTGGTAAAGAATGGATCAAAAATGCGCGACAAAATCTCAGGACTGATCCCTGTGCCGGAATCCGTGGCAGAAATGCTCACATAGGATCCAGCTGGTAGCATTTTGTCGGATGAAGAAGCCTCATCGATAACGCATCGATCAACCTTAATGTCGAGCCTACCTCCATCGGGCATTGCATCGCGTGCATTGATCGCAAGATTAAGCAGCGCGTTTTCCAGTTGGTTCAAGTCGCACCTGATACGATCGGTTGTTCTGAATGAGCACTCAACAACGATGCTTGGACCTACCGCACGCCGAATCATCTCTTCCAGGTCGGCAACCACTTTTCGGGGATCAAGGAGTTCGGGCTCGAGGGATTGCTGCCTGGAGAACGCAAGGAGTCGTTGCGTTAACGCGGCCGCTCGTGATGCCGAAGTCAAGGCGACTGAGTTGTATCGGGCCAAATCGTCGTAGCGACCTGCATCAATACGTCGTTGCATCAGTTCCAGGCTACCGATCATGCCCGCCAACAGATTATTGAAGTCATGAGCGATCCCGCCGGTAAGCTGCCCGACCGCTTCCATTTTTTGGCTTTGTCTCAACTTGGATTCCGTCACAGCGCGCTCTCGCTGCTCCTCTTCCAGTTGTTGGGTGCGTTCTGCTATCCGAACTTCAAGCAGGTCGTTCCAGTCACGCAGCGCACTTTCCAATTGCACCCGGTCATCGATGTCCTCGATGGTGCCGTACCATTGTTCGCAGTTTCCGGAGAGGTCGAGGCTGCACAGCGCACGGACTCTAAACCAACGGTAAACGCCAGTGTGCTTTCGTAATCGGACCTGAAGATCAAAAGGCTGCAGCGTGCCCAGAGATTGATCCCAGAGCGCGGCAATTGACACCTGATCTGCCTCATGCGCGGCATTGGCCCACTGGCGTTCCAATGTCTGCTCGAGCGACAGGCCGGTGTATTCGTACCAACGTGGATCGATAGAGATCAGGTTGCCACCCTTGTCGGCAGTCCAAGGCCAAAGTGGATTAAGCTCCGCGGCAATGCGGTAATGCCTTTCGCTTTCACGCAGCCGTTTTTCCGTTGACCGCATAACGTCCAATGTTTTGAAACGCTTCAAAGCCGCGCCCAGCAGGTTGCTATACCCACGGAGAAAGTCGATATCGCTGTCTGTAAACTGACGAGGCGTTCGACTGTCCACCTCAAATATTCCGAAAGGGCGTTCTCCGTTAGCGCCGCGCACTAGAACATTGACGAAGGCTTTGACCCCATTGTTCTTTTGAAAATCGTGATAGTGAAATCGGGTTTCCGTTGCAATATCTGTCGAAATGACGGGTGCATTGGTGTTGAGCGAGACGATTTCGGGGCTGCCTTCGCATGCTTGCACGCGAACCTTTCCGACCACGTCTGGCGCCCAACCCACGCCGTTTCTTACCAGAAACGTGATGCCGTCTTCTTCTAGCAGCATGAATTTGGCCAGATTAGTTTCAAGGGCATCACCGACTAATCGACACGCCTCGTCGAGGATTTGCTCAAGGTCATCTGACGCCAAGGCAAGCTCGCCAAATCGGGCAAGCACCTTACGCTGACGCAGTAACGTATCCTCGATATTCATAGGTTCACCAAAGGCGGTTTCAATATCCGAGGCTTGAGTTTCAGCTAGGTTCAAAAAGCCTGATTGAAAGCAGTTTTCGCTGAACCTCAGGGCAACTCCTGCGCCAGTTCAATCAGTGCGCGCAATCGTGCCGGCACGAAGCGATGGCCGGAGTAGTAGAGCCTCAACCCGCCAAACGACGGGCACCATGGCACCAACACCGGCACCAGTGCGCCGCTTGCCAGTTCATCGACGATGAACCACTCGGAAATAAATCCAATGCCAAGGCCCAACAACACGGCCTGTTTGATGGCCAGCAACTCGTTGGAGGCGAAGTGAACCGGCAGATCCATCTGCAGCTTTTGGCCATCGCGCTCCAATTCCCACTGGTAGAGGCCACCATGGGCCATGCGCATGCCGATGCTCCGGTGGGTGAGTAAATCTCGCGGATGCTCGGGCACGCCGTGGCGTTCGAGGTATTCGGGCGCTGCTACCACAAGCATTCGGACGTCACCCGACAGGGCCACGGCGATCATGTCTTGTGGCACAGACTCTGCCAGGCGAACCCCGGCGTCGAAGCCTCCGGCGATGATGTCGACCATGCTTGATTCGCTGACGATGTCGATGCGCACGTCGGGATAGCGCTGTGCATACTGCTTCAAAAGCGGTTCCAACAGCAGGTAAGCCGCGCCATAGGGTGCATTGATGCGCAATGTGCCGCTGGGTTCATCGGGGCCGACGCTGGCCTCTTCACCGGCACTTTTGATCTGTGCCAGCGCAGGTGCGATGCGTGCGACATAACGTTGCCCGATGTCGGTGAGGGCAACGCTGCGCGTGGAACGATTGAACAGTCGTACTTTCAGGCGTGCTTCCAGGCCGGCTACCGCACTGCTCACAGCCGTAGTGGACATGCCCAACTCCTGTGCTGCACCGCGAAAACTGTTGCGACGCGCAACGGCCAGTACCACTTCCAGCTCGGTCATTCCTGTTCTGTGCATGGATTGTCCTGAATATAGGGATGCTTCATAAGCCAAAAGATGGCTTATCGGAATAATGAACCCTTCTTAGACTTCATCACAGAGGCTCGCTTCAGGCGAGTCATTTTGAGCGAGGAGTCGCCATGCAACGCGTTGAACATATCTACATCAACGGTGAGTTCGTCATTCCACACGGTCAGGAATGGTTCGACCTTCATAACCCGAGCACCGAAGAAGTCATCGGACAGGTTCGGCTGGGCGATGCACTTGACGCACAGCGTGCGATCGCCGCCGCCAAGGTTGCGTTCCCGGCGTGGGCTCGTACTGGCCGGGAGGAGCGCATTGCGGCACTGCAACGGATGCACCGGGCCATGGCGGCAAGGGAGGAAGAACTGCTGGAGGCCATCCTCGTGGAATACGGCGCACCGTCGGTTCGCGGGCGGTGGATGGCGACTTATCCGGCTGATGTGATCGCCCAAGCAATCGATGCATTGGAAGCGTTCGATTTCGAGGAACAGGTCGGCATGGCCAGGGTGATTCTGACGCCCGTGGGCGTGACCGGTCTGATTACACCCTGGAACAGCAATGCGGGTTTCATTTGCAACAAACTGGCCACCGCGCTGGCGGCAGGCTGCACTGCCGTCATCAAACCCAGCGAGATGAGCGCGCTACAGACGCAAGTCGTGGTCAGGGCGTTGCACGAAGCGGGGCTGCCACCGGGTGTTTTCAATATCGTCAACGGACGGGGTGATGTGGTTGGCGAGGAGATCGCCCGACATCCCGACGTTGCCAAGATCTCGTTCACGGGGTCGTCCGCTATCGGCCAACATCTGGTAAAAGCCGGTGCTGACACCATGAAGCGCGTGACGCTTGAACTCGGCGGAAAGTCGCCCACCGTGGTGCTTGATGATGCGGATTTTCAGGCCGTCATGCCGTTGGTGCTGCAAGCGGGATTTCTCAACAGCGGCCAGGCTTGCATCGCAGGCACTCGCATTCTCGTGCCGCGCAGTCGGTTGGCAGAGTTCGAGCGGATTGCGAAGGAGGGTGTCGCACAGATTCAATCGGGTGATCCACGCAACGCCGACACTGACATCGGTCCGATGGTGAGCCAGAAACAATGGGAACGGGTGCAGCGCTACATCCGTACCGGCCAGGAAGAAGGTGCGAGGTTATTGGCCGGTGGTGAGGGTCGTCCGGAAGGCTTGCATGCGGGATGGTTTGTGAAGCCCACGATCTTCACAGATGCCAACAACCGGATGCGCATCGCGCGTGAGGAAATCTTCGGCCCCGTGCTGACGATCATCCCCTATGAGGATGATGCCGATGCGATCAGCATTGCCAACGATACGGACTATGGGCTGAGCGCCCTGGTGCTGGGGAAGAGTTCAGAACGCTGCTTGAACATCGCCCGTCAGATCGATTCGGGACGCGTGCTCATCAACACCCTGGCCCACGAACCGCGCGCCCCCTTCGGTGGATTCAAGCACTCAGGCCTTGGGCGCGAAATGGGCAGGTGGGGGATGAGCGCGTTTTTGGAGCCGAAGACGTTGATCAGGTATGAACCGTTGAAGTGACGGGGTCAGATTCCCGTCTGGGAGCACTGTATGGTAATTGCAGCCGGCGTCGACTTTTGGCCGAGAGCTTTCGGTCGTGAACGCAGCTGCCGGCGAAAGGCGGCCTGTCAGGAGACGGCGGTTCGGACGTTTCCAGCCTTGGTAAACCAACATAGAGCGGCCACGCCGAGCAGCATGGTTAGCACGGCCAGGAACAGGATTACGCGTTCAGTCCCCAATGGTGCGGCCAACAGCGCCACCAGCAGGCCGGCAAGCGGTTGAGACAGGTTGTTGAGTAAGGTAATCACGCCCACCGTCTTGCCGAAATCCTGAGGCGGAATCACCCGTTGACGCAGACTGCGCATGTAGACGTTGAACATCTTGTCGAAGCCAACGATCAACAGGAACCCCAGCGTATAACCGGCCAAATTAGGGCTCAGGGCGCTGATGAAGGCACCGGCGGCGATCATCGCATAGCCGACACCGCCCAGCACCCGCAGTGGCAGTACCACCCGGGCGAGAAAGAACAGGATCGCGATGGTGGTCACAGCGCCAGCCGCCTGCAGCGCGGCGTAGCCATCCTTGCCACCACCGTATTGGCCGATCACCATGGCCGCCGATGTGGCCAGGGTAACCCCGACGATCAGGTTGACGCCAACGGCCAGCGTGATGATTTTTTGCAACTGTACCTGCTCGCGGATATGCCCGAAGGCGATACGCAGAGGTTGCAGCCAGACGTCCTGGTGCTGCTCGAACACTTTTACGGTGATGCGGCTCCAACGTTGCCACGCCCGCATGCTCAGGTCAGCCAGCAGGAATAACCCGGCGACCCATAGGACCACCCAGTGCCAGCCCCAGACCTCCAGCAACAGCGCCGCTGCCAAAGGCCCGAGGACCAACCCGGTCTGATCGGCGATTTGCGAGTAGGACAAAGTCCTCGTGTAGTCGTATTGCTGGAAGACGTGCGGCATCAGCACCTCTCTGGCCATGATGCCCTGGGTGGTCAACACCCCGCACATCGCTGACAGTATCACCACCCAGGTGATGCCGCCGAAGAGGGCATAGAGCCCCACGGCCACCCCACAAAGCAGGGCCCGATAGACCTGGCTGATGTGCAGGATCCTGACGGGCGAGAACTTGTCGCACAAGGCCCCGCACAAAGGAAACGCCAGAAAGCGTGGCAGTGATTCGACGAAAAACGCCAACCCCGCCCAGGACACACTGTTGGTGGTCTGGAATACCACCAACGGGACGATGAACAGCAGGATCTGATCTGCCAGACGCGACAGAAACAACGAAATGAAAAAAGCCAGGTAATCCTTACGCATGATGACTTCCTGTCGAAGTGTTTGCTTTTACGTCCTTCAAAGGCCGGTCCTAGGTGCAATGTGGGCTGCTTCCGTCCAGTGGCTGAGATAAACCTGGGCGCAGCTGATTGCATGGATCGAGACGTTTTGACCTGGGCTGGGGCCGATTAATTTACCGCAGTGGCGAGCAGAATGGCGATGGGTTGCTCGGTAT
>Ga0247819_10001576_pt1 | contig 12242 bp, 11 predicted proteins | sample 13C_Xylose_Day6_FD_193428 | JGI IMG/M metagenome (GOLD analysis project Ga0247819, IMG submission 193428) | Soil microbial communities from agricultural site in Penn Yan, New York, United States - 13C_Xylose_Day6 | ecosystem: Environmental > Terrestrial > Soil > Agricultural land | place: USA... | reverse complement strand
CACGCTTGTACACGTTGCTGATGTGCACTTCGGCGACGGGAAGGTTCACGCCTGCGAGGGCGTCGCGCAGCACGATGGACGTGTGCGTGAGCCCGCCCGGGTTGATCACGATGCCGGAGCACGTCTCCCGAGCGGCGTGGATCGCGTCCAGGAGGACCCCCTCGTGATTGCTCTGGATCGCGTCGACGTCGAAGCCGTGTCCGGCGGCGGTCGCGGCCACGAGGGCCTCGATGTCCGCGAGGGTCTGGGTTCCGTAGACGCCCGGCTCGCGCGCGCCGAGGAGATTCAGGTTCGGGCCGTTGACGAGCAGGAGGCGGCGGGGGTCGGTCACGCACTCACCCTAACCGGCGACCTCCTGGTAGGCGGCGAACAGCAGCGACTCGTCGGGCGCACGCAGCACGGTCGGTCGCGCGATGTCGTCGAGCACGATGAAGCGCAGCATTCCGGCCCGGCTCTTCTTGTCGCGCTGCATCGTCGCGAGCAGCTGCGGCCAGGCGCCGGCGCGGTACGTGGTCGGCAGCCCGAGGAGCTCCAGGACGTCGCGGTGACGCTGAGCCGCGGCATCCGGCAGGCGACCCGCGAGGCGCGAGAGCTCGGCCGCGTACATCATTCCGACCGAGACGGCCGCGCCGTGGCGCCAGCGATACCTCTCCGCATGCTCGATCGCGTGTCCGAGGGTGTGCCCGTAGTTCAGCACCTCTCGCAGACCGCCCTCGCGGAAGTCCTCACCCACGACGTGTGCCTTCATGGAGATCGCGAGTTCGATGCAGCGGCGGAAGGCGTCGCTGGTGGGGTCCACCGCGGCTGCGTGGTCCGCTTCGATCAGATCGAGGATCTCGGGGTACCAGATGAACCCGGCCTTCACGACCTCGGCGAACCCGGCGACGGATTCGTTCGGGGAGAGCGTCGCGAGCAGATCGAGGTCGCAGACGACCGCCGTCGGCGCCCAGAACGCGCCGACCAGGTTCTTGCCCTCGGCCGTGTTGATCCCGGTCTTGCCCCCGACGGCGGCATCGACCATGCCGAGCACGGTCGTGGGAACCTGCACGACCTGAACGCCGCGGAGCCAGGTCGCAGCGACGAAGCCGGCGAGGTCGGTCACCGCTCCCCCGCCGAAGCCGACGACCGCGTCGGTGCGCGTGAAGTCGGCCTGGCCCATCACCTGCCAGCAGAACGCGGCGACCTCGACGCGTTTGCCGGCCTCGGCGTCGGGGATCTCGGCGAGCAGCACCTCGCGCCCGCCGTCGGACATGAGCCGCTCGCGCAGCTGCGCGGCGGCCGCGCCCAGAGTGGGCGGGTGCACGACGAGCACCTTGCGCACGGTCGGGTCGAGCGCCTCGCCGACACGATCCAGGATGCCGCGGCCGACGACGATGTCGTAGCCGGCGTCGCCGGTCACGGAGATGGTCGTGGTCTGGCTCATGCGTGCTCCTCGGCGTTCTGCGTCTGCTGCGCCCAGGTCACGATCTCGGTGACGACCGCTGCGAGCGGTCCGGATGATGTGTCGAGCGTGATGTCGGCGGCTTCTTCATACCGGCCGCGCCGCTCAGCGAAGATCGTCTGCCAGCGGGCGATCGGGTCCTCGCCGTTCAGCAGCGGCCGGCTCGCACCGTGGATGCGGCCGGTCACGATATGCGGCGACACCGTCAGGAAGACGACCCGGTGCGCCTCGAGGTCCGCGCGGGTGGCGGGGTCGAGGATCGCCCCGCCGCCGAGGGCGACCACGCCTCCGGACGCGAGGGCTTCGGTCACCGCGGCGCGCTCGAGCTCGCGGAAGCGTGCTTCGCCGAGGCGTTCGAAGATCTCGGGGATCGGACCGTGATCGCGCACGATCAGCTTGTCGGTGTCGGCGAAGGTCAGGCCGAGTGCGCGCGCGACACGTCGGCCGACGCTCGTCTTGCCCGCACCCATCGGTCCGATCAGGACGATCGCGCTCCCGGGCGTGCCACTAGAGAGCGAGGTCATGCTCGATGAGGGCCGGGTCGCTCGCGTTCGTGGTGCGCAGCGTCTCGGGGATGGCGGCGAGGTACGCCGCGAGGTTGCGCCGCGTCTCCGCGACGCTGTCGCCACCGAACTTCTCCAGAACCACCTCGGCGAGCACGACCGCGACCATCGCCTCGGCGACCACGCCGGCGGCGGGCACCGCGCAGACGTCGGAGCGCTGATGGTGGGCCGAGGCGGTCTCGCCCGTCGCCACGTCGATCGTTCGCAGCGCGTGCGGAATCGTGGCGATCGGCTTCATGCCGGCGCGGACGCGCAGCACGGTCCCCGTCGACATGCCGCCCTCGGTACCCCCCGCGCGATCGCTCGACCGGGCGATCCCATCCTCGGTCGCGAACAGCTCGTCGTGCGCTTCGGAGCCGCGCCGCGTCGTCGTGAGGAAGCCGTCTCCGACCTCGACGCCCTTGATCGCCTGGATGCTCATGATCGCCTGCGCGAGCTTCGAGTCCAGCCTCCGGTCCCAGTGGACATGCGAGCCCAGGCCCGGCGGAAGGCCGTAGGCGAGCACCTCGACGATGCCGCCGAGCGTGTCGCCGTCGCGCCGAGCGGCATCGACCTCGTCGACCATGAGTGCCGATGTCGCGGCATCGAAGCACCGCAGCGGGTCGGCGTCCAGGGAGTCGAGGTCATCCGGAGTCGGCAGCGCGGCATTCTCGGGCACGCGGACGGGACCGATCGAGAGCGTGTGGCTCACCAGGCGGATGCCGAGTTCGGCGAGGAAGCCGCGTGCGATCGCCCCGAGCGCGACGCGCGCCGCGGTCTCACGGGCGCTGGCCCGCTCGAGAATCGGCCGGGCCTCGTCGAAACCGTACTTCTGCATTCCGACGAGGTCGGCGTGACCAGGACGCGGACGCGTCAGGGCGGCGCCGCGGCCGCGGGACATGTCGGTCAGATCCACGGGGTCGGGACTCATCACCTCGACCCATTTCGGCCACTCTGTGTTGCCGATGCGCAGCGCGATCGGGCTGCCCAGGCTCAGCCCATGGCGCACCCCGCTCGAGATCGTCAGTTCGTCTTCTTCGAACTTCATGCGCGAGCCCCGGCCATAGCCGAGCTTGCGGCGGGCGAGGTCGGCTTGGATCGCGGCGCGCGACACGGGGACGCCGGCAGGCAGTCCCTCCATGATGGCGACGAGTTCGGGGCCGTGCGATTCGCCGGCCGTGAGCACGCGGAGCATTCGTCTAGTCTCCCACGAGCGCCAGGCGCATTGCCGCGAGCACGTCGCTCTCGTCGGGCAGAGCCGCGTCGGGGTCGCCGCCCGCGAAGATCCGCACCTGGAGCAGCGCCTGGTGGAGCAGCATCCCGCGTCCGGAGGCCGCGTGCTGACCCGATCTCCGCCACGCGTGCGCCAGCGACGTGGGCCAGTGGCCGTACACGACGTCGAGCAGCGCCCCGCCGTGCTCCGCGAGCGCGTCGGCGGTCTCGTCGGCGATCGGGGCGTCGCCGGGCAGCGTCGCGATCGAGACCGGCACCGGTTCGAAGCCGGCGGCCTCGAGTCCCACGCCGGCGACCTCGATGCCGAGGGACGCACCGAGCTCGGCGAGCGGAGCCACCGCCGCGGCGCGGCGCGCGGCGACGTCGACGCGCTGGACGCCGAGTTCGCCGAGGGCCACGAGAGCCGATCTCGCCGTGGCACCGGCGCCGATGATGCGCGCCCGCTCGGGGTCGACGATTCCCTCCTCGTGGAGGGCCCGGACGATGCCGCCGACGTCGGTGTTGAAACCGCGCGCACCGTCGGCGGTGAGCAGGAGGGTGTTGACCGCTCCGGTGAGCTCGGACCGCCGGTCGCGCCAGGCGGCCGCCCGGTGGGCGGCTCCTTTCAGCGGCATCGTCAGCGAGAGTCCGCGCCACTTCGCCGACAGTCCGGCGAGTTCGGCGTCGAATGCAGGCTCAGCCACCTGCCGTCGCTCATAGCTCCAGTCCAGCCCCAGAACCCGGTACGCCGCGGTGTGAAGCTGCGGCGAGAGGCTGTGCGCGACGGGGTCGCCCCAGACCTCGAGGCGCGTGCCGTCAGGCGTCAGCATCCCGAGTCGGGGTTGTCACTGCACCAGGCCTGCCACTGCGCCACGGCGCGGTTGTGGTCGGCGAGGTTCGACGTGAACACCGTCTCGCCGGTGTCGAGGTTGACGGTGACGAAGTAGAGCCAGTCGCCGTCCGCGGGATGCATCGCCGCGTCGATCGCGACGTCACCCGGATTCGCGATCGGCCCGATCGGCAGCCCGGTGTTGACGTACGTGTTCCACGGGTTGGGGTCGGCCAGTGCTTCGCCGGACGAGCTGACCGTTCCATCGTGCATCTCGCCGTAGCCGTACTGTGCCGTCGAGTCCATCTGCAGCAGGCCGAAGGTCTCCTGGTTGTTCGCGCTCAGGCGGTTCTCGATCACGGTGGACACCTGCTGCATGTCCTTCTCGTAGCGCGCCTCGCGCTGGATGATCGAGGCGACGGTCAGCACGCGCTGGCGGTCCTCCGCGGGAACGCCGGCGGCGTCGAGCGATTTCACGGTGCGGTTCACGAGCGTCGCGATGACGTCCTGCGCTGTCACGCCGGGGTCGAACGTGTACGTCGCCGGGAACAGCCATCCCTCGAGCGGCTGGCCTCCCGCGGCGACGATCGCCGGATCGAGGGGCACCCCGTAGACCGTCGGGTCGGCCACCGCGGCCTGGAAGTCCTCGATCGGGAGGCCGGTGCCCTCCGCCAGCAGCGGCAGGGACTGCTCCACGGTGAGGCCCTCGCGCAGCTGCGCGCTGTTCGCCATCTTGCTCGCGGGGTCCAGCAGGGCGGCCAGTGCCGCCTCAGCGGTCATCTGCTTCTGCATCTTGAACACGCCCGGCACGAACGGCGGATTCTGGCCCGTGTCGATCAGATAGTCGTAGAAGGCCTCGGGCGTCTTGGTGACTCCCGCATCGAACAGGCTCTGCGAGATGGGGGCGCCGGTGTCGCCCGACGCGACCGTCACGAAAGCTTCGCCGTTCGCCATACCCGGTTCGTAGTCCTTGGGCTCTTCCCAGCCCATCACCTCGCGGATGTTGTCTTCGTACGTGTTCCAGACGTAGAACGCACCCGCCGCGATGCCGCCCAAGAGCAGCAGCACGACGCCGAGCGCGATCCACCCGCCGATGCGGCGTCGGCGCTTGTTCTTGGGCGGTGGCACCTGCCCGACGCTATCGGTCGTGTGCTCGCCGCTGAACAGATCCTCGAGGGTGGCCGTCGCGACCGGTCGCGCGGTGATCGTGGTGCCCGAGCCACCCGCGTCCGGGTCGGCGTCTGCGCCGCGCCGGTAGGCGGGCGAGCCTTCCGCCGCGGCGCCGCCGATGAACGGCCACTCCTCCGCGTCGGTGACGACGGCCGATGACACCGGTGCGGCCGCGGCGGGCGCCGGTGCAGGAGGCGCAGCGGGGGGCGACTTCTCGACGGGCGCGGCCGGCGTCGCACGCGCGCCGGGTGTCGCACGCGCCGCCGCGCGAGCGGCGGCTTCGCGCGCCTCGCGACGCGACAGAGGGGTGGTTCCCTGGGCTCCGCTTCCCGCGGGCGTCACCGGCACGGCGGTGCCGCGGGCCGCGTCATCACCGCTCGAGCGGCGCTCGCGCGGATCCGGCAGCTTGCCGAACAGATCCGCGAACGGATCGTCGAACGGCGAGGGGGCATCGGGCATGTCAGGCGGGCTCCTGGGCCGGGGGGACGGGTGATCCGGCGGGCCGTCCGGTGCTCTTCTCGACATCGAGTGCGTGCTGGAGCAGAACGACGGCCGCGACCTGGTCAACAATGCTACGAGATGAACGCTGGGATCTGCCCGAATCACGCAGCGCCGCGTGTGCGGACACCGTGCTGAGCCTCTCGTCGGTCAGTCTTACGGGCAGAGCGGATGCCGCCGCGAGCGCCGCGGCGAACTCACGCGCGTCGGTGGTCGACGCGGTGTCCTCGCCCCGCATGTTCAGCGGCAGGCCGACCATCAGCTCGACAGCGTCGTACTCCTGAGCGAGCTCCACGATGCGGCCGACCGACCCGTCGGAGCGTGGCACGGTCTCGACCGGAGTCGCGAGCATGCCGTCCGGATCGCAGCGCGCGACGCCGACGCGGGCCTTCCCGACATCGATCCCGAGGCGGACGCCCCGCCGGAACCCGCTCACAGGGCGCCGAGCGCATCCTTCACGGCGCTGAGCGCGGCCGGCAGTGCCGAGGCGTCCGTTCCCCCGCCCTGCGCGACGTCGTCGCGACCGCCGCCGCCGCCGCCCAGAGTCGTCGCGGCGACCTTGGCCAGTGCCCCGGCGCGCGCGCCGGCTGCTCGCGCGGCCTCGTTCGTGGCCACGATCACGACGGGGCGACCGCCCACCTCGGCGCCGATCGCGACGACGCCGGCCTCCGAGCCCAGGCGGTCCCGCACGCCGAGGGCGAGCGAGCGCACATCGTCCGCCGAGGCCGCCGAGCCGATCGATTCGGCGACCACGCGGTTCGCGCCGACGACGGCGGCGTTCGCGGCGAGGGCAGGAATGCGGTCGGTCAGCGCGCGCGCTTCGAAGGCGGCGATCTTCTTCTCGGCCGTCTTGAGGCTGGCCGCGAGCTCGGCGATGCGGGTGGGGAGCTGGTCGCGGGGCGTCTTCAGCGTCGAGGTCAGCTGCGAGACGATGGCCCGCTCGGCGGCGAGCTCACGGAACGCGTCACGCCCGACGAGGGCTTCGACGCGGCGGTTGGACGCGCCGACAGACGACTCGCCGACCAGGTTGACCAGCCCGATCTCGGCGCTCGACGAGACGTGGGTACCGGCGCAGAGCTCGCGCGACCACGGTCCGCCGATGTCGACCATGCGGACGGTGTCGCCGTACTTCTCGCCGAAGAGGGCCATGGCTCCGAGGGATTTGGCCTCGTCGAGCGACATGATCCGCGTCGTGACCTCGAGGTTCTCGCGCACCGCGTTGTTGGCGATCTCCTCGATCTCGGTGCGCGTCTCGGGCGTGAGGGCCTGACCCCAGGTGAAGTCCAGGCGCATGTAACCGGCACGGTTGAGCGAGCCGGCCTGAGTCGCGCTCTTTCCGAGCGTGTCGCGCAGCGCCGCGTGCACGAGGTGGGTGGCGGAGTGGGCCTGCCGCGCCGCACGCCGGTTGACGGCATCCACCACGGACGTCGCCGGCTGACCGACGCCGACCTCGCCCGAGGTGACCTCCACGGTGTGGCTGATCAGGCCCACGACCGGCTTCTGCACGTCGATGACGTCGAGCTCGTAGCCGGGACCGACGATGATGCCCTTGTCGGCGACCTGACCGCCGGACTCGGCGTACAGCGCGGTGTCGGCGAGGATCACCTCCGCGATCTGGCCGGTCGTGGCACGGTCGACCGAGACGCCGTCCACGAGCAGTCCGAGGACCGTCGACTCGGTCTCGAGATCGGTGTACCCGGTGAAGACCGTCTCACCGTGCGCGCGGAACTCGCGGTAGACGCTCGTGTCGGCGAGCTGGCGCTTGCGCGAGCGGGCGTCGGCCTTCGCGCGCGTGCGCTGCTCGAGCATGAGCGAGTCGAACGCTGCGCGATCGACGGTGAGGCCTGCCTCCTCGGCGATCTCAAGGGTGAGGTCGATCGGGAACCCGTACGTGTCGTGCAGGAGGAACGCCTCGGAGCCGGCGATCGTCGTGCCGCCCGCCTTCTTCGTCTGCGCCACCGACAGGTCCAGCGTCGTGGTCCCCGCCGCGAGGGTGCGCAGGAACGTCTCCTCCTCCGCGACCGCGTAGGCGGACAGTCGGGGGTATTCGGTCTCGAGTTCGGGGTAGGCGGCCTTCATCGCGTCGCGTGAGGCGGCGAACAGCTGGGGGAAGGTCGGTCCGTCGACGCCCAGAAGGCGCATCGAGCGGATGCCGCGCCGCATGAGACGGCGCAGGATGTAGCCGCGCCCCTCGTTGGAGGGGGTCACGCCGTCGGCCAAGAGCATCAGCGAGGAGCGGACGTGGTCCGCGATGATCCGCATGCGCACGTCGTCGCCGTGGTCGGCGCCGTAACGCCGTCCGCTCAGCTGCGAGGCGAGGTCGAGCACCGGCCGCACCTGGTCGGTCTCGTACATGTTCTGCACGCCCTGCTTGATGAACGCGATGCGCTCCAGGCCCATGCCGGTGTCGATGTTCTTCTGAGGAAGCTCGCCGACGATGCGGAAGTCGTACTTCGAGGTCACGTCGTCGATCGCGTACTGCATGAAGACGAGGTTCCAGATCTCGACATACCGGTCGTCGTCGGTGGCGGGGCCGCCGTCGACGCCGTAAGCGGGGCCCTGGTCGAAGAAGATCTCCGAGCAGGGGCCGGCCGGACCCGGCAGGCCGGTGCTCCAGTAGTTCGTGTCCTTGTCGAGCCGCTGGATGCGATCCGCCGGCAGCCCGGCGATCCGCCGCCACAGGTCGAAGGCCTCGTCGTCGTCCTTGTACACGGTCACCCAGAGGTCCTTCGGGTCGAACCCGAGCCCTCCGTCTGATTCCGAGGTCGTCAGCAGATCCCACGCGTACGTGATCGCGCCCTCTTTGAAGTAGTCGCCGAACGACCAGTTGCCGAGCATCTGGAAGAACGTGCCGTGGCGGGGCGTCTTGCCCACCTCTTCGATGTCGTTGGTCCGGATGCACTTCTGCACATCGGCAGCCCGCTTGTACGGCGCGGGAACGTCACCGCTCAAGTAGGGGATGAACGGGACCATTCCGGCGACGGTGAACAGCAGCGCAGGGTCGTCGGTGACCAGGGATGCCGAAGGGACGATGGTGTGGTCGCGCTTCTCGAAATAGCGCAGGAATCGGTCGGCAAGCTCGGCGGTCTGCATGAGAGTCCTCGCAAAAGGGCGGCGTCCGGCAACGGACACCGCCTGACGGGTGGGTCAGTCGGTGAGCTTCTTGGCGGCGGTCTTCGCCGAGTCGATGGCCGCGGTGGATGCATCGGCGGCGGAGTCGATCGCGTCGGACGCCGACTCCTTGACCGCATCGACGGCGTCGCTGACGGTTCCCTTGGCCGAATCGACCAGCCCCGACATCCGTGCTTCCTGTTCGCGGTAGGCGTCGCCGATCCGGTCGGTGAACTCCGTGATGCGGGCATCGACGTCGGCGAGCACCTCGTGGCCGCGGGGGTCCTTGTTCATGACATGCGCGGCGACGAAACCGCCGATCAGACCGAGCAGGAACCACAGGAGGTTTCTCATGTCACCACTTCCTCAGCCGCCGGGCGCGGCATCCCTCCATCGTAGGCGAGAACGCGAAAGGGCGCCGGGTGACCCCGACGCCCTTCTGAACGCTTGCGCGCAGTCGTTCTATCGCGCGGCGTAGTACTCGACGACGAGCTGGACGTCACCGGTGACGGGGACCTCAGCGCGCTTCGGGCGACGCAGCAGACGAGCGTGCAGCTTGTCGAGCTCGACCTCGAGGTAGCCGGGAACGGGCGGCAGGACCTCGGCGTGACCGCCGGCGGCTGCGACCTGGAAGGGCTCGGTGCCCTCGCTCTTGGCCTTGACGTGGATGAGCTGACCCGGCTTCACGCGGAACGACGGGCGGTCGACGGTCTGGCCGTCGACGAGGATGTGGCGGTGCACGACCAGCTGGCGGGCCTGTGCAGTGGTGCGGGCGAAGCCGGCACGCAGCACGAGCGCGTCCAGGCGCATCTCGAGCAGCTCGACCAGGTTCTCACCGGTCAGGCCCTGGGTGCGGCGGGCCTCGTTGAACGTGTTGCGCATCTGCTTCTCGCGGATGCCGTACTGCTCGCGCAGACGCTGCTTCTCGCGGAGGCGGACGGCGTAGTCGCTGTCCTGCTTGCGCTTGGTGCGGCCATGCTCACCCGGAGCGTACGGACGCTTCTCGAGGTACTTGGCGGCCTTCGGCGTCAGCGGGATGCCGAGCGCGCGGGAGAGGCGGACCTTGCGGCGGTCCTGGGACTTCGTGGGCACGGATGTGTCCTTCCAAAACAACATGGCCGCGTCTTTCGCGGACTCATGGACGTATCTCCTGCCCTTCCCAGTCGGCGCGCACGTCGGGGCGCACCGAAGGTGTGTTGGGGGAAGGAGATACCCGAAAACTGCGTTTCGAGCCGGTCAAGTCTAACAGATGCGGCTCAGCCGCCGAGGATGCGGCGGATCTTCTCCAACCGGGCTTGCACGTCGCGCTCCTGCCCGTGGCTGGTCGGTTCGTAGTAGCGCCGATCCACCAGGTCATCCGGCAGATACTGCTGCGCCACCACGCCGACCTCGGAGTCGTGCGGGTACCGGTAGCCCTTTCCGTGGCCGAGCCTCTTCGCGCCCGGGTAGTGGGCGTCGCGCAGATGCGGCGGAACCCGACCGAAGCCGCCCGCGCGGACGTCGGCGATCGCCTTGTCGATCGCGAGATAGGCGGCGTTCGACTTCGCCGTCGTCGCGAGATAAGCGGTCGCCTCGGCGAGCGGGATGCGGCCCTCCGGCATCCCGATGAAGGCGACGGCGTCGGCTGCGGCCACCGCGATCACGAGAGCCTGTGGATCGGCGAGCCCGATGTCTTCGGAGGCCGAGATCACCAGTCGCCGCGCGATGAAGCGGGGATCCTCCCCCGCTTCGACCATGCGCGCCAGGTAGTGCAGCGACGCGTCGACGTCGGACCCCCGGATCGACTTGATGAATGCGCTGATGACGTCGTAGTGCTCGTCGCCCTGGCGGTCGTAGCGCAGCAGGGCGCGGTCAACGGCGCTCGCGACGTGGTCGGCCGTGATCTCGGGTGGGTCGTGGCTCGCGTCGTCTGTGTCATCGGACTCTCCGGCGACCGGCTCGGCGAGCGAGGCTGCCGCCTCGAGCGCGGTCAGGGCGCGCCGGGCATCGCCCGAGGCGAGCCGCACGAGTGCGTCGCGCGCCTCGGGCAGCAGCGTGACGCTGCCGCCGAGCCCGCGGGCGTCGGAGACGGCCCGATCGAGCAGCATGCCGAGGTCGTCGTCGGTCAGAGGCTGCAGTGTGAGCAGGAGCGATCGCGACAGCAGCGGTGAGATGACCGAGAAGGAAGGATTCTCGGTCGTGGCGGCGATGAGGACGACCCAGCCGTTCTCGACACCGGGCAGGAGTGTGTCCTGCTGGGCTTTTGTGAAGCGATGGATCTCGTCGAGGAACAGAATCGTCGACTGGCCGTAGAGGTCACGCTGGGTCAGCGCCTCCTGGAGGACCTCCCGCACGTCCTTCACGCCCGCCGTCACTGCCGACAGCTCGACGAAGCGGCGGCCGGACGAGCGGGCGATCGCCTGGGCGAGCGTCGTCTTGCCGGTGCCCGGCGGCCCCCAGAGGATGACGGATGCCGCCGCACCGGTCGAGACGTCCGGACGCGCCAGCAGCACGAGGGGTGAGCCGGGCCGCAGCAGGTGCGACTGGCCGGCGACCTCGTCGAGAGAGGTCGGCCGCATCCGCACGGCGAGCGGGGTCTGCCCCTGGAACAGCGCGGCGGAGGTCACCGATCAAGGCTAACGGCCGCATCGGACCCTCGGTGCGGGCGCGGGTTTGGCCGCCGTGTCGGCGGCCCGTAGGATCAACCCGCCCGGGATCCCCGGGGAGCGAGGGAGGTCCCGTGGCGACGGGTGGAAAGCAGCGTGACGGGCGTGCCGAGCGGGAGCGCGTGCGGGTCTATCAGGCCCGCCAGGCGTTCCATGCCGGGCAGGCGCGGCGTCGCACACGCGACAACCTGATCGCCGGCATCGGCGGCGGGGTGCTCATCCTCGCGATCGTCGCCGGCCAGGCGGCGTACTTCATGGGCGGTCCCGGTGCTCCTGTCCCGACGCCCTCCGCGACGCCGACCGGCACCGCGACCCCCGACCCGAGTGCGTCTCCCACAGAATCCGCCGATCCCGGCGTGACCCCTTCGGTGACGCCCTCCGCCACGCCCACGCCCTGACCCGGGCCGAGTCCTCACCGCCCTCGGCGACGGCCGCGGCCCGTACTAGGCTGGGGGCCGTCCATCCCCCACAGGCGGCGAGAGCCGCGATGAGGTGCATCTTGTGACTGCTGCAGCAGAGTCCACTCCCGAATCCGCCACCGAGACCACTCCCGAGACCGACCCGGGCGCGGAGAGCGCCGCCCCGATCGAGCCCGAGGCCGACGCGGTGCCCGACGAAGATCCGTCGCAGGTCGGCGCCGAGGCTGAGCCGGAGCCCGAAGCCACGCCGGAGCCCGAAGCCACGCCGGAGCCCGAAGCCGAGCCGGAGCCCGAAGCTGAGGCCGAAGCCGAAGCCGGGCCTTCGGCCGGCGCCGAGCCTGAGCCAGCGGCCGAAACGGCCGCGGCGAGCGAACC
>Ga0247819_10001575_pt1 | contig 12246 bp, 11 predicted proteins | sample 13C_Xylose_Day6_FD_193428 | JGI IMG/M metagenome (GOLD analysis project Ga0247819, IMG submission 193428) | Soil microbial communities from agricultural site in Penn Yan, New York, United States - 13C_Xylose_Day6 | ecosystem: Environmental > Terrestrial > Soil > Agricultural land | place: USA... | reverse complement strand
CGGCCATCGCCTCAGGCGTGAGGATGCTGGAGTAGGCCAGCAGCAGGGACCGCTGTGCTTCTGGCAGGTCGTCGGTGAGCGTCCCGAAGTCCGCGGACATGTCGAGCGCGGCCCGATTCTCCATGACGGCCGCCAGGTCCCGCCGTATCCGCTGCCGGCGCTCGATGTCCGCCGCGAGCCCGGCGTCCAGGTCCCGGAGGATCTGCCGCGCCTTCTCATCGCCGCTCTCGACCGAGGGGACGTCCGCGAGGGCCACGCCGAGGTCGGTCAGTCTGCGGATACGCAGCAGGCGGACCAGATGACTGACGCCGTACCGCTTGTAGCCGCCCGACGCCCGTTCCGGCTCGTCCAGCGGGCCGATCTCGTGGTAGTGCCGGACGTGGTCGTCGTGCCCGCGAGTTCCGCCAGCTGACGCGTACTCCACGCCACCAGGAGCCCTTTCTCCGACGTCCTTCCCGGCGCCCATTCAAAAACGTGCCCCGGGGGCAGGGAGTGAGGTGGTGGCGACCACGACCACGAACCGGTTTCGGAGACTGGACATGAAACGACAGCGCAGTGTCGGCCAGAGCCTGGCCCTCTTGGTCGTCCTCGGCCTGGGCGGCACGCTGGCCCCGGTGCCCGCCGCCGAGGAGCCGAAGACGCCGCAGATGGAGTGGGGCCGGTGCCCCGACGACGTCGCCGCCGAAGCCGCCCCGACCGAGTTACGGGCGCCACCGTGCCCGTCCCGTTGGACTACACCGATCCCGAGGGCGAGCAGATCGACCTCACCGTCTCCCGTCTGGCCGCCGACCCGGACACGGACGAGGCGACCCCCCACCTACACACCCGCCTCGGACCTCTTCATGCACCTGGGCATGCTGGGCGCGTCGCCTCACTGCCCGCTCGCCGGCGCGCCGCGCGACACGCCATCGGTACCCCAAGGCCGGCGCGGCCACAAGCCACGGGGAACGCGGTCACGGGAACGAACGGCCACCCGATGGCAACCACGACAATCCCGCCGAGTATGGCCGCCGCGACACCGGCGAAGGCCAGCTGCAGCCCCAGCCGCAGGAGCCGGGACCGGGTGCGACGCAGGACAGGGTCATCGAGGGCCAGAGCCAGGACCGCGCGAGCGCTCGCCGCCCCCTAAGCCAGGAACCGCATGGGACCGACTATTCCGTAGAGATTTCCCTCGTCACTCGCCCTCTCCGACTCCACGCGGCACACGGGCGGCCGAATCGTAGCCGTACCACCAGACACGGTGGCACAGGACCATCTGGAATGACTGCCTGGGAGGCTCTCCACAAGGCCATGGCGCACGGGTGGCCGAGAGTCCGTTCTGCTCAGGGCGGAGGCGGAGCAGACTGCGACGCCCAGCTCGCCTTGAGGGATCCGCCCCCTCTCGCTCCGGACGCCGACCGCGCATCATGACCCGCACCACCTCTCCGACCGCCATAATGGGGACATGCCCTCCAGCTCACACCACCCCGCACCCGCGCCGAAGAGCCTGTCGGGCGCGGACGCCGAGGACCTCGCGCTGTACCGGGAGAAGTTCCGGTGCCGTCTGCCGGAGTCGCTGGACGAGTTGCACGGCCCGACCCAGGGGGTCGTCGAGCTGCCGCTGCACATGGCCTGGTCCGGGATGACCTCGTACGACCTGGGCAAGCCGCGCCAGCGTATGGGCCTGTACCGCACCGTCCTGCACGAGGGGCTGCGCGAGGACCTGCCCCGCTACCTCGACCGGGACCTGCTCCTCCATCTGTGGCCGGTGCTGCGCACCCTCGTCGGCCGCACTGTGCGCACGGTATGGGAAGACGCCTTCCCCCAGCTCGCCTCCCGCACCCAGGCAGCCGCGTGACGGACATGCCGGAGCTGCACACACGGCTCCTGGCGGATGTGATCGCCCTCGGCTCCCCGTACCCCCTCGTCCTCACCGGCGGCTATGCCGTCCGGGCGCACCGCCTCGTGAACCGCCCCAGCCAGGACCTGGATGTCGCCACCGAGAACCCGGCGCCCATGGCCGACATCGCGGCTACGCTGCGCGCCGGCCTGGAAGCCCGCGGCTGGAAGGTGCACGCGCTGGAGACCGCCCCGCTGTCCGCCCGCTTCACCGTGACCGACCCGGCCACCGGGCAGGACTGCGAGGTCGACATCCTCAAGGAGATCTTCTGGCGGCCGGTCGCCCAGAGCCCGTATGGGCCCGTCCTCGCGGAGGAGGACGTGATCGGGACCAAGGTCCGCGCCCTCGCTGACCGCGGAGCACCTCGTGACCTGATCGACGTGTTCGCAGCCTCCCGCCGCTGGAACGCTGCCGATCTCGAAGAATTCGGCCGCCGCCACGCCCGCGGCCGCTTCGAACGCGAAGACCTGCAGGCAAACCTCGCCGGAGCCGAGTGGACCGACGACGAAGCCTTCGCCGCCTACGGCCTGGACCAGGCCACCATCACCGCTCTTCGTACCTGGGCCGTGGAATGGGCCGACGACCTCGCGACCCGACTCCTCGAAGAGTCCGGTACTTCGGACATCGACTGATCGCGTCCGGCTGAGACTGCATCTGCAAGCGATCAGAGCAAAGGCCGAGAAATAAGCAGGTAGGAACGCAGCCGGTCGCGGACTTGTCCCACGTCAGGCGGGCCGGCCAGACCTCCCTCGCCCCCGTACACGGCGATCAGACCCGTGTCGTGGAGGAGCACACCGTGCGTGCCTCAGCGGAGCGGGCGGGGAGCCGTTGCCACACGACACGGACGAACGCGGCAAGGCCCAGCTTCACACGGCATCGAACCGCGCGATTCTACGTCGCTGCGCTCGCTCGGCCTCGACGATACCGTTCCCCGCCTACGTGACTACCCCCGCGGAAGGCCGCAGAGTGAGCGAGCTACCGCTCCTCGTGCCCTGCGGATGGCATCACTCCTCGGCGGCTACAAGCAGGCTGCAACTGCCATGACAAGCACACGACGGCCACGGAGGGTGTGGGGCGGTATGCACGAGCCACCCGATATTCCAATGGAGATGGAGCGGCTGCAAGGGCACGCTGAACGTGCCTTCGTCGAGGTGCAGCGGGCGGACACGAAAGCAACAGCGTTGTGTGGAATAGCCGGTGGCCTGCTGGCTGCAGGGGTCGCCGTACTGACGAGTGCACATGGCATGCCCCTGATCGGGGTGTTCTCCCTAGTCCTGATGTGCCTGTTACTGATGGCCGCGATAGGGGCTGCGCTGCTCGCTCTGCGGCCCGTGGTCCCAAGGGCGGGACTTCATGCCGAATTGATGCGCGAGGCGGTCGTACACCACCAGGTCGGTGTGAGTGTGGCCATGCGTGGGGAGCTTGAGCGGTATGTCGAGGCCCATCGGCTGCAGGTGCTTGCCTGGCTGGCGGACTGCCAGCGGGTGAGAGCATCCGCGAAGGCAGGATCGAGTTCGGCTCGCCGATGCAGTGCGGCCGCCAGCTCACGAGCCCGCTCAGCCTCATCGGGATGCTGTTCCAACAGTGCCAGCTCGCCCTCGGCCGAACTCTCAGGAGGTCGGCCCCCAACTGCCGGTTCTCGCCTGACCAAGCCACGCAATGACTGCCAGATCTGCTGCCCGGCGCTACCCGCGGCCCCACCGGCCAGTGCCATCAGCAGTTCTTCCGGAATCGGATCCACAGATCCCCCTTCACGAGTCGACGCCACTGCCCTCATGGGCCGTGCTCCATCGTGGAGGAAGACGTCCGCTGTCGTCCGGCGGTTCGGTGAGCCCGCGACCGTCCCGTGAGGCCGGGGACGCCCCCGCAGGTCCCTTCGGTCCCGCACAACCGAGCAGCGAGACCGGTCGCCCCGACGGCTCCTGGATGCGCCTCAGCGCATCCAGGTCGTCGTCGGGCAGTGCGACCATCGTCCGTGCAAGGTCGCCGTATGCCCTAGCCAGAGGGCCCAGCGCTTCGCTCTCGGCCGCACGGAAGCGGCACCGCTGTTCGACGCCCAGTTCGATGGGATCGCCCTGCTCGGCCGCGAGCATCCTCAGGGCGTCGAGTCCGGCCCGTTCGAGTTCGGTGACGCGTGTCGCCTCGCCGCACTCCGCAAGATCACGCAGCGAGCCGTCCTCGGTCCACACGTCGATCCAGCTCAGCGGAAGCCACGGGGCTGGACCGTTCCGGGTTCGGTAGGCACTCCGAGATCTCTACCGAACCCGGGACAGTTCAGTCGGCGGTTACTCGATCCCGTAGAGACCCGGCAGGTCGACCAAGAGTAGGTCGTCGCGGCCGGCCGCGGACTCGATCAGGTCCGGGTAGAAGCCGTGCAGGGAGAACAGGGCCAGGGTGGTGCCCGTGGTGTCGTAACCCTGGCCGGCGAGCAGGGTACGGATGCGTTCCAAGCGTCGCAGGTCGCCGGTACCGCGGCGGGCGGCGGTGGCCTTGGCCTCGCCGAGGAGGGCGATCCGGGCGCGGGGGGCCTGCGGGCGCTCGCCCAGGGCCAGGGCGATGACGTCGACCTCGTGCTTGGTGCGGGCCCCGGGGTCCGCCACCTCGGTGGTGCCGACCGGGCCGGGCAGGCCGCCGGGAAGCAGGGTGTGGGCATAGCGGCGGGTGAAGGCGCGGGCGAGGTCCTCGAAGTGGGGGCCGAGGATCTTGGAGTTGAAGGTCGGCGCCGCGGCCTGCCACGCCTCTTCGGCGAAGCCCTGCTCGACAGTGGCCGCCTGCGGCAAGGTGATCAGCTGATTGAAGCGGATGACGGGGTCGGCCAGGGTGATGACGGGGTGGCGGGGACGCAGGATGTCCTGCTCGCGCTGGATGTAGCCGGTGGACTCCAGGACGTCGAGCGGGTGGGTGACGGCGTTGCGCTGTCGTTCCAGGGCCGCACCGATCTTGCTGGGGGTGGTGGCACCCTGGGCGATCGCCGTGAGGATGTCGTAGTAGAGGGTGTGCTGGGTGATCCGCGGATCCTCGCGCAGCAGATACTCCGTCTCCGTGCGCGAGTACACCGCCCGCCCCGGGTCCAGGAGCGTCCGCGTCAGCCAGGAGGCGAAGCCGTCGTTGGGGTGCGGACGGGCCGCCACCGGCCGGTAACCGGGAGCACCCCCGAGGACGGCGTGCACCTGCAGAGCGGTCAGCGGGTCGTCGATCTGCCAGAAGGCACGACTGGCCCGGTAGTCGAAGGCCCCCAGCCGTAGATCGATCACCGCGCGGCCGCGCAACGGCTTCGTCCCCGACAGCAGTTCGTGCATGACGCTCATCGCGGACCCGCACAGGACCACACGCGCTCCGGGTCCGGGCCCGGTGCCCCGCTGGCGCTCGTCGTAGAGCTGCTGGAGCAGGCCGGGGATCTCGGGAGAGTGCTGGAGGAGATACGGCAACTCGTCGATCACCAGCAGCGGAGTCCGTGCACGCGCGGTGACGTCAAGGGCGTTGGACAGGACCTCACGCCAGTCGGTCAACCGCAGCGTGCCGGGCTGCAGACCCGCGTGGGCCGCGATGGCGTCGCTGAACCGCTGGATCGCCGGCAGCCGTCCTTCTTCCCGCACCGCGGTGACGTACAGACCCCCGACCCTCTCGGAGAGTGCCTGCAGCAGATACGACTTCCCGTGCCGCCTGCGCCCCGACACGATCCCCAGACGCATCGCCGGATCCGGGTCCGTGACGAACTCGGTGAGCAGACCCCACTCACGATCACGGTCGACCACGTCCTCGGGTTTGGCCAGCATGCCCTCGTCCACCGGAACTCCCCACCAGCCTGGATCGACCAACGACCTGTCTAAGTCTACTTAGACAGGATCCGTCCAGCTCGACTTTCCTCAAGACGGGCAACCGAAGTCACTCACGATGATCGTCGCAGAGTTGTGTCAGCGACTCCCCGACAAGGCTGTTACGTATGTCGCTACACCTTGCTCCGGTCGGCCTCGCCGACGGGAGTCGAGCGTCACATGAGCGTCAAGAGTCCCGAAGACCGGGCATCACGCAGCCGCTCCCGCCCGTCACTCCAGTACGAACCCGCAGGTGAGGCGGGCTCGAAGGGTTCGACCTGCTGGATACCGCGAAACAGGTCGAGACCCACCGACGCTCCTGCTGAACCGCAGGTCAGCGGCTCTTTCCCGCAGGCTCCAGGATCGCCACGCACTCCACGTGGTGCGTCATCGGGAACAGGTCGAACACCCGCAGCGTCCGCACCCGGTACCCCCCGTCCCGGAAGTACGCCAGGTCACGCGCCAGCGCCGCCGGGTCGCAGGCCACGTAGGCGATCCTGCGGGCGCCCAGGGACGACAGGTGCTCCACCGTCTTGCGGCCGGCGCCGGCCCGCGGCGGGTCGAGGACGACGAGGTCGACGTCGGTGATGCCGGTGCGGGGCAGGACCGAGTCGACCTTGCCCTGCTCGATGCGGACGCGGGGGAAGTCCGCGAGGTTGTGGCGGGCGTCCTCCACCGCGCGCTTGCCGGACTCGATGCCGAGCACCGCGCCCGTCTCGCCGACCCGGTCGGCCAGCGCGCCCGCGAAGAGGCCGACGCCGCAGTACAGGTCGAGGGCCATCTCGCCCTTGCGGGGCAGCAGGCCCTGCATGACGGCGGTGACCAGGGTGTCGGCGGCCTTCGGGTGGACCTGCCAGAAGCCGCCGCCGGCGACCCGGTGGGTGCGGCCGTCGGCGCGTTCGCGGACGAAGGGGCGGCCGTGGACGCGGTGCAGCTGGCCGGAGCGCTCGTCGACGCGCATGACCGAGACGGGGCGGTCCAGTTCGACCAGGGGGAGCCGGGCGCCGGGCTTCGGGGTCAGCACGACCTGCCGGTCCTGGGAGCCGGTCGCGGCGATCGCCTCGACCGAGTCCATGCCCGTCCAGTCCCGCTTCTCGATGCCCAGCTCGCTGACACCCTCGGCGGCGATCATGCAGTGGTCGATCGGCTCGACCTCGTGCGACCGGTGCCGGCGCAGTCCCGCGCGGCCGTCGGCGGTGACGGCGTACTGCACGCGTGTGCGCCACGCCGGGACCTGGCCCGCGGGGACCTTGTCGCCTTCGGCGGGCATCACCGTGCCGTCCCAGCCGGCCTCCTCGGGGGTGAGCCCGGCGAGCCGCTGCAGCTGCTCGGCGACGACCTCGCCCTTCATGCGGCGCTGCGCGCCCGGCTTGGCGTGCTGCCAGTCGCAGCCGCCGCAGCGGCCGGGGCCCGCGAACGGGCAGGGGGCGTCGATGCGGTCCTTGGAGGCGTCCAGCACCCGCACCGCGTCCGCGCGCAGGAAGCGGGCCCCCTCCTCGCCCTCGGTGACCTGCGCGACGACCCGTTCACCGGGCAGCGCGTGGCGGACGAAGAGGACCTGGCCCTCCGACGTACGGGCGATGCAGTGGCCGCCGTGGGCGACGGGGCCGATCTCGACCTCGTACTCCTCCCCCACCAGTGATTTCCTCGGTTCTGCCTGCATGGCGGGGTGACTCCACAACATCGGGTACGGGCGGGACGGGCCCTGCGGCCCGTGACAACAGCCCACCAGTCTACGTGTGCGGGGAGGAGTCCCTCGACCGCTCCTTCGGGCCCCGGCGCACCGAGCCGGGAGCGGACCAGTCCTGCCGTCTGCGGGCCCGCCTCTTGGCGGCCTCGGAGGATTCCAGCTGGTACGGCACCGAGGTCACCATGACTCCCGGTGTGAACAGCAGCCGGCCCTTGAGCCGCAGCGCGCTCTGGTTGTGCAGCAGGTGCTCGTACCAGTGGCCGACCACGTACTCGGGGATGATCACGGAGACCACGTCGCGCGGCGACTCCTTGCGCAGTCCCTTGACGTACTCGATCACCGGGCGGGTGACCTCCCGGTACGGGGAGTCGAGCACCTTGAGGGGTACCTCGATGCCGCGCCGTTCCCACTCCTCGCGCAGTGCCCTGGTCTCGGCCGGGTCCACGTTGACGCTGAGCGCCTCCAGGGTGTCGGAGCGCAGCAGCCGGGCGTAGGCGAGCGCGCGCAGCGTGGGCCGGTGGATCTTGGAGATCAGGACGACCGAGTGGACGCGGGAGGGCCGCACCGTGCCGTCGTCCGGGGTCTCGGGGGCCGCGATCTCCTCGGCGACCCGGTCGTAGTGCCTGCGGATCGCCGTCATCGTCGCGTAGAAGATGCACATGCCGAGCAGCGCGACCCAGGCGCCGTGGCTGAACTTGGTGACGAGGACGACGACCAGGACCAGGCCGGTGAAGAAGGCGCCGAAGGTGTTGATGGCCCGCGAGCGGACCATGTGGCGGCGCTTGGCCTGGTCCTTCTCGGTGGCCAGCAGCCGGTTCCAGTGGCGGACCATGCCGGTCTGGCTGAGCGTGAAGGACACGAACACGCCGACGATGTACAGCTGGATCAGCCGTGTGGAGTCGGCGCCGTAGATCACGACCAGCAGTCCGGCGGCGCCGGCGAGCAGCACGATGCCGTTGGAGAAGGCGAGGCGGTCGCCGCGGGTGTGCAGCTGGCGGGGGAGGTAGCGGTCCTGGGCGAGGATCGAGCCCAGCAGCGGGAACCCGTTGTACGCGGTGTTCGCGGCGAGGAACAGCACCAGCGCGGTGGCGGCGGCGAGGATCACGAACAGGAGGCTGCCGTGGCCGAAGACGGCCTCGGCGACCTGGGAGATCACCGGGTCCTGGACGTAGCCCGCGCCGAGCGGCACGCCGTTGTGGACCAGGTCCTTGGCCGGGTTCTCGGCCATACGGACGTCGGTGGCCATGGCCAGCCCGATGATGCCGCAGAACATGGTGACGGCGAGCAGGCCCATCATGGCGAGGGTGGTCGCCGCGTTGCGCGACTTGGGCTTGCGGAAGGCCGGTACGCCGTTGGAGATCGCCTCGACACCGGTGAGCGCGGCGCAGCCGGAGGAGAAGGCGCGCAGCAGCAGGAAGACCAGGGCGAAGCCGGCCAGGCCCGGGTGCTCGGGTTTGATCTCGTAGTCCGCGGTCGGCGCCCGCATGTCGTCGCCGAGCACGATGCCGCGGAACGCCCCCCAGACGATCATGAGGAAGACGCCCGTGACGAAGACGTAGGTGGGGATCGAGAAGAGGGTGCCCGACTCCTTGACGCCCCGCAGGTTCATCAGCGTCAGCAGCACGATCACGCCGATCGCGCAGGCCACCTTGTTCTCGACGACGAAGGGCACCGCCGAACCCAGGTTCTCGATTCCGGAGGAGATCGACACGGCGACGGTGAGGACGTAGTCGACGAGCAGGGCGCTCGCGACGGTGAGGCCGGCCCTGGGGCCGAGGTTGACGGTGGCCACCTCGTAATCGCCGCCGCCGCTGGGGTAGGCGTGCACGTTCTGCCGGTAGGAGGCGACCACGGTGAACATCAGCACGACGACCGCGAGGGCGATCCAGGGGCTGAAGTGGTACGCCGACAGGCCCGCGATGGACAGGACCAGCAGCACCTCGCCGGGGGCGTACGCCACGGAGGAGAGCGGGTCGGAGGCGAACACGGGCAGCGCGACACGCTTCGGCAGGAGCGTTTCGCCGAGCCGGTCACTGCGCAGTGCGCGCCCGATCAGGATCCGTTTGGGCACGTCGGTCAATTTGGACACAGCAGAGGATCGTAAGCCTTCCGGCGAGGGGCGGGCCAACCACCACCCCACATCCATACGCCATCCATACGGGCTCTGCCCTCCGGGTGAAATCGGCGGGCGGCCGGGGTGCGGACCGGGCAGGCCGGGGGAGTTCCATGCCTATATGACTGCACCCCTGGATTCCCCTTCCCCGACGGCTCCGTGGAGGTCCCGTGCACACGACCGCAGAACTGATCGGCGCGGTGGCCTCCCTCGTCGGCCTCGGCATCCTCGCCGTGGCGAGCGTGCGGAGTTTCACGCGCCGCTGAGCGTCGCCGCCGCTCCGGCGAACAGCTCCTCCGGTCCGATGGCGGCCACCCGGGTCGAGGGCACCGTGCAGGCGTACGCCCCCGCCACCGCCCCGAGCCGGGCGCAGCGCAGGGGCGGTTCGCCGCCGAGCAGGCCGTGCAGGAAGGCGGCCGCGAAGGCGTCACCGGCGCCGTTGGAGTCCACGACCGGCGCCGGGGGCTCGGCCGCGGGGACGTGGGTCAGCTCGCCGTCGGCCAGCAGGTACGCGCCCTCGGCGCCCGCGGTGGCGACGGCGACCTCGGCCCGGCCGCGTGCGACGATCGCGCGCAGGGCGGCCCCGGGGTCGGTGAGGGCGGCGGCGGAGACGAAGACGACGTCCGCGGCGAGGGCGAAGGCCTCGTGGTAGGGATTGGCGCCGTCCCAGTCGTGCAGGTCGGTCGAGATCGTCACGCCGGCCTCCCGCAGCACGGGCAGGGCCTGGGCGCACGGCTGGGTGATGACGACATGGGCGTGCCGGCTGCGGGCCGCGAGGCCCCGCACCGTCTCCTCGGGCAGCCGGTCCGTCTCCGCCCAGCGGGTCGCGTCGTACAGGGAGAGCCGTCTGCCGTCGGGGCCGACGAGATTGACGGCCCGCTTGGTGCCGCACGGCCCCGGTACGGCGGTGAGCGCGATGCCGTGGTCCCGGTGCAGGGCGCGGACGAGGTCGCCCTCGTGGTCGTCGCCGATCAGGTCGAGGTGGTGGGTGCGCAGGCCGAGGGCGCTGGTGCCGAGGGCGACGAAGTCGCCGCTCTGTCCCGCGCGGGTGACGATGCCCGGCTGGATCATGTGGCTGTCGGCGAGTGGCACGGGCAGCTCGGGCACGTGCACGATCGTGTCCACGCCCGCGCCTCCCAGGACGAGGACGTCGATCTCGGCGGTCATGGCTGTTCCTCTCCTTGTCCGGGCGTCGGGCGTGCCCGGGCGGTGCGGATGCGTGGGACCCGGCGCGCGAAGGTGACGGCCGGACCCCGGAGGGCGTCGGCGCCGCGTTCCCCCGGCATGATGTTGCCTGGCGGCCCGCATTCAGGCCGCGTTGTTTGCCTGGCGAGCCGAAAGAGAGACATGAGCACGAAGGTCATGAAGGTCGAACGGCCTGCAGGAAGCGCGGTGTGACGCGATGCATATTGTCATCATGGGCTGCGGAAGGGTGGGTTCCGCCCTGGCCCAGACCCTGGAGGAACAGGGGCACACGGTCGCCGTGATCGACCAGGACCCCACCGCGTTCCGCCGGCTGGGCTCCTCGTTCAGCGGCCGCCGGGTCACCGGGATCGGCTTCGACCAGGACACCCTGCGTGAGGCGGGCATCGAGGACGCGGGGGCCTTCGCCGCCGTCTCCAGCGGCGACAACTCCAACATCATCGCCGCGCGGGTGGCCCGCGAGATGTTCGGCATCGAGAACGTCGCCGCCCGCATCTACGACCCCCGCCGCGCGGAGGTCTACCAGCGCCTGGGCATCCCCACCGTGGCGACCGTCCGCTGGACGGCCGACCAGATGCTGCGCCGGCTGCTCCCCTCGGGCGCCGAGCCGCTGTGGCGCGACCCCACCGGCGGGGTCCAGCTCGCCGAGGTGCACACCTCCACGGCCTGGGTGGGGCACCGGATCAGCAGGCTGCAGGACGAGACCGGTGTGCGCGTGGCCTTCCTGACCCGGCTCGGCGAGGCGATCCTGCCCAGCTCGCAGACGGTGCTGCAGGAGGGGGACCTGGTGCATGTGATGATGCGCAGCGACGAGATCGACCGGGTCGAGGCGGCGTTCGCCAAGGGTCCCGAAGAGGAGGGCGGTCACTGATGAGGGTCGCCATTGCCGGAGCCGGCGCGGTCGGCCGCTCGATCGCGGGCGAGCTGCTGGAGAACGGCCACGAGGTCCTGCTGATCGACAAGGCGCCGACCGCCATCTCGGTGGAGCGGGTGCCGCAGGCGGAGTGGCTGCTCGCCGACGCCTGCGAGATCACCTCCCTGGACGAGGCGGCGCTCCAGCGCTGCAACGTCGTCATCGCCGCCACCGGCGACGACAAGGTCAACCTGGTGGTCTCGCTGCTCGCGAAGACCGAGTACGGCGTTCCGCGCGTCGTCGCCCGGGTGAACAACCCGAAGAACGAGTGGCTGTTCAACGAGTCCTGGGGCGTGGACGTCGCCGTCTCCACCCCGCGGCTGATGTCGGCCCTGGTGGAGGAGGCGGTGAGCGTCGGCGACCTGGTCCGGCTGCTGCGCTTCAGCCACGGCGACGCCAACCTGGTCGAGCTGACCCTGCCCGAGGAGTCGGCGCTGGCCGGCACCCAGGTCGGGGACGTCCAGTGGCCGCAGGACACCTCGCTGGTCACCATCATCCGCGGCACCCGCGTCCTGACGCCGACCAGGGAGGACTCCCTGGAGGCGGGCGACGAACTCCTCTTCGTCGCCGCCCAGGCCCGCGAGGAACAACTGGAGGACCTGCTCTCGGTCCGCAAGGAGATGTAGGAACAGG
>Ga0247819_10001574_pt1 | contig 12249 bp, 25 predicted proteins | sample 13C_Xylose_Day6_FD_193428 | JGI IMG/M metagenome (GOLD analysis project Ga0247819, IMG submission 193428) | Soil microbial communities from agricultural site in Penn Yan, New York, United States - 13C_Xylose_Day6 | ecosystem: Environmental > Terrestrial > Soil > Agricultural land | place: USA... | reverse complement strand
ACAACACACTGTGGAATGGGACTAGGAGAGAACATGAAAGCAATTATCACGGTTGGCATCAGTGCCAGCGGTAAAACCACGTTTGCAAAAGAAATGCAGGAACACGGCTATGTAGACATCAACCGTGACTGGATTCGCTTCAATATTGTACACAATGAGGAAGATTGGCGTACCTACAAGTTCAACCACAAGAACGAACAGAAAGTCACTGAGGTCCAAGGTAAGATGATCACGGAAGCTTGGGCTAATGAGCAGAATATTTGTATCTCCGACACCAACCTTGACACCCGGACCCGCAATCGTCTGGTCAAGCAGTTGTCCGATCTCGGGTATGAAGTGGAACTGAAGTGGTTCCCAATCAGCCTGACTGAGGCGTGGAAGCGTGACACCTTCCGTAAGAATGGTGTTGGTCGGGATATCATCTACAAACAGTGGCAGAAGTGGAACGAGGCTATCGGTCGTAAGACCTACAAGACCAACTATAATCTCCCAGCGACAGTCATCGTAGACATCGATGGAACCATTGCTGAGATGCATGACCGTAAGCCGTTCGAATGGTCGAAGGTTGGTCAGGACAAGCCACGCTACTTCATTATCGATATGGCGATCAACTACGAACGTCAAGGCTACGAGATTGTCATCGTCAGCGGTCGTTCGGATGAGTGTCGGGCTGACACCGAGAAGTGGCTTGCTGAACATGGTGTGCCTTACTCAGAGCTTCACATGCGTAAGAAAGGTGACTTCCGCAAAGATGATGCTGTAAAGGAAGAAATCTTCTGGACAAACATTGCAGAAAAGTATAATGTGCAAGGCGTAATCGATGATCGTCCTCAAGTCTTACGACTTTGGTGGGATCTGAAAGTGCCCAACGTCATCTGTGTTGGTAACCCTTACTTGGAGTTTTAAGAATGATCAGCTATCACATTGTAGGCGAGTACAAAGAAACTGAAGTGACCGTAAAGAAGTTCAAAGACGGTTGCGTCTGTGCAAACATCAACAACGGGTTCGATGTCGATGAACCGCACTTTCCGGCAGTTGACATCGAAGTGACTGTCCGATTCGGTGAACCAGAATTCACCGTGAACGACACTTTGTTCGCTCTTGCACAGACCGTAGATGCCCTTCGTCAGTACTACCCACGTAGCACTTTGATGCTTCACATGCCCTATGTTCCGTATGCTAGACAAGATCGAGTGACCGTTTCCGGCGAATCAAATGGTCTGAAGCGACTCGGTAAATTTATCAACGATCTTGACTTTGTAGCCGTTTCAGTGTTTGATCCACATAGCACTGTGATGTCAGCAGCTATTGACCGGATGTACAGACTCGATAAAACATACTTCTTCAAAGGAATCAAGAAAGATTGGAGTGAAACCTACATTGTAGCTCCAGATGCGGGGGCTACCAAGTCTTGTGAACAGTTTGCTAAGGATGTGGGTGCTGCTGGTGTAATCACCTGTCGGAAAGACCGCAATCCTCAGACTGCCGACATTGGTCGGTTGGAAGTGATCGATTACATTGACGCTGGAATGAATGAGTTCTTCATTCTGGATGATATTATCGATGGAGGACGCACTTTCATTCGAACTAAAGAAGCCATCTGCGATGCTGTGAATATGGTTGCTGGTTATGTGAGCAAGATGGAACTGGCTGTGACCCACGGTCTGTTCACTTACGGTGCCGATGTTGTTGCAAGCCACTTCGACCATGTGTATACTACGAATAGCTACCTGAGTGATAAAGATCACCCGAAAGTAACTGTACTGAATTTCATTTGAGGAGAGACACAATGAAACAACTTCCACAATTCAAGCCAAGCAACAGCCGTTCCCCATTCGATCTGGATAAAAGCCTGCCGCCACTGCTGTTCGCACCATTCAATAGCGATGGATATAAACTTTCCCATGCTCCGATGTACGCAAATGGTACTAACATTGTGTACAGCAACCTGACTCCTCGTACAGACAGGATCTACCGTCGAGACAAGGCCACCAAATATTACGACGGTAAGCTCGTTTTGGTTGGGTGCCAGTCCGCTCTGATCGAGATCGTTGTGAACTGGAACAAGTTCTTTGAAATGAACAAAGGTGTAGCCCTTGCACAGTTTAAAATGTTGTGCGATAACTACTGTGGTAAAGATAGTGTTCGGATTGAAGACCTGTCGAAGCTTCACGATCTGGGTTACCTGCCTCTTCGGATCAAGACTCTGGAAGAAGGTACCAAGGTTCCAATGGGTGTGCCTGTGCTGACCATCGAGAACACTGTTCCTCACGCCTTCTGGCTGGTGAACTTCCTCGAAACTGCAATCAGCAACCTGACTTGGAAAACCGCAACCGTCGCAACCATTGCTGCTGAATACAAGCGGATGCTGATCGATTACGCAGAGAAGACTGGTTGTGCAATGGAAGGTGTTGACTATCAGGCTCACAGCTTCGCTTGTCGTGGCATGTCTGGTCCAGAAGACTCTGCACGATCTGAAGTTGGTCACATTGCTTCGTTCAAGGGTACCGACTCGCTGGGTAGTATCATCAATGCGATGCACTATTACGGAGCGAAAGACTTCGTGGCTGGTTCGATTCCAGCAACCGAACACGCTGTGGCGACCAGCAACATCCTGCGGATTGAGAAACAGATCAACTGTGCAGAGTATGAGTTCGTGAACGCTGATCAGTCCAGTATCTTCTACAAGATGGCTGAAGACAAGGTAGACACTCGACTGATCGCTGAAGTTATGTTCATGTACGAGTTGGTGATGGTAAAGTTCCCAACCGGGTTCATCTCCTACGTGTGCGACAGCTTCGATTTCTGGGGTATGCTAACCATCGGCCTGCCGTACATGAAGGACGCAATCCTGAGCCGTGATGGCAAGGTTGTGATCCGCCCAGACTCTGGTGATCCAGTTAAGGTTGTTTGTGGTTTTAAGGAAGATCAGTATCGTCGTACTCACAATGGTGTCGCTTACCCTCTTCATGCTTGGAGTGGTGCAGTACTGGTGGACTACTCTGCTGAATCAATTCCAGAGTATGAGATTCAGGGTGCAGTAGAGGTTCTTTGCCGAATCTTTGGCGGTACCTTCACTACTGGTAACAACGGTAAAGACTACATGCTGATGAATGAGAAGATCGGTCTGATCTACGGTGACTCGATTACTCCTCAGCGTTGCTTGGAAATCCTTGACGGGATGGAGCAGAAAGGTTATGCTTCTGCCAACTGTGTGTTCGGCGTTGGTTCGTACACCTACCAGTGCAACACACGCGATACCCATGGCTTTGCTGTGAAGGCAACTTACACCGAAGTGAATGGTGAGCCAGTCGTGATCTTTAAGGATCCAAAGACTGACAGCAAGAAAAAGAGTGCAAAAGGTCTTCTGTGTGTTGCATTGAATGATGAAGGTGAGTACACTCTTCTGGATAACGTGACCCGGAAAGTTGAGTCCGGTCCATCGAACTCTCTGATCACTCGATTCGAGGATGGTGAGTTCTATAATCTGACAACCTTGGAGGACATCCGTGCAAAACTTGTACGAGGGTAAGCTGGAAATTGGTGGGAAAGGGGTGATCATCGCGACCAACTTCCCAGAAAACTCATACATGATAGGATGGGTAGTTGACATCGAAGGTATACTGGATGACGGAGATCTGTTACCCAGTAAATGCTTCACCGATGGAAGCGAAGACAATTGGTGTGATGGTGAAAGTGTTCTCGCATACCACCCAGATCTCCCAGCTTGTGATGGTTGGTTGAGAGGATATGGTCTGTTTAACCCCAAACACATCATGCCGCTTAGCGGAACGTTCGATGAAGAGTTCAGTAAGGAAGAGAACCCTTACTTAGTTGAGGAAGTAGCATGACTAATATTCTTGCTGAAAGTCTGCTGAAGGCTTATGAGGATCATGTAGCCAACACGGATAGTCTTGAAAAGAGGTACGCTGAAGAGATTGCGGATTGTCGAAAAGCATCTCTTCAAGTACTATACAACGCAAGACAGGTATGTACTCATCCGTCAACCCAGAAAGAGGACTTCTACGACTATCACCACCGGACTGACTGGGTGACTACTTACTGTAACGTCTGTGGAGCCCAAATAAGCCACGTGTGATACGATCTCACCACAGGGTGACCAACGGTACTGGGAGTCGTCAAAACCTCTCAGATCGCCTAATAGGAGGTTTAATGGACATCAGTTACAACGAGTTTAAGGAAGAGACTCTACACCAGCCAATCCACTTCGCCTTTTCAGGTGGAACTTGGTGGTGTGAGGATTACATCATCGAAGGTAAGCTGGTACGATACGCAGGGGTAAAAGGGTCTCAACGAGTGACTAAGAACCAAATGCTTGATGAAGAAAACATCACAAGGCCGGTGGGAAAATGAGCGCGTCAGAATGGGCACGTATTACAGACGAACGTGATGGGGCTGTGTATCACCTCCGTCAACTGATCGAAGCAATCAAGAATAGTCCTAGTTGGGATGTTGTACATGTTCGAGCAGATGAAGCGGTAAAATGGCTAGCTGAGGAGATTTGTGACGAAGATGAGTGAACGTACAATGTTGGAAATAACCAAGTCTGTTATAGATAGCCGAAGATCTGAGCTACCAATAACCCAACACTTGAAATCTGCTCGTGAGTACTTTGAAGAAGGATGCTTGTGTGTTCACCATGGTGACATCAGTGTTCCTGTGGATGAACCAGATGACATTGCTGTAATGTTCTACTTGATGTGGTGTGGTTGTAGTCGTCATTACCAAGTTGAATCAAGGTACCGGAAATGACTAAACAAGAAATCCTTGACGACATGCTGGCAAAGAACGAAGCCTACGTGAACGACTGGAAGAACAAAGACAAGTGGGAAGCCTATGTTGCTGCATGGCACGCTTGGCGGGAGGTGAAAGGTGATTCATGATATATACGGGGATGTCCCTGATTACATCTACATGGTTGTTGGTGTAAACGCATTCGATGAAGGAATCCTCGGTCTCTTTTACGATTACATTGACGCAATTGACTTACGAGACAACTATGACGGTGATAGCGATTTCGAATATATCGCTGTACGGAAGATGGAGGTAAAATGACATTAGATGAATCGATTGAATATTTTGTTGCAAAGGCTGTAGCAAAAGGTTACAGTATCACCCAGATCGCAGAGTTCCTTCCAGAAGTGAAAGAACACCTGCATCGGTTCGGTCATATCGAACATGAACAAATTGTACTGCTGGCGAGGAAGTATCTGTGACAGAAAAGAAAAAGGTTGTCAAGACGGAAGATGTGTCGTATGAGCAATTCTCCCAATGGGACTTTATGCCCCCGGGAAGCTTCTACATCAGGACCGCCATGGGTGACTACCTCTTTCTGAAAACCTCTGACCGGAAAGCTGCTCAGGACAAAGTGAATGAGCTATACGGAAAGGGTAAGTACACCGTAGTTGCAGCAAAGATGGAAACAACCAAGTCTCGACTCGAGAACGGTGGTTACAGTTGTACAGGAACTAGCACTCGACGCGGCCAACATCGCGGTTAATTGAATACAAAGGAGAAATGAATATGTGGTACCCAAATGCAGAATGCACCTTCGGTGAAGTTAAAGACACCAGCCATGTCCAACTCGAATCCCTCTTCCTTTTCGCTTCGGCACTGGGCTACGAAGAAGTTTACAGCCCTGAAGGTGAACTGATTTGTTACAAGAACCCAAGTACCCGTCGTCAAGGCCGTGAAAAGCTGACCGTCACAAAGATGATTGAGCTTCATAACAAGCTCCCGGGTCAAGCACTTCGCCTGATTCAAGACGGTCAGAAGCTTGGCTTCAAAGATTTCCTGTCGGCACGCTACCAAGATCCGAAATCTGGTGTTAAAATGCGTGGTGAAGACTTGCTGGTCTACGTGTTTGCTGGTCAGGCTAAGATTGTAAACAAGGTGCATGCGACCTTCAGCAACAAGACTCGTATCTTCAAGTTCCATAATCACAAGGTTGAGTTTATGACCAAACGTGATTTCGAACGATACAGCGGTTTCATGGGCGTAGCCAACCTGTAAGAGATTTGTTTGCCCACTGACTATATGCGGTGGGCATTCTCGTTTAAGGAGAGATGATGATCCAACACAAAATGATTCAACCCTACATGGAAACAGCACGGGCATTCGCAAAGCTATCCAAAGCCAAACGACTTCAGGTCGGAGCAATCGCAGTAACTCCTCAAGATGTTGTTCTGTATTCGTGGAACGGTAGACCGTCTGGTGATGACAACTGTTGTGAGATTGGTGACGTAACCCATCCCGAGGTTCTGCATGCGGAAGCTAACCTTGTTGCTAAAGCAGCAAAAGAGGGAATCTCCCTGAAAGGGAGTGCTGTGTTCACCACAGCGAGTCCATGCCTACCTTGTGCTTTACAACTGTTTCAGGCTGGTGTATCATCCGTAGTGTATGAGAACGAATACCGTATAATGGACGGTGTAGAGTTCCTTCGTCGCAAAAAGATTCATGTGGAGAAGTTTGATGATTGAAGAAGCACAGGCTCTAATTAAACAAAAACGGGATGCCTTAATCGCTCAGGCAGCAAAGGTTATTGACCAGAACCAAGAGTGTTATGTCGCACAATGGATTCTGCACAACCCAGATGAGAACCCAAAAGATTGGGTGTTGGCGATTAAACAGTTTGGTCCCGATGAAGGTTTCGGGTACAATTTCTTGATGGTTCCACGAGGAGATATTCAATGACCCAAGTAGTTAACGTGTTCAACACCAAAATGTATGGTCTCAACAAAGACAACTCGTACAAGACTTGGTATATTCAAGTGGACGGTACCGCCGATCACGCGGTTCTCATGATTGAGTCTGGTAAAGAAGGCGGTAAACAGAAACGTCAAGTTGAGGAGTTCACAGAAGGTAAGCAAGGTCGAAATGCTGTCCAGCAAGCAGAATTCGAAGCTAACGCCCGGGTGAAGAAGAACCTCGACAAGAACTACCGGCTCACCAAGGAACAGCTTCAAGATCTTCCAATACTGGCAATGCTGGCACAGGACGCAAGCGGTGAACTGGAAAAACGAATCACCCAAGCTATGCTTGATGAAGGTGTAATCGTTTCCGACAAGTTTGACGGTCTTCGGATGATGGCAAAGTGTGTAGCTACTGATCATGGTAAGTCTGTCGATCTATTCTCCCGCACCAATCAGCTGATGGATATCCCACACATCAAAGCTGCACTGCTTGAGATAATGCAGCCGGGTGAGATTCTGGACGGGGAGCTTTACGTCCACAATGAAGCTTTGCAAGACATCAAGTCCGCTGCTGATCGAACCGATACAATGGGAGAGATCCAGAAAGTCACCAAGAAGCTTCAGAAGCACATGAGTATCGAACACGATAAACGTGCTGATGACTGGGTTAGCAAGGGTGCCGAATTGAGCATTGAGTTGGAAGACGCTCTTCACATCCATGAGCTTCGACCAAAACTTCAGTTCCACGTGTTTGATCTGGTTCAACTGAATGTTCCTTTCGAGGAACGTCTGGTTCGACTGCAAGAATATGCAAAAGAACGTTTTGCAAACCAGTTCCTGCAAGTGGTAGAATATCGCGTAGCTCACTCCTATGAAGAGTTGTACGCAGGCCACAAAGATGCAATTGATCGCGGATACGAAGGTTTGATGATCCGTGTGAAAGGATTCGTGTACGAATCTGGCAAACGTTCGAATGGTATCTGGAAGTTCAAGTCCTTCATTGATGGAGAGTTCATGATCTTGGACATCATTCCCGATAAACAGGACGGTTGTCGATTTGTCCTGCGGAACAACAAGCCTAACCGTAAAGGTGAGTTTGAAGAGTTCCGTTGTGTGATGGGAACCGTTGAGGAACGGATGCGATTCCTTGAGAACAAGGATAAATACATCATGAGTTGGATGACTGTGCAGTTCCAATCTCGATACAAGAAAACTATGTTGCCACAATTCCCGATAGGCAAGGCGTTCCGAGAAGGCCAAGTCATCGATGGTGAATTTGTACCAACTTACTAAGGAGAAACAAAGATGAATCGTGAAGAAGCACTGAAATACCTGCCGCCAGTTGGCGAAGCTCGTGAAATCCTGTTCACTGGGGACACCAAACCAAAGTGGTACCCATTCGAACTGATTGGTGTTGGTGACCGAAAATTCTTTGCTAAAGTAGAAGGAACTGAAGATACTTGGTTCCTGTCAGATCTACATGAGTTTAAGTTCCGTAAGACTCGAACTGAGATCAACACTAGTGCGTTCAATCTGATCGTATCCACGCTCACACTGGACGGCGTGCCTGGCCAGCGTGCTGCTGAAATTGCTGAAGATTTGGTGGCTGTTGGATTGGTAAACAGGCTTGACTTCGAGGGATATGAATGATTTACCTACATCAGCATACTAGCAAGGATTATGGTCCCAGAACCAAGCACAATGCTGATCAAGGTGTAACTCTTGCCTTTGCCGTGGACCACACCACGGCAGGGGAACGCCTCACTCAGCGTCATGCTGCTGGTAGGATTGTTAAGGTTTCACCAACCAGCTTGGCTTCATCCCGGGCAAATATTATCGACAAGATCGTTCAGATGATGGAAAAGACCGGATCAACAGTTCTGAACATCGCTGGTAACGGGATCTACACATGGGAAGCGAACGGGTTTGATCAGCAATACGTTAACGACTCTGTCTACGACATGGTTTACCGTGTAAGCTTTGCCACAGACCTCACAAAGATTGTATCTGGTGGACAGTCGGGTACTGACATTGCTGGAGCCATTGCTGGTCACCGCCTAGGTATTGACACTCATGTCACTTGGCCAAAAGGATACAAGATGCGGTTTGCTGACGGTGTTGATCGATATCACACCCGTGAACAGATCTTCGAAATCTTACGGAACAAAGGAGAACCGTGTGACTAAAATCGGATCAATGAACCATATAGTTCAATACGATCTACGTGGATACAAAGGTAGGCTACTGTACTGCTCCGATGTACATGGTCACTTCGACCTACTTGGTACCGAGTTGAGGAACATGGCCTTTAGCCCGGGTAACGGAGACCTTCTGTTCAGTGGAGGAGACTGGATCGACCGTGGTCCACAAAGTGGTGATGTCCTAAAATGGTTGAACAAGACTTGGGTCCATTCGGTTCAGGGAAACCATGAGGACATGCACATTCAGGCTTTCCAGAGTAACTACAACTATCAGGTTTGTTACAACGCTGCCACGTTAGCCCAACATGGTGGACTGTGGGCATTCACGATGCTTGATGAAGAACCAGAGAAGCTTGGTCAGATCATCAATCGTTTTGAGGAGCTTCCCATCGCCATGGAGTTGTTGACAGACTGGGGTACCGTTGGTATCATCCATGCTGACGTACCTTATTCATCATGGGAGAGTTTCAAGAATGTCACAAGAACAGAGTTTGAAAACCACATCCTCGGTGAGGCTCAGTGGTCAAGACGACGTTACAAAGGTCGAGATGTTCGGGGCGTTGATTCTGTTGATCTTGTTCTTGTTGGACATACTCCCACAAGGTCAACTAAAGTGGAGCAGCTGGGCAATGTTGTCTATACTGATGCTGGCACCATTCGCTCTGGTAATATCAACATCGTTGAAATCAACAAAGACCTATTCAAGAAAGTAAAGGAGAATGAGTTTGAAACTGGAGAAACCAGACTCGCAAGATCGTAATGTTTTTAACAACTACAAACGTACTATCCGGGATCTTCCCAAGTTGACACCAGAACAACTTGGTCGGCTTCACTTTGAGATTTTTCATGAAGCCCGAGCACGAGGCTTGCACATGGCTATGGCTGAATTGCAGAAATGAAAGTGTCCCCGCTTCGGCGGGGATTCTTGCTTGGAGGATGAATGAGGATTCTATATGCAAAGACGCTCACACGAAATTTGTGTGGTAGGTATCCAGATTACACCTTCGTATTTGGAGATAACCTAAAACGAAAGGGGTGTGGTGGACAGGCTGTTATTCGATACGAGCCCAATTCATTCGGGATACCCACAAAACGTGAACCCGCCACCTATGATGTGTCATTCTTTTCTGACGCTGGTGAAGAACGTGCAGCAGTTTTGCAAGCACTACGAGACTTGTACGTGAAAGCAAAGCATGGTACCATCGTTTTCCCAGCAGATGGGATAGGCACAGGTCTTGCCAGAATGAGGACCAGAAGCCCAAAATTGTACAAGGAAATGTGTGAGATCCTTGAAACCCATTTCGGGATAATCAACGGACAATCTGGAGAGATGATTGATGAAGAGACATGCGTCTAAACACGGAGTGAAACCAATCAAGACATGGTTTAGCTGGTTGAAGTGTCACTACTGTGAAATGGAGTTTCGACGGGAGTATGGATTCAAATGGACTCACACCCATAATTCAGCATACTATTGCTTTGCGGAACAGCGATATGGCTGTCAGTCGTGTTGTGGAAATAATGTTGAATCGTGTGACCACAGGATCGATATCGAATACAAAGCAATCCGAGAAAGTAGACCGAAAGCTCCACCTGCACCACCACCAATGAGGCGTGGGGATGGTCGATATGAACCTCTACCAATGCCACCCGTAAAACCACCAAAGGGGAGATGACATGAGAATCAGCAAACATCACAATGAGAGCTACACCGGTCCAAAACTCTACATTGTTATGTGCATTGATCCATGCGGCTACGACTCATATGAGGTTGGGTACCACTTGACAAAGAAAGGTGCTTATAGAGCAATCATGGGTCATATGTATCATGACTGGGAACAACACCGGTATATTCCACAGGATGGGAGTCCTTACTTTTACACAACTGAAAGCTACTATATCAGGGAGGCTGCGTTAGAAGAATGAAATGGGGACCAAAAGGAGATGGTGTTGATCACATCAATATCTACAGCAAGGCTAAAACCGAACTTGGGCGTTGGCTTACCAACTTTGCTTACGCTCCATTCACGCTATCAGACCATGGTCGCTTCACTTCAGTTGAAGGCTATTGGTATTGGCTATCCACCGGTTGCCAGCACGAAGAGTTACGCGATCTGTTCGGTGCTGAAGCTAAACGACGAGGTAAGTCCTTTGAACGGGTTGAGTTCGACGGCAACTTCGAGGAAGCAATCTGTAAGGCCATTCGATCTAAGCTTCTGTCCAATAAGGCAATGCTCAGCAGCCTCATTGATTCAAATCTTCCATTGACACACTACTATGTCTATGGGTATAGTGACGACAACTGCAAGGTGATCAATGCTGGATACGAATGGATCACTGAGTATATTGACAGTGTGCGCAAATCATGCCAACAGAGAGAATGGAAACCATGAATTACAAAGAAGAACTTCGACTTTTCTCAAGCCGTTTAGATATGACAAACGATATCGATAACACAATCCACGAGTTGCAACGTAGGGAGGCCCCTTTCCAATACAAGTATCGTGAAGAAGTGGTGATTGTTGGAAACAAACGGATTCAATGGAGATACGACCATGAACCCTGTGGTAAGAAAGTCACTCAACAGATTCAAGGACTGTGTTTCACATCAGCCTACATCGATATGTTCTTTGACAAGAGCGTCGTTCGGTATGTGGCATCTCGTATGCGTAGTGCTGACTACCCACTATCCGACATTCGAGTGTTCATCGGGAGGATCCGTGACGAAGTTCTACTCTGAGGACGGAACACCACTGAAGTGTTGTCATTGTGGTGGCACCCATTTCAAACAGGATGTGATAGACTCTGTTGCAAACATCGTATGCGAGTACACCGAGGCTTGTACACTCTGTAACAGTGTGGTATCATACTGGGCTTACGGGACGTATGATCCCTCTTACAAACAGGAGATTGAAGAATGTACGAAGTTGGACAAGGTGTGTATCTTAATTCGCACATCGAAGCTGGTGATGGGATTGAGATCCTTGCACCGAAGGGTAGCTACGTGGAAATCATCGAAGACGAAGGCTGCAAATGCTTCATCGTCCAATGGTGTACTCGACATCATAACCGATATCTTCGAGTGAACAGCCGTCAATTCAGCGAGGTGAAAGTATGATCCCGGGATTCAAGCAAGTAGATGAAATGCCACTCAGCGGTCATTTTATGATGGTTTGGACCCACGATGGGTACCTATGGTCTCAAACATTCAAGTATCGGGACAACATGCTGTACCAGTATGAACAATTCAATGACGAGTGGACTACTGAAATTGGTCTTCCTCGTAAAGAACTCAAACGATACTACTTCGTGGAGGATAAATGAGTACTGTAGAC
>Ga0247819_10001572_pt1 | contig 12254 bp, 12 predicted proteins | sample 13C_Xylose_Day6_FD_193428 | JGI IMG/M metagenome (GOLD analysis project Ga0247819, IMG submission 193428) | Soil microbial communities from agricultural site in Penn Yan, New York, United States - 13C_Xylose_Day6 | ecosystem: Environmental > Terrestrial > Soil > Agricultural land | place: USA... | reverse complement strand
CACCTGCGCCTTCGTCGACGCCCAAGGCGATGTCCAGGCCGAGCGAGCCGGTGGAGACCACCTGGATGTCCGCGATCGGCTCGCCTTCGCCCAGCCGCATGATCGTGCCCTTGCCGAACTGCTTCTCGATCTGGGCCAGCGCCGCCTGCAGCGCCTTGCTCTTCTCGTTGTCGGCCGCCGCGACCTTGCTGCCCTTGACTTGTGCGTCCATGGAAATCTCCTTGTGAATCAATGAGTTGGCTTTGCCGGCACCTGCTGTGTCGATTCACAGGCTGGATGCATGGCCAGTACTCTAACGCGACGGGTTGAATGCCGTAAACCTGTTTTTTGGTCAGTTTGCCTTACCATCGGCAAATGCTCCTCCAAGCGGATGACGCCTGGCGCCAGACCCACCTCGGCCGCCTGCTGGGCCACGCGATGCGCCGGTTCGACGAGCGCGTCCTGCACCTGATGGCGCACGACGCCGAGGTACCGCTCGCCCTGTCCAACCTGGCCGCCCGCGCGCAGGTCGGCGCGGCCCACATCCACATCACCCGCCACCTGGCGCTGCAGGGCTCGCGGCTGACCGACCTGGCCGAGCGCGCCGGCATGACCAAGCAGGCGATGGGCGACCTGGTCACGCAGTGCGAGGCCTGGGGGCTGGTGGTGCGCGAGCCCGATCCCACCGACGCCCGCGCCCGACGGGTGCGGTTCACCGAGTCGGGCCTGGCCTGGCTGAACGCCTTCCGCGCGGCCGTGCAGCAGGCCGAAGCGGAATTCCGCGCCGAGGTCGGTGAGGAGGTCGCCACCGTGGTTGCCCTCGGCCTGGAGGCCTACGCCGGTCCCGCAGCCTAGAATTTCAGCAGCGGCGCCCCGCGTGACGGCGCCCGAGAAAACACAAGGAGACAAGGTCATGCGTATCCTCATCGCGGAAGACGACCAGGTGCTGGCCGACGGCCTGCTGCGCACGCTGCGCGCCTCGGGCGCCGCGGTGGACCACGTCGCCACCGGCAGCGAGGCCGACGCCGCGCTGATGACCAACAACGAGTTCGACCTCCTGATCCTCGACCTGGGCCTGCCGCGCATGCACGGCCTGGAAGTGCTGCGCAAGCTGCGCGGCCGCGGCTCCTCGATGCCGGTGCTGATCCTCACCGCCGCCGACAGCATCGAGGAACGCGTCAAGGGCCTGGACCACGGCGCCGACGACTACATGGCCAAGCCGTTCTCGCTGCAGGAACTGGAAGCGCGGGTGCGCGCGCTCACGCGGCGCGGCATGGGCGCCACCAGCAGCACCATCAAGCACGGCCCGCTGGTCTACGACCAGGCCGGCCGCGTCGCCACCATCGACGGCAAGATGGTCGAGTTGTCCGCGCGCGAACTCGGCCTGCTCGAGGTGCTGTTGCAGCGCGCCGGCCGCCTGGTGAGCAAGGACCAGCTGGTGGAGCGCCTGTGCGAGTGGGGCGAGGAAGTGAGCAACAACGCGATCGAGGTCTACATCCACCGCCTGCGCAAGAAGATCGAGAAGGGCCCGATCCGCATCGCCACGGTGCGTGGCCTCGGCTACTGCCTGGAGAAGATCCCGGGCTGATGCGCCCGGGCCAGCCATGAAGATCTTCCAGCGTGAGCAGCGCTCGCTCTTCGGCGAGATCCTCGACTGGATGCTCACGCCGCTGCTGCTGTTGTGGCCGGTGAGCCTGGCGCTCACCTGGCTGGTGGCGCAGAGCATCGCCGGCAAGCCGTTCGATCGCGCGCTCGAATACAACGTGCAGGCGCTCGCGCAGCTGGTGCAGGTGCAGAACCAGCGCACGGTGTTCTACCTGCCGCAGCCCGCGCGCGAGCTGCTGCGCGCGGACGACTCCGACCACGTCTACTACCAGGTGCGCGGGCCGAAGGGCGAGCTGCTCAGCGGCGACCGCGACCTGCCGCCGCCGCCCGAGGAGGAAACGCCGGCGCCCGGTGAAGTGCGCCTGCGCGACGCCGAGATGCGCGGCCTGGACGTGCGCGTGGCCTACACGTGGGTGCAGGTCGACCTGCCCGGCGCCCAGCCGGCGCTGGTGCAGGTCGCCGAGACGCGCGAGAAGCGATCGGTGCTGGCCACCGAGATCATCAAGGGCGTGATGCTCCCGCAGTTCGTGATCCTGCCGCTGGCGGTGCTGCTGGTCTGGCTGGCGCTGGTGCGCGGCATCAAGCCGCTGTCGCAGCTGGAGGAGCGCATCCGCGCGCGCAAGCCCGACGACCTGTCGCCGCTGGACGACCGCGCCGTGCCGCTGGAGGTGGCGCCGCTGGTGTCGTCGGTGAACGACCTGCTCACGCGCCTGAAGCATTCGATCGCGACGCAGAAGCGCTTCCTGGCCGACGCGGCCCACCAGCTGAAGACGCCGCTGGCGGGCCTGCGCATGCAGGCCGACCTGGCGCAGCGCGAGGGATCGAGCGCCGACGAACTGAAGCAGTCGCTCAAGCAGATCGGCCGCTCCAGCGTGCGGGCCACGCACACGGTCAACCAGCTGCTGGCCCTGGCGCGCGCCGAGAGCAGCGGCCGCGCGCTGCCGCGCCACGACTGCGACCTGGCGCAGATCACGCAGGAGGCGGTGCGCGACATGGTGCCGCGCGCGATGGAGCGGCGCATCGACCTCGGCTACGACGGCGCGATGCCCGGCGCGCCCGGCGTCGCGGTCACCGGCAACCCGACGCTGCTCAAGGAGCTGATCCGCAACCTGCTGGACAACGCGATCAACTACACGCCGTCGTCGCCGGCGCATCCCGGCGTGATCACCGCCCGTGTGCTGGCCGACCCGATCGGCGGCGTGGTGCTGCTGCAGGTGGAGGACTCGGGCCCGGGCATTCCCGTCGCGGAACGCGAGCTGGTGTTCCAGCCGTTCTACCGCTCGCTGGGTACCAACGTCGACGGCTCCGGCCTGGGCCTGCCGATCGTGCTGGAGATCGCGCGCCAGCACGGCGCGGAGATCCGCCTGGAAGACGCGCACCCGGGCGTGAATCCGCCGGGCACGCGGGCCGTGGTGCGCTTCGTCGGCGCGACGTTGGCCGCCGCGCCGCCCGAAGAGACTCAGGCGGCCTTGTAGACGTTCAGCTGCAGCCGCTCGCGCTCGATCGCACGCGCCACGGCCGGCAGCTGCGCCACCTTCTGAACGTGCGCCCACAGCGCCGGAAAGCTCGCGGGGTCGATGCCCGCGAAGCCGCCCCAGCGCAGCAGCGTCAGCGAGTACGCATCCAGCGGACCGAAATCCTGGCCGCCGAGGAACGGCCGACCGTCCTTCGCGGCCTGCTGCGCCAGCGCCTCGATGTCGGCCAGCATCGGCCGGTACAGCTGCGCCGCGTAGGCCTTGATCTCCGCCTGCACCTCGGGCTTGTCGCTGTACTTGTAGGGCATGAACACGTGGGTGAACGTGGGGTGCACCGTGTTGTTCATCCAGGCCAGCGTCTCCATCGTCTTGGCGCGAGCCAGCGGGTCGCGCGGCAGGAAGTTGCGCTCGGGGAAGCGGGCGTCCAGGTAGCCGACGATGGCCAGGATCTGCGTGATCGTGGTGTCGCCGTCCACCAGCACCGGCACCTGGCCGCGCGGGTTGATGGCGCGGTACTCGGGCGAGTTCTGCTCGCCCTTGTGCAGCTTGACCATCACCGGCTCGTACGGGACACCGGCCGTCTCCAGCAGGGTGTGCGGCACGAACGAGCAGGCGCCCGGGGCGAAGTACAGCTTGAGGCTCATCGCGAATGTCTCCTTGGTTTGATTTCCAGCGTCAGCGGCAGGCCCGCAGCGTTCGACCGCCGAGCGCGCCGCGCAGTTCGTCCAGGCGGGCGCGCAGCGCGTCGTCGACGGCCGGCAGCGTCAGGCGCTGGCCGCGCTGGTCGGGCCGCTCCTGCACCACGCGGGCGGTGCGCACGCCACGCCCAGCCAGGCGCTCCAGCTGCTGGTTGGCCGCGTCCTGGTTGGGATGGCCGCCGAGCGAGAGGCCGGGCTCCAGCTCGGGGTTGGACAGCGCCTCGAACGTCACGCCGATCTGGCGCAGCTCGCCCTTCTTGCGCTCGACGCTCTGGGCGTCGGGGTACTTGCCCATGTAGACGATCCAGCGGCCGGGCTCGACCGCCGGCTCCAGCGTCCAGGAGCCCGCCGGCCAGGAGGCGAGCGCCTGGCGCAGTGACTGCGCGGCGCCGTCCTCGACGGGACCGGCCTGCAGGCACTCGGCAGGACGGGCCGGCCCGCCGCCCGCGACGAGTTGTCGCGCCTCGTCGGGCGACAGCACGCGGATGGCTTCGGGACGGATCTGCTGGGTCAGCCGGTGCGGCTCGGTCTGCGGCATCGGTCCGCCCAGCCCCCACTGCAGCAGCAAGCCCCCGGCCCAGGCGTAGTACAGGCCGTTGGCGAGCAGGAGCAACAGGACGGCGAGGCGCAGCATCGAAAAAGGAAAAGCGGATCAGGCCGGCCGCACGCTCACTTCGGCGCTGGCGACCGCCTTCATGCCGGCGGCAGTATGCACGAGCAGCGCGCCGCGCTCGTCCACGCCGTGCGCGGTGCCTTCCGTGCCGTCGCTCAGGCGAACGGGGCGGTCGGCGAGGAGGTCACGCGCCGCGAAGCGCGCGCGGAAAGGGCCGAAGCCGAACTGCTCGAAGGCCTGCAGCGTGCCCGCCAGCGGCTCGGCGATGCGAAGCAGCGCTTCGCCGGGGCCCGCCTCGGGCAGCAGTTCGCGCAGGCCGATCGGCGGGGTGGAGTAGCCCTCGCCGGCGGGAGTCGCGACGTTGATGCCCACACCCACGATCGTGTACCGCCCTGCGCCGGGGTCGGCCACGGCTGCGGTTTCGATCAGGATGCCCGCGAGCTTGCGCCCGCCCACCCACAGGTCGTTCGGCCACTTCAGGCGGATGTCCGGGTGCAGCGACTCGGCTATGACCGCGCCCACGGCCAGCGACAGCCCGGACCAGTCGGCCGGCGCCAGCGGCAGGCCGAGCGAGAACGTCAGCGCGTCGCCTTCTCCGCTCTGCCACTGCCGGCCCAGCCGGCCGCGGCCGGCCGATTGCCGCTCGGCGACCAGCAGCACGGGTTCGATGCGCCCGGCCCGCGCCCGGCGCATGAGCTCCGTGTTGGTCGAGTCGACCTCGGGCAGGACCTCGACCGTGAAGCCGGGCAGCAGCGGCGCCACCTGCTCCCACACCGCTTCCGCCGGCCAGCGCATGGCGGACCTCAGCGGCGCCGCTTGGGCGCCAGCAGCGTGCCGCGGCAATTGCGGGCGCCGCACCAGCAGGGGTATTCGGCCTTGAGCTTCTTCGTGTACGGCTCGTCGATGATCAGGCCGTAGTCGTAGTTGAGCTCTTCGCCCGCCTTGATGTTGCGCAGCGCCTTGATGAAGACCCGGCCCTCGTCCTCGTCCGCCTCGCAGTTGGGGTCGCAGGAATGGTTGATCCAGCGCGAGGAGTTGCCCCCGTACAGCGCGTCGATCACCCGCTCCTCGTCCACGTGGAAGTAGAAGGTGTGGTTGGGATCGTTCGGGTCGTGGGGGTGGCGCCGCTGCGCCTCCTTCCAGGTGATGACCTCGCCGACGTACTCGATGATGGTCTCGCCCTCGGCGATGTCCTGCACGGCGAAGACGCCCTTGCCGTGGATGCCCGACTTGCGGGTCTGGATTTTTCGCCCGCCGACTTGGGCCGCTTTTGCTGGCATCGAAAAAACTCTGCTAAGTTGAATATGCACACACGCGTGCGCGCGCATGCGCACGCGTGAGGACCCGGGATTGTAGGAACATGGGAAAAACACTGGTCATTGCCGAGAAGCCGTCGGTCGCGCAGGACATCGTCCGCGCGCTGACGCCCAACGTCGGCAAGTTCGATAAACACGACGAGCACTTCGAGAACGACAGGTACGTCGTCACGAGCGCAGTGGGCCACCTGGTGGAAATCCAGGCGCCCGAGGAATTCGACGTCAAGCGCGGCAAGTGGAGCTTCGCCCACCTGCCGGTCATCCCGCCGCACTTCGACCTGAAGCCGGTGGACAAGACCAAGACGCGCCTGAACGCCGTGGTCCGGCTGGCCAAGCGCAAGGACGTCACCGACCTGATCAACGCCTGCGACGCGGGCCGCGAGGGCGAACTGATCTTCCGGCTGATCGAGCAGTACGCCGGCGGCGGCAAGGCGCTGGGCAAGCCGGTGCGGCGCCTCTGGCTGCAGTCGATGACGCCGCAGGCCATCCGCGACGGCTTCGAGCAGCTGCGCTCCGAGCGGCAGATGGAAGGCCTGGCTTCGGCCGCGCGCTCCCGCTCCGAGGCCGACTGGCTGGTGGGCATCAACGGCACGCGGGCGATGACCGCGTTCAACTCGCGCGACGGCGGCTTCTTCCTCACCACGGTGGGCCGCGTGCAGACGCCCACGCTGGCCGTGGTGGTCGAGCGCGAGGAGCAGATCCGCAAGTTCGTCAGCCGCGACTACTGGGAGATCCACGCCACCTTCCAGGCCGAAGCCGGCGAGTACCCGGGCAAGTGGTTCGATCCCAAGTGGAAGAAGAACCCGGACGACCCCGAGCAGAGGGCCGACCGGCTCTGGACCCAGAAGGAAGCGCAGGACATCGCCGACGCGGTGCGCGGCAAGCCCGCCGTCGTCACCGAGGAGTCCAAGCCCAGCACCCAGGCTTCGCCGCTGCTGTTCGACCTGACCTCGTTGCAGCGGGAGGCCAACGGCCGCTTCGGCTACTCGGCCAAGACCACGCTGGCGCTGGCGCAGTCGCTCTACGAGCGGCACAAGGCCCTGACCTACCCGCGGACGGACTCGCGCGCGCTGCCCGAGGACTACCTGGCCACCGTCAAGGAGACCATGGGCATGCTGGCCGGCTCGGGCATGAACCACCTGGCGCCGTTCGCCAGGCAGGCGCTGGACAACGGCTACGTCAAGCCGACCAAGCGCGTCTTCGACAACAGCAAGGTCAGCGACCACTTCGCCATCATCCCGACGCTGCAGGCGCCGCACGGCCTCTCCGACGCCGAGCAGAAGCTGTACGACCTGGTGGTGCGCCGCTTCCTCTCGGTGTTCTTCCCGAGCGCCGAATACCTGGTCACCACCCGCATCAGCCAGGTGGAAAGCCACAGCTTTCGCACCGACGGCAAGGTGCTGGTCAAGCCGGGCTGGCTGGCCATCTGGGGCAAGGAGGCGGATGTCGAGGGCGAGGAGGGCAGCAAGACGCTCGTGCCGGTGAAGCAGGGCGAGACCGTCCGCACCGAGTCCGTGGACGTCAAGGGCCTGAAGACGCGGCCGCCCGCGCGCTATTCGGAAGCCACGCTGCTGGGCGCGATGGAAGGCGCCGGCAAGTTCGTGGAGGACGACGAGCTGCGCGAGGCCATGCAGGAGAAGGGCCTGGGCACGCCGGCCACGCGCGCGGCCATCATCGAAGGCCTGATCAACGAGAAGTACATGCTGCGCGACGGCCGCGAGCTGATCCCGACGGCCAAGGCCTTCCAGCTGATGACGCTGCTGCGCGGCCTGGGCGTGGAGGAACTGACCAAGCCCGAGCTCACCGGCGAGTGGGAGCACAAGCTCGCGCAGATGGAGCACGGCAAGCTCTCGCGCGACGAGTTCATGCGCGAGATCGCCGAGATGACGAAGCACATCGTCAAGAAGGCCAAGGAGTACGACCGCGACACGGTGCCGGGCGACTACGCCACGCTCCACACGCCTTGCCCCAACTGCGGCGGCGTGGTTCAGGAGAACTACCGGCGCTACACCTGCGTGGGCAAGCCCCAGGCGCAGCCCTGCGGCTTCTCGTTCACCAAGATCCCGGCCGGCCGCGCGTTCGAACTGGACGAGGTCGAGACTTTCCTGCGCGACAAGCGCATAGGCCCGCTGGAGGGCTTCCGCTCCAAGGCGGGCTGGCCGTTCACCGCCGAGATCGCGCTCAAGTTCGACGAGGAAGAGAAGAACTGGAAGCTGGAGTTCGACTTCGGCGACGAGGAAGACCCGGCGCAGACCGGCGAGGTGATCGACTTCGCCGGACAGGAAGCGCTGGGCCCCTGCCCGAAGTGCGGCGCGCGCGTCTTCGAATGGGGCAAGAACTACGTCTGCGAGCGCTCGGTGCCGACGGCGGAGCAGCCCACGCCCAGCTGCGACTTCAAGAGCGGCCAGATCATCCTGCAGCAGCCGGTCGACCGCGAGCAGATGAAGAAGCTGCTGGCGACCGGCAAGACCGACCTGCTGGACAAGTTCGTGTCGATGCGCACGCGGCGGTCGTTCAAGGCCTTCCTGGCCTGGGACGCGGAAGCCGGCAAGGTGAACTTCGAGTTCGAGCCGCGCGACAGCAAGTTCCCGCCGCGCAAAGGCGCGGCCGCCAAGGCGGCGCCCGCTGCGGCGAAGAAGGCCGCCGCCAAGAAAGCGGCACCGGCCGCCGCGAACAAGGCGGCGCCGGCAGCCAGGAAGGCGCCCGCCGCCAAGGCGCCGCGCAAGTCCGGCCCGGGCCTCACGCCCAGCGCCGAACTCGCGGCGGTGATCGGCAGCGAGCCGCTGGCGCGCACCGAGGTGATCAAGAAGCTGTGGGACTACATCAAGGCCAACGGCTTGCAGGACACCAAGAACAAGCGCGCCATCAACGCCGACGCCAAGCTGCAGAAGGTGTTCGGCAAACCGCAGGTGACGATGTTCGAGCTGGCCGGCATCGTCGGGAAGCACCTGAGCTGAAGCTCAGGCCTCAGGCTTCGCGCGCCCATCGCAGCAGCGACTCCACGTCGGGCGGCGGCTGCATGGGCGCGAAGGCGCTGACGGTCGCGCGGCCGACGTTGCCGGCGGGCAGGCGCTGCAGCACGTGGCCCAGCGGCACCAGGGCCAACCGCAGCAGCTGGCCCGACACTTCACGCAGATCGCGTTCACGCCAGGCCTGGCCCAGCATGCGCACGTGGCTGTCCCAGTGCAGGCGCAGGCGGTACTGGCCCGCCACGTGGGCGGCCATCAGCAGCCGCCAGCGCTGGGCGGGGTCGGCGGTCTGCTCCAGGCGCGAGACCAGGCGGTCGTAGGACCGGGCGTCGGCATCGGTGAGGTTCATGCCGCGATTGGAAACCTTGTCACGATGGCAAGGTCAAGCGCGGCTCAGCCGGCCCGGTCTTCGCGCGGCGTCGTGCCCTGGGTCGCGTCGCCTTCACCGTGGTGGTCGGCCGTGCCGCGCGGCTCCTGGGGTGGAGTGGTCCGGCGCGGCACGGAGGCGGAGTCGGGCGCGCGCGGCCGGCTGCGCTCCGAGCTCGCAGGCGGGGCCGGGACAGGCCGGCTTTTCGCGGCGGGTCGCGGGTTCATGCAATTTCCTCAGAGCGGCACCAGGCGCTCCACGATGAAGCGGTCGCGCGGCAGCGCCGGCGGCCGGTCCATCTGCAGGTCGAGGTCCTGGGCGGGCACCTGGTAGCGCAGGTGCACGGCCAACTGGCGCGCGGCGAGCTTCATCAGCGCCAGGGACAACGCGTCCTGCGCCCGTCCCGCGCCGTGCGGCTCAAGGTCGAACAGGCCCGGGATCGCGCCGAAGAACCGCTCAGGACGGAACTCGTGCGGCAGCGGCCAGGCACGGTCGTCGTGGTTGGTGCCGTACAGGTCCAGCAGCACACGCGCGCCCTTGGGGAAATGCCAGCCGTCCCAGACGAAGTCCCGGCTGACCTGCGCGGAGAGCGCCGGGAAGAAGGGGTAGAAGCGCCGCACCTCCTGCACGAAGGCCTGCAGGTCGTCGTCCAGGCCGTCGGCCAGCGCGTCTCGCCACCTCGGGTGCCGATGCAGCGCGTGCGCGGCGAGCACCACGAACACCGAAACGGCGACGACGGGGCGCAGCAGGTTCAGCAGCTCAGCTGCAACCTGGCGGGCGGTCAGTTGCAGCCCGTGCGCGTCGACGAACCCGGCGGCGGCCGCGGCCGGCGAGCCCTCGGGGAATAGCGGGCGGCGCCGGTGCGACTGGACCAGCCCCGCGAGCCAGCTCTCCGCTTCGCGACGCGCGCGGCGCGCGCGCAGGTGCGCGGCGATGCCGCCCGCGGCGTTGTCGAACAGCGCCGCCAGCTGGACCGTTCGCACTGCCGCCTCCGTCGAAGCGAGCGGGATGCCGGCCCAGGCGCAGGCGGTGCGGCAGAGCCAGTCCTGCGCCGCCGCGTACAGAACGACGCGCGGACGCGAGCACCACGCGGGCAGCAACCGGTCCCATTGCTCCAGCGCCTGCGCGAGCAGGGCGGCGACCGGCAGCGGGTCGTCCTCGCAACAGAAAGCGGTGCGGTCCGCCTCCGCGTCCGCGCGGCGGAACCGCGTCCGGTCGCTGAACAGTTCCGCCGCGCGCGGCCCCGTCAGGCACAGCGTCGGCAGCAGCATCAGGCGCGCCTGCACCACATCGCTTCCCAGGCGCCGGCATTCCCGGCCGATGAAGCGGTAAGGGTCGGCCAGGAATCGCAGCGAGTGGTCCCAGCCCGGCACCGGCGGTACGCGGCGCGAGACGGCTGCATGGAGGGCATCGGGAGCCATGCCGGCAGCGCGGCAAGCCGCATTCCCGTGGCGCCGGTGCGGCGACGCCGCGCGAACAACTTCCGCCCACCGTCAGGCGGTGCCGAGCAGCCAGTAGGTGAGCAGGCGGCCGCGCCCCTGCAGTTCGACCAGGCCGCGCGCGTGGAAGGCGAAGCCCTCGCCGGCCTGGCGCACGACGGCTTCGCTCACCTGGATGCTGCCGGCGCGGCCCGCCGATTCCAGCCGGCTGGCGACGTTCACCGTGTCGCCCCAGACGTCGTACAGGAAGCGCTGCACGCCCAGCACGCCCGCCACCGCCGGCCCCGCGTGCAGCCCGATGCGCAGCGACATCCCGGTGCCGTTGGCATGGTTGTAGCGCTCGAGCGCGGCGCGCAGGTCCAGCGCCAGGCGGCACAGCGCATCGATGCGCCCCGGCGAGACCACCATGTAGGCATCACCGATCGTCTTGATCTTCTCCAGCCCGTGCCGCTGCACCTGCGCGTCGAAGGACGAGAAGATTTCGTCGAGCACCAGCACCAGGGCGTCCGGCGGCAACCTGCTGGAGAACTGGGTGAAGCCGGAGAGGTCGGCGAAGAGCACGCCCAGGTTGTCGAACTTGCGTGCCTGCGCACGGCCGGACTGCTTGATCTCATCGGCGACCGCCCGCGGCAGCACGTTGTAGAGCACGCCGTCGGCACGGTCGCGCTCGGCTTCGGCGCGCTGCGTTTCGCGGTAGAGCGCCCGGTCGCGCGAGTAGGTGAAGCGGTCCAGCCACAGGCACAGCACGACCACGCAGAACGGATTGACCAGCCCCGCCACGACGCGAACCGCATCGCCCGCCTCACGGTGCCAGACCGGGATGGCGAGCGCGAACAGGCTGGCCGCGTACATCGGCTGGCGCACCCGCCGAGGCGTGCCGGCCACGGCGGCCCCGAACGTCATGCCGGCGGCGTAGATCGAGAAGTCGCCGCGCATGCCGCCATCCACCATGCCGATCCAGGTGCAAAGGCCGATGAAGACGCCGCAGAAGGCGTACAGCGCCCATTCGCGGCCCCGCAGCTTGGGAAGCCAGTGATCGGCCGCGATGATGGCCAGGCTGACCGCCTGCGCCGCCAGCTGCCATGCGAACAGCCAGCCCAGCCCCTCGATGCCGTGCTCGCGAACCAGGGGCACGTCGGTGGCGAGCGCCGCCGGCGGCAGCAGCACCGCCACCACCTTGCAGTAGCGCACGCTCATGGCCCAGCTCCTGCGCGTGAGCCACTGGCGGAATGCCGTGTCGTCCATGGGCGGCACGATAGGCACGGCGCCAAAGAAAAACGCGCCCGGGGGCGCGTTCTTCATCCGATCTGCGGAGTCTTACTTCGCGATCACGCGAACCATCTCCAGCACCTTGTTGGAGTAGCCCCACTCGTTGTCGTACCAGCTCACCAGCTTGACGAACGTGCCGTCCAGCGCGATGCCGGCTTCGGCGTCGAAGATCGAGGTGCGCGGGTCGCCGCGGAAGTCCGTGGCCACCACCTTGTCCTCGGTGTAGCCCAGCACGCCCTTGAGCGCGCCTTGGGACTGGGCCTTGAACTCGGCGCAGATGTCCTTGTAGGTCGCTTCCTTGTTCAGCTCCACCGTCAGGTCGACCACCGACACGTCCGAGGTCGGCACGCGGAAGGCCATGCCGGTCAGCTTCTTGTTCAGCTCGGGGATCACCACGCCCACCGCCTTGGCCGCGCCGGTCGACGACGGGATGATGTTCTCCAGGATGCCGCGGCCGCCGCGCCAGTCCTTGTTGCTCGGGCCGTCCACGGTCTTCTGGGTGGCGGTGGCGGCGTGCACGGTGG
>Ga0247819_10001570_pt1 | contig 12264 bp, 8 predicted proteins | sample 13C_Xylose_Day6_FD_193428 | JGI IMG/M metagenome (GOLD analysis project Ga0247819, IMG submission 193428) | Soil microbial communities from agricultural site in Penn Yan, New York, United States - 13C_Xylose_Day6 | ecosystem: Environmental > Terrestrial > Soil > Agricultural land | place: USA... | reverse complement strand
CCGAGGGATTGGAGTAATTGATGACCGCGTCCGGCAACTTGCAGGATTTGGCGAAGACGCATCCGACTTGAACCGGTTTCTGTCCGACCTCGGCAACCTGGCGCTTGCGCATGTATTCGTCTTGCGCAGCGAGCATGGCCTCGTAAGCGTGTTGCCGAGCCTCGCGCTCACCCAGTTCGCTGGGCGTCATGAAGCGATAGGTGACGTGATGACCGTCACCGGAAGGTGGGTTTTTGACCCTTGGGATGTCCTTGTTGCCAGCCACTGACTGTCCTTGTGCGTTCGTCCATCGGCAACCCTGTAGAAGGGCTGCGCGACGTTAGCGAACGGGACGAAGTGTGGCAGTAGGATGGTTCTGGGATGATGCTAGGAATTGTCTCTGTTTCTCTGGATAGTGGCGAGGGAGCCTGCTCCCGCATGGCTACGAAGTGGCCCCAAAACCTTAATTAGTGGAGCTTCAGCCAAACCGACGCGTGCGATTAGACGGTTTGTACTCAGAAACAAAATATCCGCTGCCTGTATTTCAGGCCGCGGATTTTCGTAGGGGCGAGCAATCAGTATCCGCGCATTACTCGTGATGCCTTCCGCCACCAGGATTCATGTCGATTGAAAGGATCATCGGCCAGCACGCACGGCATATCCCGCAGCCGAATCCACGGTTCATCTTGCCAATGCAGCATACAGAGCGACATCTTAGGCCAATCGAGCACACTCAGCGTCGGACGCTCCACCAGGCGCGACGGCTGTGCATCACGCAGCGCAGGGACCACCTGATGAGTCAGCCACTCCCGCAGCAATCGATTCTCAGGGCAGTAGTGATAAATCAACAACGCATACGCACCTGACTCGCTCACCATCAAACGTTCTTTGGCGGTGCCGTAGACCTCGACGAGCATCATCTGCCTCTGGTCTGCATCCAGCTTGCGCGTCATGCGTTCATCAAGGTGTTTACCCATCAGTCGTCCTAGATCATGCGCGCAGAATCAAGCCTGGTTCTCCAAAAGAAGCGCATGAAGGTGAACGTTGTGACGGGTAAAAAGGGTTGGTTTGAGTGATTCAGGCATGGTGGACCTCCTGGAGTGGAAGCGCGCCGTTGGAACGGTGGGCAGGGCGATTCACCTTCATCGTGAAGGTCGGATAGTCAGGCATTTCCTTTACCTCTGGCTGCTTTCTTAGGGCATTCGTTAAGGGTGTCGGGAGCTAAGAAACCCACCAGAGACGGGCCGGACATATTCCCCTTTCGGGTCTTGTATTCGCCCACTCCCGACATAACGGGGTTTTTTCGCAGGCGTAGAGAAACCGCAGACGAAAAAAAGCCGCATGACTGTCGGGTGCGGAGGACCGCTCTGGTTGAGGCGTTTCTTAGGCGCCGAATCGGAAGTCTAGAGGGTCAATGCAGCGCGCGTCAATAGCAAGTTCGATCATAGCTTTTCAACCGCAATTCGAAGGGTTTAAGCAGATTAATCAGTGGACCCGCCTCCAACATGACTTAATCTTTATCCTAACGCCGTCGCTTTCATCCTGGTTGTGAAGGGGGGCTATGGCACGCACTATACGGATTTTGTAGATTCTGGAAGTCCCGTTCTTTGATATCTCTAATTCCTCGCCTTCTCTAGCTCCTACTTCGCGAAAGTATTTTGTCATATAGGTAATGCGATACTCGTTTCGGGTACCGTCGATGTCATGCAACTTATTGTTGTAGTAAATGAATCGAAACTTCCGTACGGTTCCGGTTTCGTCCTCACATTCGATCCATGCGTCTGGATTCTTGATAGTGGGGTCCAGAGGGGGTAGGAACGAAAGTAATTCTCCTTCCGTTCTTGGAACGAGGATGCCGCCTTGATGGCCACCCGTGGAGCCGACGTCATTGGCACTGAGTTTCTTGCTAAAGGTTCTGCTAGTCATGATCTCTCCGGAATTATTTCTAAGGCCCGCTTCAAATCAGTTGCATCCCTGGATGAAACTGGAACACTTTCGTTCGCCAATTCACTTTTCCAGAGCGATCTATCAAGCATCACTTCCTCTACGGTGTCCCTGTAGAAGAGACGGTAAACGGTCACGGGTTGTGTTTGCCCACGACGGTGTGCCCTCGCACTTGCCTGTGCCTCCAGTGCAGGATTCCACACTGGAGTGAAATGAATTACAACCGTAGCAGCAGTGATATTCAGACCAGCACCTGCTGCCTTAGGGTTCAGCACTAAACACCCGACCCCGTCGTGATTTGTAAACTCATCAATGATTGCTTGCCGATCTTGTTGAGGGGTAGAGCCATTTATTGCCCCCCAGTAAGCATTAGGAAGACTTTGAACTGCCTCCATCAACAGGTCACTTATCCTATTGAAGAGCGCAAACACAATAACCTTTCGGCCGTTAGCGAATGCCTCTCGAAGTAAGCTTACAGCTCGTTCCATTTTTGGGGTCATAAGTGGATGTTTAGCGGAGCGCAGGACCCTAGACTCCTCACCCTCGTCGTCGCCATCCTCATTCCGCCGTAGCCAAGGATGTGCGCACACCAACTGCAGCTGGAGTGTTGCAACCAAAGCTCCAGCGATAGGGTACTTGGCCAAGGTAGCGGCACGTACCATGAGATAATGATCGGTTAGCAAATCGTCTAATTCTAACGGCAGATCGATATTGATTCGTTCCGGAAGGTCACTCGCTACATCTGCCACTCTGCGCTTTAGGATGATCGGATCCGTGAAGCGTCCAATCGTCTGCGCCGATTCGAGACTGTCCGGGTAAGCTGCCTCAAATTCTCGTCTTGAGCCTAGCAAGCCTGGAATCGCGAAGTCAGCCAGTGACCACAAATCAAGGAGGCTATTTTCCACTGGCGTGCCCGTCATTGGAATGGTTCGCCGGCGCGGGATCGACATTACTGCATTTCTTCGGTTCGAATCCGGGTTTTTGATGGCTTGGGCCTCGTCGCAAATTACCCAAGACCATTCGAACGCCGAGAATATTGAGATGTCATTGACCATGGTGTCGTAGGTTGTAACGACGATACTTGTCCGCTGGAGCTCTCGATAGGCGCCTGCACGGTTAGGCCCCCGGTGAACCATCACTGTTATTCCAGAGGCGAAACGCTCAAATTCACGTACCCAGTTGGCAATAAGACTGGTGGGACAAACTATCAGGGCCGGTGAATCCGCTTTTGGCGGGTCCATCAGCAATAGCGCAATGATTTGTAGCGTTTTCCCGAGCCCCATTTCGTCGGCGAGGATTAGCCCGCCCGTTTGTCTTATGGTGTCCCACATCCAGCGAACGCCGCGCGATTGGTAGGGAAACAGTGTTGCTGTGAGTCCCGGGATTGTTATCTCGTTATCGAGAGTGTCCGCAGCGACTCTGCCAGCTTGGAGAAATCCCTCGTCGGCCTCGACCCGCATGACAACATCGGGATTGCGGACGAGTTTGATTGCTTGGCTGTAGGAGAGGTTATCGGACGACGACCCACTCAGCATCTTCTCGAAAAGGATGGTTGCATCCCTCGGAAGTGGCCTAATCGTGGTTCCGTCTAGAACCCAGGCATGTCGATTGCTGGGAGCATGATGCACATATCGGCTTCCTCTCAGCATGCGGACACCACCAAGCCTCGCCACAATTCTTTCCCCCATTCTGCTGATAATCATTACGGGTTCAATCAGACGCTCCGAAAGAATGAGACCTTGTGGTGGGCTTACCCACAGCGACTCGAAGGTCTCTGGGAGCTCGACAGGCTCAGTCATCACAGCCGCTCCTCAATGTTTTCAGTTCCTCGATACCCCAAGGAATCGGCCGCTTGGTGTGAAGCGCTCGATGACAGCTGGGGCAAAGTGGCACCAGATCCGTACGCGGGTCATAGGGACGTGGCTCAACAAGAGATGCAATCGGCTCAAGATGGTGGACTTCGATTATCGACCCCGCCTCCCCGTAAACCCGTCGCGGCTCAAGTCCACAGACAACACAGCGCTCTCCATGGATACGGATGCACAGAAGTCTGTTACGCGGATTTCGCTCCCTTCGTTGCACGACTGACTGAAGAACGGCGCCTTCGAAGGCCGGGACTTCATCATTGACGACCTCTTCGATGACGTCGTAACCGATGAGCTCGGCCATTGCAGCCATCATCGGAACGATCACATCGCGACAGATGGCTATGATCGCAACGTCCTCATATGGATGATCCTGATCGCGAATTCGCGCGATCATCCGGAAAGAGCCGGACGTAACAGTCCAGTCGACGAGGTCCTGTCCGGAGATCTCCACCGCGATATCGGACCGGATCGAGGCAATCAGAGCACGCGCCAGCTGCACGTCCTCAGGGGACGCTCTGCGGATCTGGCCGATGACCTCTCCTGAAAAATTGCCAAACGACAGAAGGACACTATGGCCCTTCAGCCCATAGGGTCTGAGCTCGGCAACCGGGCCATTCTTTTGATCAAGATCTCCGAACCAGATACGCAACCCTGATCGGCGCCCGCTTTTGTCGACGGCAGCGGCCATAGCGGCCCCTGTTCCCTCCTCCAGCTCCCTCAGGATCAGATCTTTCTTCCCTGCGATCATTTTCAGTCTTCTTCTTCGACCATCAGTTCAGCGGGGTCGGGGTCGGCGATATTGCGCAAGAGCTTTCGCAGGTTATTCGATATCTCGCTTCGGATATCCTCGAATATCGGCTCCAATTCCTCGTTTGTGTTGTTCTGTTCTGCTGCGGCAAACGCCCATAGAAGTAGATCCATACCCTCTACCGCGAAACCGTTTGCGGCGGCACGCTTGTAGATTTTCTGGTAGAAATCATGATGTTTGTTCAGTAGTACTGCCGATACGTGGCCACTATCTCCTGCGCTGCGCAGGGCGGGCTGCCAAAGCTCTCCTGTATTGATGGTTTCGACTGCATCGACATAAACGGTGTCAGGGCTCACATTGCTTTGGACGGCAAGCTTGAGTTTGATCTTCGAGCCCATGTTGTTAGAGATGACCGCCGACTGGGTTTCTGGGTCCGCGGATGTCACTTGAGCCTTGCTGGCATTACCTGTATCTGCAATGTTCTTGTTTGCGCTGGTATGGTCGATTTGACGGACATTCGTCTGCTCGCGATTCTGTCTTCGGGCACGGTTTCCCGCTTCTCGATAAATAGGCTGCAGTAGGTCTTTCAATCCCTCCTCAAGGTCCGGATGGAACAGGATGCGGGACTTCTTTACATCGATCCGGAAAGCATCATCGAGCTCGTGTCCGAAATCGAACTCAATCCGCAGCAACGAGGTATGCGGCTCATTTGCTCCGAAGACGTCCATCCAGCTGCCGTCCTGAATTAGGCGCCCCTCGCGGTAGACGTAAAAACCTTGGGCTCGGTTGGATATGCGCGCATGGTTTTTTTCCTCATCCTTGGTCATTTCACTGCGGTGGGGCAGAATCCATGCCCGAATGGTCGCAACCTCCTCAGAGCCGTCAGGCATTTCCACCAAAAGCTTCTGTTTCTTTTCGGCCAGGACCTGCTCCGAGCGAGCAGGGTAGAAGGGGTTCCAAGGATCGACTTGGGTCTGATTAACGAAAATGGATACGTTGCGCTCCCGATCGTCGGATGGGTCAAGGAATCGGTGATAAACGAGCGACAGGTGTTTGATTAAGCTTTTTGCAAGCCGACTTATCGCGTCACGTTCATTAACCGAGCCCGGCTCATAATCCTTGGTAAGGATCCTGTCGCACTTTTCCCAGATCAAAAGGGTCCCTTTGTCGCCGCACAATTCCTCGAACATTTCCTCCTCATCTGGAGTGACTGGTTCCTTGAGCATCTCCCACTGTTTCTGTTGCGCAACGTAGTCAAGATCCCATGCAAGCTTTGCCAATTCTTGCTCGCGACTTTTACGGGATATCAGTGTGTACTTAAGGCACACAGAGCTGGAGGCAGTTTTAAGACCGAGTCCGAACTTGCCAAGACTTTCCGGATTCTCACGTTCCGGAGCTCCGTAGCGCATAGCCCGATAAATGCCCTGCGCATCCATGCCATCGCCGTTGTCGCCAAAATAGACAAGCTTTCGGCCGTTTTGCCTTAGGGTGATCTCGACATTGACTTGGTCCGCCTTGGCGGCAATAGAGTTATCGATGATGTCTGCCGCTGCCGTCCTAACGTTGTAGCCTGTATCTCTCAGCCCGAAAATCAACCGGGGTGCATCGGGCTCGTTGATTAAATCGCTCACATCGAAATCCTTTTTTTGGCTAATAACGTCAAATCCCAGCGCCTCGAGGCTCTGTACCGGACGACAATTCGGCTCAGTATAATTGCACTCTGCCACTGCAAGCCAACTCAGTCGTCTGGCTTTGCATGAAGATTTTTCCCGATGCATGCGCAGGATGACGGCGCGACTGCATTTCCATCAGTAGCCTTAACGGGTGACAAAAGGCTAAGTTTCTGCACCAGCCTTTCTAACGTTTGAGGCCCCTTTTTCAGCTGGCATTCCCACACAATCACAACACTCCAGCCGGCAGTTTTGAGAGCATTGATGTTGACGAGATCCCTCATAACGTTCTTCTGAAATTTATCGTTCCAGAATTCGGGCCGCGTTTTCGGGGTCGTTGCGTAAGGGCAGCCGGGGTGGCGATGCCAGAAGCACCCATGAACAAAGATGCAGACGTTTAGTCGAGGAATCACAATGTCGGGCTTGCCGGGAAGGTCCTTACGGTGAATGCGATACCGGTAACCATGCCTGTAAAGAAAACGCCTGACGATCATTTCGGGGCCAGTGTCCTTGCCACGTATTGAAGACATCATCTTGGAGCGAGTAGCGGTATCTACCGTATCCATGTCAGTACCGTACGTGTGAAGAGTTCTACTTTCGGTACCGCCAGTTCTGCAAAGGTTCAGGAACCATGCGAGAAACAAGGATAATTGGTAGCCGCGTGAGGTGAGGTACTAACCGAGATTTCGGATAAATTTGAAACAAATATTTGCAAAGAGAAATACTGTGTATATATACAGTGTTGGTGCCCCTGAGGTAGATTTTGTCCTGAAGGTTTCTCCAAAAATTGCTCCACATTGAACGGATGCGGGATAGAATAGTGATATCTCGTCACAGATATGACCCAGAAGAGTCTTTATGAATTTCGTCGAAAATGAACAAAATTTCTACCGAAACGCGTCTAGACATCCGGCGGATCGGTCCGCCAGCCAAGCGGGAAACGACCTTGTGCTGCTGCAGCAGCTGCTCGAAATCTATGATCAAGGCTTTCTGGCAGAAGTACTTAACGAGGCGAGTCCAGGGCACTGGTGCCGCGAGACCGTCAACCGTTGGTCCAAGGGCAAGGCATCGCCGAAGCTCTCGTACGTTGAGCACGCGCGATTGACTGCGCTGCTGCCAAGAAAAGTCGAAGGCGAGCGCACCTTTACCTTCATCGACTTGTTTGCTGGCATCGGTGGTATTCGTAAGGGCTTTGAGGCTATAGGTGGCGAGTGCCTGTTTACTTCCGAGTGGAATAAATATGCGGTCCGCACTTATAAAGCCAACCACTACTGCGATCCAGATCGCCATCGTTTCAACTTGGATATTAGGTCGGTGACACTGTCCGACCAATCTGAAGTTAGCGAGGACGAGGCATACCGCAATATCGATATCGAAATACCAGATCATGATGTGTTGCTGGCAGGCTTTCCTTGTCAGCCGTTCTCACTAGCGGGCGTATCGAAAAAGAACTCGCTAGGTCGCAAGCATGGGTTTGAGTGCGAGACTCAAGGTACACTTTTCTTCGATGTTGCCCGCATCATTGCAGCCAAGCGTCCTGTAGCATTTCTTCTCGAAAATGTAAAAAATCTCAAGAGTCACGACAAAGGCAATACATTTCGGGTTATCTGCGAGGCGCTGGATGAGCTCGGTTACGAGGTGGCTGATGTAAATGCTCCCAAGGGCGCCGATCCAAAGGTCATTGATGCAATGAAGTTTCTGCCTCAGCATCGCGAGCGGATCGTGCTAGTAGGCTTTAGGCGTGATCTGAACGTCCATCAGGGCTTTACACTCAAGGACATCGTTAAGTACCAGCCAGCGCAAAGACCTACGTTTGGGGATCTTTTGGACAAGGATGTCGACAGCAAATATATCCTCACGCCCAAGTTATGGGAGTACCTCTACAAGTACGCCCAGAAGCACAAGGAAAAGGGCAACGGTTTCGGTTTCGGCCTGACCGGCCCCAATAGCGTGGCGCGTACGCTGTCCGCTCGCTATCACAAGGACGGCTCCGAAATCCTGGTTGATCGCGGATTCTCAGACAAACTTGAGTTTCATGGTGAGTTGAACCACATGAATCGACCGCGTCGACTCACACCGCATGAATGTGCACGCTTGATGGGTTTCGACAAACCAGGTGAAAGCAACTTTATGATTCCTGTCTCGGACACTCAAGCCTACCGTCAATTTGGCAACTCCGTAGCCGTTCCTGTTTTCGAGGCGGTGGCACGAATGATGAAAGATCGCATTTTGGCTGCCAAGGTAAAAGTCCAAGATGCGGGCATTTGCCCGACTAGCTCCTCCACGATCCATTACTAGTCTTGGATCGTGGCTGGTTGAGTGTGTCGGAGTTGGAAGCGAGGGGGGGCAATTTCGTGCAAGCGGCAACATGTATATCCACAGGCGCTACAGCAGAAGCGGATATTCATTCGAAGATATAAGAATCACCCTATGGAGGAGGCGCCTCCTTTTTAACGCGCCTCCTTGATCGGTCAGTGATCGCGTATCCACTTATTAATTTTGATTCGGTGAGGCTCATCTTCGTCCCGGTAGCCAATGCTTCGATATTTTTCTAATGTGCTAAGAGCGAAGATACACTGTCTTTCAGATGGTAAACGGTTTGGGATGGCAGCGCAGGCTTTCAAAATTCCGTCTTCCTTTATAGATATAAGACCTTTATCTCGTGCCCAGACCCTCAGTCGCCCCCAATACTCTCCCCCTAAAGATATTGCCTGTGATTGTGCCTCGATACCGGAAATCATAGTTGCTTCTCGCTTTTGCTCTTGCTCTGCGGACCGTAGCTCGGCTAGGGTAACGGTACACCGAGACAGAGGAGAGTCATAAGCGATCATCGTTGTTCTAAGAGACTCCCAGCAAGCTTGTTTTTTTGCCCACTCACTTATATTTGTCAAGCCATGTACAGGATGCATAATTATAGCTGTTGCAAATTTAGCGGCACATAATAATACTCCTTCCAAGTCTGATGAAACACTCTGGCTGCTCCATACGGAATCAAGATCTATAGCAAGTCCTTTTTCTGCGACATCTGATGACAACTTCGAGACAGCATACGTGACAATATTCGCGCGATAGCCACCAGGATACCATTCCTGTCTTGGAGCTAGCTTTTCCATGTGTCTAAAAATAATTAATTTTGCTATCAAACGTTTGTACCACAACTCATCGAAAGATCCTTCCCCTTTCGACCATTGCGCACCAATATTTTTGGCGAAATCAGAGAAGTTTTTTTGAGCGCCTTTACTTACAATGTGCGGAAGTGCTTGGAAGCTAAACTCTGCTTTCGCTAAATCAGTTTTGGTGAAAAACTGTTTTTTTGGGTACTCAATATCAAAGCGCCTTCTTTCTGCTTCTGATCGCTTCGTACGCTCTACGAGATACTGTCCGCGAGCTCGTTCATAAAACCATTTCGAATCACGGGACTCACTCTCGACAGGGGTGATAGTTCGCCTGGAATGCTCTTCAATGCGGATGTGGAAGGGGTGATTTGAAAAGAAGTCGGCAGCGCTTACTTTGTTTTGGCTATTCGCAAACTCGGAGATTTTAGGTACCAGCTCTTCAGCCCTTGAAGACGGTACTACTGTAAGCTTCATTTGAACATATACTTCTTTTAATGCATCTGGACTTATGCGTTTTGCAGCATGAATCGAAGCGGTCGTCTGTCCTCCGTTCACAATCTGTAGGTTCTTTATTGAAACTATCTGAGTGCCGCCGAGTCCGGAGCTCTCAATCTCTATGCTGTCAGCGGTGGCAGACAAACCATTGTTATATGAGAAGAAGAGAGCAGGATCAGTCTTGATAGTATCTCGAATGCTCCTATTTACTTTGCCCTTCGCTTGCAAAAAGCTTCTGACATTAGACTCCAGTAATCTAGCGCCCCATTTGTCGTAGATGTCTGCTAACTGGGTGCCAGGAATTACCATAAGGTAGCTGTCTAATTCTCCACCATATTTGGATGCCGCCAAAGCTGGTATCGATCCGCCGAACGCGTCGCGGAAATTTATGTTCAACACCTCTCGCGCCTGCAGAGAGTTTTCGTAGCGATAAAGCCTGGATAAGTCCCAAATATTATAAGTGGCGGGAATTCCGCCGATTTCCCCCGCAGTCACAGCATCCGTACGAGCACTGTAATTTGCGTTGGTAAGGTAAATGAGTTTGATCTTTGTTGTCACGCTCCATGCTTCGGCTATAGTGGAAGCAAGTCCCGCAACCGGGCTGCCGGCCGGCAGCGACATGCGGAAGTCAGACTTCCATGATGAGGTGATGAAGTTTCTCAAATATCCGAAAATCCGCTTCGCGTCCTGTGCATTAATTGTTTTTACTTCACTTCCATGAAACTCCGAAACGATAAGGCTCAAAACACCATCGGTATCTCTTGGGTCACCGCCACTGCCGTCTACCCTGATCGTTTTATTGCTGACCATTACATCGACAAATGCACGTTCGGAGGTCTCGATCTCACCAACCGCCTCCAGACGTTCTGTCATCAGGTAGAAGAATGCATCTTTTTCCAGTTCGGCTTCTCCATCACCTTCAATGTCGCGCTGAACATCTGCATAAATACTCAAATTAAAATCTGCTAATTTGTTATTTTCAGACGCTAGCACCTCTTTTATAAAATCAATACTCGATGAAGATGGCTCTACAACTACCCCGTCCGTACCTGACAAATTTTCCATTTGCGAATCCTTAACGTCGCTCTAGCAAATAATAGTTGTGTCCACATTCGATCGCTATCCTGCAATGGCCCATTTACATATAGGCTACTAGCAAATTGCCAGATGTGGATTGGAAACTCAACATCTTTTACCAAGATCAAGAACCCTGTTATGCCTAGCCTCAGACTGACTGCTGGCGTTTAAGTTTTTTGTATTCAGCTTGAGACCCAATTTTCCAATTGACACTCAGGCTGCGATTGCAAGGCTGCCCCTAGGTCGTGCCCCCCCCCATATGGGTGCCTGGAATGCGACGCGAGTTGCTACGACTGACGACATATGCACAGAACATAATCAGGGCATGCACCTAGCACCATTCGCCAGCAAAGTCCGTTGTTTCACTTGCTTTGAGCTCACGAGGGGGCTCCTACCAAACCCGATTTCGGACCCCTGCTATTGGGTTTTTTGTCTGTTCAAAAAAGGGTGTTCAACCCCCCAGCGATTTTTTCAGCGTCCCTGGTCTGAGTGCCCTCACTCTAATTTCATATTGAGTGGGTTGCCTCATTGCTTGAGCTTTAAAATCAAGGGTGAGTGGAAAACTACCATTTCATCACTGGCGGCTAACACTTAGATCTCTACGGCTGTCGCCAAGTTTTACCAGCAACGCTGAGAAGTCGAGCTGTTATTGAAGAGCTTTAAAAAGCTCAGTGCTGCAGAGCGCGATGGCCGTGCGCTGTCAGGGTATCGATTTGCTTTAATGAGAGCTTTGGGGATTGTCGCTGTTCTACGAGGTGGTTCGCCGGGACGCCTCGGCGCCTCTTGGTCGAGTGCGGTCAGATTTTTGTTTCAAGCCAGCCTGCTAATGCATGCCGTTCAGCTGGTGGTGAGGGCTGCGTCAAATCGATTTGAGCACGGGAATGTAGTTGGCGGAGCCGGGGCGGGTATTGGAGGGAAGTTTCTGAGTTGCCGCTCTAGGCCTTCAAGGCCTAGAGCGGTCAAATTCAAGACCCGGTTTTCGCTTGCCTATAGGGCTGACACGCTACAGTGAACAACAATACAAGCAAGTCGGGCTTCATGTTTTGATTTGTCGATTCAAGTACTTATCATAAAGTTGACACTAGCTCAGATATCAATCCCAGCTCAACGCCCCACCAGTCTGATACTCAATAACCCGAGTCTCAAAGAAATTCTTCTCTTTCTTCAAGTCCATAATCTCGCTCATCCAAGGGAACGGGTTAGTCGTCCCTGGGTACTCTTCCTTCAACCCAATCTGCGACAGACGACGGTTAGCAATGAACTTCAGGTAGTCCTCCATCATCGCCGCGTTCATGCCCAACACGCCGCGAGGCATGGTGTCGCGAGCGTATTCGATTTCCAGCTGAGTGCCCTGCAGAATCATCTGC
>Ga0247819_10001569_pt1 | contig 12271 bp, 9 predicted proteins | sample 13C_Xylose_Day6_FD_193428 | JGI IMG/M metagenome (GOLD analysis project Ga0247819, IMG submission 193428) | Soil microbial communities from agricultural site in Penn Yan, New York, United States - 13C_Xylose_Day6 | ecosystem: Environmental > Terrestrial > Soil > Agricultural land | place: USA... | reverse complement strand
GCTTGCTGGATGCGCCTGGCCACCGGTGGGCGCGACAACCTGCTGACCTGGTTTTACATGCACCGCGGGGAATACGAGCTGGCCAGGCGCATCCAGCAAGCCAATCCCATGCGGCTGATCGACGGGGTGCCGCTGCGGGGCACTGCCTCGGGTACGCTGCAGGGGCGTGCGCTGGTGGGCCTGAGCTATGCGCTGGAAGGGCGCATGACCCAGGCCGAACGCATTTCCCGTGAAGTGCTGCGCGAGGCGGGTGAGGCCGGCGGCACCTGCATCGACGCCAGCTATCTGGCCACCGGTCTTCTGGCGGAAGTGCTTTATGAGCACGATGAGACCGAGGCCGTCATCGAACTGCTGGAAAACCGTGTCGATGCGCTGGAGCGCGTGTCCATTCCCGATTCGGTGCTGCGCGTGCACCGCGTGCTGGCCGCCGCGCACTGGGCGGCGGGGCGGCGGCTCGAAGGCATGGCCTCGCTGGAGCGGCTGGAAGACTACAGCGCGGCCCTGGGGTTGGATCGGTTGCTGGTACACAGCCTGGCGATGCAGGTGCAGTGGCGCCTGGAGCTGGGCGAGCCGGCTGCGGCCGAATTGGCGCTGCAGCGCGTCAACGCCATAGATGCCAGACATGAGAATGCCCAGCACAGCGCCCAGGGCGAAATCGCCGTGGTGGCCGAGCGCGCACGCATTCTGTGGGCCATGGCGCGTGGCGACCTGGACGATGCGGACCGGCGCATCGTGCGGCTGACCGCTATCCTGGAGCAGCGCGGCCGCCAGCGGCTGATTGCCCAGTTGACGCTGATGCAGGCCGCCATCGCCATGCGGCGCGGACGCCTGGAAACGGCGCGCGACTGCACCCTCACCGCATTGCGCCGGGGCCATCGCCTGGGCCTGGTGCGCAGCCTGCTGCAGGCGGACCCGCAAGTGCCGCAGCTGATTGCCGATGTGGCGAGCTACCCGGACCTGGATCCGGTGCTGGCTTTTTATGCGCAGCGGCTGCTGGAGGCAGCGCGCGCAGCGGCCCATTCGGCGGCGTCTCCTGCGCCGCCGGCCGCCGAACAGCAGCCGGCCGTGGAGCCGCTCAGTGAGCGCGAACGCGATGTGCTGCTGCTGCTGATGCAGGCCATGCCCAACAAGAAGATCGCGCTGGCCCTGGGCGTATCGATCGACACGGTGAAGTGGCACTTGAAGAACATCTACGGAAAGCTCGGCGTCACAGGTCGGGACGAAGCGGTGGCGTGGATGCGAGGCAGGCCCTAGGCGCGCACCTGCCCGGCCCAGTACCCGCCGCGGTCAATCCACCTTGGCGCCGGAGACTTTCACCAGTTTCTGGACCATGGGGCCGCTGGCGTCGTAGTTTTTGCGGAAGTCCACTGAACTGTTGCCAATGCCTACGATGCCAAAGGCATGGAAACGGGTCTGCATCGCGGGCGTCTGGACTGCGGCACGGGCTTCCTTTTCGAGCAGCGCGAGAATGGGGGCGGGCGTCTTGGCGGGCGCCATGAGCAACACGCCGCCAGGGGGCTGGTACTCCAGATCAGGAAAGCCCGCCTCGGGCATCGTGGGCACGTCAGGCAAGGCGGCCTGGCGCTGGTTGCCCATGATGGCCAGCGCACGCAGGCTGCCGTTGGCCAGGTGGGGGCCCATGGTGCCGGGAGTGCCTATGGCCACGGCGATCTGTCCACTGATCAGGTCCTGGGTCATCAGCGCCTCGCCCTTGTAGGCGACGTGGCTCATGTCGAGCTGGTACGAGTCACTGAGATAGGCCGACAGCAGATGGCTGCCCGAGCCTATGCCGAAGGAGCCGTAGTTGACCTTGCCCTTGTTTTTCTGCGCCCAGCCGATGAATTCCTTCACGGAATGGACGGGAATGTTCCTGTTGACCGCCATCACCAGATTGGCCGCGCCGATTTCGGTGATGAAGGCAAAGTCCCGGCCGGTGTCGTAGGCCATCTTGGTGAAGAGGTATTGCGTGTAGTAGATCGGGGAGGAATGGGTCAGCAGCAGCGTATAGCCGTCGGGCGTGGCGCGGGCGACTGCGCCGGCGCCCAGCATGCCCGAGGCGCCCGGCTTGTTGTCGATGATGATGGGGCGCTTGAGGCGCTTGCCCATTTCGTCGGCCATGACGCGTGCCAGGACGTCGGTGGCGCCGCCCGGTGGCGCGGGCACCACCAGCGTGATCGTGCGACTGGGGTAGTCCTGGGCGAAGACGGGCACGCAGTGGGCCAGGGCCAGAACGAGAGTGAGTGCTCTGATGCGCATAGATTTCTCCAGATCGGTTTAGGGGTGCGTGCCGGCCACATGCGGGGCCGGCTGCGCCGCGAACAGTTGCTTGACCAGATCGGCGCGCCGGGCGCGGGTGACTGCCTGGTTGACATAGCCCTTGTCGGCGATTTCGTTGGCATCCATCGAGGCCGGTTCGGCCATCAGCATCAGGCGCCGTATCTTCAGGCTGACACTGCCGGTCTGTTGTTGCAGACGCGCGTTGAGTTCGGCAATCAGGGCCGGATGCGCGACCAGTTCCGCGGCGCTCAATCCCGCGAGCTCAGGCCGCAGGCGCTGGCAGGCGGCCACATGGGGCCAGGCCAGGGCTGCGATGTAGTCGTGGTCGTGGCCGCAGATGACGGCGTCGGACAGCAGCGGCGCGCAGACCTCCACCAGGCCCAGGCGCACGGCGCCCGCACGCACCCAGGTGCCGTTGATCAGCTTGAAGTCTTCGGCCACGCGGCCGTCGAAGCGCATGCCCTGGATGGGGTCGCTGGCATCGATCAGGCGGACTGCATCGCCGAGCTTGAAGAAGCCTTCTTCGTCGAAGGCGGCTTGCGTAAGGTCGGGGCGGCCGATATAGCCGCTGAAGTTGTGGTCTCCGCGCATGCGGATCTCGTAGCGTTCGCCTTCCAGCGGCACGAGCTTGACTTCGGTGCCGGGTGGCGGCGCGCCAATGTGGGCGAGGTCGACACTGGCCCAGTTGCGGTAGGTGCCGACGCCGGTGGTTTCGGTGGCCGCCAGGCCGGTGGCAAAGACGATGCGCTCGCCCACGGTTTTCTCGGCCACGCGCTGGATGCGCTGGTTGACGTCGTCCGGCAGGCTGGCGCCGCCGTAGCCGAAATTGAGCACGCGCGCAAAAACGCTTTTGGCCAGTTGTGGATCGCGCTCCAGCTCCGTGGCCAGCATGGTCCATGCGGACGGCACGCTGGTCAGCACGGTGGGAGAAATCTCGCGCAGATTGCGCACCGTGCGCTCGAACATTCCGGGCAGGGGCTTGCCGTCGTCGATGTAGTGCGTGCCGCCCAGCAGCACGGCGCGGCCCAGGTTGAGCACGCCGCCCAGCGCGTGGTGCCAGGGCAGCCAGTCGAGGAACACGGCAGGCTCCGGCGACTCGGCGAGCGCGGAAAACATGTCGCTGAGATTGGCCGCGCACGCCTGCAGATTCCGGTAGCTGACGGGCACGCCCTTGGGGGCGCCCGTGGAGCCCGAAGTGAAGAGGATCTTGGCGATGTGGTCGGGACGGATGGCCGCATGCGCGGCCGCCACGGCCTCACGGCGCGCGGCGCTGAGTTCGAGTTGGGCCAGCGACTGCCACGACACGGCACGCTGCGTTGCGCCGTCCACGGCGATCAGGGGCAGGTCTGCGCCGTTGATGGCCTGCACCGCGCGCTGGAACAGGGGCAGGTCCTGCACGAACAGCGCGGCCGGGGGCACGAGCTCGCACACCCCTTTGAGGCGCGCGAAATCCTGGCTGAGCAGCGAATAGGCGGGCGATACCGGCGCGAGCGGCACGCCCACATACTCGGCGGCGAACAGCAACACCAGCTGCTGCAGCGAATTGGGCGAGAGCACGACCAGCGGGCGCCCTTGGCCCAGACCCATTTCCAGCAAGCCGGCGCCCACGGACTGCACCTGTTGCCACAGTGCACTCCAGCTCAGGCGCTTCCATTCCCCCGTCTTGGCGTCGCGCTCGCAAAAGGCCGGTGAATCGCCACGGCGGCTGGCCCAATGGGGGATGGACCCGGCAAAGCCGATGCGGTCGCTGGTTTGGGGGGCGAGCGGGGAGCGCAGAATCAAAGTGCCGTCAGGGCGGCGCTCGCACAGTGTCTTGCGCACCGCATAGGGCACGGCGCGGTAGGGCACGGCGGCGGGAGTTTCGCGGGTAGCCGTTGTCATGCTGGTCATGTCTCCGTTTTTATTCCTGAGCCAATCCTGGGCAGCGAGGCCGCCTGCGCCCCGCTGCCGTCCACCGGGGGTGTTACTGCGGTGCGCCCGCCACCGCCACCACCTGGCCGGTGATGTAGTTCGACTCGGGCAGGCAGAACAGGTAGACCGCGCCCGCGGCTTCCTCGGGCGTGCCGCCGCGACCGATGGGGTTGCGCTGGGCGTGGGACTTGAGCAGATCCGGGTTCAGGCCCACGCGGATGTCGCGGCCTTCGATGTTGATCGAGGCGCCGGAATGGGCGTCGGCATTGGTCATGCGGGTATGGATCAGACCGAAGGCCACGGCGTTGACGTTGACCTTGAAGCGGCCCCATTCGCGGCTCAGTGCGCGTGTCATGCCGATCACGCCGGCCAGATGAATTACTCGTCAGCCAAGGCCGGCGTTGCCGTTGAGGGCCGAAGTGGACGAGACGTTGACCACCTTGCGGAACACTTCCACGCCATTTTCCTGATCGGCCAGGGCCTGCGCCTTGATGACGGGGTAGGCGGCGCGCAGGATGCGAAAAGGCGCGGTCATGTGGCAATCGATGATGGCATGCCATTGCTCGTCGGTCATGCGCTGGATCACGTCATCCCAGGTGAAGCCGGCGTTGTTGACGATGATGTCTATGCCCTTGAAGTGGTCCATTGCCGTCTTGATGTAGCGCTCGGCGAAGTCCGGGGCGCTGACATTGCCGGCGCAGGCCACGGCCTGGCCGCCGCTTTTCTTGACCAGTTCCACGGTCTCCTGCGCCGGGTCGGCATCCAGGTCGTTGACCACGATGCGCGCGCCCTGGCTGGCGAGTTTCAAGGCGATGGCCTGGCCTATGCCGCGACCCGAACCGGTGACCAGTGCCACTTTTCCGTCCAGTGTTCCCATGTCGATGTCTCCTGAAAATGGATGATCAGAGTGCAACCACGGCATCGCCAACGATCTTGGTGTCGCCGTACTGGTTGCGTGTTTCGATTTCGAGCTTCACGCGCTGCTCGCCGTTTTCCTCGAATTTCTCCACCACCTTGCCGTGGCAGGTGATCTGGTGGCCCAGGTGGGTGATGCCGGTGAAACGCACGCCGAAGCTGCGCAGCTGGCGCTGATCGACCCACTGCGTGAGCAGGCGCCCCAGGTAGGCCATGGACAGCATGCCGTGGGCGAACACATCGACGGCGCCGGCCTTGCGGGCGTAGTCGATATCGATGTGGATACGGTTGTGGTCGCCCGAGGCGCCGGCGAACAAGGCCAGCGTGGTGCGGGTGATGGGCGGCAGTTGCAGCGCGGGCAGGCTGTCGCCGATCTGCAGGCTGGCAAAGGAGGGGGTGTTCATGCTGCGTTCTCCTGCGGGGCTCATGCGTTCTTGTGGACCAGAATGCTGCGCAGGTCGGCAACATGCTCGCCGCGCTGGTTGCTGACGCGGGATTGGCGCACCACAAAGCTCAAGGCCCCGGCTTTCTTGTCGTAGATGTCGGAGATGTGGGTCTCGAACTGCAGCGTGTCGCCGGCGTAGGCCATGCGGTGGTAGGTGAAGCTTTCCTCGCCGTGCAGGATGCGCGACGTATCTATGCCCAGCTCGTCGCGCCAGGCGCTGCTGGGAATCTGGAATTCCAGCGAGAACAGGAAAGTAGGGGGCAGGGGCAGGTCCGGGTGGCCGGCGTCGCGTGCGGCCGATACATCGAGGTAGATGGGGTTGGTTTCGCCTATGGATTGGGCGAAGAACCGCAACTGGCCCGCTTCTGCCTTGGTCTGGTAGACCGGCAGCTTCATGCCTATGTGCTTCTTGTCTATCATGCGGACACCTTTTGGTAGATGGTGACGACGCCGGCGCCGCCCAGGCCCAGGTTGTGCTGCAAGGCCAGCTTGGCGCCTGCGACCTGGCGTTTGTCGGCCGTGCCGCGCATCTGGTGCGTCAGCTCGTAGCACTGGGCCAGGCCGGTCGCGCCCAGAGGATGGCCCTTGGACAGCAGGCCGCCCGAGGGGTTGGTCACCCAGCGGCCGCCGTAGGTGTTGTCGCCGTCGTTGACCAGCTTCTCGCCTTCGCCTTCGGCGCACAGGCCCAGGCCTTCGTAGGTGAGCAATTCGTTCTGGGCAAAGCAGTCGTGCAGTTCGATGACGTCGATATCTTTCGGGCCGACGCCGGCCTGCTCGTAGGCTTGCCTGGCTGCGAGGGCCGTCATGTCAAAGCCCACCACGCGGATCATGTCCTTGGCGTCGTAGGTGCTGGGCAGGTCGGTGGCCATGGCCTGGCCGGCGATCAGCACATCGGTGCGCAGGCCGTGCCGGCGCGCGAATTTCTCGGACACCAGAATGGCGGCCGCCGAGCCGCAGGTGGGCGGGCAGGCCATCAGGCGGGTCAGCACGCCTTCCCAGAGCCAGGGAGCGGCCATGACTTCCTCGGTGCTCAATTCCGTGCGGAACAGCGCCAGGGGGTTGTTGGCCGCATGGCGGCTGGCCTTGGCGCGGATCTTGGCGAAGGTTTCCAGGCGCGTGCCGTACTTCTGCATATGCGCCTGCCCGGCGCCGGCGAACTGGCGAATGGCGTTGGGCAGTTCGGCATTGCCCACCAGTTCGTTGACGACGTCGTTGGCCCGCTCGAGCGCGGGCGCACGGTCGGTCCAGGCGGACTTCAGCGCGCCGGGATTCATCTGCTCGAAGCCGAAGGCCAGCGCCACATCGACGGCGCCGCTTTGCACGGCCTGCCGCGCCATGAAAAGCGCGGACGAGCCGGTGGCGCAGTTGTTGTTGACGTTGAGCACCGGAATGCCGCTCATGCCCACGCGGTACAGCGCCTTCTGGCCGCAGGTGGAGTCGCCGTAGACATAGCCGGCGTAGGCTTGCTGCACCTGCTCGTAGGCAATGCCGGCATCGGCCAAGGCCAGCTTCACGGCCTGCGCGCCCATCTGGTCGTAGCTTTCGCTGGTGCCGGGTTTCTTGAACGGAATCATGCCGACGCCGGCGACAAATACTTTGTTGGTCATAAGGTTGTGGGGGAGTGGGTTGGAATCAGAGGTTGCGGGCGATGAGGTCACGCATCACTTCGCTGGTGCCGCCGTAGATGCGCGTGACGCGCATGTCGACGAAGTCGCGGGCAATCGGGTACTCCAGCATGTAGCCGTAGCCGCCGTGCAGCTGCACCATCTCATCGAGCGCCTTGCCCAGCGTCTCGGTGGCAAAGAGCTTGGCGATGGCGGCTTCCGCCAGCGTGAGACGCCGGCGCGTGTGCTCGGCGATGTAGTGGTCGATCATGGTGCGCACGGCAACGGCCTGGGCCTTGATGTCGGCCAGCTTGAACTTGGTGTTCTGAAAGTCCCAGACGGTCTGGTCGAACGCGCGGCGCTGCTTGACGTATTCCAGCGTGTTCTCCAGGGCCCGCTCCAGCCGCGCCGCGGCCGAGATGGCAATGCTCAGGCGTTCCTGCGGCAGCTCGCCCATCAGATAGGCAAAGCCCTTGCCTTCCTCGCCCAGCCGGTTGCTGACCGGCACGCGCACGTTGTCGAAGAACAGCTCGGCCGTGTCCTGGGCGTATTGCCCCACTTTTTGCAGCTTGCGGCCGCGGCGGAAACCGGCGCGGGTCGCTTCGACGGCGATCAGGCTGATGCCTTTGGCGCCCGCGGTCGGATCGGTCTTGCACACGACGATGATCAAATCCGCCGTCAAGCCGTTGCTGATGAAAGTCTTGCTGCCGTTGATGATGTATTCGTCGCCGTCGCGCACGGCGGTGGCGCGCACGGCCTTGAGGTCGCTGCCCGTGCCGGGCTCGGTCATGGCAATGGCCAGGACGATTTCGCCCGAGGCGGCGCCAGGCAGCCATTGGCGCTTTTGCTCTTCGCTGCCGGCGCGCAGGATGTAGGGCGCGATGATGTCGGAGTGCATGCCGAACGCCGGGCCGCTGACGCCCGAGCGCGCCATTTCCTCCGCGAACACGGCGGCATGGCCGAAGTCACCGCCGCCGCCGCCGTATTCCTCCGGCAGCGAAGCGCACAGCAAGCCTTCCTTGCCGGCCTTCAGCCAGGTCTCGCGATCGACCTGTCCGGCCAGGTCCCAGGCGTCCTGGCGCGGCTTGCACTCGCGTTCCAGAAAGCGGCGTACCGTTTCGCGGTACATCTCGTGGTCATCTCGAAAAACGTTGCGTTGTACGTGCACGGCTTGGTCTCCTGTAAGTTCACCCGTATTGAGGCTCTACGGTAAGGAGGTGCCGTGATGGCGTCACCACTCCCGATGGGGGGTGGGGTTCACCCGCGGGTGGGGTGGGGGTGGGCTCGCCGCGCGGTTCAGGGCGCAGTGGTTTCGCTGCTCCAGCCGAGGTCGCGCGCGCGCGCCACTGCCTCCTGGCGGCCCGACACCCCCAGCTTGGCGTAGATGCGGCTCAAGTACCACTTGACGGTCTCGGGCGACAGTTCCAGGGCGCGCGCCATCTTCTTGTTGGGCATGGCCTGTGCGAGCAGGCGCAGCATGTCCATCTCGCGCTCGCTCAGGGATTGCAGAGCGCTGGTGGGCGGGGCGGCCGCACCACAGGCCTGTGCGTGGGTAGGGGAACTGGTGGCCAGCAGGCGTTCCACGTAAAAGGCCAGCACGGGGTCGAGTGGCTCGGTGGTGCCCAGTTTCTGGAGCAGGGCGCGTGCCATGGGATCGGCATCGACCAGGCTGCGCAGGAGACCCAGCCGGTGACCGCGCCGCAGGGCCTCGACCAGCTGCAGGCGTGCGGCATCGCCGTGGCCGCGCAGGCTGTCCAGCGCCGCGCTGCGCACCAGCAGGTGCGTGACGCTGCGCTGTCTGCCCGCGGCCTCGCACGAGGCGAGCAGCTGCGCGAGCCGGGCGGCAGCGCCTTCCAGGTCGCCCGTGCCGAGCGCCCACCGGATGCTGGCGCTTTGCGCCGCCTGCGCGATTTCGCTGATCGCGCCGTCGCTCGCCTGGCGTTCAGCCATGGCCTGGAGTTGCGCCATCGCCGATCGCGCGGCGTCCGGTTCCTGCAGCAGCAGGTGGTAGTGCACGGCATCGGCCAGGCCGTGGGTGAGCAGCCGCTCCAGCCGGTGGTGGGTGGCGTAGGCTTTGAGCCGTTGCAATTGGCTGAAGGTCTTGGCGGGCTGGCCCGACTGCCAGGCCGCGGCCGCCAGCACGCGGTAGACGCGCAGCATGGCGTCGGGCATGACCGTGCGCTCCAGCACTTCGAGTTTGTCCTCCACCAGGGCGCAGGCCTGGGGGATATGGTCGAGCTCAAAGAGCACGTCGGCCAGCAGGCTGAGTGCCAGATAGCGTGCATCGCTGCAGGCCTTGCCGGCCTGCGCCGCCTGCGCCACCACGGCGCGCAGAACGCGCTCCGCCTGCGGCATCTTGCCTTCCATGGCGTAGCTCAGCCCCACCAGACTGCGGCCTTGCAAGCTGCCTGAAGCGGTGGCCAGCAGCGGTGCGCCATTCATCACCAGCGGCGCTGCCTCGCGCTGTACGCTGCGCGCCATGGCGTATTCACCCTGCTGGATGTACATCCACGACAGGATGTTGTTGCGCGAGCCCACCGAGAACGGATCGGCATCGCTGGGGACCATGCGCAGCCGCGGCATGATGGCGCGCGCCGTGTCGGTGTCGTCAAGCTGCAGTGCCAGCGCGCCTTGCAGTACGGTGACCTGAAAGCGCTGGCAGACCGCATCTTCGGGCAGCAGGCGCTGCAGTGTAGCCAGCGATCCGGCGCATTCGTCCAGCTTGCGCTCGAAGAACTGCATGCGGGCCTGCCAAAGCTGCAGGTTGACATTGCTGGGGGCCAGCTCCTTGAGCAGGTCCATCAACTCACGCCGCTCACCACGCGCCAGCAGCGATTGCGCACACTGCTCGATGAGCGCGGCCTGCTCTGCCTGGCCCGAGCGCATGGCGTGATGCTCTGCTTCCTGCGGTAGGCCCTGTCCCTGAAACCAGGCAAACGCGCGCCCGTGCACGGTCTGCTGTTGCGGTTCGGGAAAGTGGGCAAAGCGGGCGAGCAATGACTCGCGCAGCAAGGGATGGAAGCGATACCAGTGCCCGTTCGACGGATCCTCCACCCGGACCACGAAATGGTCTGCGCGCTGCAGCCGGTGCAGCAGCGCGGCGATGCCGTCAACGGCCTGCGGGGTGTCGACCAGCGCGGCACACAGCGCGGCGCAAAAGCGCTTGCAAGGCGCTGCATGCACCAGCAGCTCCAGCTCGTCGGCGCGCAACGGGGCGAGCACTTCCTTGTCGAAATACCGGGCCAGCACCTGGGCCGTGCCAGCGGTGGACAAGGAGATGTCGGCTGGGGGCTCCCGCGTGAGCAGCTGCAGGCCGTGGACCCAACCTTGCGTACGTTCATGCAGGCGGCGTACCTGGCCTGGATCGGCAGGCGCGCATTGCGACTGGATGAACTGGGCGCTTTCTGCCGCCGTGAAGCACAAATCCTGCTGGTTGAGCTCCAGCAGCTGTGCCTGGCTGCGCAAGCGGTCCAGCGAAAGTCCCGGCATGCCGCGCGCGACCAGCACCCACTGCAGCTGCGCGGGCGCGTGGTCCAGCAGCCATTGCAGCGCATCCAGCGTGGTCGCACTGGTCAGCTGCTGCACATCGTCGAGCACGCAGACCAGGCGGCGCTGGCGTGTCGAGATATCGCGCACCAGCAAGACCGCGAGCCGTTCCATGGCGTCGGGGTCGGAGTCCAGGGATGCGTTCTGCGTCGCGGCCGGCGCCTGCGGCGCTATGCAGCTGCGCAGCGCCTGCAGAAAGTGCAGTGGATCGTTGTGGCGATCCGTGGCTGCCAGGCGGGTCACGTCTATGCCTTGGCTCGCCAGCCCATCGCTCCAGGCCGCCGCCAGCGCCGATTTGCCCGCGCCCGCGGGGCCGGTGATGAGCAGGCAGCGCAGCTGCCGCGCAGCGTTCATGCGCGCCAGCAGGCGCTCAGGGACCGACGACGCGCTGGAAGGGGCTTCGTGCAGGGTCCTGGACGGGGTCAATGGCGACGGAAAAGGGGTGGGGCGAGAGGGCATGGCGAAGGCAAGACCGGGGTCAGCGCTGATTGTGCAGCATCATGGCGGTAGGCCACGGCCTGCCCGCTACCCGATGCGGGTGGGGCGAAATCGCCCCACTTTGGTTCTACTCGTGGCTGGCGAATCCTGCCTTCATCAACGCCTCCGGCCGCCGCCGGGGGCACCGCACACACTGGAGATTGCAATCATGGGCGTTTTGTCCGGCATACGGGTTCTGGAGTTTGAAGCCATTGGTCCTGGCCCCTTTGGCACCATGCTGCTCGCCGACATGGGCGCCGATGTGATCCGCATCGACCGGCCCGTGGCGCACTCGGACCTCGGCCCCAAGGCCAGCGGCCCGCGCATCGACATCACGGGACGGGGCCGCCGCTCCGTCATGCTCGACCTCAAGCAGCCAGCGAGCGTCGCGGTGGCACTGGACCTGATAGAACGTGCCGACGTGGTCATCGAAGGCTTCAGGCCGGGCGCGATGGAGCGCCTGGGCCTGGGCCCGGAAGTCGCTCTGGCCCGCAATCCCAAGCTGGTCTATGGCCGCATGACAGGCTGGGGGCAGACGGGGCCGCTGGCCGAGCGCGCCGGTCATGACCTGAACTACATCGCGCTGTCTGGCGTGCTTTCCGCCATAGGCCCCCAAGGCGGCAAGCCCACCGTGCCGCTGAATCTCGTGGGCGACTATGGCGGTGGCGGCATGCTGCTGGCCATGGGCGTGCTCGCCGCGTTGCTCAACGTGCAGCGCGGTGGCACAGGCCAGGTGGTGGACGCGGCCATGGTCGAAGGCGCGGCCCAGCTGGGCGCGGTGTTCTGGGGCATGCTGGCCGGGGGCAACTGGAAGGAAGAGCGGGGCAGCAACTGGCTCGATGGCGGCGCGCCCTGGTATGACAGTTATCGCACCCAGGACGGCCACTACATGACGGTGGGCGCCGTGGAGGCCCGTTTTTATGCCGAGCTGCTCGACAAGCTGGGCCTGGCTGGCAGCGATCTGCCTGCACAACACGACCGCGCTGGCTGGCCTGTGCTGCGCGAGCGCTTCGAGAGCGTGTTCGCCAGCCGCACGCGCGCCCAGTGGTGCACGGTGTTTGAAGGCAGCGATGCCTGCGTGGCCCCGGTGCTGGGC
>Ga0247819_10001567_pt1 | contig 12285 bp, 15 predicted proteins | sample 13C_Xylose_Day6_FD_193428 | JGI IMG/M metagenome (GOLD analysis project Ga0247819, IMG submission 193428) | Soil microbial communities from agricultural site in Penn Yan, New York, United States - 13C_Xylose_Day6 | ecosystem: Environmental > Terrestrial > Soil > Agricultural land | place: USA... | reverse complement strand
GCTGCGAAGCGGCAGGACTGGTGTTCGACCGGCCGATATGGGCCGGGCCTGACCTATCCTCGGGGCAGGCCGCCAGACGCAGCCAAATCTGCTGATTTTCGCACCGCAGCATGTTGCTCGGAGCCCTCAGCCGTCATTCGTGCAAGTCGCAGCGATTGCGGCTGCAGCGTGAGCACTCGGCCCATAGCCGACAATCGGCCCTCGAAACATACCGTAACGCGGCTTCCTCAAACCAGCCGCTCATTCTTCCTGTAATCCTGGCACGGGAATGCCTCCGTCGGAGAGCAAAACAGTCGTCCCACGATACGTGATATCGATCTTGCACTCTCCATAAAATAGGGTATCCCCCTATCTTATGAGCCATACGACGAAGCACAAGACCAAACTCCTGGCCCGTGTCCGCCGCCTGAAGGGCCAGATCGAGGCCGTCGAACGCGCCTTGGACACGGATGCTCCCTGCGGCGAGGTCCTGAACCTGGTCGCCTCCATCCGCGGCGCAGTGGGCGGGCTGACGGCAGAGCTGATCGAGGACCATATCCGGGAGCATATCTCAAACCCGGACCGGGACGAGGACGTGGCGCGCGGAGAGGCCGCGGGCGAACTGATCGACATCATCAGGACCTATCTCAAATGAACATCCAGGCCTCGCGGTTGGCCAGCCCGCACGAGCACGTCTATCTCGGCGATAATCACGAACGGAACGAGCGCCGGACCTGGCTGGTCATAGCCATCACAACCGCGATGATGGTAGTGGAGATCACTGCGGGCAGTATCTTCGGCTCGATGGCCCTGATTGCCGACGGGTGGCACATGTCTACCCATGCCGGGGCCATGCTGATTGCCGCGCTCGCTTATCGTTATGCCCGGCGCAACGCTCGCAATGCCCGCTTCACCTTCGGCACCGGCAAGATCGGGGATCTGGCGGGATTTGCCAGTGCGGTCGTGCTGGCGCTGATCGCCCTGCTGATCGCCTGGGAAAGCCTGATGCGGTTCTACAGCCCAGTTGCGATCAGCTTTCGCCAGGCGATTACCGTGGCCGTAGTCGGTCTGATCGTCAATCTGCTCTGCGCCTGGCTGCTGCGCGAGGACCATGGCCATCACCATCATGGCCACGGGCACGGTCACGGTCATCCTCATAACCGTGAGCATCATGAGCATCATGAGCATGATCATTCCCACGCGCCGGGCCAGCACCATGGTCATGCGACCGACAACAATCTGCGAGCCGCCTATCTGCATGTCCTGGCGGATGCCCTGACCTCCGTGCTGGCGATCGTGGCGCTGACAATGGGCAGCCTCTACGGCTGGAACTGGCTTGATCCGACCATGGGCATTGTTGGGGCTCTGGTGATTGCCCGATGGTCCTGGAGTCTGATCCGGGACACGGGTCGGGTGCTGCTTGACTACGCTTCCGAGGAGGAGGATTTGCCGGAGGAGATCCGCTCCGCGATTGAAACAGGCTCGGACCGGATCACCGACCTGCACGTCTGGCAACTCGGACCCGGACATCACGGTGCAATCCTCTCGATCCGGTCAACAGACCCGCAGGAGCCGGCAGCCTATCGTGCAAAGCTCTCGCACATCCACGATCTTTCGCATCTCACTGTCGAGGTCGAACGGGCAGCGTGAGGCAAGCTATCCCATGCGCTTTTCTGCTCCAGCTGTTGAGAGATGCAGGCTCCTGCGGAGGTTGACCTTTCTTCAAAGGGCAGCAAGTTCTCGGTAGTGCCAGCAAACGTCCCATTCCCTTTTCCTGTCTGGCTGCGATGGATGCTGGTCCCGGCGCTTGTCGGGGCAGCCGTCTGGGCCACCTGGCCCATCAGCAGAGCGCAAGACCTGCAGCGGGGCGCTCAGCTCTATGCCGAGCATTGCGCGGCATGCCACGGTGCTCAGCTGGAAGGGCAGCCGGACTGGCAGATCATGCGCGAGGATGGCGTCATGCCCGCCCCGCCGCATGACGAGACAGGTCACACGTGGCATCACGACGATGCAATGCTGATTGACTATATCCTCCGTGGCGGAAAGGCGGTCCTGGATGACTTGGACGTTCGGATGACATCCGGCATGCCGGCATTCGGTGATATCCTGGAGAATGACGACATCATCGCCATCCTTGCCTATATCAAATCGACCTGGCCCGCGCGAATACAGGCGCTTCAGGCAGCGCGGAACAGCGACTGAGCGCCTTTCTGAGGACGGCCAAGGCATGACTGCCGCAAATAATGCCCGTGCTCACATAATGCCATTCGCCACCTGAACCTCCCGCACGAACCGGATGATGTGGGCCAGTTCAGCATCAGTCAACTCTGGCACCGGAGCCATGTCGCCGAAGGTCCAGTGATGCGCTCGGACGCCGCTGGTTGCGGCCATCACGAACGCCACGTCGCTATGGTGACCGGGTTCGTAGATCTTGTGGATCAGCGGTGGCGCGACTCCTGACTTTCCTTCGGCATCGGCGCCATGGCAGGAAGCGCAGTTCCTGGCAAAGGCCTTCTGGCCGGCGCGCGCTTCGGCCGACAATGTGGCGGGCATCGTCACGGCGGCAAGCGCTTGGTCGCCTTCTGGCGAGATACCGGTGCCGGGGCGGTTCAGAACCCACCAGGCGCCACCCGCAACCAGGACGGCAAGCGCCGCGATCCAAAATACTCTCATGATGTTCTTTCCTGAATGATCTGGTGGTGCGGACTTGGGGGCACCGGACAAGCCGGTGCCCCCTGACTCGGCGCGTCAGCGTGAGGGTCCATACGCGATGCCGTTCGGGCTATCGCCGACCGGCACGGTCGCCACCACCTCTTGCCGCCGGGCATCGATGACCGAGACGCTGTCATCGTTGATATTCGTCACGAACACGAAGGCCCCGTCCGCCGAGATCGACACGCCATGCGCGCCAAGGCCTGTCTTCACGGTCTTCGTCACCTTGCCGCCCGACGTGTCGATGATGGACACGGTGTTGTTCGGCGCGTCCTCAGAGCCCTGGTTCGCAACATAGACCTGCGCACCATCGGGCGTCACCATGAGCTGGATCGGACCCGGCCCGACCTCGATCTTGCCCTCGACCTGGCGCAGGGCGGTATCAATGACCGCGACGCGGTTTTCATCGCGCAGCGAGACATAGGCGCGGGTGCCGTCAGGGATGAAGCCGACCTGAACCGGGGTGGCGCCGACCGTGATGCGGGCTGCCTCGCTGAGATCCCGCGTGTCGATGATCGAAACAGACCCGTCCTCGACATTGGCCACGTAAAGCTCGGCGCCGTCGGGACTCAGGCGCAGCCCATGCGGATAGGCGCCGGTTCCGATCCGGTTGACCACGGTGCCTTCGGCCAGATCGACCACCGCGATCTCATTGCTGCCCGAAAGCGAGGCGAAGGCACGGCCATTCCGACCAGGCACGACATGGGCAGGATGATCCCCAAGCTCGACCGTCACCGGGGGCTTCGACAAATCCTGCGGATCGAGCAGCACCAGAAGACCAGTGGTCCCTCCATCATGACCATGCCCTTCCGATCCATGATCATCGGATGGCGGGGTGCCGACCGCGAGGAGAAAGCGGCCGTCAGGCGTCAGGTCCACATTATGGGGCGCCACGGGGATGGCCGCCGTATTGACGGTTCCCTTGGCCAGATCGAGGGCGCTGATGGTGCTGTCGCCTTCGTTGGCGGAATAGACAGTTCCGCCTGTGCCAAGCGCCGCGGTCTGGCCTTGCTGCACGGCAGGGTGATGGCCGTCGTGTGAGGTGTCGGCCAGGGCTGCGGCAGGCAGCATTGCCGCCAAAACCCCGCAAAGGGCCATTGCAGTTCGTTTCATGGGTTTTACGTCCTATTTTTGTGAGGTGCGGCGTTACGCAGGAACGTCCGTCTTCCTCTAAAATCTGGATGGGATGGCGCTCGCAGCCGATGGGCTGACGGGAAGGGACCGGTGAGCCTTTGGCCGAAAGCGCTATGATGCGACGGCGAAGCGGCGCGGCGGACGCAGGATCGCCCCGGCCGAATGGCCCCAAAGCCCTGTCCAGATCATATCCGGAATGTTTCTGCCGGCAGACGACAGGATCGTCAAGGGATCGGGCAGAACGACGGTCATTGCACAAAGCTGCTCGCAACTGTCGCCGTGGTTCCCAAGGCCTTCCGTGCCAGGACTACAGGGATTGGGAATGGACGGGGTGGAGGCGTCAGCCTTTGCCCCAGAATGGGAGCAGTGATGATCCAGCATGGAAGCTGTCGCTTGCTGAGGCATCGTCTGGACGCTCATCCCTGCATGAGCCGCTGTCTGCAGAACCAGAACCACCGAGGCCGCCAGCAGGAGGGCTACGGCGGCGAGCCGCAGCCAATCCCGAAGGCGTCCTTTGGCAAATCCGGAATGCGCGTTCATCGCATCGTCCCGCAGTGAGAGGCCAGCTTTTCGGGAACTCTGCCGGCAGGGTCATCACGCAAGCCCCACGGTGTCCTGTCAAACGCGCCCGGCGATCGATTGTGGATGGTGCGCACGTCATGCCTCATGCGTCTGACACACTCTAACTTCAGCCAGAGACTGGCCGAAGGAAAGGGGGAGCGGCAATGTGCCGCGCCCGCATCGGTGATATGACCAGGCCATGTCCTCACAGCTTCACGCCCCGCAGCCGTGCGGCATTGGCGATCACGCTGACCGATGACAGGGCCATGGCGGCGGCTGCGATAATCGGCGACAGAAGAAGGCCAAAGACCGGATAAAGAACCCCTGCCGCGACCGGGATGCCGAGGGCGTTGTAGATGAAGGCAAAGAACAGGTTCTGCCGGATGTTGCGCATGACCGCCTCGGACAGACGCCGTGCCCGGACGATGCCGGTCAGATCGCCCTTGAGCAGGGTGACGCCGGCGCTCTCCATGGCCACATCGGTGCCAGTGCCCATCGCGATGCCGACATCGGCGGCCGCCAGGGCGGGCGCATCGTTAACCCCGTCGCCCGCCATGGCAACGACCCGCCCTTCCGCCTTGTAGTGCTGGACCACGGCGCTTTTCTGGTCGGGCAGAACCTCGGCCTCGACATCGTCGATGCCAAGCTGCCGCGCTACGGCTCTTGCCGTGATCCAGTTGTCGCCGGTCAACATGACAACCCGGATACCGTCCGCCTTGAGGGCAGCGAGGGCCTTGGGCGTTGACGATTTGACCGGGTCCGCAATGGCAAAGATTGCGGCAGGCTCGCCATCCACGCCCAGGAAGATGGCGGTGGCGCCATCGGCACGCAACGCGTCGGCGCGGGCGGCGAGGGACGCGACATCAACATCCTCCTCGGCGAGGAACCTGGCATTGCCCAAGGCGATGCGCTTACCCTCGACCATGCCCAGGGCGCCCTTGCCCGTGGGCGAGTCGAACTCTGCCACAGGTGCGGTTGCCAGGCCCCGGTCCTCCGCTGCCCGCACGATGGCAAGGGCCAAGGGATGTTCGCTGGCCCGCTCCACGCTGGCTGCAAGACGCAGCACTTCGGCGTCGGTCCATCCGGGGGCGGGAACGATCGCGGTGACGGCGGGCCGGCCTTCGGTCAGGGTGCCGGTCTTGTCGACCACGATGGTGTCCACCTTCTCCATATGCTCCAAAGCCTCGGCATTCTTGATCAGGACGCCGGCCTGCGCGCCGCGGCCGACCCCCACCATGATCGACATCGGGGTGGCGAGGCCGAGGGCGCAGGGGCAGGCGATGATCAGGACTGAGACGGCAGCGATCAGCCCGAACGAGAAACGCGGCGCAGGCCCCCAGACGGACCAGGCTACAAAGGCCAGCACGGCCACAAGGATCACCGCCGGCACGAACCACCCAGAGACCTGGTCTGCAAGCCGCTGGATCGGCGCCCGCGAGCGCTGCGCCTCGGCCACCAGTTGCACGATCTGCGCCAGCATGGTGTCGCGTCCCACCTTGCGCGCCTCGATCACCAGGGCGCCGGACCGGTTCATGGTCCCGCCGATCGCCGTGGCGCCAGCCTCCTTGGTCACGGGCATGGATTCACCCGTGACCATCGACTCGTCCACCGCGCTGCGTCCTTCCAGAACCGCGCCGTCCACGGGGACCTTCTCGCCGGGACGGACCCTGAGCCGGTCGCCCACCTGCACCAGGTCGAGCGACACCTCTTCTTCGGTGCCATCCCCCCTGATCCGCCGGGCCGTTTTCGGCGCCAGGTCCAGCAGGGCCCGGATCGCCCCGCTGGTGCCTTCGCGCGCCTTCAGTTCCAAAACCTGACCCAGCAGCACCAGCACGGTGATGACAGAGGCCGCCTCGAAGTAGACCGCGACCGATCCGTCATGCTGGCGAAACGCATCAGGGAAGATGCCGGGTAATACCGCTGCCACGATGCTGTAGACCCACGCGGTGCCTGTCCCCAAGGCAATCAGGGTGAACATGTTGAGGTTGCGGGTCACCAGCGACTGCCAGGCACGCACAAAGAAAGGCCATCCGGCCCAGAGCACGACTGGTGTCGCCAGGATCAGCTGCAGCCAGTTGGACGTGCGCTGCCCGAGGTAGTGGTCCAGCCCCAGGAAATGCCCGCCCATCTCCAGGATGACGACAGGGATCGTCAGCGCCAGCCCGATCCGCAGGCGGCGCCGCATGTCGATCAGTTCCTCGTTCGGTTCAGCCTCAAGGCTGACCAGCAGAGGCTCCAGCGCCATCCCGCAGATCGGGCAGGATCCCGGCCCGACCTGCCGGATCTCGGGATGCATCGGGCAGGTGTAGATCGTGCCTTCCGGCACTGGCTCGGATGCCGCGGACATGGCCGGATCGAGATAGCGGGCCGGATCGGCCAGGAACTTCGTCCGGCACCCGGCCGAGCAGAAGTGATAGGTTCGCCCGCCGTGCTCTGCCCGATGCGTCGACGTGTGTGGGTCGACCATCATGCCGCAGACCGGGTCCTTGACCCGATGTGTGCTGTCACCGGGGTCGTTCGAGCCTCGGTGCAACTGGCCGTGAGCGGTATGATCACTGTGAGGCGTCGACATGGTATGTCCTTTCCCGAACAGGTTCCGCACCGTGATCTCCCTTTCATTATTCCTGGGTCATCCTGGCATGTCGGGACACAGGACAGGGAATTGCAGGGTAAGGAAGAGCCGCCGACGCTTCAGGCGCCGGCGGCCGGTAGCTTATTGCTGGGCCGTATGCTCCTCGACCCAAGCCGTCATCTCTTCGATTTCCGGCCCCTGCGCGTCGATGATCTTCTGAGCCATCGCTTTTGATGCATCATCCTTGCCATACTTCAGCTCGACTTCCGCCATCGCAATGGCGCCTGCATGATGCGCGATCATCCCGCAATGAAAGGCAAGGTCGGGATCCTTGATCATATGCGTTGCCATCATGGGGACGTTCATCTTCATCATGGCGTCCATGGACGCCTTCTGGGCCTCGTCCATGCCCTCCATGCGGCCCATGCCGCCCATCATCTTGGACATGTCCATGCCGCCCATCATACCTCCGTGCATCATTCCCGGCATTCCGGACTGCTGGATCGCGTCTTGGCACCCCTGGGGCAGGATCGACAGATCCGCCGTCTGCTCGGGCTGTCCCGCAGGCGCTCCCTGCTGAGCAGGAGCGGCGTCTTGCGCCAAACCGGGCGTGGCAAGAAGCACGGCGATTGCTGCAGTGAAGGAAAGTTTACCCATAGCTGTTCTCCTGAGCGTGGATTGGTAATTTGGACAGTTTAAGCCGCCATCCTGCGGCACGTTTCTGCTTAGGGCAGGTCTCGACGCGGTCCTGCAGGTTGCCTCTGGGAAATCCGACGTGTGGCTTCCTCTGACGAAAGGAGAGAAGCGCCGGCAAGACGAGGTCAGGCCAGGCGCAAGTCCCGCAGGCTCGCGATGAGATCAGACGAGAAGCCGCGGAGGGCGGCGCGGACCTTCGAGCACGCGTCCACTGAGGAGCGGCACAGAAACGAGAACGATTGATTCCTCGTGCCCTATGCGCTGTGGAGACAGGACCTCGTGCGGTGCAAGCGCCAGATGACAGACGTCTCCGCAACACGGGGGGGTTCCAGAGCCATCGCCGTGATCATGCGCCAAGGCAGCACAAGCTTTGGCCACGCTCTGCAAAGGGGTGACATCACAGGCGGCACTCCCATGTCTAGCTTCAGAAAGAACATAGGCGTGGTTGCTGGGAACGGGCGAGTGCGACATCATCCCCCCTGCGATCACCGAGTGTGCAAAAAACGCCACCATGAACAGGAAGGCTGCTGCATTCACGAGCAGCATCCGCCCGTGTGAAGCCTTGGTCATGCGGGTCGTCTCATAGCCCATGACGCAAAACACCTGAGCATCTCAACTGTTCCGGCTGACAGCATTCCTGAGCCAGCTGCCACCTACCGAATTCTTGTCCCGATCGTCTGCAGAATCTGGCTTGTAGGCCTGTTAAGTTTGCGCCCAGCTGCCAGTCCTCGTCAATCTGCCTCTTCCGGGTCGCCCTAGGGCAGGCGCCTAGAAGTCAAAGCACTCTTGGAAGCACTGCCCTTAGGTTTCGGCTGAGAGGACCATGTTGGGACAGGTAGAACCTGCATGCGCGCTGCTGTTGCGTATGCAGCGCTTTAAGGCACGCAACCTGCGGCAAAAACGACAGCGTTGGTTCAATATGCGCCCAGTGAATGGAGAGGCGTTATTTCCCCCAGCCTTGGCGAACGGCGGCTTCTTACAAATGCTCTCGAGATTGTGCTGCACCGCCATCAGGCTGCTTTCCGCCCTTCGCGTTGACGACATCCAGGCAAAGGTTCCTCACGATGCACATGCAGCGAACGGCCGGAAGGTCCCGCATCGCTGCCGCCGGCTCGAGCATTTCGCTGCGCTGTGTCTCAGTAACCGCTTCGCCGCATGCGGCGGTGCGGCATCCGCCATCGGCGACCTGCCGGGGGGCCGGCCTCATCGAGCTGTCGTCGGCAGAGTTAGCATCGTTTTCACGCTCCCTCCTCCGAAATCACCGCATTCAGGATATCGGCCACGATGCCGAGAAATCGTTCCGGATCGTCGAGGGCATTGCTGGCCAGGAGCAGCGGCATGGCCCGGACTGTCAGCAACTCGCCGTTCTCGCCACGCCGAGGCGGCGCCTGAACATAGATGGCAAGCTGCGGGTTGCCGGATTTCGTCCGATAGGCCGGCTTGACGAAGAAACCGGTTGGGTTCTGCCGATGGGTCACGGTTCCTGCCCCAGCGCGGCCTTGGATCTGAGCCCCAGCCGATCGAGGCGATCAAGGAATAGGCGGTGCCGTTCCGAGAACTGCTGCGTTCGTTCGAATTCGGTTTGGCGGGTGGCGTCCATGCAGGCGAAATAATCCGAACTCGCCGCAAAATAGCGTTCGAAATCCTCGGCGATAAGATCAGCATAGCGCGCTAGCGCCGCATCATCTGCCGGTAGGAACGGCTCTTCTGGCGGCAGGCAGTTGCCTATGATCCCAGCCCCCTGCCCGAGCGCCGGAAAAGACCAGAGCGTTGATGCCAGAGCGCATGCCAGGGAAAACGCCCGGTTCATGCGGCGGCCCGCTTCCGCCGCAATAAGCCTTTCAGCGCGCCGGAGAGATTGAACTCGCCCAGCCGGTCCTGCGCGGCAAAGCCACGCAGCATGGCACCAGGAGCCCGGACCGGTGCGCTTGGGTGGTCCCGGTTCGCCTCGATCAACAGCACCGCAAGGGACGCGCGCAACGACCCGAGTTGGTCTAGGGCTTCTTCCCAAGCAGAATCTGTGATTCCAAGATCACGCAGCAGCATGATTGCCGTGCTGCGCAAGGCGCGTTCGGTGATCTCGCCCGTCGAAGAAATCGCCTCAAGGCAGAAGCGGAAATCCGATCCCGCCATCTCGTGAACGATCTTGGGGGTGAGCCAACTCAGATCAACCTCGTCCTTGCCTTCTTCAACAATCTTGCTTGTCGAGGTCCTGTGCATGATCATCGGTCGTCTCGTCGTCGGACGTGTATCCACCCTTACAAAATTCTTTAGAGTTGTGTTTCCTATTGCCGGAAGCTCGGCTTCCGACATGGCGGAAGTTTCTGCGCGACACGTGAGGCAGTCGCGGGCCTCGGACAACAGCGCGTCGATCTCGGCGAGATGGCGCGCCAGGTCCTCAGAGCGGCGGAAACCGGCATAGCGACGCGGCCAGGAGGTGAAGCGGCGCAACAATTCCGGCAGCGCGGCATGCTGCGGATCTCGCTCCAGTAGCCGCTCGATTGCCTGCTTGACGTCGCGCTTGGCGGCTGAGCATTCGAGCCGCAGCACCGAAATGCGATGCGCCTCCTCGCGATGCTCGGCATCCATGGCCAGAAGCAGCCCGAGATTTTCCAGAAGCGGCCTAAAGTTGATCCCGAGCCGCCGTCCATGAGAAAGAGGCCTGCCGGAACGCCGGCCATTAGCGGCGGTATCGATCCGGATGATCCCGAGCGCCTCGAGGCCCTTTTCATGCAGGCGCAAAGTTCGGTCGCTGATGCCGAGATCGCACGCCAGATCCTGCTGGGCGCGGAAACAGACCGGATCGCAGCCGGGATCGCACCAATCTGCCGGCGCGGTCTGGCGCATCATGCGCAAGAGCACCGCGCGGCGAGCAGCGCCAAGACCGAGATGCCGGGCCAGACGTTCGACCAGTTCGATGACATGGCTGAATGTCATGCCTTCGGGCAGCACCGGGTGCGTCACTCGGGCGATTGCGTTCATGATTTTCTGCTCCTCATTTTCGAGGCACAGGGCCGCAGGCAAGTCGGATCCGTTCGCAGAAACTGCGGCTTTGCTCTTGAATCCACGGGAAAAGCAGGTGATTATGCCGTTGTGTGATGACGGCGATGCAGGTGCTCTAAGCCTGCGTTACCTTGCAAATCCCCTCGTGCGGTCCCCGCGCGGGGGTTTTTTGTTTTTGTGGGGTCTGCTTGTTTGTGTTCAGTAGCGGATCCATTCCTCCGAATAATTGCCCTGATGGTCGCGCCAGCGCAGCAGCATGCCGCGCCAAAGTCGGACCGAGCCGAGTTCGGCCAGAACGGCGTTTCTGGAGACCCCGCTGGCGGCATAGACCCAATCCGGTGCCTCGCGCATGCGTGTCGGGATCCAGCTGAAATTGCCTTCCACGTCATAATGGCCGAGGCGCGAGCGGTCGGTGACATAGGTGGTGCCGTCATGGCGGCGCTGGCCGTAGATGATGTGATAAAGCTCAATGCCGTCGCGATAGCGCGCGACCTCTGGCGGGATGGCCTGCGTTGGAACCGCAGCGGATCCAGAGAGCGGATTTCCCATCGGGCAGCGCCAGAGTTGTAAAGGCGGCTCGATCGGCCAGGGTGTGATCCGCCGGATCATCTCGGCCTTGGCGGCCGTGCATTCCGCCGAAGCCGGAAAGCCGCCCGCAAGGCAGAGCAGGATGGCGCAATCGATCGGATAGGCCTGAGCAGGCGGTGCGCTCAGCGAAAGCGCCGCAAGAGCCGCAGCCCAAAGCGTTCTGCGACGGGTCTTTGAAATCTGTCCGGGAGCTCTGTACATATTTGCAATCCATGACTGATTTGCAAATATGTACAGAGCCGATCGGGCGAGATCAACCCAAGGTCAGCGCCACCGGCGCGACAACCGGCAAATCAGCGCCCGGATCGAAGCTCATGCCTTCGGGAAGTTCGAGAACCGAGAGTTCGCCGGTATTCCAGGAATAGAGCCAGACCTGGCCCTCTGCGCCGCCAAGTGCCTGCACGGGCTCGGCAATGCGGCGCTGGTCTTGGTTGATGGTTGCCATGGCGCAGTCCCCTTCGTTCACGTCAGGAACTTCTTGCGCCTGTCTGCCCTAAAATAAAGCCCCAATAGCAAAACTGGCTATTTGGGCTGGCTAATCAGCTAGATCAGATCCTCTTCCACGGCGCGCACCACGGCGGAAGTGACATTCCGGCAGCCAAGCTTCTTCTGTGCGCTGGAAAGCCGCAGCTTCAGTGCGGAGACGCTGATCCCCACAATTCCGGCCGCTTCACTAAGGGTGAGACCCAGGCGCATCTGCCGCAAGGCCTCGGTCTCCTTCTCGGTCAGAACGAGGTCGCTCTTCGAGAAGAGGTGGGCGAGGAGGTTGAGCCTTCCGCTGAGTTCGCTCAGCTCTGCATCCGTGAATTCGCGATCGGATCTGGCGGCCGAGAGGCAGGAGCGCCGCCGCCCAAGCTGGGTCACCAGGGTTGCTCCGTAGCGCAGACCGTGCTCGGCTGCTTGAGCGAGGATGCCGAAATGGTCAGGGACAGAAATCTCCGACCATCGCGCGGCTGCGTCACTCGTCTGATTGATGACCCAGAGAGCAATCGGATCCCGGCCGAGAAAGACGTCCTGCTCCCAATGCTTGACCCAAGCTT
>Ga0247819_10001566_pt1 | contig 12288 bp, 8 predicted proteins | sample 13C_Xylose_Day6_FD_193428 | JGI IMG/M metagenome (GOLD analysis project Ga0247819, IMG submission 193428) | Soil microbial communities from agricultural site in Penn Yan, New York, United States - 13C_Xylose_Day6 | ecosystem: Environmental > Terrestrial > Soil > Agricultural land | place: USA... | reverse complement strand
GACAGATCGATCATCAGGCCGTCGTCGCATACCGCGCTGCCCGCGATGTTGTGCGCGCCGCCGCGTATCGAGAGCAGGATGCCGTTGTCGCGCGCGAAGCCTACTGCCGCGATGACGTCGGCGGTGCCGGCGCAGCGCACGATCATCGCGGGGCGACGGTCGATCGTCGCATTCCAGACCGTGCGCGCTTCGTCGTAGCCGGCATCGCCGGGCGTGAGCACCGTGCCTCTCAACTTCGACTTCAGATTCCCGATCACTTCGCTTGTCAGGCTAACCATGGCATACCTCGCTGTTGATTGCGCCGTCGCTGCGCGGGCCCGCACGCCATGCGTGCCGGTGCGCGTGACCTGTCCCGCGTCATGTCTGATTCGAGAAAAAAGAGCGGGAATCGAAGAGACTCGGGCGAAGGGGGAAGGCGCGGAGTCGCTCGCCCTGATTCATTCAAGGCTCGCTTGGCCCGAATGTAAACCATTCGTTGATCGTTTCGGCACGCGACATCTAGCATGATTCGGACATAACGCCGCCATCGTTATGGATAGCGAATGGAGCGCTTCATGCAGCCATCGGCATCGCGCGGCGAGAGCGTGAGCGTCCGCCTCGCGCTGAGAATGCCGCTGACGAATGCCTATGAAGAATGCCCATGACGAAATCATCGCGGCGCGCATCGGCGCTCGTCACGCGCGCGCTCATTGCTGCGCGCTCGCCGGCGCCTGATCGCGTGCGATGATGCCGGCCTTGTCCGAGATCCGGACCAGTTCCGCGAGCGAGTGCACCTCCATCTTCTCCATCACGCGCGCGCGATGGACCTTGATGGTCTTCTCGACCGTGCCGAGCTCGCAGGCCACCTGCTTGTTGAGCAGGCCCTTCACGATGAGCGAGAGCACCTCGCGCTCGCGCGGCGTCAGGCGTCCGAGCCTGCGATGAATCGCATCGATCTCGCTGCGGCTCGCGAGCGCCTCGTCCGAGCGCCCGAGCGCGGACTCGATCGCGCCAAGCAGATCGACGTCGCTCACCGGCTTGGCGAGAAAGTCCGCGGCGCCCGCCTTCATCGCGCTGACGGTCATCGGGATATCGCCGTAGCCCGTGATGAAGATGATCGGCAGCGTCGCGCTCGCGCCGTTCAGGCGGCGCTGCAGTTCGAGGCCGTTCAGGTCGGGCAGGCGCACGTCGAGGACGAGACACGCGGCGCAATCGGTCAGCGGCTCGCAGGCGAGGAACGCGAGCGCCGAACCGAAGTCCTTCACGCGATATCCCGCCGAGCCGATGAGGCGCACCAGTGCGCGGCGCACGGAGTCGTCGTCGTCGACGACAAAAACAACGGGCGTGTTGTCGTTCATGTCGATGTTGTCGAACGGCCGGTGGCCGCCGCGTCTCCGGTTGGCAGCGTGAAATGGAACGTGGCGCCGCAGTCTGCGTTGTTCTCGGCCCAGATGCGCCCCCCGTGCATCTCCACGATGGAGCGGCTGATCGACAGGCCGAGTCCGAGTCCGTCGCGCTTCGAGGTGTAGAACGGCTTGAATATCTGTTCGAGCCGGTCGCTCGTCAGGCCCGGTCCGCGATCGCGCACGGCGATGCGCACCATGCCGGCCGGCTCGAGGCTCGCCGATACCGCGACCTCGCGGTCCTGCCCCGTGCCGCCTTCCATCGCATCGAATGCGTTGAGCAGCAGATTGAGCACGACCTGCTGCAACTGCACCTTGTCGCCGCGCACGAGGGGCAGACCGGGATCGACGTCGAGCGACACGCGCACGGCCCGCACGATCGCGTCGCTGTGCACGAGCAGCGCGACGTCGCCGATCACGCTGGCGAGGCTGAGCGGCACGAGTTCGAGTTCGCCCTTTTTCACGAGCGCCCGGATGCGGCGGAGGATTTCGCTTGCGCGATTGTTGTCCTCGACGAGATCCTGGAGGATCTCCCGCACCTCGTCGAGATTGATGGGGTCGCTCATCATGAAACGCTGCGCAGCCTGCACGTTGCTCAGGATGGCGGTGAGCGGCTGGTTCAGTTCGTGCGCGAGCGAAGCCGCGAGTTCGCCGAGTGCCGAGACGCGCGTGAGATGCGCGAGCTCCTGCCGGTTGCGCTGCAGTTCGTACCGATCGGTCCGGTCGATCACGACCGCGAGCTTGAGCCGCGTATGCTCCGAGGATATGACGTTGAGCGCGACATCGGCGAGAAAGCGGCTGCCGTCCTTGCGCCGCGCGAAGAGTGGCAGCATCACCGACGGCGGCTCGGCAGCCGGCGCGGAAGGCCCTCCGTTCGTCAGCACGCCCCTGCCGGCATCGGCGCCGCTCATGCCCGGCACGAGCATGTCCGCGGCGAGGCCGATCATTTCGGCCCGCGCATAGCCGAAGAGTTTTTCGGTGACCGCGTTGACGAGCTCGATCCGGCCGTCCGCGTTCGCAATCAGGATCGCGAGCGGCAGGCGCTCCAGCGTGTCGCGGAACTGGTCGTCGAGCGGCATCGGTGAAGGCATGCCGTACAACGCCTCGCGCCCCTGCGCCGTTCGATCGCCGCGGCCGTTGCGAGCGCCGATGCGCCGCAGGCGGCCAACGGGCAGCATCGCGAACCGTCCGCCCAATGGTTTCCATCGATCGCGCAGCATGCCGCGGATGCCGTAGCGCGGCGCAGCGGATGATCCCGCAGCCGACGCAAGGTACGGCCCCCCCTCGTCTGCAGCCTGTTGCGCGCCCCTGCGCCGCAGGAGGAGCGCCGGCAGCAGCGCAATGAACACGGCCTCGACGACAGCGACGGCGTGAACGATAGTCATGGCCCCGTGCTCCTGTCAGTACTCGCTCGCTGCGAACCGATACCGCCGGATTCGAAGGACTTCCGGAGGTAGAGCAAGTCGATTTACGGGGGATCGCATCAAGACGATCGCCGTGTCCGGCGATCAGGCGCAGACCGTTACTGAAGTACGTGGTCTCGCGCCGCGCAGTCCCATGTGTTCTTTTTGTCGTTACTGAAATGCATCAAAGCACTTTCGATACCGTACCGATTGCATCCATCTTTGGGCGCTTCATAGGGCTTTTACGCATGATTGGCGGGCGATGCTCGCGAGGCCGCGCGAATCGGGCGGGCGTGGTGTCAAGGAATGGTAGGCGGAGCCCAGCGCTTTGTAAACAGCACTCGCGCAACACATGTGCCCGGTTCGGCAACGCGAACGGCCCGGTGCACGATCGCACCGGGCCCGCGCACGCATGCACGGTTTTTGCCGCGCGACGACACGCAGAGGCATGCACGCCTCAGTATTTCGTGCAGCAAGACAAACGCACCGATCGTTGCAGCGAATGACGTTGCCTGTTCTTCAACAGGTTCGGTCAATGAATCGCGCATGACCATCACGGCGCGACCGGATAGCCCAGCGCGATCGCCTTCACACGCAACTCGTTGAAGCGTCCGCCGGGGTCGCTCGTATTCATCGAGCCGTCCGACGCCGCTCGGGCCGCCGCCTGATCGAGCTGGCCGACGCCTGCCGCGGCCGCCCCCGCCGATACCGTGCATTTCGTGCCGAACGTGCCTTGCGCCACTGCGATCGGTGGCGCATCCGTGCGCGCCGCATTCTGGAAGTCGAGCGCGTAGGCCATGTTGAAGGTGGCCGCATCGGTTGCGCGCACGCCGAGCGGGTCGAGGCCGAAGCGCCACGCGACCAGTTGATGAATCGAAGACGGATCGAACGGATAGCGCGACACCGTGTTCGCGCGAACGCGCGGACCGATCAGCATGCACGGCACGCGAAAGCCGAGCCGCCCGTCGTTGCCGAGTGCCTGCTCCGCCGCCGATACCGGCCTGAGCGGCGGCGCGACGTGCTCCATGAACCCGCCCCATTCGTCATAGACGATGATCATGAGCGTGCTGCTCCACGCGGGGCCCGTGCGGAGCGCCTCGTAGATCTGCCCGAGCAGCACCTGGCCGTTGCGGATGTCCGCGTGCGGATGGTCGTCGTTCGAGGTGCCCTGCTGCTCTCCGGAAAAACGCGGGTCCACCATGCAGAACGAGGGCAGCGTGCCCGCGGCCGCATCGGACAGAAAATTCGCGAAGAATTTCGAGCGTCTCACATGCCGCGTGCCGTAGAGCGCCGTGAACGGCACGTCGTGAAAGTAGTATTTCGACGAGACGTTGTTCGCGTCGAGCCGGTCCCAGAGCGTCGGTAGCGCCGACGTATCGAGCGAGTTGCTCAGGCGGTCCGTCTCGCCGCTGTGCAGATAGATACGGTTCGGATACGTGTCGGCGAGAATGCCGCTCATGTAGTAGTCGCAGGCGGTGTACTGGCTCGCCGCGCCGCGGAAGAAGTCCATGTCCTCCTGGCGGAAGTAGCCGACGGGCAGCTGGTCGCCGCGCACGAGGCTCGTGCCCGGCGTCATCAGAAAGCCGTCCATCGCGCCGTTCGCGAATTGCACGCGGCCGCCTTCGTACGCATGGTTCGGGTCCGCGAACGCGCAAGCCTGAAAGCCGTAAGCCGGATTCGCCGCGAGCGCGAACGGGGTCTGCACCTGTCCGAACGCGTCGGTGAACTGGCGGTGCGGGGGCAGGCCCTCGGCATTCGGCAGCCAGCCGAGCAGGTGGTCGAAAGAGCGGTTCTCCATCGTCACGAGCACGATGTGATCGATACCCGATAAGGCCGGATCGGGCAATACGGGACGCGGCAGCCCCGCGCGATCCGGCGGGATCGTCCCGACGGGCAGAGGCGTCTTGCCGGTGCTGCCGCCAGGGCCACCCGAGCCGCCCGAATCCACGCCGCCGGTTCCGCCGCATGCGGCCAGCGCAACCGAGCCGGCGAGCGCGGTGACGACCTGGCGGCGCATGGAGTCGGGATGCTTCGATGGACGATCGCTCATGGCTGTCTCCTTATCTTCGTATCAATACGGGATGGGGCGGGCATGCGGCGTGCGTCGTCGGATGTGTTGAAGTGCCGGCGTCCCGGCTGCTCGTCCGAGCAGCGGTACGCCTGTCGCTCCCTACCCTTCTCACCTCTGGCGCAAGCCCCGAGCGACATCATGAAGAATCCGTGGACGAAGAAGAACCCCTTTATGAGCATGTGGCTGAGCGGCGCGAACGCCGTGGCCGGATCGGTGCGCGGCCGCGCGAGCGCCGCCGCCAAAAGACAGACGGCGGCGGCGGTGCGCAGCGGCAACAGGCAGATCGCCGATTTCTGGACGAGCGCCCTCACGCCGCCGAAACCGGCCAGAAGAAAGAAACGCCGCTCAAGCTGCATCAGCGACAGCGGCAGCGCGCGCCCGGCTTCGCTCAGGCGCGCTCCAGCACGGCCATTTCGCGCACCACGACGAGCAGCATCGAAAGACTCGCGCCGCCCGTCGCGCGCAGTTCGGTCACGAGCCGCGCGTAGCGTTCGAGCGCATCCTGGCGCTTCGCGCGCCAGCTTTCGACGATCACCTCGGGCGTGTCGATTCCACGCGACTCTTCGAGCGCGCTCACCGTCAACGCACGCTTGAGCCGCGCCAGTTCCTCCAGCGCGCCGGCCCGCGCGAGCAGGTCCCAGTGGGTGGCGGCGGGCAGCGCCATCGCGCGCTCCGCGATCCAGCCGTAGTTCAGCAGCGTGCCGATCGCGAAGTACACGCTCGCGACGAGTTCGAGGCTGCGATCGCAGTTCGACGCCACTTCCGCGCTGTCGAGCACCGCCGTCGATATCTCGCCGCTCGCCACCCGCGCGGCCAGCCCGCTTTCGACGCCCGCATCCTCGAGTTCGCGCCGCCGTCCGTACCACGCTTCGAGGTCCGCGGCGGGCAGCAGCGCGGGCAGTTGCGGCGCGAGCCGCTGCGCCGCCTCGCGGCAGCGCGCAGGCAGCGTCGCCGTTTCGTTCAGGCGCTGCTTGAGATGCCGCAGGAACCAGAGCGTCGCGCCTTCCAGCAGCCGCACGACTTCGACGAACATGCGCGCCTGCACTTCGTCGGCGACAAGGTTGTCGAGCCGGTCGATGCTCTTCCACAGCTCGTTGAGGTCGAACACGTCGCGTGCCATGATCGCGGCGCGCACGATGTCGCTCGGCCGCGCATCGGTCTCCTCCATCAGCCGGTGCACGAACGTGCAGCCGACGCGGTTCACGAGCGCGTTCGTCAGATGCGTCGCGAGGATTTCGCGCCTGAGCGGATGGCGCTGCATCGGCTCGCTGTAGCGCTCCTGAAGCGGCAGCGGGAAGTAGTCGAGCAGCATGCCCGCGACGAGCGGGTCTTCCGGCACGTCGGATTCGAGCAGTGCGTCGTAGAGCCACATCTTGCTGTACGCGAGCAGAACGGCACGCTCCGGTGACGTGAGCCCCTGCTTCGCGGCCTGCCGCTCGGTGATCTCGTCGTCGGAAGGCAGGAACTCGATCCTGCGCTTCAGGCGGCCCGCGCGCTCCAGCGAGCGCATGAGGCGCGCCTCGGGATCGAGCATCTCGGTCACATAGCGCCTCGCGATCGACAGCGCCTGCGTCTGCGAGTAGTTGTCCTTCAGCACGAGCAGGCCGACCTCGTCGGTCATCTCCGCGAGCAGCTTGTTGCGCTGCTTCTCGGTCATCTCGCCATCGGCCACGACGAGGCCCAGCAGGATCTTGATGTTGACCTCGTGATCCGAGCAGTCGACGCCCGCCGAGTTGTCGATCGCATCCGTATTGATGCGCCCGCCCTGCTGCGCGAACTCGATGCGCCCCAGTTGCGTGAAGCCGAGGTTGCCGCCCTCGGCGACCACCTTGCAGCGCAGTTCCGCGCCGTTCACGCGCACGCCGTCGTTGGTGCGGTCGCCGACCTGCGCATGCGTCTCGTGCGCCGACTTCACGTAGGTGCCGACGCCGCCGTTGTAGAGCAGATCGACGTCCGCGAGCAGGATCGCGCGCATCAGCTCGTTCGGCGCCAGCGTCGCGGCGGTGATGCCGAGCGCCGCCTGCACCTGCGCCGGTATCGCGATCGTCTTCGCCGTGCGCGGGAACACGCCGCCGCCCGCCGAGATCAGCGAGGCGTCGTAGTCGGCCCAGCTCGAACGCGGCAGGGCAAAGAGACGCTCGCGCTCCCTGAAGCTCGCCTCGGTATCGGGGTTCGGGTCGAGAAAGATGTGCCGGTGATCGAAGGCGGCAATCAGGCGGATGTGGCGCGAGAGCAGCATGCCGTTGCCGAACACGTCGCCCGACATGTCGCCGACGCCGACCACGGTGAAGTCGGTCGTCTGCGTATCGACGCCCGTCTCGCGGAAATGGCGCTTGACCGATTCCCACGCGCCGCGCGCGGTGATACCCATCTTCTTGTGGTCGTAGCCGACCGAGCCGCCCGATGCGAACGCATCGTCGAGCCAGAAGCCATATTCGCGCGCGATCGCGTTCGCGTAGTCGGAGAACGTGGCCGTGCCCTTGTCCGCGGCGACGACGAGATACGGATCGTCCGGGTCGTGGCGCACCACGTCGGGCGGAGGCTCGATGCCGCCCGCGACGCGATTGTCGGTCACGTCGAGCAAACCGCGCAGGAACATCTGATAGCAGGCGACGCCTTCCTGCAGGAACGCTTCCCGTTCGCTCGCGGGCGGCGGGTTCTTCACGACGAAGCCGCCTTTCGAGCCGACCGGCACGATCACCGTGTTCTTCACCATCTGCGCCTTCATGAGCCCGAGCACTTCCGTGCGGAAGTCCTCGCGCCTGTCCGACCATCGCAGGCCGCCGCGCGCGACGCGCCCGCCGCGCAGATGCACGCCTTCCACACGCGGCGCGTACACCCAGATCTCGAACATCGGCCTGGGCTCGGGCAGCCCCGGCACTTTCGACGGATCGAGCTTGAACGACAGGTACGGCCTCGGCCGCCCGTCGGCGTCCTTGCGGAAATGGTTGGTGCGCACCGTCGCGTTGATCACGCCGAGGAACTGGCGCAGGATGCGGTCTTCGTCGAGGTTCGGCACCTTGTCGAGCGCCGCTTCGATCTCGGAGAGCACGCGCTCCGCGAGCTTGTCGCGCACGTCGCGGTTCTCGTGCGCGACACCCGGCTCAGGGTCGATCGCGGGATCGAAGCGCACGAGGAACAGTTCCAGCAGCTTGCGCGCGATCGCCGGGTTGCCGGTCAGCGCGCGCTCGATGTACGCGTCGCTGAAGGTCGAGCCCACCTGTCGCAGATACTTCGCGTAGGCGCGCATGATGGTCACGTCGCGTGCGCCGAGCTGCGCGCGCAGCACGAGGCGGTTGAAGTCGTCGTTTTCGACTTCGCCCGTCCATACGCTTGCGAACGCGTTTTCGAACAGCGCCTTTACGCGGTCGATATCGAACTCGACGTCGTCCGCGAGTTCGAGGCCGAAATCGTGGATCCACGCGTGCGGCGCGCCGGTGGGCTCGATGCGGTACGGCCGCTCCTCGTCCACGCGCACGCCGAGATGCTCGAGCATCGGCAGGCTGTGCGACAGCGCGATCGGCTCGCCCACGCGATACACCTTGAAGCGAAACGCGCGCCGCCCCGCCTCGATCGGCCGGTAGAGGCTCATCGCGAGGCCGCTGGCCCTCGACTGCGTCTCCTCGATCAGGTCGATGTCGCGCACCGCCGTGCGGGCCGGATAGTCCCCGCGATAGCCCGCGGGGAACGAATCGGCATAGCGCTGCAGGAGGCGGTTGCCCGCTTCCTCGCCGTGACTGTCGATCAGCGCGTCGGCGAGATCGTCCTGCCAGCGGCGCGCCACCTGCACGACGCGTGCTTCGAGCTCGCGCGTATCGACTTCGGGCATCGCGCCCTTGTGCGCGCGCACGGTGATGTGAATGCGCGCGAGCGGCGACTCCGACAGGAGCGGCGTGAACTCGATGCTCTTGCCGTTGAACGCCTCCATCAGCACCTTCGAGATGCGCCGGCGCAGGTCGGTGTTGAACTTGTCGCGCGGCACGAAGACGAGGCACGACACGAAGCGGTCGAAACGGTCGCGCCGCACGAAGAGCCGCGTGCGCTGATGCTCCTGCAGGCGCAGCACGCCGAGCGCGATATCGAAGAGCACGTCTTCGTCGGCCTGGAAGAGTTCGTCGCGCGGATACTGCTCGAGCACCGTGATGAGCGACTTGTGCAGGTGCCCCTTCGCGAGAAAGCCCGCGCGCCGCACGATGTTCGCGCACTTGCGGCGCACGATCGGAATGTCGGAGGTCGGCACGAGATACGCGGTGGACGTGTACAGGCCGAGAAAGCGCCGCTCGCCGTTCACCTTTCCGTCGGGGCCCACGCGCTTCACGCCGACGTAATCCAGATAGCCTGGCCGGTGCACCGTCGCACGGGAATTGGCCTTGGTGAGAAAGATCGCCGTCCCGCCTTCGATGATCGCGGCAGCGGCGGGCGGCAGCGGCGTCACGTCGTCGGCGCTCGGCAGGCGCAGGCCCTCGCGCAGGATGCCCGCGCCCGAGCCGGGAACGCCGCGCAGCGCGAAGCCGCCGTCCTGCCGGACGAGTTCGTAGTCGCGGTGGCCGAGGAACGTGAAGTGATCCGCGACCATCCACTCCAGGAAGGCGCGCGCCTCGATGCCGTCCGGGCTCGTGTCCTGCGCCTTCAGCTCGGCGATGGTGGCCCGCGCCACCTCGATGATCTTCGGCCAGTCCATAACCGACGCGCGCACGTCGCCGAGCACGCGCGCGATGTTCACGCGCAGCTCGTCGAGCTTCGACGCCTCGCTGCAGCGGTCCACTTCGAAATGTATGAATGATTCGAGCGCGGACTGCGGGTCGCCCGCGTCGGAATGCCCGAGGCCGATGCGCTCGATCGCGCCCGACTTGCCGCGCCACACGCGAAACACCGGGTGAATCGCCGAGTGCAGCGCGAGGCCGAGGCGGTTGACTTCCATCGTCACGGAATCGACGAGGAAGGGCATGTCGTCGTTGACGATCTCGACGACGGTGTGGTCCGAATGCCAGCCGTGCTGCTCCAGATTCGGGTTGTAGACGCGCAGGACCTCGCGCCCGGTGACGAACTTCTGCGCGGTTTGCCAGTGCGCCATCGCGGCGCCGTACAGGTCGGCGATATCGCGGCTCTGGATGTCCTCGACGTCCACGAGTTCGTAGTAGTGACGCAAAAACGGCTCGATGACCGCGAACGTGGGCTCCGGCAGGCGCCCGCGTGCAAATTCGACGACTTCGTTGAGCAGATGCTCAACGCGCTCCTCGTTCTTGACCAGCATCGTGTCCTCCCGGCTCGCACGACGGCAGGTGCCGCCCCCTTTCGGATTATGCGCCGGGTTGGGTGACGCTCAATGCGGCTCTGCACGAAATGCGTGCGGGACGTGCACCAATGCGCCCGCTTTGCCTCGGAACGGTCGCGCCCTCAGTCGGCGATGGTGCCGCTTGCGGGCTGCGCCGGGGACGCCGCGCCGGTTGCGGTCGCGCCGCCCGTGCCCGCCGTGAGCTGGGCGTACACGTCGTGCGAGAGATCGAGCAGCATCTTGCGGTCGATGCCGCCCGAGACCGCGTAGCCGAAGTCGCCGTCGACCCAGTAGAAGACGTTCACGAGCCCGTCCTGATAGAGCTTGAACGCGGTCGTGTTGGAGTTGACCTTGCGGTGCGAAATGCACAGCGTCACGCGCTCGCCCTGCGCATCCCGGTACATGAACTGCGCGATCGGCCCGTCGCTGCCCGGCAGGATGCGCCCGCCCATCAGCTCGAAGCCGTTGCGCGTGAGCACGGGCGGGTGCACGTCGGTGCCGAGCCGGCTCGACACCCATTTGACGAGCTCATGCTCCCGGTCGACGCCCACTTCCACCGGGCGCATCACCTCGGGCGCATACACGACGTGCGCCATCGCGGACTGCCGCACGAACGCCATGTTTTCGTCGAAGCGGGCCGTACGCATGAACGAATTGCCGCCGCCCGGCATCATCGACGACAGCGCGCCGCCGTTGGTCGCCGCGGCGCCGATCGCCACGCCGAGCACGAGCGTCGCGGCCATGCCCGCCAGGCGCGGCCAGAAGCTGGCGGAATTGGCGGCCTGAGCACGGCGGCCGCCCGCGGCGTCCACGAGACGCTTCGGCACCGGCTCGGCGAGCACCCGATCGTAACGATCATGGAACATGTTGTTGATCGCGAAATAATCGCTGATCCGCGCGGCCAGATCCTCGTTGCGCTCCAGCAGGCGGTCGATTTCCTCGCGGCGATGCGCCGCCAGCGATCCGTCCACATACGCGTGGATTTCCTCTTCGCTCACCGGGGTCTGTTGTTGTTCGTTCATCGCACCACCTGTAGTTTCGTACCCGGCTGCGAGCCGGCCATCAGCGTGCGCAGCCGCTCGCGGCCGCGCGACAGACGCGACATCACCGTGCCGATGGGGATGTCGAGCGCAAGCGCCACTTCCGAATAGCTCATCTCCTCGAGACCCACGAGCAGCACCACTTCGCGCTGCTCGACGGGCAGGCGCTGCAGCGCATAGTCGAGATCGCGCACTTCCAGTGCCTTCGAGTGGTCGCCGTGCACGGCGAACTGGCGCTCGGCGAACTCGTCGTCGTCGACGGAAACGTGGACGGCGCGGCCGCTCGCCGTGCGGACCTGATTGACGTGCACGTTGTGCATGATCGTGAAGAGCCACGCTCGCATGTCCGTACCCGCTTTGAACAGCGCCGTGTTGCGCAGCGCGCGCTCGAGGGTGTCCTGCACCAGGTCGTCGGCGAGGTCGCGGTTCGTGATCAACGCACGCGCGTAGCGCCGCAGACGCGGCACATGCTCCATCAACTCGTCACGAACGCCCATCGCGCTTCCTTTCAGTCGGCTCTGTCGGGCGTCCAGGACGGACGCCGCCTTGTTGCAGGAGCAAACGCGATTGCGGCCGATTTATTCCACATTCCCGGGTGTTCGTCATGGGGTGTTCGTCAATGGGCGCTCAGCGAATCGGCAGCGCGCATCAGCCCGTGCGTGCGGGCGCGGCCCGCCAGCACGTAGCGCGTGCCGCGCCGGCACCACGTGAGGAGCCGCTCGTCGCCCGCCCGGCGCGCGAGCCACTGCGCCTCGCCGCGTGCCATCGGATCCGCGACGGAAAGCAGCACGGCAGTCTCGCCCGCATCGTTGCGATAGACGATTTCCGCCGCGTGCCGCATGAATCCGACCGGCACCGTGGTCGCGAGCACCGCGTGAAAGCCGAGGCTCGACAGATCGGGCACATCGGCCGGCATGCTGCCATGGCTTTCGACACCCGCCGACGCCGTCTTCAGCGCCATCAGCGCGGCATTGTCGAGCCTCGCCTCCGGCACGCGCAGCACGAAGAGCGCGCCCGCGGCCACACACGCCGCGGCGAGCACGCCGGCCACGATGCGCCGCAACACGCGCAGGTCCCGGCGCGGCGGGCGCTCCGGCCGTTCCGGGCGCCGTGACTG
>Ga0247819_10001564_pt1 | contig 12293 bp, 13 predicted proteins | sample 13C_Xylose_Day6_FD_193428 | JGI IMG/M metagenome (GOLD analysis project Ga0247819, IMG submission 193428) | Soil microbial communities from agricultural site in Penn Yan, New York, United States - 13C_Xylose_Day6 | ecosystem: Environmental > Terrestrial > Soil > Agricultural land | place: USA... | reverse complement strand
CTGTGCGCCGTCACGCCCACCCGCCCGGACAACACCGTGACCTGGGCGCCGTGGTCCTGCAGGCGCACTTCGAATTGCGTGCCCAGCACCCGCGCCTGGCCCTTTTCAGCGTCGACCACGAACGGCTCACCGGTGTGCGTCACGCTGAAAAAGCCCGCGCCGCGACGCAACTGCACATGGCGTTCGCCGGCACTGAAATCCACTGCGATGGCGCTGTCCGCGTCGAGGGTCACCCGGGATTGATCGGCCAGTGTCACGGTGCGGATTTCACCCGGCGCCGACACGTAGTCAGCCCCCAGGTCATCGACCCAGCGCAACGGCTGCCAGCCGGCACCGAGGCTGATCATCAACATCAGGCAGGCCGCCATCGCCAGCGCCCCGCCCACGCGTCGAATGCTGGGGCGACGAGGCGCATTCATCACGTTGAGGTAGCGCTGCAAGGCCAAGGCGTCTTCATCGGCCAGGGTGCGCGCCGGCCCCTCGCTCAACTCCCACACCACCTGCGCCCGGGCGTAGGCCTCGGCATGGGCCGGATCGGCTTGCAGCCATTGGCTGAACGTTGCCTGGTCACCGCTGCTGGGTTGATCGTGCAACAGGCTCAGCCATGCGAAAGCAGCCTGCTCCTGGGCGGGCGTCGGGGTGACGTGATCAAGCTGGTTCACGGGGCTTTCCTTGGCGTGCGCGGTTCATGGTCCCGCAGGCTGGCCTTGCAGGCGTCGAGGGCGCGCATCATATGTTTTTCCACGGCGCTTTGGGACAAGCCCATTGCCTTGGCTATCTCGGCGTACTTGCGTCCATGGATGCGATTGAGCAGGAAAATCTGCCGCGTGCGCTCGGGCAATGCGCGCAAGGCCGCTTCGACATGGCGCAAATCATTGCCGGCCTCCAGCGCCGCCTGCGGTTCGCTGCCGTGGCTGTCCGGTTCATCCGGTTGCCAGCCCTCGTTGACCCGAACCCGCGTGCCTTCGCTGCGCAAATGGTCAATGGCGATGTTGCCGGCGCAGCGCAACAGGTAGGTGCTGAGCTCTTCGACCTGCACCAGCGGCCGCCGCCAGAAGCGCAGAAACAGATCCTGCACCAGGTCCGCCGCCGTCGCCCGACAGCCCACGCGACGGTTCACCAACGCCTCCATTTGCGAGCGCTGGGACAGAAACACCTTGAGGAAATGCGCACGGGCGCCGTGCGGTTCGTCGTCACGGGCGTCCGGAGGCGTACTGATCATCGATGCCTACTGCGCCAAAACGGCAACGGGACTGGCGAGCAGACTCAGGCCAGCCAGCGACAGGGCCAGGCGTGGCCGGTACGGGATCAACAGCACCAGCAGCAACGCACTGAGCATCAACACGGCACACCACTGCACCAGCCCCAGGCCCCAACCGGAGGACGCCACCGCCGGCCACAACGCCAAGGCCAGCAGCAATCCGCCGCCGAGCCTCAGGCCCTGACGACGGCGCGGGGACGATTGACGGCCCAACAGTTCGACATGGTGCCGATCCATCGCCAGACACAGGGCGGTAAAACCCACATAACAGAGCAACAGGGCGAGCAGCATTCAGTGCGCCTCCTGCTCAAGGGTGATCGGTTGTGCGCGCACCCGGATCACGCGTTCCGGCTGTGCGGCACGCTGCATTTTCCAGGCAGCCCAGGTAAAGAACACACCCGTGGCCAGGCAGGTCAGATCGAAACCGGCCATGGCCCAATCGCCCTGTGCCAGGCTGGCGCCCAGGTGATACGGCGTAGTCAGGGCGTTCAACAGCGGCACCGCGCCAAATAGCAACGCCGCCAGCGCCAACTGCTCGACCCAGGCCCGACGGCCACGGCGCACCACGGCGTGCAGCACACTCAAGCCCCAGACGATGAAAAAAGCGTTCACCTCCCACGCCGCACGTCCGGCCAGCCCCAGCGGCAACAGACGATTGGCCCAGAAAAATGCCGCCACCGCGACCATCAGCCCGGACATGCCAGCGATGTTCAGCACCTCCACCAGCCGCAACTCGAACGGCATCGCCGCGCTCTTGGCATGTTTGAGCTGACGCTTGCCCAGCCAGATCACCAGTCCGGTGCCGATCATCGCCGTGCCCGCCAACCCGAAAACGAAGTACAGCCAGCGCAGCACCGGGCCCGCGAAATGGCCCATGTGCAAACCGTAGAAACTGCCGGCAATCGCCCTCGGCAGCGACGGCTCCGGGGTCGTGCCAAGCAACTGCCCGGTGACGCCATTGAAGGTTACCGCGCTCCCGAAGTCATGCACCACGCGATCGGCACCGTCACGCACCAGCACCACCGAGGCGTTCGTGTCCCCCGGATTGTTCACCGTAAGACGCCCGGTCCGCCCCCCTCCCCACTGCTCGCGAGCCTTTTCCAGCAGCGGAGCCAACGGCGCCAGCGCGGCGGGCTGGCCTGACAGTTCAGGTGTCGTCGAAGCCGGGAACACCTCGTCGAAGAACCCCCGAACATCGCCTCTGTAAGAGGCCAGAATACTGGCCGGCATCACCATCGACATGAAGATCACCAGGCTGCTGTAGGTGATCATCAAGTGGAACGGCAGCACCAGCACGGCCACCGCGTTATGGCCATCGAGCCAGGAACGCTGGCCCTTGCGCGGGCGGAAGGTGAAGAAGTCCTTGAAGATTTTCTTGTGAGTGATGATCCCGCTGATCAGCGCGACAAACATCACCATCGCCGCGATGGTCGACAGCCAGCGGCCCCACGGATAAGGCATTTGCAGCTGGAAGTGGAAGCGATAGAAGAACTCGCCGCCGCTGGTCTCCCGGCCCTGCACTTCGGCACCGGTTTGCGGGTCGAGGTGTTTTTCCGTGAACTGGCCACGCTCGCCGCGCTTGGCGGGCGTCTGTTGCCAACGGACCGACAGGCCGGGTTCACGGTCATCCGGCAGCTCGATCAACCAGCGCGAGGCGCCGGCCGCGTGTTGCTCCAGGTAGTTTTGCGCCACGTTCAGACTGGCTTCGGAGCTCACCGAACGGGCCGGGATTTCCGGCTGCATCCAGTGGCTGGTTTCATCCTTGAAGTAGGCGAGCGTGCCGGTCAGGAAAATCGCGAACAGCAACCAGCCGAAGGTCAGGCCGGCCCAGGTGTGCAGCCAGGCCATCGCCTGACGAAAACCCTCTTTCATGAGCGCCCCACCCAATACGCCAACCCCGACACCGCCGCCAGCATCAGGCCCGGCACGATCAATCCGAGCCAGGCCCGACCTGCCGTGCGACAGGCGAAACACCAGATCACCGCGCCAAGGTAAGCCAGGAACGAGGCCATCATGCCGGTGACCACGGCGTCCGCCCGGGCCATGGGCACCCACGAACTCAGGCTGACGCTGGCCAGCGCAGCGACGATGTAGCCGCCCAACACGGCGGCCAGCACCCGTGAGGCAACGGCCAGCCGATAGGACACGGGGAGCGAACGGGTTTTGCCTTTCATGTTCAGACCTGGAGATGCTCGGAAGCGAATTCACCGCCGGCCCTGCGGGCCAGCCAGGCTGCAATATTAATGATAAATATTCTCATACGCAAAACAGATCCGATTGCCTGATGCAGATCGACCCCACTACAATGCGAACAATTCTTGTTCTCTAACGTATCCGTGTGCTCTCGGAGTATCCCGTTGCAGCCAGACAATACCGTCGAAGGTCTCTATCACGCCCATCACAACTGGCTCACCGGTTGGTTGCGGCGCAAGCTCGGCTGCCCTGACAGCGCGGCAGATCTGGCCCAGGACACCTTCATGCGGATCCTGAACGCAAGGGAAGCCCCACAGATCATCGAACCGCGCGCGTTCCTCACTACCCTCGCCAAGCGCGTGCTGTTCAACCACTATCGTCGCCAGGATCTGGAGCGCGCGTACCTCGATGCCCTGGCCCAGATGCCGGAGAACGTCGCGCCGTCCGAGGAAGAACGGGCGATCATCCTGCAAACCCTGATGGAACTGGACCAGTTGCTTGACGGCTTGCCGCGCCTGGTCAAGCGTGCGTTCCTGCTGGCACAGGTCGACGGCCTGACTTATCCACAGATCGCCAACGAACTGGGGATTTCCATCGCCACGGTCAAGCGCCACCTGAACAAGGCGGCGATGCGCTGCTACTTCGCCCTATGAATCGATCCACGGATTTCTCGCCCCAGGTCGCCGAGCAGGCTGTGCAATGGCTGATGAAAATGCAGCAGGGACCGTTGAGCCCGCGCCAGCAAGTCGCCTGGCAGCATTGGCTGGAAGAGCACAGCGAACATCAGCGGGCGTGGGAGCATATTCAGCGGGTCAACCAGCGGCTGCGGGGCCTGTCCTCGCCGCTGGCCCACGCCGCCTTGAACGCACCGAGCTCTTGCGCCCGTCGCCAGGCACTGAAGCTGTTGCTGATCCTGGGCGCCGGCAGTGCCGTGACCTGGGGCCTGCGCGAGCGCGACCTGCTGCCGCCGTTGCTGGCGGATTATCGCAGCCCGGTCGGCCAGCGCCGCACAATCGCCCTCGATGACGGCAGCCAATTGCAGCTCAACACCGCAAGCTCGGCGGACGTGCAGATCGACGGTGCACAACGGCTGATCCGTTTGCTGGAAGGCGAGATGCTGCTGACGACCCCCAAAGCCTTTCAGGTGCGCACCGCCCAGGGCCTGCTGAGCACCAGCGGGGCGCGCCTGAACGTTCGGCAGTTTGCCGACCGCACCCAGGTCGCGGTGTTCGAAGGCAGTGTCCGGTTGAACCCGGACAGGGGCTCGCCACTGACATTGGCGAGCACCCGACAATTGAGCTTCAGCGCCCATGACATCAGCCCACCACAAGCGCTGGACGCCAACAGCGGCGCCTGGGCGGATGGCATGCTGGTGGCCGCCCACATGCGCCTCGCGGATTTCCTCGCCGAACTCGCCCGCTACCGTCACGGGCAGCTCAAGTGCGAGGCAAAGGTTGCCGACCTGTTGATCTCCGGAAGCTATCCGCTGGACGACAGCGAGCGAATTCTGGATTTGCTGGAAATCAGCCTGCCGGTGAAAGTCCGGCGCTTTACCCGGTATTGGGTAACGGTCGAAGCACGAGCCTGAACACGCTTGTTCACCGATGAAAAAATAAATGAGCCGATTTGCGGAGCTGGCGTGACAGAGAAGGAAAGCCACCTTGATTTCACCTTCTCAGGATTGTCCTTCATGCAACCCACTCGCCTCACCCCGCTGGCCCGCACCCTGCGTCAACTGCTGCTGGGCGCCAGCCTGAGCTTCGGTGCGCTGCCGCTCGCATTGGCCGACGACGCCAAGTCGTATCACATTGCCCCGTCCTCGCTGGAAACCGCCCTCAACCAGTTCGGCCGGCAGGCAGGCGTGTTGATTTCGTTTGGGTCGCAGGTCACCCAGGGCGTGCAAAGCCGTGGGCTGGAAGGCAACTACACCACCGAACAGGGTTTGAACGCCCTGCTCGAAGGCACGGGCCTGCAGGCTCGCGCTGAGGGTGACAAGGCGTTCAGCCTGCAACCGACGATCGATGCGCCGCTGGAACTGGACGCCTCGAAGATCGTCGGCGACTGGCTGGGCGACGCCGCGCAGATCAACGTGTTCGAGCATCCTGGCGCCCGTGACGTGATCCGCCGCGAAGCGTTCGAACGCCAGGGCGCGACGCAGGCCAGGGACGTGCTCAACCGTATCCCCGGTGTCAACGCACCGGACAACAACGGCACCGGCAGCCATGACATGGCGCTGAATTTCGGCATCCGTGGCCTCAACCCGCGCCTGGCTTCACGCTCGACCGTGTTGATGGACGGCATCCCGGTGCCCTTTGCGCCTTATGGCCAACCGCAACTGTCGTTTGCACCGATCAGCATGGGCAACATGGACGCGGTCGACGTGGTGCGCGGCGGCGGTGCCGTGCGGTACGGCCCGCAGAACGTGGGCGGCGTGGTCAACTTCGTGACCCGCGCGATTCCCGATGAACCGACGGTCAAGGGCGGCTTCCAGACCGAAACCAGCCCGTCCTCCAGCCATGACGGTTTCAAGACCACCGGCAACCTGCTGGCCGGCGGCACCGCCGACAATGGCCTGGGTGGCGCCGTGCTGTACTCCGGCACGCGCGGTGGCGACTGGCGCGAGCACAGCGACACTGAAATCGATGACTTGATCCTCAAGGGCAACTATCAACTCGACGACGCCAACAGCTTGAACGCCATGGCGCAGTATTACGAAGGCAAGGCCGACATGCCCGGTGGCCTGAGCGTTGCCGATTATGACGCCGACCCCTACCAGTCCACCCGCCCGAAAGACCAGTTCTGGGGGCGCCGCACGATGTTCAACTTCGGCTATCGCTATCAACAGGATCGCCGCGAATTCACGGCCAGCACCTTCTTCACCAAAACCCTGCGCAGCGGCTACCTGGACCAAGGCACCTTCCTCTCGCTGTCACCGCGCGAGTATTGGGTACGGGGCCTGGAAACCCGTTTCGCCCAGGGATTCGACCTGGGCCCGACCCGTCACGAAGTCGGCGTCGGCTACCGCTACATCAACGAGGCCGGTCACGAACTGCGCTATCGCACGCCGATTGCCAGCAACCAGTACCCGACCACCAACAGCCGCAACGACCGCGACACCCGCGGCGGCACCGAGGCCAACGCGTTGTTCCTCGACGACCGGATCGACATCGGCCAATGGACGATCACGCCGGGCATCCGCTACGAAATGATCGACTCGCAACAGACCAACAACCTGACGGACCAGAAATACAAGGGCGACTACAACACCGCGCTGCCGGCGTTGAATGTGCTTTATCACCTGAGCGACAGCTGGAACCTGTACGCCAACACCGAAGGCTCGTTCGGTAGCGTGCAGTACAGCCAGATGCCCAACCGAGTCACCAGCGGTGAAGTGAAACCGGAAAAGGCGCGGACCTGGGAACTGGGCACCCGTTACGACAACGGTGCGTTGCGTGCGGAAATCGGCGCATTCCTGATCAACTTCGACAATCAGTACGAAAGCAACCAGACCAACGACTCGGTCATCGCTCGCGGTGAGACCCGTCACCAGGGCATCGAAACCAGCATCAATTATGCGCTGGATGACTTGAGCCCGACGCTGGCCGGCTTCGATGTCTACGCCACGTACGCCTACGTGGACGCGACCATCCGCGAGGACGGACCGAACAAGGGCAATCGCGTGCCGTTCTCCTCGAAACACAAGGGCACCCTGGGGCTCGGCTACACCGAAGGCGCGTGGAAGCTCAACCTGGACAGCAGCTATCAGAGCGACCAGTTCGCCGACAACGCCAACACTTCGAGCGAATCCGCCGATGGCAGCACCGGCAAGATCCCGGGCTACATGCTGTTCAGCAGCCGGGCAGCGTATGATTTCGGGCCAAAGCTGTCGGACCTGAACGTGGCGGTCGGGGTGAAGAACATTTTCAACCACCCGTACTTTACCCGCTCATTCGACGACAACAACAAGGGCAAGTACGTGGGAGAACCGCGGACGGTGTATGTGCAGACTTCGGTCGCTTTCTGATCACAATCGCAAGGGCACAAACAAGAACGGGCCTGCATCAGCAGGCCCGTTTTCAGTGGTGGACAGTAACAGGCGAATCAGGCATCAGCCGTTTTGTGCAGCCTGTTCGTTTTCGAGAAATTCATCTTCGAGCAGCGCATCGGCGGTGCCCCTGTCGAATGGCACTACTGCGGCACGTGGCTTGCCTCGCAGTTTGCCGAACAGGTGCTCCAGTGCGTGTTCGAGTTTCTCCGCCGCACCGTCGATCGCTTGCTCCAGGGTGTCGGCTTTGTGAGTGACGGAAACTGGTTGATGGCCTTTTGGCCGCGCCTCCAGCTGGCAGCGCAAATCGTGGGGACCCGGCTTGTCGCCGTTCTCGTCCCGCAGGTGAACCTCGACGCGTGTCAGGTCCTCTTCATATCGTTCGAGCGTGCTCTCAATGGTAGTACGTACCCACTCCTCCAGTCGGATGCTGCTTTGAATATGGTTATCGCTGTTGACTTGGATTTGCATAGTTCATCCCTTATTTCAGCTAGCTCGCGAGAGGCCCCTTCGGCTGGCCCTTGGGCGTCTTCACCGTGACCTCTTGCTTACACAATCGGTCTGCGCGCCGAACAATTCAACCCCTAAAAAAAGATAAATATTCATTCGCAAAAAAAGCCGGACAACGGGTAAAAGCGCTGGTAAGGTCGGGAGTTGGGTCGCTTCGCTTCCCTGTCATAATTGCTCACATCTGCCGCTCCTTCAGCGCTCATCAAACCCCCTCCATGCCCTGAATCGGGCAATCAATCCGAAGACATTTCGACGGCAATTTCCGTTTGCGATGAACGGTTGCGGCTTGCGTTCAGCCCGCTGTACCGAGTGGTTCTCGCGTTTTTCGCCAGCGAGCTCGCTCCTGCCGGAGAAGCGGCGCTTGCGATGGGCATGCCGCTTGCAACGTGCCCAGTGGTCCGGAGTTGCGAACCAACCCGATCGTGGCCGGTCAACAACTGCACGTTCAATCAGGCGGTGACGCATCATGGACAACCCTTTTCAGATCATTACCGATGCCTTCGCACCGGACTACCAGATCAACCTGAGCATTCAGGGGCTTGATGGCAGCATCATGCTGACCCTGTCCAACAGCGGTCGAATCGTGGCCAAGCGGATGATCAGCAGCGAACAGCGCAACGACCCCAAGCGCCTCAAGCGCCTGGTGCAAAGCATCCAGTTCGGCATTGCCATCGAGCAGGGTCATAGCGCCATGACCCTCCTCGAAGCCATGACCGATGGCGACAGCCGCACCCTGCCGCCACCGCCCGCCAAGGGGCAGCAACGGCCGGACCTGCGCCTTTAGAGTTCGCCCTTCTCCACCTCGGGATGCTCGGCGGAACCCGCACCGATCTTGCGTTGCGGGTGGTCGATCTTCACCGAGGGGAACTGCGACGAGGCATAACGCACCACCAGGATCGCAAACGCCAGCAGCAGAATGCCGCCACACAGGTAGATGATGCCGAGGTCGGGCGGGTTATGGTGCGAGACGTTGGAGATCAGCAGGCGGGTCAACGCCGTGATTGCCACGTAGATCAGGAAACGCACCGGCATGTGGTTGGTCTTGAAGTAAATCCCGACCATCGCCCCCAGCTCCAGATAGATGAACAGCAGCAGGATGTCGTCGATCTTGATGTGGCCCTTGTCGAGCATTCCCAGGAATTCCATCACCGCCGCCCAGGCGGTCACCCCACCAATGGCGAACAGCGCCAGGTAGTGGAAGCTCTCGACAAACAGATTGCCCAGTGACTCGGCCAGTTCATGCACGTTCTGCCGCAGGTTTTCGGCCCAGTTGATTTTCACGATGATTCTTCCTTAGCTCGGTTCGAGCGGATGATGCGGGTTGGACGTGACGGTTGTTCTGCATGCAGAAAAAAGGCCAGGGGCGCCCACAAGATGATGGCGAGCGCCCCGAAAACGCGCGCCGTGGCGTTTGGTCGCACCTGCCAGGGATGCTGACAAATCCTGATTCCGGTCTACATTAAAAAGCCACTACCCAAAGCGCAGGGATTCGCTTATCCTTTTCGCTGTATATAAATACAGTGGTCGAAACAGACAACTATCGTGAAGGCATGTGAGGTGGTGAATGGCCGTCGAAGTGGTATACCGCAGCAGCCGAGATCTGGAGCGCTTGTTCATGGATAAAGCCGAAGCTGACCGTCATGACAAAATGCTCGAACTGGCCGAATTGCTGGCTGAAGTGCTGCAAAAAGCCGTCCCGTCCCTGAGCGAACAGCAGGTGGACGAGGTCGGGATCTACATGGCGAAGAACCGCGAGGTATTTGCCAAGGCGTTCAAGAGCCAGCCGGACGCCCTGTCCGAACTGATTCATGCGCCGGTTGAAGTTGCCGAAGAACAGGCCCCGGCCGTTGAAGAGGCGCAAGCACCTGCGCCGGCCAAGCCGGCCAAGGCCGCTAAAACAGCGAAGTAGGCCCCCGGATTGAACAGGCCCTGAGTCGAATGGCTCAGGGCCTTTTTCATGCCCGGGATAAAGGCGAGCTATCAGCGGTACAGGACTTTCTCTGCCAATTCGTCCGCCACCCGCGCCGGAGAGCGTTTTTCCGCCTGGGCATGAGCGAACACTTCGGTCAGCCGCGAACTGATTTTCGACAGGTGGGCCGTGATGGTCGCCAGCTCTTCGCCCCGGTGCTTGAGCGACACGTAGATCAGCCCGCCGGAGTTGATCACGTAATCCGGCGCATAGAGGATGCCCCGCCGCTCCAGTTGATCGGCGACGTCCAGATGGGTCAGTTGATTGTTCGCCGAGCCGGCCACCGCCGAGCAACGCAGTTGCGAAACGCTGTGGCTGTTGAGCACGCCGCCGAGGCCGCATGGCGCAAGAATGTCGCACGGGGTGCTGAGCAATGCGTCGTTGGCAATCGGATGGGCGTTGAGCTGCTCCATCGCCAGTTGCACCTTGCCTTGATCGATGTCGCTGACCAACAGTTCGGCACCCACGGCGTGCAGCTGTTCGGCCAACGCGTAACCCACATTGCCCAGGCCCTGGATGGCCACGCGCAGACCTTCAAGGTTATCGCTGCCCAGGCGGGCCATGGCCGTGGCGCGGATGCCGGTGAACACGCCCATCGCCGCATGGGGCGCCGGGTCGCCGGCCGAGGTGGTACTGGTGACATGCTGGGTCTGCTGGGCGATGCAGTCCATGTCCGCCACCGAGGTGCCGCTGTCGATGGCGGTAATGTAGCGACCGTCGAGCTGATTGATGCAGCGGCCGAACGCTTCGAACAGCGCGGCGCGATTTTCCACGTGGACCGGACGGACAATCACCGCTACGCCGCCGCCCTGCGCGAGACCCGCCAGCGCCGCCTTGTAGCTCATGCCCCGGGCAAGGCGAATGGCATCCTCGACCGCTGAATCGTCGCTGGGATAGGCCAGGTAACGACAACCTCCCAGGGCGGGCCCCAGACGGCTGTTATGGATGGCAATGACCGCCTTCAACCCGGTGACCGGGTCGACGCTCAGATGCAGCGATTCAAGGCGAGTGCTTTGCATGAGAGCGAACATCGTAAGGGCTCCCGAATCACTTCTTGTAGTCGCCAGTATAGGCTCGCGCCCAAAAATTGCTGAAGCACGCCGGAATAAGCAGCGACACTATTCGGGGTTTCGGACATAACCCGGCCTGCCACTGGACGAATGTCGGCGACGGGGCTAAAACGAGGCATTCACCGGAGATTCTGATGACGCCGCGCCAACACTTCTTCGATTGCCTGCAACGATCACCGCCCGCGCTGTTCGAGGCAGCGCTGTGGATCGCCGTCGAACACGACAGGGAAGTGGATCCGGCGACGGTGATGGCCAACCTGCGGGACCTGCAACAGCGCGTCAGTCATGGCTTGCCGATGCTGCCCGTGAGCGAGCTGGCGCAACCGTTGTTGCGCCGCCTGAATGACCTGGGCTTCGCCCAGGACGACTTCTCCCCCCTGCGCCCGCAAGCTGCATTGCTCGACAAGGTGCTGGAGCGCCGACGCGGTCAACCCCTGGCTCTGGGTCTGATTGCGCTGGAACTGGCCAGGGGCCTGGAAATCCCCCTGGTGGGCGTCAACTTTCCGGGGCATTTCCTGTTGCGGGTGCCAGGCGCCGACCACCTGCTCGACCCGTGCGGCGGACGCCGGCTGTACCCCAACGATTGCCGCGAACTGCTGCAACGCCAATACGGCCCGAACTTGAAGCTCAGCGCCGAGCACCTGCTCACCACCGAACCCAGACAAATGTTGCAACGGCTGTCGCGCAACCTGCGCCAGCTGTACCTTTCCCACGACGACTACATCAGTGCGCTGGTCGACGCCGAGCGTGTGCTGGAGCTGGGTAATGGCACGACGGCCGACTACCTGGCCCGTGCCAGTCTTTACCAGCGGCTGGACTGCCCGAACGCCGAGCGCTTCGACCTGGAGCATGCCCTGCTGCTCACCGACGACCCGATCCAGCGGATTCGCCTGACCGAACGGCTGGGGCATTTGCCGCCCAACTCGATCGTCCACTGACCCCAAACCCCTGTGGGAGCGAGCCTGCTCGCGATGGCGGCGTATCAGGCACCATGGATGTTGACTGAGCGGGCCTCATCGCGAGCAGACTCGCTCCCACAATGCCGTGCGTGTGCCTCAAGGTGTGTCCGGCTGATTCGATGGGTGAGCCTTGATAAACGCGGGATGCTGCGCCGCCAGTTCCGCCACCCGACGAATCCGTGGGTACGCCTCCAGCGAAACCTTGAAGCGCTCGGCGGCGTAGAGCTGCGCAATCAGATACACGTCCGCCAGGCCCGGCTTCTCGCCAAAGCAAAAGCCTTCATCG
>Ga0247819_10001563_pt1 | contig 12294 bp, 10 predicted proteins | sample 13C_Xylose_Day6_FD_193428 | JGI IMG/M metagenome (GOLD analysis project Ga0247819, IMG submission 193428) | Soil microbial communities from agricultural site in Penn Yan, New York, United States - 13C_Xylose_Day6 | ecosystem: Environmental > Terrestrial > Soil > Agricultural land | place: USA... | reverse complement strand
GAACAAAGGCTACAGACAGTTTTCCGTGGTCAGCATCAGCGACCCCCGGGGCATGCGTCGCTGCCACAGCCTGATTGCCGAGCTCAAACGACTGGGCGTTGACGACGTGCCCATGGAAGTCCTGGCGCCACCGGCAACGCTGGAAGTCGGACGCGAAGGTCTGCAACGGCTGCTGGATCAGCCCACGCAGCCTGAGATCGTTGTGTGCAGTTCGGACACCGTCGCCCAAGGCGTGTTGGCCGAGGCCGCCAGTCGTGGATTGAAGGTGCCCCAAGATCTCGCCGTCATGGGCTTCGGCGACCTGAGCAGTGCGGCACATGTTTATCCGGCACTGTCCACCGTCAGCGTCGACGGCAAAACCATTGGCCTGCGTGTGGCCCAAGCGCTTCTCGAGCGTTTCGAAAACCCGACGTCCCAGCATGATCCGGTGCGCATCGACACCGGTTTCACCCTCATCGACCGCGCCAGCACCTGAACTGAAAATCGGTTTGGCGACAGGTGCAGGGTTGAATGATTGCGCAATCAGTGTAGTATCGATTCAAAGGTCGCCCTGTTCTGCCGAGGGCGACCTTTTTAAAAGCCAATAATGATTGCGCAATCATCAGCTGTTCACGGGAGCTTCAAGGGCCATACGGATTCACCGCTGCAACTCACAATAAGGAAAACAACAGTGATCAATCCCACGCAGTCGATAGCGAAGACCAACGTCCGCTATCTCATCCTTGTGATGATTTTCATCGTCACGGTGTTCAACTACGTTGACCGGGCAACGCTGTCGATTGCCGCCCCCAGCATGCGCACCGATCTTGGCTTCGACGCCATGACCATGGGCATTGCCTTCTCGGCATTCGGCTGGGCGTACACCTCGATGCAGCTCCCGGGCGGCATCATTCTCGACCGCTTCGGCTCCCGGCTCGTGCTGGGCATGAGCCTGATCATCTGGTCGGTCTTCACGTTTCTGCAGGGTTATGTCGACCTGTTCAGCTCGGCCTTCCTCGCACTCTTTGTCCTGCGCTTCATGATGGGGATTGCCGAAGCGCCAGCGTTCCCGGCCAACAACCGCCTGACGGTGATGTGGTTCCCGCGACACGAGCGTGGCCTGGCCACGGCGGTGTTCCAGTCGGCCCAGTATTTTGCCCTGGCCGCGTTCACCCCTCTGATGGTCTGGCTGGTCAGCACCTGGGGTTGGCAGCATGTGTTCTGGGTCACCGGCGGCGCGGGCATCCTGATTGGCCTGCTGTGGTTTCGCATGGTCCACGAGCCGCGCAAGGACAAGCGCGCCAACCAGGCGGAAATCGATTACATCGAAGCCGGCGGCGGCCTGCCCACCATCGGTGACGTGAAGACCCCCTTCAGTTGGAAAAGAATGAAGGCCATCGGCGGCAATCGCATGATGGCGGGGATCTACCTGGGCCAGTTCTGCCTGACGTCCATCACCTGGTTTTTCCTGACCTGGTTCCCCACCTACCTGATCGAAGCCAAGGGCATGACCATGCTCAAGGTCGGCCTGGTGGCGGCCATTCCTCCCATCGCCGGTTGCCTGGGCGGCATGATCGGCGGGGTCTGGTCGGACTGGATGCTGCGCAAGGGTTTCAGCCTCACTGCCGCGCGCAAGACGCCGATCATCTGCGGATTGTTGCTCTCCAGCAGCATCGTGATCGCCAACTACACCCAGTCGATTGCCCTGGTCATCCTGGTGATGTCGATTGCCTTTTTTGCCAAGGGCGTCGGCAACCTGGGCTGGTGCATCGTCGGCGATGTTTCCCCGGCCCGGGCCATGGGCGTGAGCGGGGCGATGTTCAACTTCTGCGGCAACCTGGCCAGCATCGTCACCCCGATCGCCATCGGCGTGATGATCAACCAGTTGGGCTCCTTCGACGTCGCGCTGATGTACGTGGCGGGGATGGGGTTGCTGGGCGCGTTCGCCTACCTGTTCATCGTCGGCCCACTCAAGCGCCTGGAGCTCGATGACTTTGAAGACCCGGCGGCGCAGCCCGTCGAAAACGCCCGGTTGAATTCCGAACCGTCCCGTTCCTGAGCCTTTTCAATCCAAGGAGAGCCCAATGCTCGCACAACAACCTTCCATCAAGTCCTCCGATGACGACCGTATCGCCTGGGTGCGCGTGTCGTCGGTCATTCTGCCGCTGGCCAACCCGATCAGTGATGCCAAGGTCCTGACCGGCCGGCAGAAGCCGATGACCGAGATCGCCATTCTGTTCGCGGAAATCGAAACCATCGACGGCCATCGCGGCCTGGGCTTCAGCTACTCGAAACGTGCCGGCGGTCCAGGGCAATTCGCCCACGCCCAGGAAATTGCCCCCGCTTTGATCGGTGAAAACCCCAGCGACATCGCCAAGCTATGGACCAAGCTGTGCTGGGCCGGCGCCTCGGTGGGGCGCAGCGGTATGTCGACCCAGGCCATCGGCGCGTTCGATGTGGCGCTGTGGGACTTGAAGGCCAAGCGCGCCAACCTGTCGCTGGCGCGCCTGCTGGGTGCCCAGCGTGATTCGGTGCGCTGCTACAACACCTCCGGTGGTTTCCTCCATACCCCGCTGGATCAACTGTTGAAGAACACCGACCTGTCCCGGGAAAAGGGCATTGGCGGGATCAAGTTGAAAGTGGGACAACCGGATTGCGCCATCGACATCCAGCGCGTCAGCACCGTGCGCAAGCACCTGGGCGACCAATTCCCGCTGATGGTCGATGCCAACCAGCAGTGGGATCGCCCAACGGCCCAGCGCATGTGCCGTCAGTTCGAAGCGTACAACCTGATCTGGATCGAAGAACCGCTGGATTGCTATGACGCCGAAGGCCACGCCGCGCTGGCGCAGCAATTCGATACGCCGATTGCCACCGGTGAAATGCTCACCAGCGTCGCCGAGCATGCCGAGTTCATCAAGTTGCGCGGCGCCGATTTCCTGATGCCCGACGCGCCACGGGTGGGCGGTATCACGCCGTACCTGAAAGTCGCGGCCATGGCCGAGCAAGCCGGGCTGATGCTGGCGCCGCATTTCGCCATGGAGCTGCACGTGCACTTGGCGGCGGCTTATCCGACCGAGCCGTGGGTCGAGCACTTCGAATGGCTCGAGCCGCTGTTCAACGAACGCCTGGAAACCCGCGACGGCCGCATGCTGGTGCCGACCCGGCCGGGCCTGGGGCTGACCCTCAGCGAGCAGGTCAAACCCTGGACGGCGCAGGCAGCCGAGGTCGGCACGCGTCCGTGACCCACCGTCGGTCGTTCGCTGTCGTGGCGCAGCGGGCGACCGTTTATGGCTCGTGCTGAGCACACCCGTCACGGGTGCGCAGGTGACGGCGGATCTGGTCTTCGAAAACCTGGAGGGCTATTTCGACAACGCAAGGCTGGTGACGCCGGTCGCGTTGTAGAGCATCCGGTGATCTTTGGCGGTGGAAGACATTTGCGTGCCCATTCCTTCAAGTGAACGGCCTTGCTGGCCGATAACGTGGACAGCCATGATCTTCTACTTAAAATTGCCTGGAAATCTTCGATGCTGTCGTATCACCAAAAGCGTTTTCTGATCGTCGATGATTTCTCCGATTTCCGTAGCTCGGTCCGCTCCATGCTGCGCGAACTGGGCGTCAAGGACGTCGACACGGCTGACACCGGCGAGCAAGCACTGAAGATGTGTTCGCAGAAGGCCTACGATTTCATCCTGCAGGACTTCCATCTCGGCGACGGCAAGAAAAATGGACAGCAGGTGCTCGAAGACCTGATGTCCGAAAAATTGATCAGCCATGAAGCCGTGTTCGTCATGGTCACCGCCGAGACCAGCCAGGCCATGGTGCTCAGCGCCCTGGAGCACGAGCCCGACGCTTACCTGACCAAGCCGTTCAACCGCTCGGGCCTGGCCCAGCGCCTGGAGCGCCTGGAGCAGCGCAAGACCTTGCTCAAGCCGATCCTGCAGGCCCTCGACCGTGGCAAACCTGCCGAAGTGCTCAATGCCTGCATCGCCCTGTGCAAGCAGGACATCCGCTATTCGCCACTGTGCCTGCGCTACCGCGCCGATGCCCTGCGTGACCTGAATCAGAATGAGGCGCTGGAGCGCCTGTACGACAGCATCATTGCCGACCGGCCGTTGCCTTGGGCTTTTGCCGGGTTGGGTCAGCTGCTGTTCAAGCGCGGACAAGTCGCCCAGGCCAAGGGCGTCTATGAAAAAGCCCTGAAGGTATTCCCGATGATGCCGGCGCTGTACGACGGCATGGCGGATGTGCTGGTTGCCGAAGGTGACACCAAGGGCGCGCAGCAGGTGTTGGAGGAGGCGATTCGTTTGTCGCCGCTGGCCGTGCGCCGCCAAGCGCTGCTGGGCAAGTTGGCGATGGCCAACGAAGATTTCGACACGGCGTCCCGGGCGTACCGGCAGGCGGTCAGCCAGGGCGCGCAATCGCGTTTCAAGGATGCCGAAAGCAACCTCGGCCTGGCCCATGCCCTGATCAGCAAAGGCAGTGACAGGGGGCTGGATACCCGCACGCGCCTGGAGATCAACACCACCCTGAGCGCCGTGGCCAAGGAAAACCCCGGTGACCCGGGCCTGCAGATTCGTGCACGGCTGATGAAGGCCACCAGCCTGTTGCTCAACGATGCCGAAACCGCGGACAAACTCACCGAACAAGCCATGCTGCGCCTCGATGGCATGGAGCAGTTCATGAGCGCCGAAGCCGCGCTGCTGGTGGCCAAGCAGTTGCAGATGCTCGGCCAGGTCGATGCGGGGGCGTCGATGCTGAAAAACTGCGCCGAAATCTACGGCGACGACCCGAACGTGATGAAAGGCATCGCCAAGCTGACCGATGACCCCAACATCCTTAACTCCAGCAATGCGGCAGCCGATCTCAATCGCCAGGGCGTGCGGGTGTACAAGACCGGCAACCTGGCGGAAGCACGGACCGTGTTCCGCAAAGCCCTGGCGATGCAGCCAAAGAACATCAGTATCGCGCTGAACATGGCGCAGTCGCTGCTGCATGGCACGGACACCAGTGTGCCGTCGGCGGAACTGGAAGAGTGTCGGGCCTGCCTGAAAATGGTCGGCCTGATGCCGGACACCGATGCGCGCTTCCCGCGTTACCAGAAACTGAAAATCAAGGCGTTTGGCGAATGAACAAGGACGACCCGTCACTGGATTTTTCCACGGTGATTGCCTCCACCGTGCATGACATGAAGAACTCCCTGACCCTGCTGATGCAGGCCCACAGCCAATGGCTGGAACGTTTGCCCGACCCACAGGGGCAGACGCCGGAGCAGGGCGTGATCGAGTTCGAGTTCGCCCACCTCAACGGCATGCTCGTGCAGCTGCTGGGGCTGTACAAGCTCGGCGTCAACCAGATGCCGTTGCAACCGGCCTATCACGAACTGGACGATTTCATCGAGGCGCAGCTGGCCTGTCATCAGGACGTGTTCGCCAGTCGCGGCATCATGGCGACTTATGAAGTGGACCCGCTGAGCCCGTTGGGCTTTTTCGACCGGGAGCTGATCGCGTCGGTGCTGGGCAACTGCATCAATAACGCCGTTCGTTACGCTCGCCACGCGGTGTTGATCAGTGTCAGCGATGAAGCCGGGCAACTGGTGCTGACGATCAATGACGATGGCGACGGGTATCCGACCGAGATGATCGAGCGTCAGGCAGACTACGTGCAGGGCATCAACCACAGCAGTGGCAGTACCGGCCTGGGCCTGTATTTCGCCGGACGGATTGCGGCGTTGCACCAGCGCAACGGCGTGGGCGGGTACACGCGGATCAGCAATGGTGGTCCGTTGGGCGGCGGTGTGTTCAGCCTCTATCTGCCGTGATGTTTTTGTTTTTCGCTGCTTGATATTCCGAACAGGTGCAGCCTATTTTGTACGGTCGCCGTTCGCGGCTTGCACTACAAGGGAATGCGTCATGACGACCGATGGCCAGGGTTCACTCGCACAGCGATTGACCGGCATTGATGAAATTGAGTGTGTGACGCCAGATCTCAATGGCGTGCCGCGCGGCAAGGTCATGACCGCCGAAGGGTTTCTCGAAGGGCGGCGTTTGCAGATGGCGCGTGGCGTGCTGCTGCAATGCATCATGGGCGGTTACCCGCCCGCCCGTTTTTATGGCAGCGATGACGGCGACCTGGCGCTGGTGGCCGATCCCGCGCAGATTCATCGCTTGCCCTGGAGCCAGCCGCCACGGGCCTTCGCGATCTGCGATGCCGATGAGCTGACGGGCGAAAGCTCGCGCCTGTCGACACGAGGCCAGCTCAAAGCCGTGATCGCACGCTACGCAGCGCTCGGCCTGGCACCGGTGGTGGCCACCGAACTGGAGTTCTTTGTCTTCGCGCCCAACCCCGACCCGACACAACCCTTCCAGCCGCCGCTGGGCCTGGACGGCCGTCGCGAAGATGGCCAGTCGGCATTCAGTGTCAGCTCCAACAACGGCTTGCGCCCGTTCTTCAAGGAAGTCTATGACGCCATGGCGGCGCTGGGCCTGCCCCGCGACACCTTCATGCATGAGATGGGCGTCAGCCAGTTCGAGATCAACCTGCTGCACGGCGATGCGCTGCTGCTGGCCGACCAGACGTTCCTGTTCAAGCATCTGCTCAAGGAAGTCGCGCTCAAGCATGGCCTGACCGTGGTCTGCATGGCCAAGCCACTGGCGCATACGCCGGGCAGTTCGATGCACATCCACCAGAGCATCGTCGAGATCGGCAGTGGTCGGAACGTGTTCAGCGACGAGGCGGGAGAGCCGACCGCGACCTTCCGTCATTTCATCGGCGGGCAGCAGGCCGCGATGGCGGACTTCACCGCGTTGTTTGCGCCGAACGTGAATTCCTACCAGCGCTTGTGCCACCCCTTCGCGTCTCCCAATAATGCCTGCTGGTCCCACGACAACCGCGCGGCCGGCTTGCGCATCCCGGCCAGCTCGCCGGTTGCGCGTCGGGTCGAGAATCGCTTGCCGGGCGCGGATGCCAACCCGTATCTGGCGATTGCCGCCAGCCTGGCAGCGGGTTTGCATGGGATTGAGAACCGGCTGGAGCCCAGTGCGGCGATCCAGGGTGAGTTCGAGGTGCCGGATAATCTTTCGTTGCCCTGTACCTTGCACGCCGCTCTCGAGCGTCTGAACCGTAGCCAATTGGCCAAGGAACTGTTCGGCAAGGAATTCATCGAAGGCTACGGGGCTTCGAAGACCCTGGAATTGACCAGCTTCTTTAATGAAATTACCCCCTGGGAGCGCCGCGTCCTGGCTGCCCAGGCCTGACGAACCTTCGTCTTCGGGCTATCTTTGCGCTAGCCCGTTTCTCACCGCAAGGAGCCGCTCGGAACGCCGATGCGCCAAATCTGGAAAGCCTTTCGAGCACTGTATTTCGCCTCGCTGATGATGTTGATCGGCTCCGGCCTGCTGAGTACTTACCTGGGCTTGCGCCTGGCGGCTGACAACGTCGACAGCCTGTGGGTCGGTGCGTTGATGGCGGCCAACTACTTCGGCCTGGTGCTGGGGGGCAAGATCGGACACCGGCTGATCGCCCGGGTCGGGCATATCCGGGCCTATTCGGCCTGTGCCGGGATCGTCGGCGCGGCGGTGCTGGGCCATGGCCTGGTGGACTGGCTGCCGGCGTGGATCTTCCTGCGGATCATCGTCGGCCTCGGCATGATGTGCCAGTACATGGTGATCGAGAGCTGGCTCAACGAACAGGCCGACGCCTCCCAGCGCGGAACGGTGTTCAGTGGCTACATGATCGCGTCCTACCTGGGGCTGGTGCTGGGCCAATTGATTCTGGTCATGCACCCGGCGCTCGGTCCGGAGCTGTTGATGCTGGTTGCCCTGTGCTTCGCCCTGTGCCTGGTGCCGGTGGCCCTGACCCGGCGCATTCACCCGGCACCCCTGCGCCCGGCGCCGATGGAGCCGCGGTTCTTCATCAAACGCGTGCCGCAGTCGTTGAGTACGGTGCTGGGCGCGGGTTTGATCATCGGTTCGTTCTACGGCCTGGCGCCCCTGTATGCCTCGCAGCAGGGGTTGTCCACGGAGCAGGTCGGTCTGTTCATGGGTAGCTGCATTTTTGCCGGCCTGTTGGTGCAGTGGCCGCTGGGCTGGTTGTCCGACCGTTATGACCGGGCGCTGTTGATCCGTTGCTTCGCCATGGTGCTGGTGGTGGCCGGATTGCCGCTGGCGATCATCCCGCAGGTACCGTTGGAAGTGCTGTTCATCATGGGGTTCATCTGCTCGCTGGTGAAGTTCTGCCTGTACCCGCTGGCGGTCGCGTTCTCCAATGACCACGTCGAAGCGGACCGGCGGGTGTCGCTGACGGCCATGCTGCTGGTGACCTACGGGGTCGGCGCCAGTATCGGGCCGCTGGTTGCCGGTGTGCTGATGAAGATGTTCGGCAGCCACATGCTTTACGCATTCTTCAGCTTCTTTGCCTTGGTGCTGGTGTGGCGGATTCGTCCGAAAGCGGTCACCAACCTGCACCAGGTGGACGATGCACCGCTGCATCACGTGGCGATGCCGGACAGCATGTCGAGCTCGCCATTGGTGGCTGCGCTTGATCCCCGGGTCGATGAGCAGTCGGTGCAGGAGCAGATGCAGAGTCCAGTCAATCCAGAGCCTGAGCCTCAGCCTGAGCCTGAACCGGAGCCTGAATCCGAGCCACAGGCCGAAGCGCGTACCGCGCCGCCAGCAGAAGGGGCGGACGCAGAGCGTGAAAAAAACATCCCTGATGCCATTCCTTGAAAACCTGGCATAAAAGACGGGCATAAAAAACGGGCAGTCACCGCAAGGGGCTGCCCGTTTTCGTTGGCGCCTGCTGTTACAGGTCGTCTTTGTCGAAGCGCCGCGCTTCACGTTGAAGCTGATAGACGAATCGTTCGACCTGGCGCTGCACCAGCCCGCTCATGTTATGGAAGCGGATACCGGCGAAGGTGGTGGAGATTTTCTCTTCGAAATGCAGGTAGCGCAGTTCGACCGGCGCGGTCATTTTGCCGAAGGGCAGGGCGGCGGCAAAACGGTCGTAGACCTGGCCCAGTTGCAGGTTGCCGGTGATGTCGCCATCGAAACGCAACTTGCAGCCCGTGGCGGAAATGTCCAGCAGCTTGCCACGGATAGGCGCCTTGAGCTTTTCGCCGTCGAGGTCGATGTCGACCAGTTGTGCCAGCTTCAGGGCTGCGCGAAAGGCGTTGCGGCGCTGGTGGTAAACCACCTCGTCGGGCAGAGGGGCCAGGTAGCAGCGGTTGTCACCCGACTCGTCGATGGTCGGTTGGCCGTTGCTTTCCCAGGCGATACGCACGCCTTCATGAAAACCTTCGACCCGGAACGGTTCGCCGGCCAGCATGAAGCGTTCGCCGTCGCGCGGGATCATTTCGTCGAGCTTGATCGTGCCGCGTTCGCGATCAACGTCCACCAGATAGCTCTGGAAGCGCTGGGTGCGTTCGTGGAAAGTGATGATCAGCGGATCATGGCTGTCTTGCAATTGGCGCAGGTTGCCGGAGATCTCCAAAGGCGTGCTAAGCACCTTGGGTGGTTGCGGGGCATCTTCCGCGTTTAAGGCATTGGACACGGTTAATCAATCTCCAGACAAAATATGACTACGGCTGGCCAGTATATTGCCAGCATGTTGCGAGTCTTGATAGGGCGTGAGCATTTGCAGGCTCAAGCCTGACTGAGCGGACGCGGCTTCGCAAGCTTCGCGGTTGATCCGCGTGCATCATAAAGTGCTGGCGGTTCGCCGCCTGTGAGGATTTTCAGCTGGTTGGCCGTGGCGGCCTGCTGAACCAGAATCGACTGGCCATTATTGGCATTCGCCGCCTGGCATTGGGCCAGAAGAGCGGTCAGGGCATCGCTCTGCTCCAGCAGTTGCGTGCCGACACTCGATTGGCTGGCCAGTTGCTCCAGGCCGCTGCGATTGATCGGCAGGTTCAGACTGGCGAGGATTTCACTGCGCTTGCGGCCATGCTGTTCGAGCAGAATGATCATTGCCTGCTTCTGCGCCAGAATGTCTTCGAGCAGTGGCATGTCACGACCGTGCAAGGCGATGGACTCGGTTTGCAGTAACTCCAGCAAGTATTGAGCGGGAGCAAAGTCGTCGTTGATCAGTTGCAATAAATTAGTGTCGTGCATGGCTGGCCTTGGGTTTTAAGCGTCCAAAAGCCTGGCGCAGGCCGAGGCCTAGCGCTGGGCTTCGAAGTTAAGCAGTTTGCTGGCTACACGGTTGCTGTCGACTTTATAGCTGCCATCGGCAATCGCTGCTTTCAACTCCGCCACGCGGGCTTTGTCGACGGCAGGCTGATCGCGCAGCTTGTCAGTGACCTGTTGCAACTGCTGAGCCTCATTGCTGAGGTGTACCGATTCCCCGCTTTTAACGGTGGCCTGTTCGGCCGGGGTATTCAGCGCTGCGGACTGGCCGGCTTCGGCGGTGTCCTTGGCGGCACTGGTACGTGTACTGCCCGTCAGTGGCGAGGAGCTGTTCAAACGGCTGAAATCGATGACCATGGTAAAAAACCTCTGAGTATTTGGACGCTTGCCATGTTTTCGGCCATCCCTGTGAAAACTTTAGACTCATTTTATCAATGAGCCCGCAAGCGCCAGCACGTCTGCTGCCTGCGCCACAGTTTAGGGAACAGCCCCGGGCAATGCCACCTCTTCAGGTCCCTACATGGCCACTTCCACCTGCCCTGGCGCGGTCACTTGCGCCTTGATGACCCGTCGAGAGTTGAGGTTTTTCACGCGAATCTGTTCGTTCATGCCGCCGTTGGACAGCGCTTCGCCGGGCATTCGTACGCTCAGCGTGCCGCTGCGGGCGGTAATCACTACCTGATCGCCCTTGCGAATGACTTCCATCTGTTCGAGATTGACCAGGGTAATCACCTGGTCGGCGACCATTGGTCGGGTCAGTCGCTGCCCGATCGCCTGGTCCGGGGCCGTCAGGTAGCCCTGGGTGATCACGCTGATGTCTCGTTCGCGCAGAATCACGTCGGCGGGCTCGACAATGTCGGCCCGACGCAAGGGACGGGTGGTGGTCACGACGTCGCGGAACAGGCGGACTTGAGCGGGTACGAACACCGTCCACGGAGAACTGCCTTCGCAGCGAACCTTGACCGTTACCCGGCCCAGCGGCTTGGCCGGGCTCTCGAGGGAGGCTGTCAATTCCTTGTCGCACATGGGCATGCGCAGGCGTGGATCGAGCTTGTTGACCTGGATTTCGTAGCGACCTTCCGTTTGACTGGTGGCCAGGTAGTCCTCTACGGTGAATTCAAGAAAGCCCTGAGTGACGCCGATAAGCATGTCAGGCAAGGTAACTTCGTCAGCAAGGGCAGGGGTGCCAGCGTTGAACAGGCAGGCGGCCGACATCCCGCAGAGCAATCTGCGGGCGGTGGATGTCAGGCGTCGGAAAAATGTCGGTTCTGTGTTCATAAGAGTTAAAAAGCAAGCGCCGTGCCGTTTAGTGATGAATGTGCGTCGCAACACAACTAGCGTTGGTGTAGGAGTCAGTGCATGGCGGGTGTAATGGATTCGGTGAACCAGCGCACGCAACTGGTGGGGCAGAATCGCCTGGAGCTGTTGTTGTTCCGTCTTGACGGCCAGCAGCTGTACGGGATCAATGTGTTCAAGGTTCGCGAAGTGCTGCAATGCCCAGCGCTGACCCTGATGCCCAAGTCCAGTCCTGTGGTGTGCGGTGTGGCAAATATCCGGGGGGCGACCATTCCGATCCTCGATCTGGCGATGGCGACCGGTTCCGGAGCGTTGAAAGATCAAAGCAATCCCTTCGTCATCATCACGGAGTACAACACCAAGACCCAGGGCTTCCTGGTGCGCTCGGTGGAGCGCATCGTCAACATGAACTGGGAAGAGATCCATCCGCCGCCCAAGGGCACCGGACGCGATCATTACCTGACCGCTGTGACTCGGGTCGACAATCAGTTAGTCGAAATCATCGACGTCGAGAAAGTGCTGGCGGAAGTGTCGCCGACACCGGAAGCGATTTCCGTCGGTGTGGTCGATCACGAGACCCAGCACAAGGCGTTATCGTTGCGGGTATTGACCGTTGATGATTCCTCGGTGGCGCGCAAGCAGGTGACGCGTTGCCTGCAGACGGTCGGTGTCGAAGTGGTGGCGTTGAACGACGGGCGGCAAGCGCTGGACTACCTGCGCAAGCTGGTCGACGAGGGCAAGAAGCCGGAAGAGGAATTCCTGATGATGATTTCCGACATCGAGATGCCGGAAATGGACGGGTATACCCTGACGGCCGAGATCCGCAACGACCCACGCATGCAAAAGCTTCATATCATCCTGCATACTTCATTGTCGGGTGTGTTCAATCAGGCGA
>Ga0247819_10001559_pt1 | contig 12331 bp, 11 predicted proteins | sample 13C_Xylose_Day6_FD_193428 | JGI IMG/M metagenome (GOLD analysis project Ga0247819, IMG submission 193428) | Soil microbial communities from agricultural site in Penn Yan, New York, United States - 13C_Xylose_Day6 | ecosystem: Environmental > Terrestrial > Soil > Agricultural land | place: USA... | reverse complement strand
GGCCTTTGCCCGGGTGATGCGCTGCTCCATCGCCGCCTCGCCGACGAGAAAGGCACGGGCAATCTGCTTGACCGACAGGCCGGAGACGATGCGCAGCGCCAGCGCGATCTGCTGCGTTGCCGGAAGGACCGGATTGCTGCAGACAAACAAGAGCTTGAGAATGTCGTCCCGGTAGTGGGAGCCATCGAGACGTTCGGCAAGATCGCTCTCCTGATCCTCGAGATCGGAGAGCAATTCTTCCGGCGGCAACGCGGTCTCGCGAGATTGCCGGCGCACCTTGTCGATGCCGCTGTTGCGACCGACGAAGATCAGCCAGGCGGCCGGGTCACGCGGCGGGCCGCTCTTCGGCCAGGTCTTCAATGCCCGGATACAGGCCTCCTGGAATGCTTCCTCGGCCGTATCGAGATTGCGGAAATAGCGCAGAAGCGCGCCCATTGCCTGCGGCCGAGCGGAAACAAGTGCGAGGTCGATCCAGGTCGTGTCTGTCATGAGGGAAACTCACTTGGCTTGTAGATGGCAAGGGGACGAATTTCATAGGAGCCGTCTGCAGGATTGGCCGCACTGAGCTCGCGGGCGAAATCGAGCGCTTCGTCCAGTGAAGCGCAATCGACGACATAGAAGCCGAGCAGCTGCTCCTTCGTTTCGGCAAATGGGCCATCGATGACGACGGTCTCGCCAACGGCGTGGCGGAGCGTCGTTGCCGCCGTGGTCGGCAACAACCGCGCCACCGGCCCGAGCTTGCCGGCATCGCCATATTTGCGTTGGACGGCAGCAAGGTCACGCATGACCTTGTCGTCCTCGTCCTTGGTCCAGTTGGCAGTGACGTCTTCCTGGTTGTAACAAAATACGGCGTAAAGCATTGGAACTCTCCTGCTCCTGTAACAAGGACGATCTGGAGAAGAGATAGTCGACAAGACCGCCAAAAAAAATACCTGCAATCACGGGCCCAAACGCAATGATCGCGGCAGGTGCCTGCGCACCGCCGCGATCGTTCATGAGCTTGCCTGATTTCAGATATTTTCGCCGCAGGCGAGATCCGGATCGACCGTTTGTTTGCGACGGAAACGCCGGACCAGGCGACCGTCGATAGCGGCGAGGCCGGCGGCGATCAGCACCATGCCGAAGAAATGCTTGGGCTCGAGGTTTTCGCCGAGGAACAAGGCGCCGAGCAGAATGGCGCTGACCGGGATCAGAAACGTCACCAGCATCAGATTGGTGACACCCGCCGTTTCCAGGATGCGGAAGAACAGCACATAGGCAAGCGCGGTCGAGATCAAGGCAATGCCGATGATCGCTCCCCATACTTCAAGGCCCGGCACGGTCAGGGTCCAGGGGTGATCGACGAGCAGCGCGATCGGCACGAGCATGATGCTCGATGCACTGACCTGCCCGGTCGCGGTGACGATGGGCGCAACGCCCATCCGCTTGAAACGACGGGCGAAAACGCCGGCAAAGGCGTAGGAAAGGGCAGCTCCCAGCACGGCGAACTGCGCCAGCACATTCGAGCCGAGCCCGCCGAGCGCTGCAGGCCCGATCATCACCGCCACGCCGAGAAAACCGATCAACACGCCGGAGAGCTTGTTGGCGGTCAGCTTCTCGTCGTCGGTCAGCAGATGGGCGACGACGACGCCGAAGAGTGGCGTGGTGGCATTGAGGATGGAGGCAAGGCCGCTGGCGATATGAGTCTGGCCCCAGACGATCAGCGAAAACGGGATCAGGTTGTTGAGCAGACCCATGCCGAAGAAGGCAAGCCAGATGCGGGGATCGCGCGGCATCGCGCGGCCGGTGAAGCGCAGGAAAATCAAAAGCGCCGTCGCCGCGAGGCTGACCCGCAGGGCAACGATGGTGAACGGCGGCAGCGCCTTGACCGCAACGCCGACGAAGAAAAACGAGCCGCCCCACAACAGGGACAGTGTGATCAGCATGGCCCATTCACCGGGTCCCATCACCTTCGCCTTAAGTGTTTCCGGCATCTCCATACCCTCCTATGATTTAGTTCTTCGCCTTCATCTGAAACAACCATATTGGTTGACTTCGATTTACATAAATAGTGTCAGCATGTTAGTGTTTGCACAAACGAGCATTTCTCTTTCCATGATTGAGTATGGCTAAATCATAATGACACCTCTTCCTTCCCTTGCAGCACTGCGCGCATTCGAGGCCACGGCCCGACACCTGAGTGTGACGCTCGCGGCGCGCGAGCTCAGCGTCACACCTGGTGCGGTCAGTCTGCAGGTGCGTGAACTGGAGCAGACGCTGGGTGTGATGCTGTTTGAGCGACGGCCGCGGCAACTGGTTCTGACCGAGGATGGCAGCACCTATTTTTCGACGCTGCGCCGCGCCTTCCGGATGATGCGGGAAGCGACAGAGGAACTGACGGCGCGAAATCGCGCGCCGGTACTGACGGTGAGCTGCACGCCAACTTTTGCGGCGCAATGGCTGGTGCCGAGGATCAGCGACTTCGAGCAGCGTCTCAACGGCATCGACATCCGCATCAGCGCCTCGAACCGGCTGACCGACTTCGTGTCAGATGGCGTCGATATCGCTATCCGCCACGGTTTCGGTCGCTATGAGGGTCTGACGAGCGAGCGGCTGATCGATGACGAGCTGGTGCCGGTCGTCAACGCGGCCCTTGCCCGCAAGCATCCGCTCACCACGCCGGCCGATCTTTCGGCCCATGTGCTGTTGTATGACGTTCAGAGGTCGGATTGGCAGCTGTGGCTGGAGGCCGTCGGCGCCGAAGGCATAGACACGACGCGCGGTCCGGTGTTCGTCAACAGCAATGGCGCCATCGAGGCGGCAAGAGCCGGCGATGGCGTCGCTCTCGTGCGCCTGTCGCTGGTTTCGCGCGAGCTTGCCGAAGGCGTGTTGGTCGCGCCGTTTCCAACCGGCATCGCCACCGATCTCGCCTATCACCTGGTCTATCCGCCATCGGCCCTCGACCGGCCGGCCGTCACAGCATTCCGTGCCTGGATCGTCGCGCAGGCACGCGGCGCCTGAAACGAAAAAAGCCCGGTTTCCCGGGCCTTTCTCGCAATCGGAAAGTAAATCTATCTCGCGCCTATTCGTTGATCAGGCGCTTCAGAAGCTCGATCTCATGGCTGAGCTTGGTATCGCCGGAGATCAACTCCTCGATCTTGCGCACCGCATGCAGAACGGTCGTGTGGTCGCGACCACCGAAGCGGCGGCCGATTTCCGGGAAAGACCGCGGCGTCAGCGTCTTCGACAGATACATCGCGATCTGACGCGGCTTGACGATGACGCGGGTGCGGCGGTTCGACACCAGCTCCTGGCGCGATACGTTGTAATGCTTGGCAACGACACGCTGGATGTCCTCGATACGGACACGGCGCGGTTCGCCGGCATTGACGAGATGCCCAAGCAGTTCGTCAACGCGTTCGATCGACAGATGCGGTTCGAACGAGCGACGGAAGAGCAACTGGTTGAAGGCGCCTTCGAGTTCGCGGCCGCTGGCGGTGATGTTGCGTGCAACATGGCTCAGGATATCGCCGGGAATGTCCAGCGAAGTATCGTCCTGACGAGCGGAGTCGAGACGGCGCTTCAGCATTTCGAGGCGCATGTCGTAGTCCGGTCCGTCCATTTCGATGGCGACACCGCCCTGAAGACGCGAGCGAACACGGCTATCGAGCGATTCCAGCTCCCAAGGAGCGCGGTCGGCGGCGACGACGACCTGTTTGGCCGAGTCGAGAAGCATGTTCAGCAGATGGCAGAACTCGTGCTGGATCGACTTGCCCTGCAGGAACTGCATGTCGTCGATGACGAGGAGGTCGATGTTGCGCAGCGATTCCTTCAGCGACAGCGCGTCGTTGTCGCGGATTGCGGTGGCAAAGCGCCACATGAAGTATTCGGCCGTCAGATAGACGACGCGTGGAGCGCGGGCGCTCTGCAGCGCCTGGATGGCGATCGCCTGCAGAAGGTGGGTCTTGCCGAGCCCGACGCTTGAATGAATGAACAGCGGGTTGAAGCGCACGGCACCGGCGCCGGCTTCCGCAATCGTGCGGGCGGCTGCAAGCGCAACGCGGTTGGAAGAGCCCTCGACGAAGCTGTCGAAGGTGTAACGCTGGTCGAGCGGCGAGCCGAAAAGCGGCGCCTGGGTCGGCCGCTGAACGCTGGCAACCGCAGAGGCTGCGACCGAAGCCACGGACTGCGCCGTCGTCGGACGGCGTGCGGGCGTTGCAGGAGCCGATTCCGTTGCCTGCGGCAGCGTCTCTTCCTGTGAAACCGGACGGGCGCCACGGGTCGCGGTCCGCACCAGGATCTCGACCTTCAGGATTTCGCCGTCTTCCTGCTGGAAGATCTGGGTGATGATATCGAGATAGCGGTTGTTGATCCAGGACTTCAGGAATGTCGTGGGCACCGAGAGACGCACGACGCTCTTGGAAACCGAATGGAGCTTCAGACGCCCAAACCAGCTGGCGAAGACATCGGGACCGACCTGGGCTTTCAAACGCGCACTCACTCGTTCGAACAGTGCGTCATGCCTCATGTCGTGCTTATCTCCCGCCGCCTGAGATAGATTGCTTCCGGCCTGAAATACGTCGCCGTTCTTTTGAAACGCGCCCGCCGCCGTCACCAAGTTCATCCGCATTTTGCCGCCTTCCGATTATGTTCAGACGCCGTCATCTCTGCCGGCCCCATCTCTTATGTCCGGCACCCACGGCTTCCTCATCGAGGTCATGCCGCTTCACCGAACGTCACAGTCGCAATCCAACCGGGCTCCTCATCTCCCGACCGGGTGCGCGCTACGCGCATCTGCCAGGCCTTGCCGGCCGGCTGATGTCCCCTCGCGCCTCATTGTCAACAAATCCCCCAGTCCGCCCTGGACCGTGCCGGATCCTCCTCCTCGCCGACAACTGTCTCGCACCCTCGTACGAAGCGGACAGCCGAGCGCTGGATTCTATCTCTCGTCAGGCACCGCTTGCACCTGACTTTGAGCAGTGGCGCCACCGGCAACCAGAAGTCGAAATGTCCTCGTCCGGAATGGTTGGGCCATCCGGTTTTTCGTTCTCGACTTGTCTGATTGAACGACGTGGAGCCGCCCTGATACAGGGAACAGAAAGCCTGAAACCATCTCGTTGAAATGGCCTCCGTACTTCCCTTTACAGATATGGTCTGTGTCCCCTGTGGAGGGCATTTAGGCAGGATCGATGGGCAAGATCAATCGCGATTTTTACGCAACCTTAAGCGCTGCCCGTTGACTCTCATGCTGCCTTTTGCTTGCCGCAATCCGAGTCCGGGAAGAATCGCTTTTGAATCAAGGGTTTTGATTTTCGGCTCTTTGATTAGCTGGCGAAAAAGAAAAAAAATAAAAATTCGCTTGACTCATCACGGGCCCAGAAGACCCCCAGCCAGAGACACCCTATCACCAAGGACCTCTCGTAAGTCTCTGAAATTCCTATAGAAATTCTGTCATCGCATTGACACGAGAAATGTCGTGCAGGTTAACCATCGTGATGACACATGTATGAATCGGAAAAGCCCGACGCAAGGGTCGGGCTTTCAATTAACAGATTTTTATTAGCCGGATTAGGCCGAAAGTGCCTTCACGCGCTGTGCAAGGCGCGAAACCTTGCGCGAAGCGGTGTTGGAATGCAGCACGCCCTTGATGGCAGCGCGCATCAGCTCGGGCTGAGCGGCCTTCAGGGCTGCGGCTGCGACCGCCTGATCGCCGGTTGCGATCGCTTCTTCGACCTTGCGGACGAAGTTACGGACGCGCGAACGGCGGGCTTTGTTCACTGCAGTGCGGCGTGCGATCTTGCGGGTCGCCTTTTTCGCCGAAGTTGTATTGGCCATTGATGCCTCTCTTCGAAAACTGACATGAACTCCGCCCTCGCCGTGCCGGGTCACTGCGACCTGTCATCAAAGCAATTCGGGAGCATTATCGGAAAGCCCAGATTTGGCGTTCCAAACTGAGGGCGGCATATAGCGAGAAACGGCCGCCCCGTCAACGCGCAATTTGGAGAAAACTGCGCGTCGCCCCTTGATCTACCTGTGTTTGAACTCCGGCTTGCGCTTCGCTGCGAAGGCGGCCATGCCTTCCTTCTGGTCTTCAGTGGCAAACAGCGAATGGAAAAGCCGCCGTTCGAACCGCAGGCCTTCGGCAAGCGTGAGCTCCAGCGAGCGATTGACGGCCTCTTTTGCCATCATCACCGCCGGCAGCGAGAACGATGCGATCTTCTCGGCCGCAGCCAGCGCTTCCTCCATCAATTTCTCCGGCGCCACCACACGCGAAACGAGTCCTGCGCGTTCCGCCTCGGTCGCGTCCATCATCCGTCCGGTGAGGACGAGGTCCATCGCCTTCGCCTTGCCGACGGCACGGGTGAGGCGCTGCGACCCGCCCATGCCGGGGATGACGCCAAGGGTAATTTCCGGTTGGCCGAACTTTGCCGTCTCGGAAGCGATGATGAAGTCACACATCATCGCCAGTTCGCACCCGCCGCCGAGCGCGTAGCCGGAAACGGCTGCAATGACCGGTTTGCGGGCAGCAGCCACCTGATCCCAGCCGCCGATGAAATCGCCGAGATAGCTTTCGACGAAGTCCAGCGTCTGCATCTCCTTGATGTCGGCGCCGGCCGCAAAGGCCTTCTCCGAACCGGTGACAACAACGGCGCCGATCTCGTTATCGGCATCGAACGCTTTCAGCACCGCGGCAAGCTCGCGCATAACGGTCGAGTTCAGCGCATTCAGCGCCTGCGGGCGATTGAGCGTGACCAGGCCCACGCGTCCGCGCGTCTCGACCAGCAGCGTCTCGTAACTCATTGTCGTCTCCTCCGAATTCGTGTCAGCGGTCGGGTCCGGCCGGACCCGGATGTTCATTTCTGGCAGCGCGGGCAATGAAACGTCGAGCGTCCCGCCTGCACGATGCGGGCGACCGTACCGCCGCAACCCGGCGTGCGGCAAGCCTCCCCTTCCCGGTCATAGACGGAAAAGGAATGCTGGAAATAGCCGAGCGATCCGTCGGCCTGGATATGATCTTTCAGCGACGAGCCGCCCGCGGCGATGGCATCGGCAATGACCTCGCGGATTGCAACGGTCAGGCCCTGCAGTTCCGGCTTCGACCCACCTTGGCTGTCGACGAGGGCGCCTGCCGGCTTCAGCGGCGACAGGCCTGAACGCCAGAGCGCCTCGCACACATATATATTGCCGAGGCCGGCAATATTCTTCTGGTCGAGCAAGGCTACCTTCAGCGGTTGCGCCTTTCCGGCAAAGCGTGCCGCCAGATAGGCGGCGTCGAGCGCGTTGCCGGTCGGCTCTTCCCCGAGTGCGCGGAAGAAGGCGTGGGCCGCCACCGTGTCCCGTCGGGCGAGATCCATGAAACCGAAACGGCGCGGATCGTTATAGATGACACGGGCGGGGCCGACGGCACCTTCCAGATGGAAGATCACATGATCGTGCTTCTCATCCTTGGCGCGTGGGTGGTGAAATTCGTCCGGCGTTTCTGGCAGCGCGCCCTGTTCGATACGGAACGAACCTGACATGCCGAGATGGGCAATGATGACGTCACCGGCCTCCAGATCGATCATCAGATATTTTGCCCGGCGCGACAGCGAGACGATGCGCTGACCGGCAACGGTGGCTGCAAAATTGACAGGGAAGGGAAAACGCAGATCCGGCCGACGCAGTTCTGCACTGACGAGGAGCGCGCCTTCCATGGTCGGCGCCAGACCCCGTTTTACCGTTTCGACCTCCGGCAGTTCCGGCATGCGTCGTCTCCTTCTTTCTTAACCACCACACGCCCGGCATTCTTAACCACCATAAGCCCGGCCGTTGGCATTTCCTTGGCGGGCTACTTATCCTATAGGGGTGCGCTATGCCGCAGCCATGGCCCTGCCCCCGAGATAGCGCGGGTCGGACGATTTCGCTATGGTGCCGGAAAAATTGGTTCAGGTGGAGTTCTTCGTATGACGGATCAGCGGGTATCGGCCAATGGCGGAATGGAAACCTCCTTCGGTTTCCGCAACGTCGGTACGGGCGAAAAGCAGCCGCTCGTCAACGACGTCTTCCATAAGGTGGCCAAGCGCTACGACATCATGAACGACGTGATGTCGGCCGGGCTGCACCGCGCCTGGAAGGATGCGATGATTGCCGCGCTCAATCCGCCGCGCCGCGAGGGCTACAGGACGCTCGACGTCGCCGGCGGCACCGGCGACATCGCCTTCCGCATCATCGAAGCCTCCGACCGCAAGGCGCATTCGACGGTTCTCGACATCAACGGCTCGATGCTCGCCGTCGGCGCGGAACGGGCGGAAAAGAAGAAGCTTTCGGCCAATCTCGATTTTGTCGAGGCCAATGCTGAGGAACTGCCGTTCGACGCGAATTCCTTCGACGCCTATACGATCGCCTTCGGCATCCGCAACGTCCCGCGTATCGATGTCGCGCTCAAAGAAGCCTATCGTGTGTTGAAGCGCGGCGGGCGACTGCTGGTGCTCGAATTCTCCGAAGTGGAGATGCCGCTTCTCGACCGTTTCTACGATGCATGGTCGTTCAACGCGATCCCGAAATTCGGCAAGCTGATCACCGGCGACGAAGCGCCCTATCAGTATCTGGTGGAATCGATCCGCAAGTTCCCGAACCAGCGCGATTTTGCCGCCATGATCAAGGAGGCGGGCTTCTCGCGCGTCTCCTTCACCAATTACACCGGCGGCATCGCAGCGCTGCATTCCGGCTGGAAAATCTGATCTTATGAGCACAGCTGGAGCATATGTCCGCCTCGTGCGGATCGGCTGGGTTCTCGTGCGCGAAGGCGTCGTCTCGGCGGTCCCGACCGAACACCTGCCGCCCTTTGCCCGTTTCGCCCAGAAGGCAGCCGGGCTTTTCGCCCGCCGCAAGGTGCTAGGCGAGGAGCGCAGCGACCGGCTGTCGCGCGCCGTTGCACGCCTCGGCCCCTCCTATGTGAAAATCGGCCAGTTCCTGGCAACCCGCCCCGACGTCGTCGGCGCGGAATTTGCCGCTGACCTGTCGCTGCTGCAGGACCAGATGGCGACCTTTCCGCAAAGCGAAGCCAAGGCCGCGATCGAGGGATCGCTCGGCCGCAAGGTCGAAGACCTCTACGCCGAATTTTCCCTGCCGATGGCGGCCGCCTCGATCGCCCAGGTTCATCCGGCCATCGTCATGCGCGACGGCCGGCCCGACAAGGTTGCCGTCAAGGTCATCCGCCCCGGCATCCGCCAGCGTTTTGCCTCCGATATCGAGGCGATGTATCTCGTCAGCCACATGCAGGAGCGTTTCCTGCCCTATACGCGGCGGCTGAAACCGGTCGAGGTCACCAAGACGCTAGAGCAGACGACCAAGATCGAAATGGATCTTCGGTTGGAAGCAGCCGCCCTTTCCGAACTCGGCGAGAACACCAAGGAAGATTCCGGCTTTCGCGTACCGAAGGTCGATTGGGAACGCACCGGCCGCGACGTCGTCACCATGGAATGGATCGACGGCGTCAAGATGTCGGATATCGACGGGCTGAAGGCGGCGGGCCACGATCTCGACGCGCTGGGCGACACCCTGATCCAGTCCTTTCTCCGCCACACATTGCGCGACGGCTTCTTCCACGCCGACATGCATCAGGGCAACCTGTTCGTCGACGATGCCGGCCATATCGTCGCCGTCGACATGGGCATCGTCGGCCGTCTCGGCAAGAAGGAACGCCGCTTCCTCGCCGAGATCCTGTTCGGCTTCATCACCCGCGACTACCAGCGCGTCGCCGACGTGCATTTCGAGGCAGGCTACGTGCCGTCGCATCATGATGCCGCGAGCTTCGCCCAGGCGATCCGCGCCATTGGCGAGCCGATCCACGGCCAGCCGGCCGAGACCATCTCGATGGCAAAGCTGCTGACGCTTCTGTTCGAGGTGACCGAGCTCTTCGACATGCAGACACGGCCGGAACTGGTCATGCTGCAGAAGACCATGGTCGTCGTCGAGGGCGTCGCGCGCACGCTCAATCCGCGTTTCAACATGTGGAAAGCATCCGAGCCTGTGGTCGGCAAGTGGATCCGCGACAATCTCGGACCGAAGCGCATCGTCACCGACCTGCGCGACGGCCTGCACGCGGCCCTTCGTCTGGCCGAAGCAGCACCGGAAATCGCCGCCCGCACGGAAAAATTCTCCAGCGAGATCATGGCCATGAGCGAAAACGGCCTACGGTTCGACGCCGAGACGGCGCATGCCATCGGCAAGGCCGAGGCACGCCACACGCGCTCCGGCCGCCTGGCGCTGTGGCTGATTGCCGCCACGCTCGTCTATATCGCCTGGCAGGTGACCTGAGCGCCACCGGCAATCCGGTCGCCGAACCGGCTTGCAATTCCACTGCCGCTTGTTATCGTTCCGACATGGACAATCGTTCGATGATCGCAATGGTGCTTTGCACGCATATCCAGGGGTGTGCGGGAGACCACGTGCGTTAAACGGACTGTCCCCCGACCAACCCTGCCGAGGCGAGCAGGGTTTGGTCCTGTTTCCTCGGTGCCAGCGAGCTGATGAGGAAACAATGACCGAAGCCACCCCCTCCCCGACACTCAGGATTCGAGCGGCGCGCGTCGTCGACTGGGAAGCGATCGCCGCACTTATGAGCCAGCCGGGCATCCGCTCCGGCACGCTCAGACTGCCCTATTCGACACCGGAGCAGACGCGCAAGTGGATGGAGGGCCTGTCGGAGGACAACACTGTGATCGTGGCCGAGCGCGACGGCCGCATCGTCGGCATGGCCGGTCTGCACCGCAATAAGGGGCGCCGGCATCACTCCGCCGTGCTCGGCATCAGCGTCGATGACAACCACCGCGGCGAAGGCATCGGTAAGACACTTCTTACATCTCTGATCGATGCTGCCGATAACTGGCTTGGGATCAGCCGCATCGAGCTGACCGTCTTTACCGACAACGAAGCGGCAATCGCGCTTTATCGCAAGACCGGCTTCGAACCCGAAGGCACGCACAGGGCCTATGCTCTGCGCAATGGCGTGCTGGCCGACGTGCTGGCGATGGCGCGCATTCGCGCCTGATCGCGGCCGGACCATGCGTCCGGGTGGTGAGGAAGAGGTGGCAGGGCTTTCGGTTCTGCCGCCGGCTGCAACCATGTTCCATCCGGAACTGCGAATAAGCAGACGACATGCGATCTTCTCCCCATGGATGACGGGAGTTCATCCCTGGAGGAGAGAACACCATGCGCAAGATCATCATCGCCGCGGCCGTCGCAATCACCGCAGCCGTTTCCTTTGCCGCGCCGTCACAGGCTGGCGGTGTGACGATCGGCTTCAGCAACGGCGCCTACGGCCATGGCTGGAGCGGCCAGATCGGCTATGTCGACGGCTATTACGGTGGCTACTACGACGAGTATCGCCCCTATTGCTTCATCAAGAAAGTCAGGCGCTACGATCACTACGGCAATGTCTACTACGAGCGTATCCGCATCTGCCGTTAATAATAGCAAGGGGCGAGGGACACGAGGCCCGGCCGGTTTCCGGCCGGGCTTTTCGACGTCTGGCGCTCATCACCTTCATCCGAATTGCCGGTTCCCATCCGCTTACCCCATTGACGCCGCGTCGCTGCCGGGCTCCAAAAGCAGCAACGCAAATCGCATGGGAAGGTAGACCGTCATGGATCTCGGCATCACAGGCAAGAAGGCGCTCGTGCTCGGCGGCAGCAAGGGGCTTGGACGCGGCATCGCCGAAGCACTCGCGGCTGAAGGCGTTGCCGTCGCGGTGACCGGTCGCGACGCAACTACGGCCGAAAAGGTCGCAGCAGAGCTCAGTTCGAGCGCCCGCGGTTTTGCGCTCGATCTTTCCAAGCCCGAAAGCCTCGACGCGCTGCTCGATCGGCTCGCCGCCGATTTCGGCGCGATCGACATTCTCATCCTGAATGGCGGCGGGCCGCCGCCGTCGCTTGCGTCCACCATCGAGCCGGAGTTCTGGCGGACGCAGTTCGAGACCATGGTGCTCGCCGGCATGCGCATCACCGGCCGGGTTCTGCCCGGCATGAGGGAGCGCGGTTTCGGCCGCATCATTGCCGTCGCTTCGACCAGCATCCGCGAGCCGATCCCGGGCCTGACCGCCTCCAACGCGCTTCGAAGCGCTGTTGCCGGCTGGCTGAAGACGCTGGCCGGCGAAGTCGCCGCCGACGGCGTGACCGTCAACATGCTGTTGCCGGGGCGGCTTGCGACCGACCGCACCTTGGGCTTCGACCGCATGGACGCCGAGAACGAAGGCGTCGATATCGCCACGGTTGCCGCGCGCAGCCAGGCGGATATTCCAATCGGCCGCTATGGAACGCCGGCGGAATTCGGCGCTGCCGCCGCATTTCTCGCGGGCCGGCCCGGCAACAGC
>Ga0247819_10001556_pt1 | contig 12339 bp, 8 predicted proteins | sample 13C_Xylose_Day6_FD_193428 | JGI IMG/M metagenome (GOLD analysis project Ga0247819, IMG submission 193428) | Soil microbial communities from agricultural site in Penn Yan, New York, United States - 13C_Xylose_Day6 | ecosystem: Environmental > Terrestrial > Soil > Agricultural land | place: USA... | reverse complement strand
CATCGCTAATGGTCAGTGAGTCCACTGTCGCTGGTGCCGCGTTTTTACTCTCTCCATGGCAGACGCCTGGTTGGCAGGAGATGCTTTTTATCTTCTGTTACGCCTGCGCCCTGATTTTCATAAATACTGCTACCGCCAAGGCCTACCAAATTGCGCCTCCAGCCCTTATCGGGACTTTCGACTATGCCTACCTGGTTTTTGCCTGCCTTTGGGGTTATGTACTGTTCCAAGAGGTGCCGGACGTTTTTACCTGGGCTGGAATTTTTTTGATTGTCATTGCCGGTTTCATGATTCTGCGTGCCCAAAAACGTAATCAATAGGCGACTCTCGGCCCAGAGACGTCGTTCGTGAGCGGTAGCGGTCGGCAATTAGCAGTCATCCTTTTTAGGTATTTGAGTTTGAATATCTAAAAACAGCGCCGGCAAGTTCGCCGGCGCTTTTTATTGGGTTTCCCGAAGCAAAATACGAACAGCCGAAGGCGCCCCAAAAACCGGCGTGATCGCTGTCCGGCGCATTTCCTTGTGTGTTGAGTCAGGCGCAGGTATAGCGGGCGTTACTCGATCAGCGGAACGTTGGCCGCTCGTTTGTACGGCCCGTATTCCACCGGCACCCACTCGAAATGCTTGTCCACGGCGCTGATATGACCAATACCGGGGAACGGCAAGTGCGCGGCCGTCACCCAGGTCTTGCTCGCGGCAGCGGCACTGAAGACCTGGTTGCGACTCTTGACGGCTTGCTGATTGTTAACGTCGAACCCAATCGACACCTCCGGGTGCAGGAATTGCACAGCGAGATTGTGCACCAGGTCCCCCATGAACAGGATGCTCTGTCCCTGGGAGGTGAAGCGGTACGTGCTGCTGCCCGGCGTGTGTCCGCTCTCCAGTTGAGCCTCGACCACACCCGGCAACGGCGACTGACCTGGGCCGAAGGTTTTGAAGCGCCCCGCGGCAATGTAAGGTGCGGTGGAGTCCTGCGCGATCTTGAAGAAGCCTTTGGCTGCCTCCGGAGCTTTGGCCAGCGCCTGCGAGTCTAGCCAGTAATCGGCTTCGGCCTTGGCGGCATACACCGAGGCATTGGCGAAGATCGGCTGCTGCTGACCATCCACGAGACCGCAGACATGATCCAGATGCAAGTGCGTAAGCAGGATGGCATCGACCTGCTCCGGTTTGTAACCGGCGGCTTGCATGTTGGCCGAGAGCTGGCCGGCGGTTGCACCGATGCACTGCCCTGCCCCGGTGTCGACCAGGATCAGTTGTTTCCCAGTATTGACCAGGAACGCGTTGAACGCCGTTTGCACGCCCGGTGTTTCAATCGCACGACGGGCAAGCAGCGCGCGGATCTGACTCTGGCTCATGCCCTTCAGCAGCTTCGGTGAAAGATCGTTGTAACCGTCGAACAGCGCCGTCACTTCGTAATCTCCCACCGCCAACCGGTAGTAGCCGGGGACCTGAGTAGCCTGAATCGGCGCCTGAGCCTGAGCGCCAACCGATGTCAGTACGAATGCCAAGCTTAATCCACGCAATGTGCAAACCAGAGAATGCTTCATGCCTCACCTTTGATCGAGTCAGAAAACGGCTAATCACTTCAGCCGAGTAAACTCGATCATGCACCCGCCCAACACCACGAAAATTGCAGCGATGTGCTGATTTAGCGCAGGGGTATGACACCGCATATGAATGGATGTTGATCATCCGATCTGTCGAAAATTCGCAACGATTCACTCGCCTATAGCGGTGTGCTGTTCAACGCCTGTGACCAGGTTCGCTTCATAACTCTTAAGGTTTGCTTAAGGACTTTAAATGTCGCCGGCGGACAGACTTTCCTGAACGATAAGGAGAGCTACCATGAACCCGCGATCGGTGAATACGAACTATCCATGCCCCAGAGTTGTACGGCCGTTGGGCGCCCTGTCCGGCTGGCAGGAGCGCCGGGCCAAGGAGCTGATGCTGCGTGACTTGGGCAACTGCGTGCGCATCAGCGACATTGCCGAACACTGCAACCTGTCCCGTAGCCATTTTTCCCGAGCGTTCAAAAAGGTTACCGGCCACTCGCCGCAAAGCTGGCTAGTGAAGATGAAAATCGAAAAAGCCAAAAGCCTGCTGATCACCACGCTGCCGATCACCGATGTCGTCTATGAATGCGGTTTCTCGGACCACTCGCATTTCACCCGCACCTTCAGCCGTCTGGAAGGGATAACGCCCAAGGCATGGCGCCGGGCCTTTGTTCTTGCAACGACCCGCCCTACCCCGTCACCAGTGATTGATCGGGAGAGACCCCACTGGAGAATTCGCGATAGCCTGGTCGACAGCTTGGGACCGTCGCGCACGCAGCCACTGCACACCGTGAACTGAACGAGGGCGAAAAAAAGAACTCCTCCCCTTTGGCCGCTTATGCGGCCTTTTTTATCCAGTGCTGGCAGGTGCCAGTGGCAGGCTGAAGCAAATCCGGGCGCCCCGTTCACTGTCCTGGACCACCAGCGTTCCACCGTGCGCGACGATCACCGACCTGCAGATAGCCAGGCCCATTCCCATGCCGCTGCCTTTGGTGGTGAAGAAAGCATCGAAGATCTGCTCGCGCCGTTGTGCGTCGATTCCGGGCCCATTGTCCTGGAAACAAACCTCGACATGAGCGTCCTTCACCGCTGAGCTGATGATGATGCATCCATTGGGCAACTCTGCTCCGCAGATGGCCTCCAGCGCATTGGTGATCAGGTTGAGCGCCACCTGCTGGATCTGCACCTCGTCGAGCGGAACCGGACATTGAGCATCGAGCCGGGTTTCCAGGCGCACGTTGCGTTTAGCCAGATCGGTGGCGCTCAAGCGCACGACCTCTGCGATCAAGCTATCGATTTGTACCGGCAACCGATGCAACGGCGCCTGCTTGGCGAGTACGCGCAGCGCCTGGACAATGTCCGCGGCGCGGGCGCTGTCCGAGCGAATGTCTTCCAGCCCTTGAATCGCCTCCTCCAGATCGGGCTGATCACGCTTGAGCCAACGCAGGCTGGCCGATGCATTGGTCACGATGCCCAGCAGCGGCTGGCTGATTTCATGGGCAATCGAAGCAGAAAGCTCGCCCATGACCTTGAGATGCGAGCTACGCGCCAGTTCTGCGCGGGAACTGCGCAAGTCTGCCTCCATTTGCGCGTGTAGCCGGTTATCCTCGACCAGCTGTTCATACAGCTTGGCGGTTTGCAGTGACACCGCGGCCTGAGAGGCGAGAATTTCCAGCATGGTCAGGCGCTGGGCGTTGAACAGCTTGGGGACCAGGCTATTTTCCAGATAGACCAGGCCGATCAACAGGCCTTGTTTGAGCAACGGCAGGCATAATACCGACCGCACTTGGCGCTGTTGCAGATCGCTGCTGTAGGCCTCGGGACAATCGGCCTGGGCATCGTCGAGCAACAAGGTCGTGCGCGTGCGCATGGTGGCGTTGAGCACAGAGGCCGGCGCCATCTGTTCGAGCGGTTGCGCGCAGGCCAGACTGACCCGCACATTGCCGGCTTCGACCGAAGCCGTCGCAGCCAGTTGCAGGTCGGCACCACTGACCATCATTAGCACGCCATTGTCGGCACCGGCCTGAATCATCAAGTGATTCATCAGGGTTTCGACCAGGCGCTCGAGCAGAACTTCCTGCGATAGTGCACGCGCCGCTTCGATCCCCACTTCAAGATCGAGGCGGACCTGGGTCATGGGCCGGACCGGTTCGAACGATGGCTGCGCACTCAGAAACGGGTGCAAGGTTTCCAATAGTCGTGCCTTGCTGTTGGCGCCCCACAGGTTGTAGCAATCGCGAGCGACACGCAGGTGGTGGTTGGCACCCGACACCAGCCCATTGGCCAGGCAGATATCCGCCAGCTGTTCATGGGCCAGCGCCTGCTCATGGATGAAACCTGCTGCCGCCGCAGCGATCTGCGACTGATCGAAACAACGGATAGCTACCAGCTCCTGACCGCGCAAACGGGCGATGACCCCCTCGATCAGCAGCAGTTTGTTGCGGAAGGTTATCGGATTGAGTTCGACCCACGGCAGGAACCGCAGGCGTTGCCGCTCGAGTGCTTCCAGTTTTTCCGCCACCTCGCCCGGTGCTTGCGCACTACCCAGCGCCAGGCTGTAGAACAGGTAGTAATCGGCGAGATTGATATGCGCCGGAATGGACCAGGCGAGCGCGGCGGCTTCTTCGAAACGTCTCAATGCATAAGGGATATCGCCAAAATAAAACGCCGACATGCCTGAATACAACCACGACCAGAAAAGCGTCGGCTGCGACACGCGGGTACGGTCGATGGGGCCGAAGCGGTCAGTTTCGATGCCGTCCAGTTCGGCCAACGGCCGATGCGGGCGCCCGTTCTGCAGATCGGTGGCAAAAGCCTGTTGCGCCAGCAGGATGCGCTCGATATCGATGTAATGAAATTGCCGCACCCACGCTAATCCATGCTCCAGTTCGTTCAACACCCCTTGTAAGGGTTCGCCCATGAACAGCAGGTCGGAACCGATGTGGTTGCAGGCGTAACAGGACATGCCCAGGTCGCCGCCGGCCTGGCCGCACTCGAATGCGGCGAAGGCCTTCTGTCGAGCGTACGCCATTGGTCGGGTCCACGGGCTGACCTGATCGAGCGCCACCAGCGTGCCTGTGCGCCCCGCTTCGTAGCCGTGCTTGTCGGTGAGTTCAAGCGCTACTTCGGCGAAGGCCTGCCCGTCCACATATTCGCCATAGCGCTCGGCAATCATCACCCCAAACCAGGCAAAACCGTAACCGCTGCCTGGCGTGGTGCCATGCCGCAGTGTGAGTTCGACCATCTTTGCCAAATGCAGAAAACGAATGTCATCGTCGACGAAGAACGAAGAAATCAACGTACTGAGCAACTCCATGGCCGCTTCGACAGACGGATCATCGGCCTTGGGTAATTGCACCAGATCGGCAATACGGCGTGTGCCGACAAACTCTCGAACCTGAGTGAATGCCAGGGTCAAATCATTCTGCGAAGGCCTGCGCTGAAGGGGAATATCCAGCAGGGCCAGGCCGTTCAGCGCCTCGGTGATCGCCCCCTCGTAATCGGAGTGCAGCGTGCGCAAGGTGGCCCGTAACCGATAGGTCTTCGCGCGATCGAGCACTGTAGTGCCCTGGGTCAGGCAATCGTCGAGACGGCGCTGGGCGCCTTCCAGATCGGCCAGGAGCATGTCGCACTCTGCTGCCAGCCACTGGGTGGCAAACGCCTGGCTGTAGTGGCTCGACCACCCTGTTTGACCGAGCAGACTCTCGGCCGTACGAAGATAGCCCGTTGCCTGCTCGACAGCGGCGGTGTCGCGAGCGCGTTCGGCGGCTTCGACCAACAGTTCGACGAATGCGGCGCGGCGATGCGCCTCCAGTTCTTCGGCGTCAATGCGCTGGACCTGGCTGGCGATTTCAAACACACGCTCATGGATCTGCTCGCCCCAATGATCAAGCATGGCGCCAGCGATACGCGCATGCTCGGCGGGGCGTCCCGCTGGCGCCGCAAGCTGACAGGCCGCCTCAAGCACACGGTCATGCGGAAACACCAGTTGCTCGTGCTCACGCAGCAGAAAACCTGCATCGACCAGGCTTTGCACATCACGGGTGATTTGTTGCGACTCACACGGCACTAGCCGATGCAGCAGCAATTCATCACAGCGTCCGCCGACATAACCGGCGGTACGCAGCACTTCGCGCTCCATCGGTGACAGGCGTTCGAGTCGCAATACCATCAAGTCCGCGACGTTGTCGGCGTAGCGATAACCGTCCACCTCCTGTTGATTCCAAATCCAGCGGCGCCCCTGCACGTCAAACCGCACCAGACGCTCATCGATCAATGCGCGCAACACTTGGCTGACGAACAGAGGGTTGCCGGCCGTCTTGTAATGCACGACTTGCGCGAGCGCCGCAATTTCGCTGGTTTCGGTCTCCAGTTCAGCGGCGATCATCTCCGCGACCGCGACCACCGACAATGGCCCCAGCAGGACGCTTGCACAAGGTAACGATTGCTCGCGGCCCAGCACCTCCAGCACTCCCCCCTCGCCCTTGAGGGTTTGTGTCTGTGCCTCGCGATACGCCAGGATCAGCACCAGATGCCGGGGTCGCCGGTCGACGAAGGCCTGCAAAAACGACAGCGTCGAATCGTCCGCCCATTGCACGTCATCCACGAACAGCACCAGGGGGCATCCCGGCTGAGCGAAGACTTCCAATGCATCAAACAGGGTCCGGTTGGCGCGATCGAGCGCATGTCGGGCGGGCATGTTCGGCAGCTCAGGTGTGACCCCGATAACCAGCTCGGCCTCGGGTGCCAGTTCCACCAGAAGCCTGCCCCGCCCCTTGAGCCGTTCGACCAGTTGCTCGCCCAGCGCCTGCAGCTCCAGAGCCGGCTTGCCCAACATCTGTGTGAACAGCGACTTGAAGACCTCTGCCAAGGGTGCAAAAGGAATTTCCTGCTGCAACAGATTGCACTTGCCGCTGGCCCAGTAGCCGGGCGCCAGGGGCCGAACACCCTGATGGATCAGCGTCGACTTGCCGGAACCCGGCGCGCCACCGACCAGCAGAACCCGGGCAATGCCATCGTTGCCCACCTGATGCATCAGCTCGACCAACTGCGTACGTTCGGCCTCTCGACCGAACAGCACATCGCTGCGGGTCAAGGAAGGCAATGCATCGAAAGCGCCCATGCGGAACGCGTCGATACGCTCATGTTCCAGCCACTGCTGTTGGCACCACGCAAGATCCGCGGCCATTGATTCGGCACTCTGGTAGCGGGCGCCCGGTTCTTTCGCCAAGCCTTTGAGCAGAACCCGACAGATGCCTTCTGGTAAATCGGGGATATGAATCGCCGGTGATTGCGGCTGGACAGCGGCAAGCACGTGCAGCCATTGGGACGGTTCGCGGGCGGTGAGCGGCAGTCGGCCGGTCAACGCTTGGTAAAGAATCGCGGACAGCGCGTAGATATCGCTGCGCGCATCAAAATTAGCGGCATCGCGTCGCACCTGCTCGGGAGCCAGATAAGGCCATTGCTCCAATCCAGGCAGTTCAACGGCGGGCACCTCCCCCGTATGGCTTTGAAAACTCAGCAGTCTGACCGAGTCAGCGGCGTCCACAACCAAGTGGTGAGGTAGCAGACTGGCATATCGCACGCCCATCTTCTGGGCGCTCGCGAGTGCGTTGGCCGCGGTCACGGCGATGACCAGCACACGCGCCAGTGGCATCCCTGTGTCACCCATCAAATCAGTCAGCGGCGCCCCGTGCTCGGGATAGATCAACAAAGGCCCCTCTGCCGAGCGGATGAAGGCGACAGGGGCAATCGCCCAAGCCGGATCCAGCCGCAGGTGAAAATCGCGCTCCAGCCGCTGACATACGGCAGGCCGCTGAATCGGTGCCCGTGCGGCGAGCCAGCGTGTGCCCGACTGTCGATCCTGGAGCGTGAACCAGGTCAGGTCGTTTTCCCGGCGCAATACTGCGAAGGTGCAACGCTCAAGCCAGGCCTCATCGTATAAGACATCAAGACTGTGGGAACCGGATGCTGAGAGAGAGCTGCTGGGCATGAACAATTCCCGCTGTAGATTCGTTTCGGGCTGAGGCGGTCAGTATACCCAAGGCTCTGGCCCGGTGGCTGCGCTCGAGCAATCCTGTCCGTTATCGGCACCAGGATGGCAGTCGAGGGCCCTCCGGCCTGTGGTTTTTTGCCTACCGAAATCGCTGCGTGTTATCCCTCGGGATAATTGCATTATGCGAGCCCCTCCCCTAGCGTGTAGCCCTGATGAAACGACGTTGCGGCGTCACTCCCCGTCAACGCAGTGCAGAGGTACCTATGATCCGACTCGGCCAGGCCACTATTTCCCTGGAACGGCGTGAAGCCTTTCTTGATGGACGGCCGCTGCGTGTCGGGGGCCGGGCGTTTGAAATCCTCTCTGTGTTATTGCAGGCCGATGGCCGAATCGTCAGCAAAGATGAATTGATCACACAGGTCTGGCCTGACACCGTCGTCGAGGAAAACAATCTGCAGGTGCAGATTTCCTCGCTGCGCAAGTTGCTTGGAGAAAAAGAGTTCATCCAGACGGTCCCGCGCCGAGGTTACCGATTATTGAAAGAACGTGAATCGCCCCTGCCCCTGTTTCATCCGGTATCACCGGACACCTATGCATCCGAGGATCTGGAGACGATCGATCCTGACAGCGTGCCGGTTTACGTTGTGGATGATGAAGCGTCCGTACGCACAGCACTCAGTCGTTTGCTGCGGGCCGAAGGCATCGCGCACCGGATGTTCACCTCAGCCGAGGAATTGCTCAACGTTGACCTCGAAATTGGCCCCGCTTGCCTGTTGCTAGACATCAGCCTGCCCGAGGCGACAGGACTGGAACTGCAATCGGCACTCGGGCAACGTGGACATCCGTGGCCGGTGATTTTCATGACTGGGTTCGGCACCATCCCGATGTCGGTGCAGGCCATGAAAGCAGGAGCGGTTGAGTTCATGACCAAACCATTCAACGACGAGCAGTTGATCGGTACGCTGCGCACCACCCGTCAGCGCGCAGCGATGGCATTCGAGCAATGGCGGCGCATACAGGCCGCCCGAAAAAAAGCCGCTCTGTTGACCCCCCGTGAGCGCGAAGTGCTGCCACTGATCGTCGAGGGTCTGTCCAACAAACACATCGCCAACCGGCTGGGTACCAGCGAAATCACCGCCAAGGTCCACCGCAAACACATCATGGAGAAGATGCAAACGCGCTCGCTGGTGAGCCTGGTCAACCTGTATGGGTTGATTAGCTCAGAGCCGACGTTTGGCCTGCAGAGTCCTGCATGACTACCAACAATCACGGCGCCGCGCCCGGGTCGTCCGTCAGCAACATGATCATCGTCTGTATCGTGGACGACGATGCGTCCGTACGCAAAAGCCTGGCCAATTTGCTGCGGTCTGCGGGCTACCGCTCTCGGCTATTTAGCTCGGGAGAAGAGTTCCTGGCCCTCGAGAGTTTCGATGAAATCGCATGTCTGCTGTTGGATTTGAAGATGAACGGACTGTCAGGGATAGAGGTCATGCACGCGCTGACGCTCAAAGACAGAAAATTTCCAGTGATTTGCATGTCGGCGCATTGGGATGAAGCGACACTGGCCGAAACCAGCCGCTATGAGCCTATCGAATGTTTGCGTAAACCCTTCAGCGGCGAAGCTTTGCTGTGCGCTGTCGAGTCTGCGCTTCAATGTGAGCGTTAAAAGTCTTTTGATGTTGCCGCCAGACAACTCGCCAAGGCGGATGTGGTCAGCCTGTCCCAGGCCAGTAAGCAACGGGTAGAAAACTGCCAATAGCGGACTTTCGACTTGGTCTGCTTTCGAGCTTAAGCGGACGTTCACTAAGCCCGCTCTCCCGGCATCTCGATATTCGACTCGATCTTTTTGCCCATACTGATTCGCGGTTCAGTCGAGTAGCCCAGAGATTCGTAGAAGGTTTTGACACTTTCATTTGAGCTGACGATTTGCAGGTTGATTTTCATGCAGCCTTGCGCGGTCAAAGCTTCCTCTGCATGCCGGACTAGATTCATTCCTATGCCTTTTCTACGGTGCGACGGGTGCACCGCCACCGAGTACAACCATCCACGGTGGCCGTCGTATCCGGCGAGAACAGTGCCAACAACTTCATGTCCCGACAGGGCGACAAAGAAAAGGCCATCCGCTGCAGCCAGTTTTTTAATGTTCACTGTCCCACACAGATAAATCCCAATATATGGGTTGTTAAATCACATATTGAGTAAGGCGCAGATCTCGTTTATCGTGGATCCATAAACATTGACCCCCCTCATAACAACAAATAGAGAAGTCAAATGCCTATGTCTTCGCTGGATTCTGGCCTGCACGCCAGCACCATGAAGCGTCTCAACCTCAAGTTGATACCCTTTCTGATGCTGCTTTACATGGTTGCCTACATCGATAAGTCGAACATCTCCGTCGCTGCGTTGCAGATGAACGCGGAGTTGGAACTTACCGCCCGGATGTACGGAATAGGCGTGGGATTGTTCTTCCTGACCTACATCCTCCTTGAAGTCCCAAGCAGCGTGATCCTGACGCGGGTCGGCGCCCGGCGCTGGATCGCACGGATCATGATCACCTGGGGCATCGTGGCAGCGGGCATGAGCCTGGTACAAAGCGCGAATCAGCTGTACGGCATGCGCCTGTTGCTGGGTGCCGCCGAGGCAGGATTCACGCCGGGGATCATCTATTACCTGTCCCAGTGGTACCCCAGTAGCGACCGGGCCAAGGCCATGTCATTTTTCTACATCGGCGCGGCGCTGGCGTCGGTGATCGGCCTTCCATTGTCGGGGGCCTTCCTGCACCTGGACGGTTTCTTTGGTGTCAGCGGCTGGCGCTGGCTGTTTCTTCTTGAAGGGATACCGGCGGTCGTGCTGGGCATCGTGGTTTTGCGTTACCTGCCGGATACCCCACAAAGTACCCACTGGCTAAAGCCCGAGCAAAAGGACTGGCTGAGTCGTACGATTGCCGCGGAGCAGGCCAAGTCGCCGATCTCTCATCACGCGGGATGGCAGATGGCATTTCGCAGTCGCCAGGTATGGCTGCTGAGCCTGTTCTGGCTGCTGCAAGCGTTCGGCACCATTGGCATCACGCTGTTCCTGCCGTTGATCGTCAAATCCGTATCCGGGCAGGCGTCGTTTACGGTCAGTGTGCTCTCGGCGTTGCCGTTCCTTTTTGCCTGTGTGTTCATGTACTTCAACGGTACTCATTCGGATCGCACCCGCGAGCGCAGCTGGCACCTGGGTGTGCCACTGATGCTGGCCGGCGTGTTGCTGGCGCTGGCCGTGGCGACGAGCAATTCCTGGCTGGCCTATGCGTTGCTGGTGATAGCCGTTGGCTTGAACTGGGCGGCCACACCGGTATTCTGGGCGACCACCACCGAGTACCTCTCCGGCGCCGCCGCGGCAGCGTCGATTGCCCTGATCAACTCCATCGCCAACGTCGCCGGCCTCGGCCTGCCGCCCATCATGGGCTGGATCAAGGACTCCACCCAAAGCTACGACTATGCCTTGCTGCTGGTCAGCGCCGCTTTGCTGGCGGGCGGGGTATTGGGTCTCTATCTGGCCCGCAAACCAAGCCCGGTGCCAACCGCAATGGTCAACATTTCACGAGGTCTCGATGAAGCCAAGGCTCCTTAAAATTGCTCGCCTGCCCGCCATGCTCGATCACGCATTGCATGCAGACTACGAGGTGGTGGAATCCGACGAAGCCGGCACCGGCACAGGCGAAGCCACCGCCGACATTCGCGCACTGGTGGCCAATGGTGAATCCACGGTCACTCGGCAACTGATGGCTCGCCTCCCTGCACTGGAAATCATCGTGGTGTTTGGTGTGGGATACGACGGCGTCGACGTCGAAGCGGCTCGAGAGCGTGGAATCGAGATCACCCATACGCCTGATGTTCTGACCGATGACGTCGCCGACTTCGCCATGGCGTTGTTGTTGGGTATCGCGCGCAACCTTCGCCAGGCGGACCGGTTCACCCGCTCCGGCGCCTGGACCGATGGCCCTTTTCGATTCAGTCGCAAAGTGAGCTGCGCGCGCCTGGGGATTATCGGCCTGGGCCGAATCGGCGCGGCGATCGCTCGCAGGGCCGAAGGATTCGACATGCAGATCGCCTACACGGGGCGCCGGCCCCAGTCGGTGGATTACGCCTACTACGCAACAGCGGTTGAATTGGCCGCCGCGGTCGATTTCCTAGTGGTTGCCGTTGGCGGGGGCGCCGGTACCTATCACCTGGTTGATGCGCAGGTGCTGGATGCGCTGGGACCGGATGGCTACCTGATCAACGTGGGGCGTGGCAGCGTGGTTGACGAGAAGGCCGTTGCGCAGGCGCTGGCGCAAGGTCGGCTGGCGGGCGCGGCGCTGGACGTCTACGAGAACGAGCCTCGGCCTGACCCGGGTCTGTTGGCGTTGGAGAACGTCATACTCACCCCGCACATGGCCAGTGCCACCCTTGACACCCGGCAGGCAATGTCCAATCTGGTGATGGCCAATTTGCGAGCGTGGTATAGCGAAACAGCGTTGCCCTCGCCCGTGCCGCGCGAGGCCTAGGTGACCGCTACTGGCCGTTTTTTGCCCCTCGTGAAAAGCAGAAATCGGCCAGAAGCTGTCGTTTACAATTCCAATCGACTCGCCTTGGCTCCGAGGCGAAGCTGATGATCTATTTGCAATGACGAGCCGTCAGCACCTACCGGCGCACCACCCAAAGCCCATCTCGATGCATCCAAAAAATATGAACCGCTTTTAGCCGCGCTCGCCTAATGACCAGCTTGCGGACAGCAGCGGTCATTGCGAATGCAAGGCGTGAGCTGA